>Ga0306924_10001454_pt1 | contig 21657 bp, 23 predicted proteins | sample sta12Can44000111_FD_203756 | JGI IMG/M metagenome (GOLD analysis project Ga0306924, IMG submission 203756) | Lab enrichment of tropical soil microbial communities from Luquillo Experimental Forest, Puerto Rico - statanox.12C.anox.44.000.111 (v2)... | ecosystem: Environmental > Terrestrial >...
GCGGGTACCGCGCCACCACGGTCGCCGACATCGTCCGCCACGCCCGCACGTCCAAGCGCACCTTCTACGACCGGTTCGCCGGCAAGGAAGAGTGCTTTCTGGAGCTGCTGGGGGCCGACGTCGAGAAGCTCGCCGAGCGCATCGCCGCGGCGGTCGATCCCGAAGCCGACTGGCATCAGCAGATTCGTCAGGCCGTCGAGGCGTACGTCGGACATATCGAATCCCGCCCGGCCCTCACCTTGAGCTGGATTCGTGAGCTTCCGTCGCTCGGTACCGCGGCTCGCCCGTCGCAGCGCCGCGGGTTGACGTTGTTGTCCACCTTGCTGATCGACCTCAGCGCCAGCCCGGGATTCAAGCGGGCCAACCTGCCCCCGTTGACGGCGCCGCTGGCCGTGATCCTGGTGGGTGGCCTGCGCGAGCTGACCGCGCTGGCCGTCGAAGACGGCAGACCCGTCCGAGAAATCGTTGAACCGGCCGTGGATGCGTCCGTAGCCCTGCTCGGCCCCCGACACTAGGTTCGCGCGCCGTACGCGTGCGTGGCCTGGCCCGGTTGCCGGACGTCCGCTAGGGTTTGCGGTCTGATGGCCGATGGCATGGCGGCGTTCGAGGCGCCGGAAACCGAACGCGCAGCAGGCTCCCTGCGCCCTGTCGCGCATCGCAACTACTGGATCGCGGCCGGGCTGCTGATCCAGCTCGCCGGCGCGGCCGCGCCGATCGCGGTGCTGTTCAAGCGCGCGAAGAGCGAGAACCTGCTGGAACACGTGACGGGCCTCACGGTGAAGCTCGTCTGGCACCAGGCGATCCACGACCCCCACGGCCGCTCGCTGATCATCGCGGGCACGGTCGTGTTCGTACTCGGCTCGATGGTCCTCGCGCGGCCGTTCGTGAAGCACGTGCTGACGCTGGTACTCGCGGTGCCGCTCGCGGCGCTAGTGTTCATCGCCGCGCTCGGCGCGGTCGCGCTGGTCGTGGTGATCCTCGGGCTCATCCTGTGGGCGTTTGGGGACTCCTTGGGCTCGAGCTCGGGCACGAGCTGGGGCTCGGGGCGCGAAAAGAAGAAGACGCAAGACGGCGGAGCGGCCGAGGGCTCGTAGGGCGGTCCTTCATCTGGACCAAAACCATCGACCAGTTCATCCCGCACGCATGAAAGGTCAACAAACTTCACTAGCGCGACGCTAGGGTCGATCCCGGACCCCGCGCACAGAGAGGATCGCCATGCGGCTATCGACCCGGAACCAGCTCAAGGGAATGATCACCGAGGTCGATCTGGGCAGCGTGATGGCTATCGTGAAAGTCAAGCTCGACGGCGGCGATCAGATCGTCACGTCGTCGATCACCAAGGACGCCGCACTCGACCTCGGTCTCAAGGAGGGTCAGCCGGCGACGGTATTCATCAAGTCCACCGAAGTCACCATCGGCGTCGAGTAACCCGACACGCCGAAAGCGTTGCAACAGTTTAAGTTTCGGCCTTGAGAAACGACCTGAGTCGGTCGAGTACCAGCTCGGGCCGCTGCACCACGATCCAGTGGCCGACCCCGTCTACCAGCTCGACCTGGAAAATCCCTCATGCGGTCGGCATATCCGTCCAGCAGATCCGGGGTGAGCACTGGATCTTTGGTGCCGCTCAGCCAGCGGACCGGCACGCCTACGCGAACGTCGTCGTATTCGCCACGCATCCAGCGCACCATCTCCCTGGTCTGAAACGTTCGATACCACCGTGAACCGGCCTCCGCGTGCCCGGGCTCGCGCATGCACTCGATGTAGAAGCGGACGTCGTCCTCGGGCACCAGGAATCCGCCACCGACCCACTTCGCCAGCAACCGGTAGAACCGGGCCTTGGGATCACCGATCACCCGCGGACCGATCACCGGCAGCATTATCGGGATCTGGTACCAGAACCGCCAGACGTTGCGGAGCATCGCAAGGTCGCGCTTGAGATAGGGCGCCGCGGTGTTCATTCCGAAAAAGCCGGTCACCTTTTGCGGATGGCGCAGCATCATGATGAACGCGACCGGCCCGCCCCAGTCATGGGCAACGAGTTTGACGGTCGCGACGCCCAAGTGATCCACGACGGCGGCCAGGTCGTCGGCCATGTCGTTCTTGCGGTAGCGGGAGCGCGGTGCGGAACTCCAGCCCGCGCCTCGCAGGTCGGGACACAGCACGCGGTAGCCGTCGGCGGCCAGCGGGCCGATCAATTCGTGCCACTCCCACCAGTTCTGGGGAAAGCCGTGCACCAGCATCACCGCCGGCCCATCGGCCGGGCCCGCGTCCGCGACATGGATCGTGATACCCCCACCTAGTTCCACGTACCTGTGTTCGACGCCGTCGAGGGCGGGCATGATGACCATGCGTTGAGACTAGTCGTGCAGGAACCGCTCGACATACGGCGCGAAGCGCGCCCGCAGATCCTCCTCGGTCAGCCCGAACATCTCCCACGACGTTTCGACGTTTCCCAGCCGGCCGCGTTGGTGGCCCGCCAGGTAGCCGGCGATTGCCGTGCGCGCTTCTTCGGTGAAGGGTTCGCCGGCCAGGGCGTACACGTGCTCGGCAACGCCAAGTTCGTTGGCCATGAAGTCGTCGAAACGGATGTCGACCGAACGTTGTGGACCGATGGTGTCACGGTCGCGGACGAGCGCGGTGAGCATCTGCTCGAGGCGGTCGATCCAGGAAGCCGCGATCTGGTGCACCGGCACCGGTGTGCGGTGCATGCGGGCGGAGTAGGTGATCATCGCGATCATCGACAGTGCCACCGGCACCGGATCACGATGTGTGAAAACGACGATTCTGCCTGGGAAGACGCGATCCAACACCGGCACCTGCTCAAGATGCTGGGGCGACTTGAGCAGCCAGCGCCGCCCGCCGCGCAAGAATTGCATCGCTTTGAGTTGCCTGGCGAGGTACTCGTAGTGGGGCGTCTGGTCGTGGGCATGGTAGTAGTCGCGCCAGCGCGGCACATCGGCAAGCGTCTCGAAGAACATCGTCGAAAAGTCGTTGGCGAGCAATTGGATTTCTTCGTGGACGTGTTCGGTGGTCATCTCGTGCATCAGGGGGAAATGCGGCATCACGGTGTTGATCACGGCGACCGCGACGTCCATCCGCGCCCGCCGCGGATCCGGCTCGACCCCAGCCTCCGCCGGCAACGGAAATGGCTCGACGCTTTCCCAGTACGGCATGGTGCGGAAGGTGGGTGGCGCCGCCAGCAGGTTGTGCAGGTGGGTGGTCCCGGTGCGGGGCAGGCCGGCGATCACGACCGGCGGTTGCAGTTCAATGTCGTCGATCTCGGGATGACGGCGGAGCAGGTCGGTGAACAGCAGCCGGTTCTTGAGCAACTGCAGCAGCTGCCCGTAGAAGTTCACCACCCCGGCGGCGTGCAGCCCATCGATCTCGCGCAGCGCGGCGAGGTAGACATCGAGTCGTTCCCGGTAGTCTCCCGCGCCGAAATCGTGCAGGCCGGTGTCGGCGCTGGCCCTGGCGTGCAGCGCGTCGGCGTCGAGCGGACACTGCGGGGCCATCGCGGCCATCATGTCGAGCATCTGCTGTGCCTCGGGGCCGAATCGCGGCTTGGCCAGGTCTTCAAGGCGAATGGCGGCGGTCATGGCGACTTATGTTACTCTGAGTTTCGTAATGGTAGTAGACTTTGGCCGGCCCCGTGACCCCCGCATCGACGGTGCGGTGCTGCGCGCGACGGTTGAACTCCTCGGCGAAACGGGCTACCCGGCCCTCTTGGTATCCGCCATCGCCGAGCGGGCCGGTACCAGCAAGCCCGCGATCTACCGGCGCTGGCCGAGCAAGGCGCACCTCGTGCACGAGGCGGTGTTCCCAATCGGCGCCGCGACCGAAATTCCCGACACGGGGTCGTTCCCCGAGGACTTGCGCGAGATGGTCTGCCGCGCAATGGTTTTCCTGACGACACCGGCCGCCAAAGCGGCCCTGCCGGGGCTCGTCGGCGAGATGGCGGCCGACCCGACCCTGCACGCGGCACTGTTGGAACGCTTCGCCGGCATCATCGGGGGTGGCCTGGCCGAGTTGCTCGAACGAGCCGCGGCCCGGGGCGAGGTCCGGGCCGACGTGACCGCCGCCGAACTCACCGAGGCCATCGCCGGCATCACGCTGCTGGGCCTACTCACCCGTCCCGCCGAACTCGACGACACCTGGGTCGATCGCACCACCACGTTGCTCCTGAAAGGAATCAGCACATGACGCACGAATCGACCGCAGCTTGGCGAGAACTGCTGGCGACCGTCGGGGACCTCGACCGCTCATTCCTCGAGGGCGACCGCGCGGTCACCGACGATCGGCAGATCGCCGACGGCTACCGAATGCTCGCCGCCACATTGGGTGTCGCTTTCGACACCTATGTGTTCCCCGAGCCCGGCCGGCCACAGTTCGTCGCGGTGAACACACCGTTCCGACGCGATCGTCGATGGGGTGGTGACAACACGGACGCTTATTACTTCATGTGTCCGGTCGATCCGAAGCGGCGCTACCGCATCAGTGGCAACAAGGGCGACAGCGTGTACTTCTCGGTGACCGCCTACAACGAACCGTCGCCGGGGGCGTGGTCCGATCGGGTCGTTGCGATCTTCCGGGACACCGATCTCGACGTCGACGCCGACGGCAACTTCAGTTTCGAATTCCCTGCAACGCCCGACGCGGCTGCGCTGGTGACCCGTGACTACCAGGCGGACCCGCTGACCGGTCGCCCGATTGCGTGGCACATCGAGGCGCTCGACGAACCGGACCCGATCCGACACGGCGACGCGGAGACCGCCGCAAACCTGCGCGCGGCCGCCACGTGGTTGCGCACCATGTTTGCCATCGTGCCGCTGGCCGTGGGGGATAGGGTGAGTGACCAGGACGGGGCCGAGCACCGACTCGGGCACGAGACCGCCCATGCGGCAAATCAATTCGCCGACCCGTATCAGGTTCCCGACGCCAACTTCGGCTGGTCGGCGCGCGATGCCTGCTATTCCTACGGAAGCTTCGTGCTCAACGACGACGAGGCGCTGGTCATCACCCACCGGCCCCCGCCGTGCCGCTTCTGGAACATGGTGGTGTGGAACCAGTTCATGGCCACCTTCGGCGCCTCAGAGGGCCCCGACGCCCGCTGCTCGGTCAATGGCCACAGCGCCACGCTCAACAGTGACGGCTCCGTGACGATCGTCCTGTCCCGCGGGATGACGTCCCACCCGAATTCGATTACGACACTGGGCTATCCGCGTGGCAACCTCGCCTTCCGGTGGTTCCTCACGGAAGGGGGGGTGCCGGCGCGGCCCGAGGTGGAACTCGTGAAGGTATCAGAGGCACCCACAGACGTGCGCTGACGCCGAGACTGCGTCCAGAGCTACTCAAATCGAGAAGACACACTCTGTGCGCAGGCTCGGCGCCATCCGCGCAGGCTCGGCGGCCCAGCGGTGCGAGATTATGCGGCGACCGGCACTCGATCGGCCGCCTTGTCAGCCTTCGGCTTCCGCACCCACGAGTCCGGGAAGCTCAGCTTGATGATCTTGCGGACTACCGTGCCGAACTGCCGCAGCAGTGGACCCTTGTTGTACGGGATGCCGTAGCGCTCGCAGATCTCTTGCACCTCGGGTGCGATGTCGGAATACCGGCGGGCCGGCATGTCGGGGAACAGGTGATGCTCGATCTGGTGCGACAGGTTGCCGGACAGCAGGTGAAAGATCTTGCCGCCGGTCAGGTTCGCCGATCCGAGGACCTGACGGAAGTACCACATGCCGCGGGACTCGTCCTTGGTCTCTTCGACCGTGAATTCCTGCGTGCCGTCCGGGAAGTGACCGCAGAAGATGATCATGTACGACCACACGTTGCGCATCAGGTTGGCCGACACGTTCCCAGCCAGGACGAACGGGGCGAACGGCCCCGCCAGCAACGGGAAGGCGACATAGTCCTTGAGCGTCTGCCGGCGCGTCTTTTTCCAGATCTCCCGAAGCGTGTCGCGCTTGTCGGCGAGTCTGATCTCTCCGGAGCGGATGCGCTCGGTTTCCAGCTCGTGCAGCGCGACGCCGTACTGGAACAACACCATCAGCAAGAACGCGTAGAGCGGGTTGCCGATGAAGTAGGGCTGCCAAGGCTGGTCTTCGCTCATCCGCAGGATGCCGTAGCCGATGTCCCGGTCCATACCCACGATGTTGGTGTGGGTGTGGTGCATGTAGTTGTGTGAATGCCGCCACTGATCGGCCGGGCAAGCCGTGTCCCACTCGAACGCGCGACCGGAGATCGCCGGGTCACGCATCCAGTCGTACTGGCCGTGCATGATGTTGTGGCCGATCTCCATGTTGTCCAGGATTTTCGACACGCCCAGCATCGCGGTGCCGAGCAGCCACGCCGGCGGCAGGAACAGCAGCGCACGGCCACCGACCTCCAGGGCACGCTGGGTCTTGATAACGCGGCGGATGTAGTCGGCGTCCTTTTCGCCGAGGTCCGCCATCACGCGTTCCTTGATGGCGTCGAGTTCGCGGCCGAATGCGTCGGCCTGCTCGGGGGTCAGTGTGATCTTGTTGTGTGACATGGTTTTTCTCCTCAAGTCGAAAGTTAAAGGGACAGATCGACGTCACCGACGGGGACGGACACGCAGATCTGCACGTCCTCGTCGGGGGCGGTGGAGACGGCACCGGTGACCAGGTTGCGCACGGTGCCCGCGGTCTTGCGCCGGGTGCAGGTGTGGCAGATGCCCATTCGGCATCCGTTCTGCGGGGTCAGGCCGGCCGATTCGGCCTGCTCCAACAGCGAGCGACCGTCGTCGACGACATCAACACCGCTGTCGGCAAACGTTATTCGTCCGCCCGACGGATTGGCCGGCGTCTCGAGGACCGGTGGCACGAAGCTCTCGGCGTACACGTTTTCACAGTGTTCCCGTACGGCCTCGACCAAAGTTGCTGGTCCACAGACGAATACCGCGTCTGGCGAAGGCATGGCGGCGGCCAGGTGGTCTGCGTCGAAGCGGCCGGCGAGGTTGCCGGCGTCCGAGCGGGTATAGCCGTGCAGAACCCGCACTCGGGGCAGATCATTATGGGCGGCAAGTTCGTCGCGGTAGCAGGCCTCCGCGGGCGTGCGGGCGTAGTGCACAAACGCGATCTCGCCCTCATGGCCCTCGGCGATCAGTGTGCGCAGCATGGCCGTGACGGGGGTGATGCCGCTGCCGCCGGAGACGAACAGGATCCGCCTCGGCCGCACCGCGGGCAACACGAAGTCCCCACCGACACCGGCCAGCCCGACCACCATCCCGTGGCGGGCGCGCTCGTACAGGTAGTTCGACACCAGCCCGCCGTCGTGGTGACCGATCGTGAGCTCGAGGTTGGCGCTGCCTTCGGCGTTGGCCGGTGAATAGCAGCGGGTGTGCCGACGGCCGTCGATGTCGACCGTGAGGTTGACGTACTGACCGGCCTTGACGGTGTGGGTGGAAGTGAAGGTCTGGTTCGGAGCCAGCGTGAGGGTGACGCTGCGCGGCGTTGTCCGGCGCACGTCGATGACTTTGGCGCGGGCCTCGCCCAGCGTCCATGTGGGCGCCACCAGCTCGGTGTATCGGTCGACGCCGTGCGGACCGGTGAGGAGGTCCAGCAGGTCTGAACCCAGGACTCGCTTCCGAAAGCTTTCAGCGAGGTTCCTGGTAGGCATTTGAGTGAACATACGTACACTGTGAGAGGAGTAGCCGCAGGTCGTCAAGGTTTATCGCAGGTTTGTGGTAGGGTTCACATAGTGAACAGCCGTACTCCTAGCTCACGTCCGCATCGGTCGGGCCGCGAGCGCTCACGCGAAAGCCCCTCGCGGGAGGAGCGCAAGGAGGCCACGCGCCGTGCCATCATCGCCGCGGCGCTGAAGCTGCTGCAGGACCGCAGCTTTTCCAGCCTGAGCCTGCGCGAGGTGACCCGCGAGGTCGGGATTGTGCCCGCGGCGTTCTACCGTCACTTCGAGTCGATGGAGGCCCTCGGGCTGGTCCTCATCGACGAATCGTTTCGCAGCTTGCGCGACACGCTGCGCGAGGCGCGCGCCGGCAAGCTCGACCCGACCCGGGTGATCGAGTCATCTGTCGAAATCCTGGTCGGCAGTGTCGCCGCGCGACGGGAGCACTGGCGTCTCATCGGCCGGGAGCGCAACAGCGGGCTGAGCGTGCTGCGGTACGCCATCCGCACCGAGATCCGGCTGATCACCTCCGAGCTGGCCACCGACCTGGCGCGCTTCCCGGGACTGAACGAGTGGAGCACCGAGGATCTCAACGTCCTGGCGAGCCTGTTCGTGAACTCGATGATCCTCATCGCCGAGGCGATCGAGGACGCGCAGAGCGCGGAGGCGCTGGAAGACATCCGGCGGATCGCCGTCAAGCAGTTGCGGATGATCGCCATCGGCATAGCCGGGTGGCGAAGTAGCACCTGACGCACACGATTTCGTGGGTGACGTGGCACTGGGCCAGTACGAAACTTTCACAATTCCCGATGCGACTGGCCCCGCAGGCGCATAGGCTGCCGTATCTCGGGCAACTTCACCAAGCGAGGGGATCTCGCCGCATGTTCTTCCGTGCATCTCTCACCGCAACGGCCATCTTGGCGGCTGGGACGGTGGTCGGGCTTCCGGCGCTGGCCCAGGCGGACGTGGCCGACGACCACTTCCTCCAAGCCCTCGATGGCTACGGCCTGCAGTACGGCACACTCGAAAACGCGATCCTCGTGGCCAAGGCCTACGTTTGCGACCAACTGAACAACAACCCCGGCGAAACGATCAATGATGTTGTTTTCGGCGTGGCGAACAACACCAACTGGTCGAGCGCCGACAGCGCGTTTTTCACCGGGTCGGCCATCGCCGCGTACTGCCCGCAATACCAATCCATGGTCAATTCACCACCACCGGTGGACGGGCCGACGAACATACCGATTTCCTAGGCGACGCCGCAGGTTCGTTAGAGCTGCCGTCCCGCTATCGCGGGTTCCGCCACATCGGCCACATGGTCGGGCCGCCGTCGGGCAGCACGATCTCGCCGCTGACCTCGAAGCCGAACCGCTGGTAGTACGGGACGTTGTCGGCTTTCGTCGACTCCAAGTACGCCGGGGCGTGTTCGGCGTCGACGCGGTCTAGGCGCGAGCGCATCAACGCCTGTCCGTATCCTTTGCCGCGCACGGCGGGGTCGCTGCCGATTACCCCTAAATACCAGTGCGGCTCTTCGGGGTGCTCGCGCTTCATCAGTTCCTGTACCGCGCGTCCACGCATCGAACGGAGGCCGAACACCCGGAGGAACGTCGGGGTCATCGCGAGCTGCGCGCGGCGCGTTTCTTGCCATTGATTCGGCGGATCCCACAGCGCCGCGGCACCGATGTCCGGTCCATCGCTGGCTACTTCCACGCCACCGCGGGCCAGATGGTGGTGACGGGTCATTGTCGCGAACACCCGGCATAGCTGCGCCGTCCGGGGCTTCTCGTCGGGTAGTAGCCAGATCATCACCGGGTCGTCGTAAAACGCCCGGGCGAGGGTGCGCGAGAGCTCGCGGACGTCGGCTTTGCGGGCCGGGCGCGCCTGTGGGCTCACCCGAGTCAGGCTAGCGGGTGACTGGGCGGCTAGAACGAACAGTCGCGGAAGGTCATGACGAAACCCGATCCCATCACCGACAAACCGCAGCGACGACTGATCCTTCGACGCCGCCAATTAGGATGGTGTGGCTTCATCGACGAGGCCGGTGCGTCGCCGCACCGGGGAACGGTTGGCCACGGTGTGGGACTTCGAGACGGACCCGGAATACCAGGCGAAGCTGGATTGGGTCGAAAAATTCATGGTCGACGAGCTGGAACCGCTCGATCTGGTCGCCCTTGACCCTTATGACAAAAAGAACGCCGAGATGATGGCGATCCTGCGGCCGCTGCAGCAGCAGGTGAAGGACCAGGGACTATGGGCCGCGCACCTGCGCCCGGAGCTCGGCGGCCAGGGCTTCGGTCAGGTCAAGCTCGCGCTGCTCAACGAGATTCTCGGGCGCTCCCGCTGGGCGCCGTCGGTGTTCGGCTGCCAGGCGCCGGACTCGGGTAATGCCGAGATCCTCGCGCTGTTCGGCACCGACGAGCAGAAGGCCCGCTACCTGCGGCCGCTGCTCGACGGCGAAATCACGTCGTGCTATTCGATGACCGAACCGCAAGGTGGTTCCGACCCAGGCCAGTTCGTCACCGCCGCGACCCGTGACGGCGACTACTGGGTGATCAACGGGGAGAAGTGGTTTTCCACCAACGCCAAGCACGCGTCGTTTTTCATCGTCATGGCGGTCACCAACCCCGAGTCCCGGACCTACGACAAGATGTCGCTGTTCATTGTTCCGGCCGAGACACCCGGCATCGAGATCGTGCGCAACGTCGGCGTGGGATTGGAAAGGTCAGGATCCTCCGCCAGTCACGGCTACGTTCGCTACACCGATGTCCGCGTGCCGGCCGATCATGTACTGGGCGGCGAGGGCCAGGCGTTCATGATCGCGCAGACCCGACTCGGCGGCGGCCGCATCCACCACGCGATGCGCACAATTGCGTTGGCGCGCAGCGCGTTTGACATGATGTGTGAGCGTGCGGTTTCGCGCCAAACCAGGCACGGGCGACTGTCCGATTTGCAGATGACCCAGGAGAAGATCGCCGACAGCTGGATTCAGATCGAGCAGTTCCGGCTGCTGGTGCTGCGCACCGCGTGGTTGATCGACAAGCACCACGACTACCAGAAGGTGCGCCGCGACATCGCGGCGGTGAAGGTCGCCATGCCCCAGGTGCTGCACGACGTCGTGCAGCGGGCCATGCACCTGCACGGCGCGCTCGGCGTCTCCGACGAAATGCCGTTCGTCAAGATGATGGTGGCCGCCGAGTCACTGGGCATCGCCGATGGTGCCACCGAGCTGCACAAGATGACGGTGGCCCGCCGCACGCTGCGCGAATACCAGCCGGTGACAACGCCTTTCCCGTCTCAGCACATACCGACGCGGCGCGCGGAGGCGCAGGCTCGACTGGCCGAACGCCTCGAACACGCGATCGCCGAATTCTGACGGCCGAACATCGACTTGTTGGGCTCAAAGCCCAGTTTTAGCCCGACAAGTCGACGTTCGGCGCGTTATTTCAGGAGATGTAGCGAACGAGGCTTTCGGCCACGCACGCCGGCTTGGGCGATCCCTCGACCTCGACGGTGGTCGACACGGTCGCCTGCGCGGCGCCGTTGCCCAGATCCTCGACGCCGACCAACGAGCTCTGGGCGCGCACCCGAGAGCCGACGGGCACCGGGGCGGGGAAGCGAACCTTGTTGAGGCCGTAGTTGATTGCGAGCTTGACGCCGTTGACGGTGTACATCTGGTGCTGAAGCCGCGGTAGCAGAGCCAGGGTCATGAAACCGTGGGCGATGGTCTTGCCGAACGGACCGGCGGCCGCGCGTTCGGGGTCGACGTGGATCCACTGGTGGTCGCCGGTCGCGTCTGCAAACAGGTTGACGTCTTCCTGGGTGATGGTCACCCAGTCGCTCTGCCCAATGGTCTCGCCCGCGGCGGCAGCGAGGTCGGCGACTGACTCGAAGGTGCGCATGGGTTTCTCCTCTGCTTGGGGTGATCAACATCGTGCCACTCCCCGATTTGGGATCCGGGATGCGGCCTGCAGGTCCACCCGCTGACCGCCGACTAAATCTGGCGCAAGATGACCGTGTGAGGCTGCTGCTGATCGCCGATACCCACATCCCCAGACGCGCACGCGCCCTGCCCGCGCAGGTGTGGGACGAGGTCACCAGGGCGGACGTCGTCGTACACGCCGGCGACTGGGTAGCACCCGAATTGCTCGACAAGCTCGAAGCCAGGGCCGCCCGGCTGCTGGCGTGCTGGGGAAACAACGACGGCCCGGCGTTGCGCGCGCGGCTACCCGAACGCGCGGACGCGATGCTGGACGGGCTGCACTTGACCGTGGTCCACGAGACCGGCGCCGCGGCCGGTCGGGGGGCACGGATGTCGCGGCTCTACCCGGACAGCGACGTCCTGGTGTTCGGGCACAGCCACATCCCTTGGGATACGACGACGGAAACCGGGTTGCGCCTGCTTAATCCGGGCTCGCCGACGGATCGCCGCCGGCAACCGTTCTGCAGCTACATGACCGCCAGCATCGAGAACGGCGCACTGACGGACGTGGTCCTGCATCCCATCAAGAGCCTCGATAAGTAGCTGGCAGCTAGGCCCTACACAGCCCGCACCCATATTTAGCTCGTAAACAGAGCTATATATGAATGCACTGAAGTCGAGCACCGATTTAGTCGCCGAGGTTTTCGGCGTCGTGGGCAGGTTCCGCCGGCAACTCCGCAGGTCAGCCGGTCGCGGGCTCGATTCCGCGCGACTCAGCGAGGCCCAGTCGGAGCTGTTGTGGCTCGTCGGCCGGCAGCCGGGGATCTCGGTCAGCGCCGCCGCCGCGGAACTCGGGCTGGTACCCAACACCGCCTCCACCCTGGTCTCCAAGCTGGTAGCCAAAGGCTTGCTTATCCGGACCGTCGGCGAGACCGACCGCCGCATTGGCCGGCTACGGCTCGCCGAGCCCACCCAGCAGATCGTCGACGCGTCCCGGGCCGCGCACCGCGCATTGCTGTCCGACGTGCTCGCCGAACTTGATGACGACCAAATCGAGGCTCTGACAAAGGGGTTGGAGATCCTTGGCACGATGACCCGACTATTGCAGGAGCGGCAACCATGAGCGAGCGACTTCCGATGGCGATCGACTGCCGCAACGTCACCTATCGGTACGGCCAGTTCACCGCGGTCGATGACGTGACGTTGCAGGTACGGCCGGGCGAGACCATGGGCCTGCTTGGACCCAACGGCGCCGGCAAGACGACGCTGGTCCGCATGCTCACCACCTTGACACCGGTGCAGCAGGGCGACTTGCGCATATTCGGAATGGACGCCCGCAATCAGACCATCGACATCCGGGGCAACATCGGTTATGTCCCCCAACAACTTTCGATCGAGTCCGCGTTGACCGGCCGACAGAACGTGCAATGGTTCGCACGGTTGTACGGTGTGCCGCGCGGCGACCGGGCCGAACGGGTGGATCAGGCGCTGGAGGCGATGGAACTGCTCGACGTAGCCGACCGGCTGGCGGGTACCTACTCCGGCGGCATGGTCCGCCGCCTTGAGGTGGCGCAGGCGCTGGTCAACCGCCCGTCGCTGCTGGTCCTCGACGAACCGACCGTCGGGCTGGATCCCATCGCCCGAGATGGGGTCTGGACCCAAGTGCAGAGCATGCAGTCCCAGTTCGGCATGACCGTGCTGCTGACCACGCACTACATGGAAGAGGCCGACGCATTGTGCGACCGGGTGGCGCTGATGCATCGCGGCGTGTTACGGGCCGTTGGCACGCCCGCAAAGTTGAAGGCCCAGGTATCCAAGGGGTCGCCGGGTGCCACGCTCGAGGATGTGTTCCGTCATTACGCGGCATCCGACTTGTCCCCGGCATCAAAAGAAACAGAATCGACCGGGTCTTTCCGTGAAATCCGTTCCAGCAGAAAGGTTGCCAGCCGTGCCAGTTGACGCCGCCGCCAAAGCCCCGGTGACCACCCTGGTTCGCGCGCCGCGCGGATGGCAACGCGTCCATGCGACTTGGGGCCGCATCGCGGCATTCGCGATCGTCGAGCTGCAGAAGCTGCAACACGACCGGACCGAGCTCATCACCCGGATGGTGCAGCCGGCGCTGTGGCTGCTGATCTTCGGAACCACGTTCAGCCACTTGCATGTCATCCACACCGGGTCGGTGTCCTATCTGGCCTTCCTGGCACCCGGCATCATCGCGCAATCGGCGCTGTTCATCTCGATCTTCTATGGCATACAGATCATCTGGGATCGCGACGCCGGAATCCTCGCCAAACTCATGGTGACGCCGGCGCCGGCGTCGGCGTTGATCACCGGCAAGGCGTTCGCGGCCGGAGTGCGATCGGTCGCCCAGGTCGTCGGCGTGCTGGGGCTGGCTTATCTGATGAATGTGGGCCTGACCATCAACCCGCTGCGGATCCTCGCTGCGATGGGCACGGTCATGCTCGGTGCCGCGTTCTTCGCCTGCCTGTCGATGACGCTGGCCGGGCTTGTCCGCAGCCGCGATCGCCTGATGGGAATCGGACAGGCCATCACCATGCCGTTGTTCTTCGCGTCCAACGCGCTGTACCCGGTCGACGTGATGCCCGCGTGGCTGCGTGCCCTGAGCAAGGTCAACCCGCTCAGTTACGAGGTCGACGCCCTGCGGGCGCTGCTCATCGGCACGCCGTTCAACCCGGCCGACATCGTCGTGCTGGTGGTGGCCGCGGTGGTCGGAATCGCCACGGCCTCAACGCTGTTGCGTCGCCTCGTCGCCTAGGACCCGGGCCGACTCCGGCCCGAGGCTCAATCGTTAGCCAACCGCGATCTCACATCGCGGCCACGACAAGCGAATTATGCCCTACCTCCGTGTTTCACTGCCTCCGAACGGATTCGACCGCATCATGCGGCAGATGAAAGTTGGGGATGGGTAGGAGCTATGACGTTCTTGAAAGAAGCGCGAAGGTTGCGCAGCACAGCGGCAACCATGCCGCGCCGACTCGCGATCGCGGCCATGGGGGCTGCCCTGCTGTCTGGTCTCGTCGCTGCCGTTGGCGGCTCAGCTACCGCGGGGGCATTCTCAAAGCCAGGTCTTCCGGTGGAATACTTGCAGATTCCATCGCCGTCGATGGGCCGCAACATCAAGGTTCAATTCCAGGGGGGCGGACCGCACTCGGTCTACATGCTCGACGGGCTGCGCGCACAGGAAGATTACAATGGTTGGGACATCAACACCCCCGCCTTCGAGGAGTACTACCAGTCCGGCCTGTCGGTGATCATGCCCGTCGGCGGCCAGTCGAGCTTCTACAGCAACTGGTATCAGCCGTCGCAAGGGAACGGTCAGAACTACACCTACAAGTGGGAGACGTTCCTGACCCAGGAGATGCCCACCTGGCTGCAGGCCAACAAGCAACTTTCGCCGTTCGGCAACGCCGCGGTGGGGCTATCGATGTCGGGTGGCGCGGCGCTGATCATGGCCGCGTACTACCCGCAGCAATTCCCTTACGCCGCTTCGCTGTCGGGCTTCCTCAACCCGTCTGAGGGCTGGTGGCCGACGCTGATCGGTTTGGCGATGAACGACGCGGGCGGCTACAACGCCAACAGCATGTGGGGTCCGTCCAGCGACCCCGCGTGGAAGCGCAACGACCCGATGCTCCAGATTCCACGGCTGGTGCAGAACAACACCCGGCTCTGGGTCTACTGCGGTAACGGCGCGCCCAGTGATCTCGGGGGCGACAACATGCCGGCGAAGTTCCTGGAAAGCCTCACACTGCGCACCAACCAAACCTTCCAGAACAATTACATCGCCGCGGGTGGACGCAACGGAGTCTTCAACTTCCCGGCCAACGGGACACATTCGTGGCCCTATTGGAATCAACAGCTGGTTGCCATGAAGCCCGACATCCAGCAGGTGCTCAACGGCGGCAACAACCCTACCTAGTGGTGTGTCCTGCAAATAATTGATGATTGTGTTGTATGATTTGCAACATGAGGCGACCCACTCCAGCTCTGTTGGTGTCCGCAGGCCAGCGTGAGGTTCTTGAGTCCGTAGCGCGGTCGCCGTCGGCGCCGCATCGCGAGGTGGTCCGGGCACGGGCGTTGTTGATGGCGGCCGACGGTCTGGCGAACACGGCTATCGCGCGAGCGTTGTCGGTGTCGCCGGCGTCGGTCAGCGGGTGGCGTGCCCGTTTCGCCGAGGAAGGGCTGGTCAAGTTCGGGCAGGTCCGCCAGGGCCGAGGTCGGAAGAAGACGATCCCGCAGGACAAGATCGACGAGATCGTGGATCTGACACTGAACTACCGTCCGCAGGGCGAGACCCACTGGAGCTGCCGGACCATGGCCGCGGCGACCGGAGTGTCGAAATCGACTGTGCAGCAGGTGTGGTCGGCGCGGGGACTTAAACCGCACCGGGTCGAGACGTTCAAGCTGTCCAACGATCCGAAGTTCGAGGAGAAGCTGGTCGATGTCGTCGGGCTTTATCTGAATCCGCCCGAGAAGGCGATCGTCTTGTGCGCCGATGAGAAGTCCTCCGTGCAGGCACTCGACCGCACCCAGGCATCGCTGCCGATGGTCAAAGGCCGCGGCGAGACGATGACCCACGACTACAAGCGCCACGGCACCACCACCCTGTTCGCCGCGCTGAACGTGCTGACCGGCATGATCATCAGCGAATGCATGCCACGGCACCGGCATCAGGAATGGTTGAAATTCCTCAAGACCATCGACCGGCAGGTGCCCAAAGACCTGCAGATCCACCTGATCCTGGACAACTACGCCACCCACACCCACGACGACGTCTGCAACTGGCTGGACAGACACCCCCGGTTCCATCTCCACTTCACCCCGACATCGTCATCGTGGCTCAACCTCGTCGAACGCTGGTTCCGGGAACTGACCGACAAAGCGTTGCGGCGCGGCATCTTTCATTCCGTGCCCGACCTCGTCGCTTCCATCCAGGAATACATCGACGCCCACAACAACGACCCCAAACCCTACGTGTGGAGCGCCACCGCCGAATCCATCCTCGCCAAGGTCGCACGCGGTCGGATAGCCCTCGAAAAAGTCAGCTAAATACAGGACACACCACTAGTTTGGCGGTCTGCGCAATACCCCTTGGCGCCCAACAGCCACCACTCGAGTGACCCGGCGCACCGCGCATTATTGGTCGGCGACCAGCGCGAGAAGTCGCTGGCCTCCCGCTCATGTGTCAGCCCACGACTTGGCGCGCCGAACCGCTGCTGCAGCGTGTCAGCCGTGGCCGGTCAACCCGGTCGAGTGGCCGCTTCGACGGCGGTCGCAGCGTCGGACGCAGACGCGAACACGTTGTTTATCCCAGGACCATTTCGGGTCCACTGCCCGGCCAGAAACAGACCCGGCACCGGCGTCGTGGACCCGGGCACAGGTGAGCGCCCGACATAGCGTGCGGCAGGCCCGGAGGCGAGCCGGACAGCTGCCGCCGCCGCAGCCGCGACCGGGGGAATGCGGAGTGCACGTGCTTTGGCCCGGCTGCCCGTGAGCACGGCTGCGGTCGGCGCCCACCCGAGCGCACTTGCTGTGGCGCGGGTGTAGACGCCGCGCATCACCGACGTGCTCGTGGTCATAGAAATCACGACCGTGCCATAGGAACCCTCCTCGACATGCCAGACTAGGTAATCGATTGTCGCGATTGGAGACAAGCCAGCGCAAAAGTGCTCAGAGCCAACGCGATCCACGTCCGCTCCGGCGTCCCAAAGCAATTCCTCGGGGTTGGGTCCGCGCATGATGCCGCGCATGCGACGCTCCTCGCTGCGACCAGTTGTGACGCCAGTAACGTACGACCATTATTGCGACACGTCAACACAAAATTTGTATTTTGGGCACCGCGGCCTTGCGCGACCGGCCAACTGTGATGTATAACACTTGTTATACAACGGGTGTTGCACTACAAGGTCAGGAGCCTCATGGACCGCAAGCCCGTCAAGACGGCCGTCCCGTTGGCGATGGATCGCTACACACCCCCACAGCAATTCGCCGCGGCAGCGCAGGCGCTGGCCGCGTCGGGCGTGGTCGACTATCAGCAGCCGTGGGATCAGCTCACAAGCTGGTGGCCAAACGCGTTGTGGAACAACGAAAATACGCCACTTGCCGACGTCGTAAAGGACTGCGATTCATGGGCGGACGTGTACGCGCTCAGCGCCTATGCGGCGGCGGTCACGCAGCACCGGCTCGGCGCGGCCATCAGCCTCGACGCGGTGCGCCACGGACCGGCCGAGCTGATCCAGACGATGCTCACGCTGAACAACATGACGGACGGGCGCTCCATCTTCATGATCGGCGGCGGCGAGCAAAAGCAGTGTCGGCCGTTCGGGTGGAAGAGAGCCGAAGGCCTGGGGCGCCTGGAAGATCTCATGCGCATCAACGCGCTGATGTGGGAATGCGATGGGCCGTTCGACTTCGAGGGCAATCACACCAAACTGCAGAAGGCGTGGCTCGGCAGAGCGCGTCAGCACCGGCCGCAGATCTGGGCGCTGGGCGGCGGGCCGAAACTGATGGAGGTTGCCGCCAAGTACGCCGACGGATTCGCGACGATGGCGCCGTTCGTGTTCGAGTCACCGCAGGTCTGCGCCCAGCACATTACCGAGATGAAGGCCCAAATCGCGGGCCACGGCCGTGATCCCGAGCAGTTCGAATTCGGCATTTTCGCGGCCACGCTTCTGCACGAGGACCCGGCCGTCATTGACCGGGCCCTCGATAACCCGCTGTTTCGCTGGATGGCTGCAACCATGGGCCGAATCAACATGAACGACTGGGACCGTGTGGATATCGAACCGCCGATGCCCCGGGACTGGACATACGCCACCAAGCTGATGCCGACACACATGAGCCGGGCCGAGATCGACGATGTGGTCTCACGGGGCACCCGCGAGATGTCGGAGCAGACGTGGTTCACCGGCACCGCCGCAGACGTCGCCGCGCAACTGGCGCCCTATATCGACGCCGGAGTGACGTGGATCAACATCATCGACGCACTGCCGATGGTGTCGCCACTCGAAGAGGCGCACCTGGGGTTGTCTCGCCAGATCGAGGTGTGTCGCCTGCTCAAAAAGCACTAAGACCTCGACGAATAATGTGAAGGAGATGTAGATGAGCGAACGTATCAAGGTCATTGTCTGGGGCCTGGGCGCCATCGGCGGTGGTGCCGTGACGGAGCTGTTGCGCCGGCCGGAGTTCGAATTGGTCGGGGTCGTCGGCTACAACCCTGCCAAGAACGGTCGCGATGTGGGTGAACTGCTCGGCCGCGACCCGATCGGCCTAAAGCTGACTACCGACAAGGAGTCCGTCTTCGCGATGGAGGCCGACTGCGTGCTGTGGTGTGGCAATCTCCCGCTCGGCGCAATCGCCGATGCGATGGATGCCGACGTCATCCGCCTACTCGAATCGGGCAAGAATGTCGTCTCAATAGCGTCGTACCATTTCCCGCCGGCACACGGCGAGGAGTTTCGCAAGCGGCTCGAAGACGCTTGCTGGAAGGGCGGCAGCAGCCTGCACGGCACGGGCGAAAACCCTGGTTTCTGGATGGAGCGTCTCGCATTGACCCTGACCGGTCTGTGCACCGAGGTCGACACCATCACGCTCGACGAATACTCGGACTGTGGAACAAGTGGTACCCAGAAGGAGATCTACAACGCCATCGGCTTCGGCGTCAGCGAGCAGCAGGCCCGCACATCGAGCCCGTTGGCGGAGTTCTGGAAGACCTTTTACTACATCGAGTCGATGAACATTGCCAGCTTGTCGTTGTGGGGCCGGCGGCTGGATCGCTTCGAGCACAAGCCGTTCTATCACCTCGCCGAAAAGGAGTTCATCCTCGAACGCACAAAGGGTGATCGCATCGACATGCATGTGCCCAAGGGCTACGTCAAGGCGATGACGCATCACTTCCACGGCTATCTTGACGACGAGATTCGCCTCACCATCAGGTGCAACTGGTTCCTCACGCCGGCGTTCACACCCTTCGACAGAGAAGACAGCACCTGGGAGATCGAGATCGAGGCCAAGCCAATCTCGATCAAGTCGACGATGCGCGCCCTCGCCTCGATCAAGGACAACACGGAGTTCCGGCCCGGCGACAAAACCTCACCAACATGGTGGGCCACAATCATTCCCGCGATCCAGGCGATCCCGATGGTGTGTGCGGCCGAGCCTGGCTTCGTATTCCCGACGATCTTCACCAACGCCGTGCCAGATCTGCGCACGCTGGCCACCCGCACATCTGTCATCGACTACGCGACGCCAGTGGGACTGGGTAGGAACTGATATGGCGCTTCCCGAATCGCCCATCGACGTACTCGTCGTGGGCTCCGGAGGCGGTGGGCTGGTTGCGGCACTAACCGCTGCGGCGGCTGGCCGCGAGGTGCTCGTGGTTGAGAAGCTACCCACCATCGGCGGTTCGACCGCGATCTCGGGTGGCGCGCTTTGGATTCCGGACAATTCGCTCCTGCGGGAGGCGGGCGAGACCGATTCCTACGACGCTGGCTGGGCCTACGTCGACGGCCTGGTCGGCGACGTGGGAGTCGCCACGTCTCCGGCGCGGAAGAGGGCCTTTCTCACCGAGGGTCGGAGCATGGTCGAGTTCCTGCGCGCGCAGGGTATGGAGTTGCAGCACGTCAACAACTATCCGGACTACTACTCGTCGCGGCCCGGGGGTCGCACCGGCGGTCGGTCGATCGAAGCGCGCACGTTCAACGGCAAGAAACTGGGCGCCGACTACAAGCGCCTGACCAAACGCACCGTGCTGCCCGCACTGGCCGTCCGCGCCCAGGACCTTTCAGGTGTCTCAAACGGTGTGCGGACCTGGAATAGCTTGTGGACCAACGTCACGACGGTGTGGCGCACCCTGAGTGGTCTGCTCACCGGTCGTCCAATGCTCAGCATGGGCCAAGCCCTCATCGGGCAGTTGGTGCTCGCGACCCAAAGGCGGCACATCCCGATCCTCACCGACACACCCCTGCTGCGATTGTCGACCGACGCGCGCGGCGCCGTCGTGGGCGCGGTGGTGCGTCACCAGGGTCGTGAAGTCAGCGTCCACACGCGGTGCGGTGTCGTGCTTGCCTGCGGCGGCTTCTCGCGTAACCGACAGATGCGTGCGAAATATCAGCCGCGGCTGGCCGGTGACTGGACGCACGCCTCGCTCGGTGACGACGGCGACGGGATTCGCGCCGGGATCGACGTGAGCGCAGCGGTCGAGCAGATGGATGAAGCCTGGTGGATGCCGACCTCGATCATGGCCGACGGCTCCCGCCATATGTGCGCATATGAACGCGCCAAGCCGCACTCGATCGTGGTCGACGCTGCCGGGGAGCGAATGTGCAACGAAGCCGGTTCCTACATGGAGATCGGCCGTCGAATGCTTGACCGGCAGGCCACACTGGGCAATACCGACCCATTCTGGCTGCTCATCGATGCGCGGCACCGACGCCGCTATCCGTTCGCGACCTGGCCGCCGGCCATCACTCCACGAAGCGCGTTCACTAGCGGCTACATGGTCAGAGCGCGAACGCTTGAGGAACTGGCGCAGCGCTGCCGGATCAACTCCGCGGCTCTGAGCGCCACGGTGAACCGGTACAACGCTATGTGCGAAAAGGGCGTTGATGAGGACTTCCATCGCGGCGACGACGCCTTCGACCGCTACTACGGTGACCCTGCGGCGAAGCCGAATCCGACGATGGGACCTCTAAGCAAGTCGCCGTTCTACGCTGTCGCGATGTACCCCGGTGATATCGGCACCAATGGCGGCCTGCTCACGGACGAATTCGCACGCGTGCTGCGTCCGGACGGCACCGGGATTGACGGGCTTTACGCCACCGGCAACTGCACAGCGTCGGTGATGGGCCGGATGTACCCCGGCGCGGGGGCGACGATCGCGCCGTCCATGGTCTTCGGGTACATCGCAGCAAACGACGCCGCGCGCAGATTCAACGACTCCGGCAGATGAACACCGCATCGAGTACCGTCTCAGATGTGAATCATCGGCGGATGCAAAAGCGAGCAGTAGCAATCCGCGGAATGTCTTGGTCCGCACCGATATTCGCGACCTTGCGATTCGACAGCCGGGAACCGGCTAA
>Ga0306924_10001456_pt1 | contig 21653 bp, 15 predicted proteins | sample sta12Can44000111_FD_203756 | JGI IMG/M metagenome (GOLD analysis project Ga0306924, IMG submission 203756) | Lab enrichment of tropical soil microbial communities from Luquillo Experimental Forest, Puerto Rico - statanox.12C.anox.44.000.111 (v2)... | ecosystem: Environmental > Terrestrial >...
GCGCGTCGCGATCGCCCGCGCGCTCTACCAGGACCCGGAGCTGCTCGTCGCGGACGAGCCGATCGCCTCGGTCGACCCGGCGCGCGCGGAGGAGCTCGCCGCGCTGCTCGCGCGCTCGTCCGCAGGGCGCACGCTCCTCGTGGCGACACACCGGCTGGAGCCGCTCCTCCCGCACGTCGATCGGGTCGTGGGGCTCCGCGCCGGGGAGCTTGCGTTCGACAAGCCCGCCGCCGCGCTCACGCTCGACGACCTCGCCGGGCTCTACGCAGCCGCGCGCGGCGCGTCCGCTGGGCGGGCTCCGCTCGCCGGTGCGCCGTCTCCGGCGCGACGGGGGGCCGCGGGGCTGCTGGCGGTCGGGGCCTCGAACACGCCCGGGGAGCTGGTGCTCCCGCGGACGGTCCGCGCGTTCGTGCGGACCTACCCGGGCGTCCGGGTGAGCCTCGCGGTGAAGGACACCGAAGAGATCACGGCGGACCTCCTCGCGGGCCGGATCGAGCTCGCATTCGTGGGCGCGCGCTCGCCTCACCCCGAGCTCGAGTACGAGGACGTCGCGGAGGACGAGATCGTGCTCGTCGCGGCGCCCGGCCTCGACGGCGTCCCGGACGAGCCCGTCCCCGCCGCCGTCGCGGCGCGCCTGCCGCGCGTCGAGCGCGAGCGCGGCTCGGCCACGCGCGCCGTCGTCGAGGAGCACCTCGCGAACCTCGGCGCGCCGCTCGATCCCGGCGCGGTGCAGCTCGAGGTGTCGTCGCTCGTCGGCCTCAAGGCGGCGGTCCTCTCGGGGATCGGCGTCGCGTTCGCCTCGCGGCTCGCCGTCGCGGACGAGCTCGAGGAGGGGCACCTGCGAGCGCTCCGGATCGACGGGGTGAAGATCCCGCGTCGCCTGTTCGCGGCGTGGCGCCGCGGCGCCCGTCCCTCGCCGGCGGCGGCGCGCTTCCTCGAGCTTGCGCGGGCCGAGTCCGCGGCGCGCCTGCGTGGGGCGGCGCCGTGACGGTGCGTCCGCCGCGGCCGGCGCTCCTGTCGTGGCCGGGCCTCCTGCTCGCTGCGGTCCTCGCGCTCGCGTACCGCGCGAGCGAGGGGAACGCGGCGGCGCTCCTCGCGCCGGACGCGCGCCAGGCGATGGCAGACTTCGCGCGGGGGTTCTGGCCTCCCGCGCACACCCCCGAGTTCCTGCGCCTGCTCGCGCGCCCGCTCGCCGAGACCGTGGCGATGGCGTTCCTCGGCCTCTCGCTCGCGATCCTCCTCGCCCTCCCCCTCTCCTTCGCGGCCGCCGATCCGCGCGTCGCCTCGGTCGAGGCCGACGCGCCCTCCCCGGCCCGGCGGGCCGCGTGGGCGGGCGCCCGGTTCGCGCTGAACGTGATGCGCTCCATCCCCGAGCTCGTCTGGGCGCTCGTGTTCGTGCGCGCGCTCGGGATGGGACCGGCCGCGGGCGTGCTCGCGATCGGCGTGTCGTACGCAGGGATCCTCGGGAAGGTGTTCGCCGAGATCTTCGAGTCGACGCCGCGGGCGCCCGCGGCGGTGCTGGCCGGGGCGGGCGCGTCGCCGCTCCGCGCCTTCGCGTTCGGCCTCGTTCCGCAGGCGCTCCCCCTGCTCTCCTCGTACGCGCTCTACCGGTTCGACTGCGCCCTGCGCGCGTCGGCGGTGCTCGGCCTCGTCGGCGCGGGCGGGCTCGGCGTCCAGCTCGAGCTCTCGCTCAAGATGCTCGCCTACGACGAGGTCGCGGCGATGGTGATCGCCCTCTTCGCGCTCGTCGCCGGGGTCGACCTCCTGTCGCAGCTCGTGCGGCGCCGCCTCCACCGGAGCCGGGGGCTCTTCCCCGTCGGCCTCGGGGCGCTCCGGGCGCGCGCGCTCGGCGTCGCGGGGTGGGCGGCGGCGGCGGCGCTGTCCGCCTGGATCCTCGACCTCCCCTGGCGCGAGCTCGCCTCCCCCGGCGCGCTCCGCGCCGCGGCCGGATTCGCGCGGTCGCTCTGGCCGCCCGACCTCGATCCCAGGTTCCTGCGCCTGCTCGCGCCGGCCGCGCTCGCCACCCTCGCGACGAGCGTCCTCGGCACCGCGATCGGCGCCGTCCTCGGGCTCGTCCTCGCCTACCCCGCCGCCTACCGCGTCCACGCCGATGCCCTCGAGGGCGGGCGCCCCTCCCGCGCGCGGACCCTCGCGCTCGGCGCGCTCGCCTGGGGGGCCCGCGCGGTCCTGAACCTCGGCCGCACGCTGCCGGAGCTCCTCTGGGCGCTCGTCCTCGTCTTCGCCGTCGGCCTCGGCCCGTTCGCGGGCGCGCTGGCGCTCGGCGTCCACACCGCGGGTGTCCTCGGGCGGCTCTACGCCGAGGCGCTCGAGGAGGCTCCGGCCGCGCCATTCGAGGCGCTCCGGACGGCCGGGGCGAGCGACGCCGGCGCCTCCGCGTTCGCCGTCCTGCCCCAGGCGTGGCCGCAGCTCATCGCGTACACGCTCTACCGCTGGGAGGTGAACGTCCGCGCCTCCGCGGTGCTCGGCGTCGTGGGCGCCGGCGGGATCGGGGAGCTCCTGCACCTCTCCCTGTCGCTCTTCCAGAACCACCGGACCGCGACGCTCGTGCTGGTCGTCCTCCTCCTCGTCACGGCGGTCGATCTCCTCTCGGGGGCGCTCCGGCGGCGGATCCTCGAAGGGCCCGCGCCGCGCGCGGCCGCGGGCGCGGCCGAGGTCCCGGCCGTCGTCGACGCATGGTGAATAGAGCGCCCAGCCGGAGCGTTGCGCGCGCGGGCGCGCCGCAGTATGGAGCAGCGCCGATCGCCTCCCGGAGCGCTCGCTTGCGTCGACTCGCCCTCGCTCTCGCCGCCACCGCCCTCGGCCTGGCCGTTCCCGCTGCCCGCGCCGCGGAGCTGCGCGTGTCGGCCATCCCGGACGAGTCGCCGACCGAGCTGCTGCGCAAGTTCGCGCCGCTCGGCGCGTACCTCGAGAAGCAGCTCGGGATGCCCGTGAAGTTCACGCCCGTCACCGACTACGCCGCGACCGTCGAGGGGCTCGCCGCCGGGAGGCTCGACCTCGTCTGGTACGGCGGCTTCACGTTCGTCCAGGCGCGCCGCCGCACGGGGACCGCCATCCCGCTCGTCCAGCGGGAGGAGGACGCCCACTTCCACTCGAAGATCATCGTCGCGGCGGGCTCGAAGGCGCGGACCCTCCATGACCTGAAGGGCGCGACGTTCGCCTTCGGGTCGCCGAGCTCGACCTCCGGGCACCTGATGCCGCGCTACTGGCTCCTGCAGAACGGGATCGATCCGGACCGGGACTTCAAGAAGGTCGCCTTCTCCGGCGCACACGACATCACCGCGAAGTGGGTGGAGGCCGGCAAGGTCGACGCCGGCGCGCTCAACGAGTCGATCTGGCAGCAGCTCGTCGACGAGAAGAAGATCGACCCGACGAAGGTCCGCGTCCTGTGGACCACGCCCGACTTCCACGACTACAACTGGACGGTCCGCGGCGACCTCGACCCGAAGCTCGTCGAGAAGATCCGCGCGGCGTTCCTGGCGCTCGATCCGACGAAGCCCGAGGACAAGGTGATCCTCGACCTGCAGCGCGCGAAGCGCTTCATCCCGACCCGCCCCGAGAACTACCAGGCGATCGAGGCGGCGGCGAGGTCGGCGGGGCTCCTCGAGAAGTGACCGGAGCGACGGGGCGCCTCGCGCCTCACGCCGTGATCACCTTCGCCGCCGCCATCGTGCGCCGCACGATCTCGCGCATGTTGCTCACGGTGCCGACCGCGATGCCGCCGATGAGCTCGAAGTACTCGAGGCAGGTCACGCACGCGAGGAGGTCCACGCCGCTCTCGTCGAGCGCGCGCAGGGCGTCGAGGTGCGGCGAGCCGTGCGCGAGCAGCCGCACCGCCGCGTTGTAGAAGATCACCGCATCGGGTTTCGGGTCCGTGGTCGCCAGCGTGCGCAGGTAGCTGCCGACGAGCTTCGCCCCGAGGACGTCGTCGCCCCGCCCGAGCGTCTCGGCGTGCAGCACGATGATCGTACCCGCGCCCCGCTCGGCTCCCTCGCTCGCCATCGCCTGCCTCCCACCCTGTGTCTAGCACGGCCCGCCCGCCCACGAGGCATCCGCATCGAGCCCGAGGATCCACCCCTCGATCGCGCGCACGACGGGATCCTCCGGCTCGTGAAGCGGCCGGCGACCGAGGACGACGTCGACCATGCCCAGGAGCCCCGCGACGGCGTCGAACGCGTCCTCGCCGGACGCGCGTGGCCCGAACCCGGCGGCGAGCTGGGCCGCGAGCGCGGGGGAGGCGACCACTCCCGCGGCCGTCATCCAGCGGGCCATCGCGGCGCAGGCGGCGCAGCGCGAGGCCGGATCGCGCTTGGAGACGCGAGCGATGCCGAGGCGCCGGTACGCGTCCGCCGGGTAGATCTCCGCGACCACCAAACGGCCCGGCGCGGCGAGCGCGGCGAGGTGACCGTCGAAGGGCCAGAGGGAGACGCGGCGGTCGAGGTCGAGGTCGAGGTCGTGATCGCGGTCCTCGCCTCGCCCCGCGACCGCGGGCTGGATCACCTCCCGCCACCCCGCGATCGCCGCCTTCCCGACCTGTTTGCCGCCGACCGTCCAGAACAGCACCTCCGCGGCGCCGCGGCCGACCGCCGGCTCGTCGCAGCGCCTGCGGAGGGCCGTGAACCGCTCGACGCCGAGGGCCGCGCACAGGTGCGCCTGTCGCGCCTCGCCCCGGCGCCGCGCGGCGGCCGGATAGAACGGTCTGTGAATGCCGATCTCGGACGGCGCGCCGGCCGGCGCGAGCACGCCGTCCCACGGCGCGCGCCCGAGCCCGCGCAGCCAGGGCACGAACGCGGCGATCCCCGCCCGCTCCGCGTACGCACGCGGCACGCCGATCGGGAAGTCGAACCCTGCGAGCGCCGCGCCCGCCCCCGCCCGGCGCGCGACGCGCGCGAGCAGCGTCTGCGGATCGCCCACCCGCCGGGCGGTGCCCGCGCGGAACCGGCCGCCGTGGATGCGCGCCGCGAGCGCCAACCATCGCTTCCTCGGCGCGACGCTCCAGTCGGCGGCGACGACGAGGCGCACCGCGCCGAGGCCCGTCACGTCCTCGCGTCCCCTCCCGTGCTCGCCGCGACGAACCGCGCGGCGTGCAGGTCCATCGTCTGGAGGTGACCGAGGAGCCAGACCGGCACGGTTTCGGTCAGGTACGTGAGCAGCCGTCCGGCGCCGCGGCCGAGCCGGAACCGCTCCGCCTCGGCGCGTCGATCCGCGAGGACCCGCTCGTGCTCCTGCCTGTGAACCGCGTACGCGGGATAGCCGCACTCGCGCATGGCGGCCTCCTCGCGCGCGAAGTGCTCGCGCTCGAGGATCCGCAGCGCGTCGAGCCGCTGGAGCACGTCCTCGGCGCTGAACCGACCGTCGCGGTAGGCCTCGACCGCCTCGATCGCCTCGTTCAGGAGCCGCGCCTCGGCCTGGTGATCGTCGTTCTCGAACGCGAGCGGCAGCTCCGGGAGGAGATGGGGATCGAGGAAGGGCATCGAGCGGCCTCGCGAGGCGAGGCTTAGCCGCGGCGGATCGGGTTGCCATCGCCCTCCGCGAGGCGGCGGTCGGCCCGACGTCCCCTCGCCGGGGCCCAGCCAAGTAACCAGACGCCCTGGGCCACGCCCCGTCCGCCCCACTCCGGTGGGGAGGGCGGGCCGTGCGGGTTGCCCGGCGGTTCGGCGGGTCCGTAGCTTTGGGGAGTGCTCGCCACGGCCGCGCTCCTCGCCGTCCTCCAGGCCGCCCCTTCCGCGGGCGCCGACGCCCTCGTGCTCCGCGAGCCAGTCCTCGGGGCGGCGTTCAGGGTCGACCCTGCCGTCGTGAGCTCGGAGGAGCTCTCCGGAGGAGGCGCGCCCGAGCTCGCGCTCCCGCCGGGCGCGGAGCCCCCGCCGTGCGCCGGTGACGTGTGCCAGCCGCGCGTCTCCGTCCCGGGGTTCGAGCCGAAGCTCGAGATGCGAGGCAAGCGCACCGAGCTCTTCCTCGCCCTGCTCGACCACGTCCACTTCGAGCCGATCGCCACGCTCGCGTGGGCGATCGCAGCGACGGGCGTCCGGCTCGACTACACGCCGGGCGCGATGAGCGACGGCCCGAACAGCTCCGCGCGGGGCGGGTGGGGCCGCTTCCAGGTGTACTTGAGCTTCCGGCTCGACGCCGCGAACGAGCGCGTCGCCATGGAGCGCCCGGGTCGGGCCGCGGTGCCGGCGCCGTAGCGGACGATGCCCAGCGGCATTCGATCGCAGGCGATCGAGGCAGGCGGCCCGGAGCCCCTCCGGGGGGAGGTTGCCCAGCGGCGCGCACGATGTAGCTTCATCGGTCCGCCGAAGGCGGCGTTCCGGGAGGTGAGACCCATGCACGTCGGGATCGCGCTCGTCTCGCTCCTCGCGACGCTGGTGGCCTCGTTTGCGCTGGCCTCGCGCCGTCGTCGCCGCGCGCGCGCGGTGGCCGGAGTGCTCGACCTCGTCGCGGCGCCGGCACTCCTCCCGGCGGGTCTCAAGCACCTCGGCGCGCGCCTCCACGAGCCCGTCTCGCTCGGCCTGCGCATCCCGAACCCGCACGCCTCAAGCGGCGCGAAGCGGCTCGGGACGCTGCTGCCGCTGCGGTAGGCCCATCACCATCAGTTCGAGTTCGTTCCGTGGGCGAGCCCGAGCGCGACGCTCGCGGTGCTCAGCGCGCGCTGCGCCGGCGCCGCAGGACCGCGCGCGCGAGGATCGGCACGAACGCCACGTCGTCCACGAGGTAGCGGCGCCAGAGACGGCGCGGCTCGTGGCCCAGTCGGTGGAGCCACTCGAGCCCGGCGCGCGCCATCCAGCGCGGGGCCCGCGGAACGGTGCCGGCGATGAACGCGAGGCTCGCTCCGACCCCGAGCAGGACTGCGGGGCCGAGCTCGGTCCGGTGGCGGTGGATCCAGAGCTCCTGCTTCGGGGCGCCGAGCGCCACGTACACGAGGTCGGGCGCGGCCGCGCGGATCCGATCGAGGACCGCGCGGCGCTCCGCGGCGCCGTCATCGCCCAGCTCGATGCGCGCGGCGTCGACCCCGGCGATCCGAACGCCGGAGCGGCGGACCAGCTGCGCCGCGGCGCGCTCCGCGTCGCCTGGAGCGCCGCCGAGCAGGTAGATCGACCAGCCGCGCTCCGCGGCGCGGGCCGCGAGCGGGAGCACGAGGTCCGCGCCCGCGACCCGCTCCGGCAGCGGCCGGCCGAGGAGGCGCGACGCCCAGACGAGCGGCATGCCGTCCGCGAGCGAGAGGTCGGCGCGGGCGTACGCGGCGCGGAGCTCCGCGTCCCGCTCCGCCTTCACCACGTGATCGACGTTCGGCGTGAACACGGCGCCGCCCCGCCGGGCCTCGACCAGGCGTGCGATCGCGTCGAGCGCGCCGTCGAGCGTGACCACGTCGACGGGCACGTGGCCGATCGCGAGCCGAGCCACGGGGGCGGCGCGGGCGGGCTCCACCTGCGGCGACGGGCGCTCCACGCGGCTCAACCGTCCAGCTCGAACAGCGACGCGCCCCGTCGCTCGTACCCACGGTCCCGCGCGAGCACGTCGAGGTGGAGCGTCGGCCAGTCGGCGAGCAGGAACGCCTCGTCGCCCGCTCCGGTGCAGGTCTTCACGTAGCCCTTGCAGGCGTCGCACACGTCGAGGCGGAGCGCCGGCTCGCGATCGATCTCGAGCACGCCGAGCTGTCGCGCGTCCTCGTTCCCGCAGAACGGGCAGGCGACGCGCTTGAACCGCCAGCGGGTCCGGCAACAGCCGCAGGCGAGGTGGCGCGCGCGGGCGGTCCCGTCGTCGACGAGCAGCCCCATCGCCGGCGCCGCCCCGCAGGTCGGGCACTCGCCGCGCTCCCACGCGTCGTCGGTCCGCGCCGAGACCTCGGCGACGACCGGCGCGAGGACGTACGCGAGCGCGTTCCACCCCAGGTAGCGGAGGAGCCCCGGGTTCCCGCCCGGCGCCTCCGCCGGAGCGCCGCCCTCGAGGACCCAGCGCGCCGCGCGGGCCCGTTCCGCCGGGCCGCCCCGGAGCGCGTCCGCGAGCCCGCGCGCCGGTCCGCGGATCGCATCCGGGACGTCGGCGGCCGCGACGCGCTCCGCGACGCGGAGGAGCGCGTCGCCAGCGGCCGGGACGACGTCGAGGCGGGCCCGCTCGCTCCGGAGGAGCGGGACGCCCCGGGCGCGATCGGGCGCGTACGCCGCCCAGTCCGTCCGCGCCGCGACCGGTGCGATCCCCTCCAGCGCCTCCTCGACGAGCGCCTGGAACCCGGCGACACCCTCGAGGTACGGGTGCTCCTCGATCCACTTCCGGCTCGAGCCGTTCGTCGTCATCGCGACCCTCTTCTAGCAGAGAGGCCCCCGGCCGTCGCGGCCGGGGGCCCCTCGGACCTTCCGCGCTCGGGCGGTTACGCCGCGTGCGAGGGCGAGCGGTCGCCCGCCACTGGTTCCGACTTCGGGAGGACCGGCATCACCCGCGCCGCCCAGCCGAAGAGGAAGATCGTCGCCGCGATTAGGCCGATGGAGACGCCCCACTCGAAGACGCTCGGGAAGTAGCTCTGCGGCGCGATCTGCGGCGCAGCGCCCTTCAGGTCCATCGCGAACACGACCACGTTCATGCGGTTGAGCACCACGCCCGCCGTCGCGAGGAACGCGCCGAGGAACAGCGTCCCCGGCCGCTCACGGAGCTTCGCCTGGCCGAGCAGCACGAGCGGCAGGACGCCGCCGAGCAGGATCTCGATCGCGAAGAGCGCGCCCTTCGGGCCCTGGACCGCCGCGACGAGCTGGCCGCGGACGACCAGGTCGCCGAGCCGGAATACCTCGTACACCGCGAGCGACCAGAACGCGATCTTGCCCATCGCCGCGAGCTGCGCCATCCGCATCGGCCGCTCGTACGCCTTCGCGATCCACATCTCGATGAGCACCATGAGCGCCGTGCCCGCCGCGATCGAGGAGAGGAAGAAGTAGACCGGCATGACCGGCGACCACCAGCCCCGGGCGAGCTTGTCCGGCATGAGCAGGAAGAGCGAGCCGAGCGAGCTCTGGTGCATGGTGGACAGCGTCACTGCCGCGATGGCGAGCATGATCGGGACCGGCTTCTCGCCCGGCTTCGACCGGAACGCCCAGGCCATGACGCCGAACACCAGGGCGGCCGCGCCCGCGAACGCGAGCTTGCGGGACATGAGGTAGACGAAGAGCGAGACCGCGAAGACGACGTAGGCGGGGGCGTACTTCCGCCACGCCTCCATCGCGCCCTTCATCCCCCAGCGCTCGAACGGCACGGGCATGAACTCCGCGAGGAGCACCGTCACGTACAGGCCGACGCACCAGGAGACCTCGAACATCGCGGAGTGCTCCGGGGCCTGGACGCCGAGCTGCCAGAAGTGCCAGGGCAGGCCCAGGTCCGCGAGCAAGGTCACCGTGACGAACGAGTAGGACAGGAGGCCCATCAGCACGGCGGTGCGCCCGATGGAGTAGAGGTCCTTCCGCTGGAACACGTAGATGAGGCCCGCCGTCGCGAACGCGCCGGCCGCCACGGCGATCCAGACGAGGTCGAAGACGATCCAGAGCCCCCAGGCCCAGGTGTCGGAGAGGTGGGTCGCCCCGCCGAGGCCGAGCGCGAACCGGGCGAGGAACGAGACCCCGCCGAACGCCATGAGCGCGGCGAGGAGCTTGTTCGCGGGCGTCCAGAGGGGCTTCTGGAGCGGCGCGAACTCGGGGTGGTGATCGTCGTGCGCCGGCTTCGCCGCGACCGGCGGCCTCGCCGCCGGCGCCTCCGCCTTCTTCACCTCCGCCGAGCGCTTCGACAGCGCGTACACGCCGCCGAGCGCCGCGCCCACGCCGACGACCGCGGGCGGGACCGCGCCGAGCGCCACCTTGCTCCGGCTCGGATAGCTCTCGAGGCCGACCTCGGGGAAGCCGAGCTCCTGGAACGGGACGGCGGCGAGGTACAGCGTCGCCGTGCCGCCGGCCTCCCTCTCGCCGTAGACGTGGTTCACGTACTTGCCGGGCGACGCGGCGATGCGGGCTCGCGCCTCCTTCACGAGCTCCTGGCGGTCACCGAACGTGAGGGCGCCCGCCGGGCACTGCTTCACGCACGCGGGGACGGCCATCGCGGCGGCGAACCGCTTGTGATCGTCCTCCGTCAGCTTCTGCCCGTTCCGGAGCTCCGGCGCCGGCGACCGCGATCTGTCGGAGCACAGGTCGCACTTCTGGATCTTCGGCGCGAGCGAGTCCCACTCGGCCGCGGGGACGCCCCAGGGGCAGGCCCACATGCAGTAGCGGCAACCGAGGCACTTCGAGGAGTCGTACGCGACCGGCCCCTCCTTCGTCTTGTGGAGCGCGGTCACCGGGCAGGCCGACGCGCAGGCCGGCTCGTCGCAGTGCATGCACTGGCGCTTCGCGAACGCGTAGCGGAGGCCGCCCGGCGCGGCGGCGTCCTCCACCTCGTGCGAGGTGACGACGGTGAGCGTCTTCGACGAGAGCGTCACCGGGTTCTGGAGGCCGAGCTCCGGGCGGAGCCTCGTCTTCTCACCGGGGAGGTCGTTCCACTGCTTGCAGGTGACCTGGCAGGAGCGGCACCCGACGCACTTCGTGGTGTCGATCAACGTGGCGTTGGACATGGCTGGTTCCTTTCGGTCGCGCGCTCCGAGCTACCGCTGCGCGACCGCTCCCTCCGCACGCACCACGTTGACGAGACACGCCTTGGTCTCCTGCGTGCCCGCCCCCGGATCCACCGCGTCGATCGTCAGGACGTTGGTCGACGGACCGGTGGAGAGCCCCTTGAACCCCCAGTTGTAGGGCATCCAGACGATGGGCACCTCCTGGCCGGCGATCCGCATGACCTGCATCCGCTTCGTCACGACCGCCTTCACCACCACCTCGCCGCGCGCCGACGAGACCTTCACCCTGTCACCCGCGCGGATCCGGAGCTTCTCGGCCAGCTCGTTCGGCAGCTCGACGACCGGCTCCGGCGCGAGCTCGTTGAGCCACGCCACGTTCCGTGTCGTGGAGCCCGCGCACCAGTGCTCGGCGATCGACGACGTCATGAGCACGTACGGGAAGTCCCTCGCCTTGCCGATGGGCTGCTTCGCGGCGACGCGCGGGTACTTCACGCACGGGTTCGTCTGCACCTTCGGGTGCAGGACGTTCGCGACCGGGCTCTCGATCGGCTCGTAGTGCTCCGGGAACGGCCCGTCCTTCGGGACGTACGAGCTGTCGCGCGGCAGCTCCTTCTCCTTCGCGTCCGGGTCCTTGTAGACGGCGGCCATCAGCCGGCCGATGCCCTCGCCGTTCATGCGGAACGCGCGCTGGCCCTCCGGCGTGTCCGGGCCCTTCGTCGGATCCGGCACGTCCGGCGTGTCGATGCCCTTCCACTTCTTCTCGGTCTCGTTCCAGGCGATGAGCGGGATCGTCCCGGGCCAGGGCTTCCCGTCCGCGTCGCACGACGCGCGGTTGTAGAGGACCTTCATGTTGCCGGGCCAGGTCCAGGCGAAGCCCGGGTACATGCCGACGCCCGACTTGTCCGTCGTGTCACGGCGCTTCGAGAGGTTCTTCCCACCGCCGAACACGCCCGCGTAGATCCAGACGCCGGACGACGTCGAGCCGTCCGCCTGGAGCTGGCCGATGCCGCCGACGAAGTCGCCGGGCTTCAGCACCTTGCCGTCGGGGAGCGTGACGTCTGCGAGGACGCGGCCGCTGATCTCCTGGAGGACGGACTCCGCGAGGGCGTCCGCGGGGTAGCTCCACGTCGCCTTGAGGATCGGCTCGTCCTTCGGATCCGTCGAGCCCTTGTAGAGATCGCGGACCTTCCGGAAGACGGTGTCGAGGATCTCGATGTCCGTCTTCGCCTCGCCGGGCGGGCTCACCGCCGCGTACCGCCACTGCACCAGGCGCCCCGAGCCGGAGATCGTGCCCTCCTTCTCCATGAAGTAGGCGGCGGGGAGCGCGATGACCTCGGTCTGGATCGACTTCGGGTCGGTGCCGGGCCGCTGCCAGAAGCTCGCCGTCTCCGTCTCCCAGAGCTCCTGGACGACGAGCAGGTCGAGCTTGCCGAGGGCCTCGGCGACGTAGTTCAGGTTCGGGTTCGTGACCATCGGGTTCTGCCCGACGGCCCAGAGCACCTTCAGCTTCCCGGCGTACGCCGCGTCGAGGATCCCGTAGACGCTGTAGTCCTTCGCGCCGTTCTTCTTCGGGAGCCACTTCCAGCCGAAGTCGTTCTCGGCCGTGGCGTTGTCACCGAACCACGCCTTCAGCCCGTTCACGGTGAACTTCCGGCGGAACGTGCCGTTGTCCTTCGTCCACGCCTCGAGCGTCGGGTGGTTGTGGTTGGGCGAGTTGAGGTAGCCGAACATGTAGCCGTTCAGCACGCTCATGTCGCAGGCGCCCTGGACGTTCGGCTCGCCGCGCAGCGCGTTCACGCCGCCGCCCGCCACGCCGATGTTGCCGAGGAGCATCTGCAGGATGCCGTAGCACCGGATGTTCTGGATGCCGACGGTGTGCTGGGTCATCCCGAGCGCGTACATGATCGTGCCCGGGCGGTTCTTCGCGAACGTCTCCGCGATCTCGACCACCTGCTTCGCGGGCACGCCGGAGACCTGCTCCGCCATCTCGGGCGTGTAGCGCTCGAAGTGCTTCTTGAGGCGCGCGAACACACAGTGCGGGTCGTCGAGGCTCGCCGCCTTCTTCGGCTTGCTCGTCTTCGCGTCGAGGTCGTAGCCCCACGACGCCATGTCGTACTTGTGCTGGTCCTCGTGGTAGCCCGTGAAGACGCCGTCGACGAACCCGAACTCGTCCTTCGTGACGAGCAGCGCGTTCGTGTGCAGCTTCACGTACTCCTCGTCATAGAGCTTGTTCTGGAGGACGTGGTGGATGACCGCGGACAGGAAGGCGATGTCGGCGCCCGGGCGGATGCGCGCGTAGATGTCCGCGATCGACGAGGTGCGGTTGAACCGCGGGTCGACGTGGATGATCTTCGCGCCCTTCGCCTGCGCCTTCCGGATCCACTTCATCGCCATCACGTGGTTCTCGGCGGCGTTCGAGCCTTCGATCAGGAAGACCTTCGCGTTCTGAAGGTCCGCCCAGTGGTTCGTCATCGCGCCACGGCCGAACGAGGCCCCCAGACTGGGGACCGTGGGGCTGTGTCAAAGCCGTGCCTGGTGCTCCACGTAGTTCGTGCCGAGGAGCCGCCCCATCTTGTTCCAGAGGTAGCACTCTTCGTTCGTGTTCTGCGCGCCGCCGAGGAAGCCGATCGCGTCGGTCCGGTTCACCGGATACTCGACGTCGCCGTCCTTCTCGGTCGCGATCCAGCTCGCCTCGCGGACGTCCTTCAGCTTCTTCGCGACCTTCGCGTACGCCTCCTCCCAGCTGATCTCCTGCCACTGGTTGGAGCCGGGCGCGCGGTACATCGGCTTCTTGAGCCGGCGGTCGGAGGTGTGCGTCGCGGCCATGGCCGCGCCCTTCGTGCAGAGCGCGCCCTGGTTGATGACGTGGTCGGGATCGCCCTCGAGGTTCACGAGCTGCCCGTCGACGACGTTCGCGACCATGCCGCAGCCGCACGAGCAGAAGTTGCACGCGGTCGTGAACTGCTTCGCCCCTGTGAGCTTCAGGTGCTTCGTCGCGGCCTGGACGGTCGTCGCGCTGAAGCCGAGCTCGCCGAGGGCCAGGCCCGCTCCCCCACCGACCGTCCACTTCAACCAGCTCCTTCTGCTGAGGCTCATGAATTCCCTTTCTTGGTACCTGGTGCCTTCCGACCGGTTCCGAACCTTCAGAGGCCTGCGCCGCGCGTCCGCTCGACGGCCGCCGCTCCGTGCCGCGCCGCCCACCCGCTGTCCGCGTCTCGCCCCGCCCGGCGACCCGCATGTTCTCGACCGCTCAGGTCTTTTTTGGGGTCCGACCGGTGGCCGGGCGAACAGCAAGAGTTCTGCCACCCGCGTGGGCATGCGTCTGGCGAGGAAATGCAGTCGCGCCGTCTCCCGACGCCGCCCTCCCGCGGTCCGTCGACGCGCGAACCCTGAGCGCGCACGGATCGCCGTGGACCTCGTTACGCGTCGTCCTCGGCGGACATGTCCGCTCCGCGTTCGGACATGTCCGCTCGCCCGGACATGTCCGCTCGGTCGCGCGATCACGTCCGCGCGCGACCGCCCACCCGTGCGCCGTCGTGACGGCAGCTCATCGCTAGCGCGTGATCCCGAACCTGCGCAGCCGACGGTAGAGCGCCTGGCGCGAGACGCCGAGCGTCGTCGCAGTCCGGGCGATGTTCCACCCGCACGCGTCGAGCGCGGCGACGAGCTCGTCGCGCTCGGGGCCCTCGGGCTCCGCGCCGGGGGCGGCGTCGCGCCGCGGCTCCGCGGTCCCGCCGGACGGTGCGGCGCTCGGCGGAGCGTGCGGCACCGCCGGCGCGCGCCCGGGAGCGATCGGCGTTCCGCGCCCGAACAGAGCGAGATCGCCCGGCTCGATGACGGACCCGGCGGCGACCGCCGCCGCCCGAAGGATCACGTTCCTCAGCTCCCGCACGTTCCCCGGCCATCCGTGCGCCTCGAGCGCGGCGATGGCGGCCGGCGAGAGCGCGAGCCCGCTTCGCCCGAGCCGCTCCTCGGCCTCTTCCAGGAACGCGCGCGCGAGCAGCGCGACGTCCTCGCGCCGCTCCCGGAGCGGCGGGATGTCGACGTGGAGCACGTTCAGCCGGAAGAACAGGTCCTGCCGGAACCGGCCTAGGGCCACCTCGTCCGTGAGCCGGCGGTTGGTCGCCGAGACGATGCGGACGTCGATGCGCCTGGGCTTGCTTCCGCCGAGCCGGACGACCTCGCACTCCTGGACGGCGCGGAGGAGCGCGGTCTGCGCCTGCGGCGGCAGCTCGCTCACCTCGTCGAGGAACAGCGTCCCGCCGTGCGCCTCCTCGAGCTTGCCCGCCTTGCCCTCACGCTGCCCGCCGGTGAACGTCCCGGGCTCGTAGCCGAACAGCTCGGCCTCGACGAGCGCGGCGGGGATCGCGCCGCAGTTCACGACGACGAGAGGCCCGGCGGCGCGGGCGCTCGCGCCGTGGATGCCGTGGGCGAAGAGCTCCTTGCCCGTGCCGGACTCGCCGTGCAGGACGACGGGGAGGTCGTTCCGCGCCGCGATCTCCGCGAGCCCGACCGCGCCGCGCAGCCTCGGCGAGGCGCCGAGGATCGCCTCGAACCCGTAGCGCGCGGAGGGCCGGCCGCGTGCGGGCGCGCCGGCGCGGATCGCGCGCGTCGGCGGCGCGGCGACGCGGAGCAGCGCGCCGATGGGCCGCCCGCCGTGCGTGACGATCGAGCACGCCGCCCCCGGCGACGCGGCGGCGCCGGGCCACTCGACGAGGAGGTCCTCGTCCGCGGCGGCGTCGCTCGCCCGCAGGGCCGCGACGAGCCGCTCGCGCGCGGCCCGGGGGAGCTCGCCGCCCTCGAGCGAGAGCCGGCCGCGGGCCGCGTCGTTCGCCTGAAGGACGCGCCCGCGCGCGTCGACCGCGAGCAGCGCGTCGCCGCTCCCGCGCGCGGCGCGGAGCGCGTAGCGGATGACCTCGTCGCGCAGGTGCTGGCGCGCGCGCAGCCGCTCCTCGACGAGCGCGGCGATCGCGGTCGCGGCGACGAGGCCCTGCGGCTCGGGTGCATCCCAGGCGCCGGTGAGCTCGACCAGCCCGGCGAGCTCGCCGCCGGGCATGGCGATCGGCGCGCCGACGCTCGTCCACCGCTGCCAGGCGGCGACGAAGTGCTCCGAAGCGAAGACCTCGGTCGCGCGGCGCTCGACGAGCGAGGTCCCCGAGCCGTTCGTGCCCGCCACGTCCTCGCGCCAGCTCGCGCCGGGGCAGAGGTTGATCTCCTGGACCGCCGCGATCGTGTCGGCGTCGCCGCCGAGGCAGAGCATCACGCCCGCGGCGTCGAAGAACGCGAGCACGTGGCCGGTGCTGCGCAGGCGCGCAGAGAACTCGGCCAGGACCGGCTCCGCGACCTCCCACGTGTCGTCGCGGTCGCGCCGCGCGGCGAGGTCGTCGCCCGGCGCGAGCGGGGCGCGCGCCAGGGTGGGGTCGATCCCGTACACCTCTCGCGCGCGCGTCCAGGATCGCGCGATCTCGGGGCGGACGTCGGCGAGCTCGCCGCGCTGGAGGAACCGCTCCCACGCGAGGTCCAGCTGGCGGCGGCGCGACGAGCGGTCTCTCGGAGAGGCGAGCACGGGCGTCCGTCCGGTGGCGATGCGGGCGCCTCCCCACGGCGCGCGCGCTTCGCGTATAACCGTCACTTCTGACAGCTTTCCGGCGGACGCGCCAGTCGGCTCGAGGGCGCAGCCGCCGCGCCGCGCACGGACGCCGGCCCGCGCCGGCGCGCTTCTCGCAAAGCGCAAGAGACCTCGCGACGGAGGAACCTGCACGTGCTCCCGTTCAAGCACACCCGCGACCTCGACCTGCGCCGGAAGATCCTCGTCGTCGCCCTCCTCCCGACGGCGCTCCTGGTCGTGTCGTTCCTCGTCGTGTTCGCCGCCCAGCGGAACCGTGTGGCGCAGAAGGTCGAGGCGGGCATGGGCCGCCTGGCCGAGGAGAGCCTGACCCGCGCCGCCCGCGACCTGCGCACGCTGTGCGACGCCACGCACCGCGAGCTCTCGAACCAGGTGCCGCGCAGCCTGCGCGTCGCGCACGACCAGATGGACCGGCTCGGCCCGCTCTCGTTCGCGCGGGAGACGGTGCGCTGGCACGCGGTGAACCAGCTCGACCGGACCGAGATGGACGTCGTGCTCCCGAGGCTGCTCCTCGGCGGCGCGTGGACCGGGCAGAACGCCGAGCCCTCGGTCCACACCCTGCTCGTCGATCGCGTCCGCGAGCTGGTGGGTGCGGAGGCGACCCTGTTCCAGCGGATGAACGAGCGGGGCGACATGCTCCGCGTCGCGACGACCGTGCCGAACCGCGACGGCTCGCGCGCGATCGGGACCTACATCCCGGCGACCGATCCGGACGGCCGGCCGAACCCCGTCGTCTCGACGGTCCTGCGCGGCGAGACGTACCGCGGACGCGCCCGCGTCGTCGACAGCTGGTACCTCGCCGGCTACGAGCCCATCCGCGACGCGGCCGGGCGGATCGCCGGGATGCTCTTCATCGGGCTCCGCCAGGACTCGCTCGAGGGCATCCGCGCCGGCGTCGCCGCCTCCCGCATCGGCCGAACCGGCACGATGTACGTGCTCGGCGGCAGCGGCAATCAGCGGGGACGGTTCCTCATCCCGCCGCCCGGTCACGCGGACGGCGAGGACGGCTGGGCCGCCGCCGACCACGGCGGCGAGGGGCACGTCCAGGAGATCGTCCGCGCGGCGATCGGGGCGGGCGGCGACACGGTGCTGCTCTCCTATCCGCGGATGGTGGACGGCAGCCGGCGCGCCCGCGTCGCCGCGGTGACGTACTTCGAGCCCTGGGACTGGGTGATCGTCGCCGAGATGGACGCCGACGAGGCCGCGGCGCCGCTCCGCGAGGTCCAGTCGTCGCTCGCCGAGGCGGTGGTGAGCGTGTTCGTGGTCGCCTTGCTCCTCCTCGTGACGACGATCTGGGCGGCCCTGAAGGCGGCGAGCCGCCTCGCGGCGCCGCTCGAGGCGATGGCGCTCGCGGCCGAGCGGATCGCGCAGGGTGACGTCCAGCAGGACGTGACCTACCGCTCCGGGGACGAGGTCGGGCGGCTCGCCGAGGCCTTCCGCGGCACGATCCGCTACCTCCAGGAGGTCGCGCGCGGGGCCGCCGCGCTGGCGCGGGGCGACCTCGAGACGCCGCTCGTCCTCCGCTCCGAGCGCGACGAGCTCACGAGGAGCTTCCAGTCGGCGCAGTCCGCGCTGCGCCGGCTCGTCCAGGAGATGGCCCGGCTCGCGGACGCGGCGGTGGAGGGGCGCCTCGACGCGCGGGCCGACCCCTCGCGCCACAACGGCGACTTCCGGAACGTCGTGGAGGGCGTGAACGCGACGCTCTCGACGCTCGTCGGGCACCTCGACGCCATGCCGGCCCCGGCGATGATCGTGAGCCGCGACTTTGACATCCGGTACATGAACCAGACCGGCGCGAGCCTGCTCGGGCGGGCGCCGGCGGACCTCGTCGGAACGAAGTGCTACGACTCGTTCCGGACGGGCGACTGCCGCACGGCGCGCTGCGCGTCCGCGCGCGCCATGACCGAGGGGCGCGAGGTGAGCAGCGAGACGGACGCTCACCCCGAGGGGCTCGACCTCCAGATCTGCTACTCCTCCGTGCCGCTCCGCGACGGGGAGGGGCGGGTCGTGGGCGCCTTCGAGGTGGTCACGGATCAGACGGCGGTGAAGCGGACGGACGCGCCGGGGCCGGACGGCGGCCCCGCGTGCCGGCCGTGCCTCGTGCGGTGACCCGCGGCCGCAGCTACATCTGCGCGACGCGGCGGCCGAAGGCCTCGACCTCGTTCCAATCGGTGAATTCGACGATGGCGCGCGGATCCGTGGGGCCGCGCGTGATCAGCATGATGAAGCGGATCATGAGCCGGTCGAGGAAGCGGTAGCGCGGGTAGTCGAGCTTGCCAGCGAAGACCGCGAGCAGCCCCGGCTGCCACCGGGTGCGCTCGAGGAACTTGCGGAGATAGGGGTTCGTCTCCGGCCGGTTCTTGCCCGACTTGCGGGCGACGATGTTGACCGAGAAGAACGCATTCGGCTTCGCGGCCAGCTGGTCCGTGCGCGCGTCGACGAATTCGCGGATCGCCTTGCTGTGCCGGCCGTAGCGGATGCTCGCGCCGACCACGATCTTGTCGTACGTGCCGAGGTCGACGCCACCCGCATCGGCAACCGACACGATGTGCGCCTGCGACCCCGACGCCTCGATCGCCTGCCGCAGGCGCTGGCAGATCTTCAGCGTCTGACCGTCGGTCGTCGAATAGACGATGAGCGTGCGCGGCATTTCACACCTCGAGTCGAATGACGAATACTACCTCGAGGCGCAGCCTCCAGCCTCCAGCGGCGAGGCGCGGCACCGCGCCCGGGAGCCGGGCGCGGCGCGTTCCACGGACCGTCTTGCTCCGGCCCCCGGCTCACCTCCCGCACCGGCTCCCACCGTGGCAGGCGCAGCAGCTCGAGGCCGTGCCGGTCGGCTTCGTGACGTAGCCGCCGCCCCACCGCGGCGTGTCCGCGAGGTGGCAGGGCACGCTGGAGCAGGTCTTCGTCGCCGGATCCCACTGCGCCCCGGAAAGATCGAACGACATCGTCGTGCCGTCGAGCACCGCCGCCGGGGGCCATGGATCGCACATCGCCGCATGCGTCACCCAGTACGGGTGCGTCGGCTGGTCGGGCGCCGCTGGGAGGCCGGTGTACGCCGGAAGTGCCGTGCGCGGGTCGAACACGACGTCGCGCCGGCCGTTCACGTGCCGCAGCGGCAACACCTGCGCGTTTCCGACGGGCGCTGGGCCAGACGGACTGTGACACGTCCCGCATTGCGTCGCCTTCCAGCGCGGGTCGGTCGTCCGGGCCGGATCGCCGCCAGCGAGCACGTACGTTCCGTTCGTGTTCAGCCAGTAGAATCCGGAGCGGCCGGTGCCCGCCGGATCCGTCGTCTGGTAGTGACACGTCTGGCACGTGATCGGCGCCGCGCCCTCGCTCGAGCCATAGACGCCGCCGCCGTGCTTCGTGTCGTGCAGCGGGCCGGCGAGCCCGGCGAAGTGGCCGAACTCGCGGCCGCGGTCGGACAGGCCGAGATGGCTGTTGGCGACGGCGGCGCCCGGCCCGGCGGACGGGTACGCCGGCGGGTTCGCGTGGCAGCCGTCGCACGCGAGCGTCGCGCCCGACGTCCAGCCCGGCGTGACCGCGAACGTCGGGACGGCCTGCCCGCTCGAGTGGCAGTACGCGCCGCTGCACGTGCCGCTCGCCTTGTCGTACGCCGCGGTCGGCGCGTTGAGGCTCTTGAGCGTGCCGGCCGGCGCGCCGGTGGGCGAGAGCTCGACCTCGACGACGAGGTCCATGTGCTTCGCCGGGTCGATGGGGTGACAGTTTCCGCAGCCGAACTGGTACGCCGGCCCACCGTTCGGGGAGTAGTCCTCGAGGATGCGGAGGTCGCCGTAGGTCGGCACCGTGGGGTCCGGGAACACCGCGTGCACCGCGTGCGCGCCGTCCGCCGGGGGGATGCCGTGGCAGGCGCCGCACGTGCCGCTCGCGTCGATCTTCCCGTCGATGTGGTGCCCGCCCGCGACGTCGATCGTCCCGTCCGCGAGGACAGTCGCCGGGTGGCACTGGTGGCACTGCGTGCTCTGCGGGTGAGCGGGCGGTGGCGGGAAGCCGTGGCAGGTGCCGCAGGCCGCCTGCGAGCCGTCCACCTTCGTCCAGATCGGCGTCTTCAGCGCGCCGTCGTTCGGCCGGAAGGCCGCGCCGTGGCAGTAGTTGCTGCACGTGGCGTTCGTCGCGTCGAACGTCGCGGTCGTGCCGTTCGCGGTCGTGAGCGGGCCCCAGGTGAGCGTCACCGTGCCGTTCGCGTGGAGCGTCGTCGTCGGCACGACGTGGCACTCCGCGCAGTCGAGCGGCCCGCGGATCGCGCTGCCGAGCAGGTGCGCCTGGTGCGCCCCGACGCCGACGAAGGTCGTCGCCGAGTTGCCCTTCGTGTCCACCGGCGGCGCCGGGTTCTTGCCCTGCGTGCCGTGGCATGAGGTGCAGGTGAGCCCCGCCACCTCGACCGTGCCGTCGATGTGCTTGCCGCCGGCGACGTCGATCGTCCCGTCGATCGCCACCGTCAGCGGGTGGCAGGAGTTACAGAGCGGGTTCGGCGGGTGCCAGTTGCCTGGTGGGTTCCCGTGGCAGCTGTCGCACTGCGCCTGCGTCCCGTCGACCTTCGTCCAGATCGGCGTCTTGGCGTCGCCGCCCGTCTTGAGCGTCGCGCCGTGGCAGTAGGTCGCCGCGCAGGTCGCCGCCGCCGGGTCGAGCACCGGCGTCGTCGCGCCGTTCCCGGTCGCGAGCGCGCTCCACGCCATGTGGACGGTGCCGTCCGGGTGGTTCGCGAGCGACGTCGGGACGAGATGGCAGTCGTTGCAAGAGAGCGCGGTCCGGATCTTCCCATCCGTCACGTGCGCCTGGTGCGCCCCGACGGCCAGCGTCGTCGTCGCCGTCTCTCCGTGGGTCCCGACCGGCGGCGCCGGGTTGGCGCTCGAGCCGTGGCAGGCGCTGCAGCCGCCGCCGGACAGGTCGACCACGCCGTTGATGTGCTTCCCGCCCGCGACGATGATGTTCCCGCTCGCGTCCACCGTGTCCTGGTGGCAGGCGTGGCAGTCGGTGCTCTGCGGGTGATTGGTCGCTGGTGGGAGGCCATGGCAGGTGCCGCAGGCGGCCTGCGTGCCGTCCACCTTCGTCCAGACCGGCGTCTTCAGCGTCCCCGCGCCGCCCGGGAGCGTCTCGCCGTGGCAGTAGTTGCTGCACGTGGCGTTGGTGGCGTCGAACGTCGCCGCCGCGCCGCCCGCGGTCGCGAGCGGGCCCCAGGTGAGCGTCACCGTGCCGGTCGCGTGGAGCGTCTCCGACGGCACGACGTGGCACTCCGTGCAGTCGAGCGGCCCGCGGATCGCACTGCCGAGCAGGTGCGCCTGGTGCGCCCCGACGCTGACGAAGGTCGTCGCCGAGTTGCCCTTCGTGTCCACCGGCGGCGCCGGGTTCTTGCCCTGCGTGCCGTGGCATGAGGTGCAGGTGAGCCCCGCCACCTCGACCGTG
>Ga0306924_10001457_pt1 | contig 21647 bp, 24 predicted proteins | sample sta12Can44000111_FD_203756 | JGI IMG/M metagenome (GOLD analysis project Ga0306924, IMG submission 203756) | Lab enrichment of tropical soil microbial communities from Luquillo Experimental Forest, Puerto Rico - statanox.12C.anox.44.000.111 (v2)... | ecosystem: Environmental > Terrestrial >...
CTCAGGCCCAAGCCATATCGAGCGTCACTGCGATTCTCGTATGTAGCGGTGGTCCTGCGGGTTTCAACGGATCTGCGACGTTCACCACCCCGGTTGCGGCGTCCCTTGCCTGCAGCGACGCCAACCGAGTCGTGGCCGAGACGGTAGCGGCTACAAGCGAGTCGTTCAACGTTCAGCTAGACCTTGCACCTTCCGTTGGAGGGCCCGTCTCTTGCAGCTTCACCGGCACCAGTATGTCCGCGGACGGGGCGTGCCACTCGGCCGATGGAGTTTTTGAGGTCGGTCTCCAGCTTTTCTCCAATCCCTAGGTGGCTCCGCGTGATTCAGAGGAATGTAACTGGCTGAAGCGGTGATCGTCTTGTCGGAGATCTCGGCCGCCCGTGGATATCGTGCGTGGTGTGAAGCCACGACATTCCATCGAGGGGCCGAGATGTCCTATCGCCGCACCGGCGCTGCCACAGTGATCGCTTGGCCGGAGGAGGAAGTGATCAAGACATTGCAGACTACGAAACCGCAAGTCGACTGATGCACAACGCTCTCGCGACGACACCCGAGTGCGCCGAGCTCCGGGCCGAGGAACAAGATGTGTTCCGCTGGGCCGCGCAAATGCAAGCGGCACGGAGGGGACCTATCCTTCCCCCCGTTCCCGGGCTGATTGGCTTCAGTGTCGTCGTCGGCACTCTGAGTCGGGCGATCACGGTACGGACCTACACCGCGCCGGTCGTCTTCAGGTCCGGCTCGGTTGGCTTCACCCTCGCGTGGTTGTATCTGGTGTCCTCTCCGGTTGCTCGTCCATGACCACGACGGCATCCGGGGTTCTCGCGAAGGCTCGAGCGGTCCGAGCGGAGAGACCGCGCGGCAGGACCCTTCTCGCGCTGGGGCTCGTGGCCGGCGCGGCGGTCGCCGTCGCGCTGAGACTCCTCGGCGGGCGTGCGGACGGAGCACTTTGGATCGGATTCGTCGTCGCGCTCGGCTGCGCGGTGGTCGCTCGTCCCCGGGCCGGATATTACCTGCTTCTATCCGTCGTCATCCTGGCCGACGATTGGATGCTTTATTTCTCGCCGTGGACCCATCATTTTGTTGGCTACTACCTGTTCGGCAACTGGTGGAAGCTGCTCTCACCGGAAGGCGTTCGCCGCTTCGGCGGCATCGTGAACAACACCGTGGAGATCCTCCTGGTCGTCCTGGTGATCGGCGTGGCTGTCCGCGTCCGCGAGGGGGACCGGCTCGTGCGGCCACGCGCGGCCGTGTTCGCAAGCCTCTATCTGGCCACGCTAATAGGGATGCTCGTCTACGGCCTTGCCACGGGCGGGGCGCTGAAGCCAGCGCTCTGGCAGAGCCGCTACCTCTTCCACTTCGTGGTCGTCGCCCTCTTGACGCCTCAGGTTCTGAGGACACCCGCTCACATTCGTGGTGCCGTGTGGGCCCTTATGATTCCCATCGCCGTCAAAGCTATCCAGATCCTCTGGATCTTCTTTGAGAGCGAGCGCGGCCATTTCGGAGAATGGCGAGAGATCCTGGGGCACGAGGATTCCAACTTCTTCGTCAGTGCCATCATTCTCGGCGCTGTCCTCGCGCTCTATCGGGTGGAGCCCCTCCAACGATGGTTCCTCGTGAGCAGCCTGCCGTTCTTGCTCGCCGGCCTGGTCCTGAACCTCCGTAGAGCGGCGTACGTCACGCTCGCGCTCGGCCTGGCTCTCCTTCCGGTTCTCCTCCACGACCGTCGCTGGCTTGTCCTCAAGCTCACGATCCCCGCACTGCTGGTTGTCGGGCTGTACGCCGCCGTTTACTGGCACCGCCCGGCGGACCAGCTCGGCATGCCGCTGCAGAAAGCCAAGTCAGTGTTCGTCGCGCCGGTCGGATCCTCTGACTACAATTCGAATTTGTACCGGGTGGCCGAGAACTTCGACGTTGAGCACACGATTCTCGATCGTCCTTGGGGCCTCGGCTTTGGACACCCGTTCGACATTCAGATCCCGCTGCCGGACATCAGCCTTCTCATCGCCCACTGGCAATACCGTCCGCACAACACGATCCTCGGGATGTGGATGTCGCTCGGGACTCCGGGGTTCATCGTGTTTCTCGTCTACTTTGCCAGCATCCTGACGCTGGCGAGCCATCACGTCCGCTGGCAGACGCATGCCTACTTCAGGGCGCTGAGCTTCTGGGTACTGGCCGCGTTCGCCTGCGCGTTCGTGTTCGCCACCGTCGACATGTACGTCGGAATACAGCGAGGTGCCGTTTTCCTCGGAGCGCTGGCCGGGATCCAGTCGGCGATCGACCGGCTGGCTCCGGTAAGGCAAGGTCCAGTCAAGTCGTGACGGAAACAGCTTCAGCGGCTTCTGACGTTCAGCGTGGCATGAACGGCGCGGCCGCCCGTGACGGCCAGGGCAGCGTGGCGGGAGGTGCCCTCGTCGCCCGCAACGCCCTGTACCTTGTCGTCGGCCAGCTTCTGACCGCAGCGCTTTCATTTGCGGTCGCCGCCCTGCTGGCCCGCCACCTCGGGGCCGAGAACTATGGCGTCTTTTACCTCGCCGGAGCTTTCGTCGAAACGGCGTTCACTTTCGTCGAGTTCGGCCAGGAGTACTACATCGTGCGTGCGGTCGCGCGCCAGCCGCAGGGGCTTGGTGACCTTCTCGGCACAGCGCTGGCCTGCCGCGCCGCCGTTGCGCTTGCGATCGCCCCGGTCGTCATCGCCGCCGCGCAGTTTTTGGGATACGCGGAGGGGACGCGCACCGCCATCTTGCTCATGCTGCCGTTCTACCTCCTGGGCTCGCTCGCGAACGGATTCAACTTCGTGTTCCGGGGCGTCGAGCGCATGGATTACGAAGCCGCGGCCCGGGTGGCCATCAAGGCCCTAGTCGCCGTCTCCGCCGTGGCGGCCGTCGCGGTCGGGAGCGGCCTGAATGGCGTCATCAAGGCGCAGATTCTGGGCGGGGCGGGTGCGCTGGTCATCTACGCCGTCATCGCCAACCGGCTGCATATGGCACATCTTCGGGTCCGCGCCCCCGTCGCTGCGGCCATCGTTCGGGGAAGCGCGCCGTTTCTGCTCTGGAGCATCGTCATGACCTGTGATGCCGGCATCCATGCGGTCATGCTCTCCAAGCTCACTCCCGGTGAAGTCGTCGGGTGGTACGCAGCCGCGACGCGCCTCAGCGGCATCCTGATCTTCCCCGCGACCATCCTGGCCGCGGCGCTCTACCCGACGTTGTCACGGCTCTTCGTCGAGGAACCGGAGAGCTATCGTCGGTTCGCGCGGTCCGCGCTTCGCGCCATGCTCGTGCTCGGCGCGCTCGGTGCCGGCGGAACGCTGGTGTTTGCCAACGCGGCTGTGGCACTCGTCTATGGTCAGGGGGCCTTCGATCCCGCAGTGAGCACCCTCCGAGTCCTCGCCCCCTACATCTTTCTGGACTTCGTGAATGTCACGCTCGGCACGGCGATCGCGGCCGCCAATCGCCAGACGCCCTACATCTACGCCAAGGGCCTCTCGGTTCTCGTCGTCATCATGCTGAACTTCCTTCTGATCCCGTTCTGTCAGGTGAGGCTTGCAAACGGAAGCATCGGTGGTGCTATCACTGCGGCGGCCGCCGAGGCTGTCATGCTCGGCGCCGGGTTGCCGCTCGTTCCCCGGGGCACGCTGGTCCCCGCGCTCCTCGGTGACCTGGCTCGCGCTGGTGTCGCCACAGCAGCGATGGCTGGCGCGGTCTACCTGCTCGGGGACGTTTTCCTGGGGGTCGGGGTCGTGGTGGGCGTGCTGACCTATGTCGCGGTGATGATCGGCGTGGGGGGCGTGCGTCGGGAGGATATCGCTCTCCTTCGGACGGCGGTCCGCTTGAGGTCGCATGCGTTGGATCGCCAAGGCCCCTGATGGCCGGCCGGTCGAGGAGGAGGTGCTCGTGGACGGGTTAGCTACGCGAGTGGCGCTCCGGGCGGCGGTACCGGCCAACGCGGTACTCGGGAGCCGGACGCATGGCGAGATCGGCATCCTGATGTATCACCGGATCGCCGACCGCTACCCCGACGTCACCACGCCGACGTGGAATGTGACGCCCGAACGGTTCAGGCGCCAGCTAGGCGGCCTTGTGGCTCGCGGCTTCCGTGCGTGGCCGCTGCTCAAGGTTGTCGACCACGCCCGCTACGGTCTCGCGGTGCCACCGCGCACGTTCATGGTGACCTTCGACGACGGCTACGAGAACGTCTACCTCAATGCCTGGCCGGTGCTGCGCGAGCTGAATATCCCCGCGACCATCTTCCTCGCCACCTCGTTCTTGAACAGCCAAACCCCGTTCCCGTTCGACGACTGGTCCGAAGCGGGGTCAGGCCGCGTACCCCATCACTCGTGGCGACCGCTCACCGTCGCTCAGTGCCGCGAGATGGCGGTCGACGGCCTCCTCGAGCTGGGCGCGCACACGCACACGCACGCCGACTTCCGCAACCGGCCCGATGTCTTCGAGGCTGACCTCTCGCGCTGTGTCCGCTTCATGCACGAGCAGTTCGGGGCTGCTTCACCGGCCTTCGCCTTCCCGTACGGGACAACAGACCTGGGATTCGCCGGACCGGCGCTGGCGGCCGCGGCAAAACGCACAGGCGTGCGATGCGGCCTGACGAGCGACCGCGTTCTCGTGGATCCGGCCAGCGATCCGTTTGAGTGGGGAAGGTTCGAGGTGAGCCAGCGCGACTCGGCTGCCACCCTCGCCGCCTATCTCGACGGCTGGTACTCCCTCGCCCGGCGCGCACGGCGGTGGCTCCGCCGGCCGTGGCCGCCAGGGACTGGAAGAAGACGATGACGACGGTTCGTCCAGTCAGCGTCGTGATCTGTACACGAAACCGGGCCGAGCGGCTACCGAAAGTGATTGACCTCCTCCGGGCCCAGGACTACCCGCAGCAGGTCATGGAGATCGTGGTAGTAGACAATCGCTCCACCGACCACACGTCGCAGGTCGTCAACCAACTGGCGGCTCGAGCAGGGGTTTCCGTGCGCTATGTGTACGAAGCACGGGCGGGCATCACGTGCGCTCGTAACCGTGGCGCGGAAGAGGGCCGCTATTCCTACTTCGCCTGCATCGATGACGACTGCAGCATCGGGCCCGGTTGGCTGCGGGAGCTGATGAGCGGGTTCGACCTCGACCCCCGCGTCGTGGCCGTAGGCGGGCTGGTCCTCGTGGCGTGGGACGAGCGACGCCCTCATTGGTTGGGGCCGACAATGGATGTCTGGTTGGCGGATACCAGCTTCCTTGGGACCCACCGCCGTCTGCTCGACGACGATGAGCGCGTTGTCGAATCCAACACTGCGTTCGAACGGAGTGCGTGGCAAGCGGCGGGCCGTTTCGTCGGCATGGAACAGTTCGGCAGTCGAAGCATGGCCGCGGGTGAGGTCCTGTACCTATTGCACCAGCTTCGCCGCCGCGGCGGCAGGATCGCTTTCGTCCCGGAAGCCCTGATGTACCACCACGTGCGCGCGCCGAGCCGCAGACTGATGATCCGCCGCGCCTACTGGCAGGGCGTCTCCGACGCCCTGCTGGACGATCTCATCCATGGGAGAACGTGGCTCTCGATCGCCTGGCGCAGCGGGCGGGACCTGGCGGCTCTTCTAGTTCTGGTGGGCCTCACCGCCGTGTCGTGCCGTCGGCGTAACGACCGAGGGACCGCGTTCCAGCTTGCGCGAGTCCTGTGGCGATTCGGCTTCCTCCTGGGCGAAACGCGGGTTGTTGGGGACTGGTCGCGCGTTCGCGCGTGGTTGGCCAGAGGCAAACGGAAGGCGGTGAACCTCGGCTCGAACCGCCAGGACGAGCGTTGTGCGAAGTCGGGAAGCCGCCAATCATGATGAGAGTCGGTCTGATCGGCGCCGGCAAGATGGGCCTCTCCCATCACGCGATCCTGAACGCTCACCCGAAGGTCGTGGTCGCAGCGGTCGCGGATACGTCCGGTCTGGTGCTCTCGATGCTGCAGAAATACCTGGGAGTTAGGACGGTCAAGGATTATCGACAGATGGAGGATATCGACGGTGTCGTCATCGCGACGCCTCCCCAGACCCACGCCGACGCGGTGACCTGGGCCCTCGAGCACGGCCTGCACGTTTTCGTCGAAAAGCCGCTGTGCCTGACGATAGACGACGGTCGCCGCCTCGCGTCGCTGGCCGACCGACAGGGGGTGGTCAATCAGGTCGGCTATCACAATCGCTTCCTGGGGACCTTCCGGGAGACCAAGCGCCTGGTCCAGTCGGGGATCATCGGCGACCCCTATCACATCAGCGGCGAGGCGTACGGGCAGGTCGTAATCAAGGAGGAGAGCTCCACGTGGCGCTCGGCGAAGGAAGCGGGAGGCGGTTGCCTCCACGAGTACGGCTCTCACGTCATCGATTTGATGAATTACGTCGTGGGACCACCGACGGATATTCTCGGCGTCGTCCTGAAGCGCGTGTATTCGAGGGACGTCGAGGACGCCGTGTACGCCACCCTGGCGTACCCCGATGGCGTGAGCGGTCAGCTCGCGACCAATTGGACCGATGAGACCTACCGGAGGATGACCGCCCGCCTCACCGTTCACGGGACGCGTGGCAAGATCATCGTGGATCGAGAGGAATGTCGACTGTATCTGTCGGCAGCCCCGGCCTCCGCCGAATTTGCCAGTGGATGGACTGTGCGGAACATCACCCAGCTCCAGCCACCCGTTGCCTACTATCTGCGGGGTGAGGAATACACGTCCCAGCTCGATCATTTCGTGAAAGCGGTCGAGTCTGGCGCGATCGATCCGCACGCCAGTTCTTTCGCCAGCGCCCTTCAGGTGGATATCGTGATGGATCGTCTCGTGCATCGAGCACGAGGAGTGGCGGCCTGATGGACCGTATTCTGCTCGGTGACAACCAGTTTTTCGGCATCAACCACATCTCCGAGGAAAAGGCCCGCGAGCAGGCGATGCGGTTCAGACACACGCAGGCCATCATGGACGTGCTCGACGTCGCCTACGACCTGGGGATCAGGACGTTCATGTGCACCACGCACGACCGGATCGGCGAAGTCTGCGAGTCCGTCCGGGCGAAGCCCTCGCGCTACCCCGACTTCCAGTTCTATCCGTGCATGCCGTACGCCCACAAGTACGCGAACGCGGCCGGTCAGCTCGGCATGCTGGGCGCTCTGAAGAAATTCGCCCCCGGCACGATGCTGGACACGATCGTCAAGGGCACGGTGTCCGCCCTGCGCCAGGACCTCTACGGCCTGATGCAGCTCCTGGTCGACGCCGAGATGAAGCCGTTCACTGGGCTGTCCACGAGGGTCGTCTTCCTGCAGAACGTCGTCACCGATCTACTGCTCGGGCTCGATTTCAAAGCCATGTTTATCGCGTTCGCCGAGCACATCCAGCGCCGGTACAACGCCGAGGCCGGCTTCATCACGATGAATCTCCCTCGGCTGCTCGACGTTCTGGATGCCTGTGGGATCGTAAATCCGATCGTGTGCACTTCGATCAACAAGATCGGCTTCCGTATGTGCGGCGGAATCGAGGCGTACGAGCGGGCCATCGCCACACGGACATTCCGGCCCGTCGCGATGTCGGTTTTCGCGTCCGGCGCGCTCCCGCCCGCTGAAGCGCTCGCCTACGTGTGCGGACAAAAGAACATCAAGTCCATCGTGTTCGGCGCGTCGACCGGCGCCCACATCAGCCAGACTAAAGAGCTCATCGAGAGGCTCGGCCGATCTCCGTCTCCGCTCGACGTCGCATGACCCCGACGAGCGCCCCCCGAATTGCACTCGTCGGCGCCGGCGCGGTGGCCGAGATCCTCTACGTGCCGGCACTCCAGGCGTATCGCCTCCTGGGCCGCGTGATCCTGGTCGATCCAGACGTGCGACGAGCCGAAGGGCTTGCGCGCCGGTTCGGGATCGCCCGGTGGTCCGCCGATCACCGTGAGCTCCTTGGCGAGGTCGACGCCGCGATCGTCGCCGTACCCACGTACTTGCACGCGGACGTGAGCCTGGATTTTCTGCGCCGTGGAGTCCACGTGCTCTGCGAAAAGCCCCTCGCCGAAACGCCATCCGCGGCCCGGGCGATGATTGCCGAGTCAACGCGGACCGGTGCGATTCTCGCGGCGAACTATACCCGACGGCTGTACGCCTCGTACCGTAAAATCAAGGAGCTACTGACCGAGGGACGGCTCGGACGGCCGCGGTCGATCCGTTTCGTGATCGGCGACGATTTCAAATGGCCGACCGTGTCCGGCTTCTACTTCAACGCGCGTTTGTCCTCGAAAGGCGTCCTGCTCGACCGTGGCTCGCACAAGTTCGACCTCATTGCGTGGTGGCTCGGCGGCAAGCCAGCGCTCGTTTCGTGTGAGACCGACTCCTTCGGAGGCCCCGAAGCGGTAGCAGAGGTGAAATGGGCTTACGACGGATGTCAGGGCGAGGTCAGGCTGAGCATCCTCGGCCGACTCCCTGGACGGTTCCGAGTGGAATGCGAGACCGGAACCATCGAAGGTGAAATCTATGATTTCCGCCGCTTGCTGGTGACCCCGCGCGGGAAAGGACCGACCACGCTGCGTCTTCCCAGCGCCGAACGGGTGTATGCCGACTTCGGACACCGGATCGTCGGCAACTTCATCGCGGCCGTTGTCGGCGACCAGGCCGTCTTGGTGACCGGTCGCGACGTGATCGACTCTGTCGAGTTCACCGACGAGTGCTACCGTGCCGCTCGACGCTTCACGATGCCCTGGTACGACCCGTTGGAGACCGGGTGTGAATCCTAGGTCCACGATTCTCGTCACCGGCGCCACTGGCTTCATCGGAGGATGGATCGTTGAGACGTTGCACTTGACCGGCCTCGCGCGACCACGGGCAGGCATTCGCACGTGGTCGCGGGCGGCGCGGCTCGGCCGGTTTCCGGTTGACATGGCGCCCTGCGATGTCCTCAACCGCGATCAGATCGCGGCAGCGATGAAGGGCGCGCCCATCGTGGTTCACTGCGCGATCGGACCCCGCGACGTCATCGTGGAGGGCACCCGCAACGTCTTGGCGATTGCCGCATCGCTCGGCGTTGAGCGGGTCGTTCACCTGAGCACCACGGAAGTGTACGGGGAGGTGAGCGGTGACGTCGACGAAGGGTGGCCCTATCGTGTGACGGGCCAGGAATACAACGCGGCGAAGATCGAGGCCGAAAAGATCGTATGGGAGCACTCCGGGAAGGGTGTCCCGGTCACGATCCTGCGGCCGCCGATCGTGTACGGCCCGTTCGGTAAGGATTTCACCCTGCGCATCGCCCACCGACTCGAGTCAGGCCAGTGGGGCGTCTTCGACGGCGTCGGCGAGGGGCTGTGCAACCTCATTTACGTTTCGGACGTCGTCGCGGCCGTCCTGCTGGCGGCCGAGCACGAGGCGGCGATTGGCGAGGCCTTCAACATCAACGGCCCGGAAGCGATCTGCTGGAACGACTATTTCGAGCGGTTCAACAAGGCTCTCGGCCTGCCTCCGTTGCCGTCCATAGGCGTCAATCGTATACGGCTACGCGCCGTGGCCATGGAGGTTGCGCGAGCGGGGGCGAAGTCGATCCGCCAACGGTTTGAGACTCGCATCAAGGCGCTCTACAAACAATACGGCGCGGTACGCTCACGCGCCATGCAGTTCGAGAAATCAGTCATCAGCACGCCTCGACTCGCCGAGTTACAGCTCTATAACCGGCGGGCACTGTATCGAGACGCGAAGGCACGGAGAATGCTCGGCTATCGGCCTCGAGTCGACATCGATACCGGACTCGACTTGTCGGTGCGTTGGATTCGTCATCTCGGGGTCGAAGCCTTCATGTAAGGCGGCGATATGTGGCGACGAGCCAACCGGGAATTGCCTCGGCCGAAGAAGGTGCTGGCGGTCGCGAGCGGCGGAGGGCACTGGATCGAATTGCTGCGCGTGATGAAGGCGTTCGACGGGCACGACATCAGGTTCGTCACAGTAGGCCGCGCCTGTCGGCACGATGTCCCCGGGCACCGCCTGCACGTCGTGACTGACGCGACTCGGCGGAACCCCGTCGTTGTGCTCGCCATCCAAATGCTGGCGCTCGTTGCATGGATTCGACCGTCCATCGTGATCTCGACGGGGTCCGCCCCGGGACTCTTTGGTCTCGTCTTCGGTCGACTCTTCGGCGCCCGGACGATTTGGCTGGACAGCTTGGCGAACGTTGATCGCCTCTCGCTGTCCGGGTCCCTCGCGAGGCCCTTCGCGGGCCTGTGGTTAACGCAGTGGCCGCATCTCGCTCGTCGTCAGGGTCCGGAGTACGCCGGACAAGTTCTGTGATCTTCGTCACGGTCGGCGGACAGCTTCCGTTCGATCGTTTGATTCGCGCGGTCGATCGGTGGGCGAGTGACGATCGGCGCGACGATGTCTTCGCCCAGATCGGCCGAACCGCGTTCCGGCCGGGCTCCATTCGGTACACGCCTTTTCTCGTGCCGTCCGACTTTCGACGTTGCCTCGACGAGGCCGACTATGTGATCAGTCACGCTGGCATTGGAACCATATTGAGCGCGCTCGAGCGAGGCAAGCCCTTGCTCGTTGTACCCCGCCAAGCGCGGTTCGGGGAGAGCGTGAACGATCATCAGGTCGCGACGGCGCGTCACTTTGCCGAGCGGGGAATGGTGGCGGTGGCATTTTCCTGCGGGGAACTCCGCCACCGATTCGCCGCCCTGCAGGGAGGCGGGGAGGCCTCCCGCGTGAGCCGGCAAGCGGCAGCAACGCTCATCCACCGAATCCGGACATTCGGCCTGGACCTCCCATGACGCGCCGGCCCGTGTCGGTATTTGTCCGCGTGGACGACGTCAGCGACGTGACGCCCGGCCTTCGCGCCATCGTGGCGACGCTTCTTCGAATGGGAATCACCGCGAACTATGCCGTGATCCCGAAGAGGTTGACCCAAGCGGCCGCCGACTACCTGAGAGGGCTTCGCCGCCGACACCCCGGACTGATCGAGCTGAACCAGCATGGCTTCTGCCATGAGCAAATGATCCGAGGCCGGCACCGCTGGAGCGAATTTGCAGGGCGTCGTCCGTACGCCGAGCAAGCGGCCGCGATCGCCCAGGGCCGGAGCATTCTCATCCGAATGCTGCAGGACGACTTCGGCCGGAGCGTCTTCGTCCCACCATCGCACAAATATGACGAGAATACGCTCGAGGCGATCCAAGCGTGTGGCTTCACGATCCTGTCGGCGGCCTGCTACTCGACGCCCTGGGCGAGACTCTACTACGCGTATGGGGCCCGCTTGGGCGCAATCACCTTGCTACGCCACCGTGTGTCATATCACTGCCGCGCGCTCCCTCGCCATGACTTGCGGGAAGTGTCGGTCGCTATCGATGTCGATATGGAGCAGCGCTGGAATGGTACCTATCGCGTCAAGACGGCGTCACGGCTGATGGATGAGTTTGAACGGAGTCGCAGCTGCCAGCCGATCGTGGGCATCATGCTTCACCACGAGATGTATACGGACGCGACGAAGCTGCGGACGCTCGATACATTGCTCGAGGATCTGCGGCGCGATCCGTCCATCGAGTTCAAGACCATCGAGGCAATCGGTGAGAGTCTGCCGATCCGGCCGACCCGTCTCGTCACAGGACACTGAGACGAGCCACGGGTCAAGGCCCTGCACGACCTCATGCTAGTGTCTGCGAGATATTTGGGGTTACTCGTCGCCAGCGTCGCTGTCTTTCGAGATCGGCAGGCCCGTCCGCCGCTCGCTCCTGGTGAGACACAGCGCCACGACCACGACTCCGGCTATCGCGCCCACCAAGAGTCCGATCGCGAATACAATTACATAGCCGATCACGTGAGCTCCCACGGGAGGGGAGTTTCAGAAGCTCGCAAAGAACCCCACCCCGACGTGCGGAATGAATCCCCGTTCGCTCCCAGACGTGAATCGCGCGGCTCCACCTGTGAATTGGAGCGACGTGTTGGTGGGGCGGTGGGTCACTCCTAGAACGAGCCCCGCTTGCTCCTGCTCGAAGTCGGTGCTTACGGCCACCGAAGCCTCGACGCCGACGTCGAACGAAAACTGCTCTCGTGACCCGAATCGAACGAGTGCATGTTTTGGCGCGACCAGAGCATAGTGCGAGGCTTCAGCCATACTGTATCGGTACTCCACGGTGAGCTCGGTGGTTGGGTTCAACTGGCTATAGAACTCGGCCTTCGTGACGAAACCATTATCGTCGCGAAATCGGGGGTGACCGCCAAAAAACCGGGTCTCCTTCTCCTGGCCTCCGGCCAACAAGGATATCGTGGTCGTGTCAGTGAAATGATACCGGAGCCCGATGAGTTCCGTCGCGCTGGGCGCCTCTGCCCAGATTGTCTTGTCCTCTTCCCGAGTCTTGAACGTAAGAAAACTCGTCGTCAGCTGCGCGACAAACCCGAGCGTTTCCGCGAACCGTGTCTCCACGCCGAGCTGGACGAACGAGTACGTCGCGGTACCGACATCGGTACTGAAACCGCCTTGGAGTTCAAAATCGGCGGCGAAGCCATGCGTAGCCTGCGCCAGACCCGTGACGAGGCAGAACAGCGTGAGGGCGAAACGCCAATTGGTCAAACCTCCGAGGGACATTAACTGCCTCCCCCTGAGGGTCAAGCCCCGTGATATACGCAGACTCTGCTTTCCCTCGCCGAGGTTGTCAAGAACGGTTCTTGACGGCTTGCGCGGTGGTCGAGGAGAACATCATGATTCAACGCGCGCTCGCGATGCTCACGCTCATTCCAATGGCGGCCCTGAGGGGTAGGTGGTTCTAGTGCCGAAATAGTGCCATTCGGCAATCGTACTCAGTACGATTCGGGATCTCTCAGTAACGGTTGTCCTCTCGATGACCAAAGCGCTGAAGCAGGCCGAGCATGAGCACGGTGGCGTAGAGATTGATGCCGGACAGCCACGCCGACCCAAGGCCTGTTGTCGCGACGCTGGCCCAGTCCATCACGCTCTATCCTCGGCCGATACCCCACCACCGGGCAAGGTCGCCCTTCACCCTCAAAAGCGCACGTGCGGCTTCTGGACCGAGATGCCGAGGCGGCGAAGGTGGTACCACCGTTCCCTTCTCTCGCGGGACACGTCGCACAATCTAGCGGCTCCGGGGAGTGCAACAACTGCCCAGACGTCGACCGTCGCCGCTTATCGTCCGTGCTCCTGGTGAGCGCATCCCACGCTGTCGTGCGTCGAGTAGTCGAAGAGGTTGTTGACGAGCGGACGGCGCGTGCTACTGTGACGGTCGCCAGGGTGTTGCAGAAGTGGCTGAGCCGTCTTCCAACCCGCCAACCGCGCTCATCTGTGCCCCGCCGTCGTACGGACCTGAACGCCAATCGTCCCCTGGCACGCGAGCCTCCGTGCAGCCGCGCGCGCCTCCCGTCACGCAGCCCTCACGACGAGTTGTCTGACCAGGGCCGTGTCTAAGTGCTCCTGCACTTCTGGTTTATCGAGGGACGAGCTTTCCGGGCCGTAATCGCACCGCCACCGGAGCAGCCCTCATGGCGTCTGCAAGAGTAAGCGAGAATGCAGGACGGGGGAGCCTTCATTCCCCCGTCAAGCGCCCCTGGACCGTCTCAGTGGTACGGAGGACGTCTGAGGACGCCTTTTTCTTCGGTCACATGGTGGCGCCATGGCGACCCGGCGGCTGCAACGAGCGTGTTAAGCGCCCGTTTTCCAGCATCCAGTCGCGCCTGATTTTACCGTCCACTCCCAGTTGCTCATAACGCCCAACGCCCGACCGCGCATCACACGCCTCCCTGTGGAGCTTCTTGTGATGGATACGCGGGACATGCAAACAGAAAGGAGAGCCAGATGAGGTCCTTACTGAGAGCGATGGCAAGTGCGTTGGTGCTGGGACTGCCCGCGATGGCGCTGTGGACGATGCCAGCGGGAGCAACCTTCGCCTATGTGACGAATCGGATGTCAAACACCGTGTCGGTGATCGATACGGCGACCAACACCGTAGCGGCCACCGTGCCGGTGGGGCGTACATTTACGGCCGCCGTCCTGGCATGGGCGGCCATGGCGGGAACGGCGCAGGCCGACTTCCGCTTCCCGCATGAAACCGACTTCGGCCTGCTCAAGCCCAGCCACAAGACGAAGGAACAGCGCCAGAGAGCCGTCAAGCTGTACTACCGGCAGTGGAAGAAGGACTACGTGAAAACGCCCAGCGGCTTTCCGGATTTCCGCTACGTGGCCGGTCCCGTCACCGGCGACGTGCCGGACGACTGGAAGGAGCGGGACAAGACCGTGAAGATCATGAGCGGCTCCGAGAACACGGGCTACGGCATGCTGCTGACGGTCACCATGGAAGGCCAGTGCGCGACCGACCCGACGGCGGAGTGCCCTGGCCCTCGTTCGGAGAAGGCCGACTTCGACGGCCTGTTGAAGACCTACCTGCGCTTTCGCAGCAACATGTGCAGCGGCTGCAAGCTCATGTCGTGGGCCGTTCCTTCGAACTTCGATCCCACGTTCCGAAGCGACAACGCGGCGGACGGCGACCTGGACATTGCGTTGGCCTTGCTGATGGCGCACCAGCAGTGGGGGTCGAACGGCACCGTGAACTATCTCCAGATGGCCAAGGACGAGTACGCCGCGATCGCGAAGTACAACTTCACCTTGCACAAGATTCCAGGGCAGTCCGACTACCGCATCCGCGTCAATCTCGGCGACTGGTCGCTGGCCGATGGGGGCAACTTCGTCGAGGCCGACCAAAAAACCGACCTCGATGGCGACGGTGCGAAGACCAAGACGTTCAAGGGCCTGTACCCGTATACGACCCGTCCGAGCGACTGGCTGCTGAGCCACTTCCACGTATTCGGCCGCCGCTTCGGCACCGAGTGCGTCAGGGATTGCTCGACGAATCCGTTGAGCTACGGCAGCGCTGGAAACATGGCGGCCGCCGAGATCCGGGACCTGTACAACACCTACTTCAAGTCGGGCAGCGCCGGTGTGCCGGCAGCCTGGAACAAGGGCCTCATCTCCGACTTCGTGGTTCCAAAGACGCTGGCCGGTGGAACGATCGGCAATGCGCCCTGGAGCAAGGAAGCGGTCAAGAGAGCGCCAGACCGGTTCATCGGCGAAGACTTCCCGACCAGCAAGTGGTCCCAGAACGCCGTGCGGGTGCCCTGGCGCATCACCTGGGATGTGATGGCGTCCGGCTCTGACGACTCCAAGGCCTGGGCGCGCCGAATCGCGAACTTCGGGATCGACCAGGCGCATGTGCCCGAGTCCAACCTCGAATTCAACTGGGGACCCACGGGCCGCATCGGATCGACCTACGACCTGGACGGCACCAAGGTGACGAGCTGGGGGGGGCGCAGCTTCCCGCACGGCCAGCACTTTGCGTCGATGCTGATCACGCCGCTCGTCACGCTCAAGGGACAGCCGGAACAGGCGGCCGCGCAGGCGGCGCTGAACAAGGGCTGGGACTACATGGTCAGTGCCCGCACCGGCCCGGGCAGCAATCCGGACGGTACGTCGAAGAACGGCTACTTCAAGGACTCGCTCACGCTGTTCTCGATGCTCACTGTCGCCGGGCTGATCTGGTTCCCCTGATTCGCTTCAACGAAGCGCGTTTAATCTAACAGACAGCAGACAGGAGCCATACAGGCCTCCTTTCGTCACGTGCGCTCAACGAGGCGGCCCCCACGCCCTTCCGGGGAAGTATCCGGCTGACGTGGGCGTCCAGCCTGGCCGGAGTCTACGCCTGCTCGTCCGGCCTTTCCAGCAGCGGACTAGGCGCGTTACCTCAGCTTAAACGCGATCAGCTCCCGAATGCGCAGTCCGGTCGCGCGATTCTCGCCGCAACTTCACCACCTGGTTGAGTGCCAGCAAATACCAGGCTTCATATGAACAGTGCCGGTCTTCTTGTTTCGTAGGCGACCTTAGCGTCCTGAATGTCCTCTCGAGCCACGCTTTGGAGAGGCTCGGCTCAAGTGCGAAACGCAGGCATGATCTCTCTGGCGAAGAGCCGCATCTGCTGCACTAACAGATCCGGGTTGTCATCCTTGAAAAGGCGAACATCACGAAAGGACAGGGCAAGGTGCTCGAGCCCGCTCTCTCGAAAGCCCTCGATCGTGTGAACCACCTGGTCGGGGCGACCCGTGATCACGTGGTGGTGCTCGCCCAGCGTTCCGACGTAGGCCTCAATCGACTTCGATCCGATGTCCGCCGGACTGAAGCAGGCGAGTGTGATCTTTCTGCCGCCGCTTATGGCGCGGATCTTCTGAGCTCCTTCTGCCAGCTCTTCCTTCGAGACCGCCCAGGGCAGCCACCCGTCTGCCGTCTGGGCGACCCGCCTCAGCGAAGGATGGGTCATCCCGCCGACCCAGATCGGCGGCCCGCCTCGCCGAGCTGGCTTCGGTGCGAACAGCATCTCGCGAAAATGGGTATACCGACCCGAGAACGAGATCGGCCCCTCCTCGCTCCACAGGAGCCGCAGGACCTTAATCCCTTCATCCAAGAATCGGCCGCGCTCCGCCCACGCGCCGCCGACGGCCTCGAGTTCCTCTCGGATCCATCCGGTGCCGAGGCCTAGGATCACCCTGCCGCCCGACAGCGCGTCGAGCGTTGCGACCTCCTTGGCGAGGACGACGGGGTTTCGGGTCGGCATGGCCAGGACGGTCGTGCCCATCGCGACCCTCCTCGTGATCGAGCTCACGAACGCCAGCGTCATGAGCGCCTCGTAGAAGAGGTGTCCGCGCTCGACGTGATTCACGGGCACGATGACGTGGTCGGTGACCCAGACCGAATCGAAACGGAGCGATTCCGCCTCCTGGGCCACGTCGGCGATCAGTTGCGCGGACGCATACTTCCACCGATGAGGCAGACAGACGCCGAACTGCATATCGAGGCGCGAGCGTATCACACACCGACACGGCTCAGCGCCAACGGCAAGCGCAACGGCGCTCCCTCGCCAATCGTTCCCGATCATTTTTCCGGCGCCGACGAGGGGCCCATGCCGCCCGGCCCGACGTGCCCTCCTCCCAGGTCGGTCGTCGCCCCAGGGCCACTGAGGAGCCGAAGTGCGAAGCGACGCCGCGTGTGGGACCGCGCCCACTACACGCCATGAGAGTCGAGGGCGGGCCGGGCTGTGACGCGGCGGCGCTAACCACCCCTTGCCTTCTGAAACTGCTCGAGATCTTTCTATACTCTCTCCATGAGACCAGAAGCCCGATCGCGCGATCCGTCAGGATGAGTCGTTGCCGCCAGACCATGCCGAAGAAGGAGGTCGAGAAGCTCGCAAAGGGCTAACCCTTCGAACGCCCGGGCCTCTGACACGCCGCAGAAGGGGGACGAGGATCATGTCCCAGATTTGGGTTCCACTTCGTCACGGGTTCAATGCTGCGACAGGGGCGGGAATTGGTCCATATCGGCAAGCCCAGCTGAGGACTGCTTCACCCCGGCCTGATGAGCGCCGAGGGCCCGGCGCCCCTTCGGCGGCAGTTGGCCGACATCGGGCTGTATATCATGGCGAAGCTCCGGCCCCGATAACGGTCCTTCTCCGCGACGGAGGAGCTCGCGTGGGCGACCGTCAAGCACATGCTCGCGGAGGCGGTCATGGGCAGAGGACGACTAGGATGAGCCACGAACGCCGGATCCCGGTCGCGATGAGTCCCGAGGGCTACGATCTGCTCGCCGCCTGCGGGCGGGTTCTCGGCCAATCGATGGACTCGATGCTGGACAGGGCCGTCGGGGCGCTCGCCATCGAGCAGGGCACCACGGTCGCCCGGCTCACCGGAGGGCGCAAGTTCCGGGCCACTCGCGGAGACCGGGCGCATCTGCGGATGGGGCACCAGTGACCGTGACATCAGGCGCGCCTCATTCGCACCTCCACCACCTCCAAGCCCGTCCCGAGGCGACCCGGCCCGGGACGGAGTTCAATGAGATCCCCTACTTTGAGCTCGTCATCTAGAAATCTCGCCGGGCTCGCGCCGCAAGCACGGGGACTCCGGAGCTTAGGCCGAGGGCACGCATTCCCGCTCGCTCATCCGGCCGCCTTTGGACGACGACGTCTTCTAGCGGCGGAGGGGGCGAGCTCGACGCGCGCTGCAGTTTGAACCCCACAAGGTGCCAGAGGCTCACTTTGCGGCCACCGGGCAGCACGAACCGATCGCCGAGGAAGAACGAGTGCGTGTATCGGATGACCTGTCCTGGCAAGAGCAGGTCGACCTTGCGGTGCGGGTTTGGAGGTGTCGCCGTGATCTCCAGCCGACACCCCCGCGTGCGGGATGCACGCGATCTCCTTTCTATCGCCGAAGATGATGGCACCGTGGTAGTCGAACCAGAGGACTTCCAAGATCTCCCCGACGCTGGCGCGATGAGCCGGTATCGATCCTAGAAGACAGTATGCTCCCATGGTGTCCCTCCAGTTGTTAGCCCACGATTCAGGTCATTGACGCGACGAGGAGTGGGGCCACGCGAACACGGATGCCCGACCCGGCCATCCGCATGGTCAACAACGAGGACGTCGAATTGCTCTCCAGGGAGCCGATCCAGGGGCACTGACTACCTCCCCCCTGAGGGCCGACCCCGGTGAATGTAGCAGACTCTGCTTCCTCTCCCCGAGGTTGTCAAGGCGCGCCGAGCCTCCTTCAGAGAGCGCTGGAATGGCCGCCCGTTCTCTCCGGCGGTGAGCCCTTCATTGTCGTGCACGGCGACGATGGACGCGTGCACTACGCGGACGTGATGGCCGCGCAGCGATACGTGCGGGGGGCGCTCAACGCCGGCGGCTTCCCGCACCGCGGTCGCGACCGCCGGGCATAACACCGTCGCGGACCGACCGGCCGCAAGCCCAGCGCGCGTCGGTCACCGTGCGCAGGTACCGGATGATCGTTCGCGGTGGGAGGGGTCACCGTGCCATTTCCTCCAGGAGGCGCGGGCCTGCGGGGCTCGCCTTGACAACGGTGGAGGCACGGCGCAAAGTTTCGCCGCGTCCCCGATCGGATGCTCACAGGAGGCGGTCATGCTCCTGGATCGGGTCCTGAACCGCTCGAAGCCCTCGTTGCCCCTGACCACAGCCCGACGAGGCGCGCCAGATGTCGGACGAAGGCGCTCCCGTGAAACGCCATGAGAAGGCAGACAATCGCCGCTTGACTGGGATCGCCGCAGCATGTCGAGCGTCCACCGAACCAGACCGAAAGTGGGTCAAGGCTGCCCTTACGGAACATCGCGGGATCCTGACTTAGAGATCCGCCCTAGGGGAGGTGCCCCGTGAGGACTGATCAAGTCGACTCAGCGGACGGGCCGCTGGCACAGCACGATGCTCGAGAGCGTGGTCTCACCGACCATCACCACCCACTGCTCGACGGAAGCCCTCCGATGCGAGCGATCTGGACAGTCATCGAGCAGATCGCGGACGCTGATGCGACCGTCTTGCTCTGTGGGGAAAGCGGCGTGGGGAAGGACGTTGTCGCTCGGGCCATCCATGCCGCGTCGCGGCGCCGGGACGGTCCGTTCATCAAGGTCAACTGTGCCGCGATCCCCTCCGAGCTGCTCGAATCCGAACTCTTCGGCCACGAGAAGGGGGCCTTCACGGGTGCGTACTGCCGGAAGGTGGGGCGATTCGAGGACGCGAACACGGGCACAATCTGCCTGGACGAGATCGCCGAGCTGCCGCTGGGCCTGCAGGCCAAGCTCCTCCACGTGCTGCAAGACTTCCGGTTCTCGCACGTGGGCGGCCGCCGGTTGATCGACGTCGACACGCGCGTGATCGCCGCCACGAATCGGGACCTGGATCACGCGATCGCCTGCGGCGAGTTTCGCCCGGACGTCTACTATCGCCTCGCGGTCGTGGAGATCCGGATTCCGCCGCTCCGGGAGCGGAAAGAGGAGATTCCGCTCCTGGCGTCGTGCTTCCTCCGCCGGTTCAACGAGCAATACCGGCGCCACGAACAGCTCTCGCCCGAGATGATGGCTCGCCTCATGGAGTATTCCTGGCCGGGCAATGTCCGGGAGCTGGAGAACTTCATTCGACGCTCGGTGGTGCTGGGCGGTGAGCAGGACCCGTTCAAGGCCCCAGTCGCGCATGGTCAGAGCGAGCACACCGCAGCCTCGCGGCCAACTCCTGTAGTCGGCGAGAGCTTGCGGGAGATCGCGCGCCGCGGCGCGCGGGACGCCGAGCGCAAGGCGCTCCGGGAGGTGCTCGAGCGAGTCCACTGGAATCGCGCTGAGGCGGCTCGGATGCTCCAAGTGAGCTACAAGACGCTGCTCAACAAGATCGCCGACTGCGAGCTGACGCCGCGGTTCGAGCGCGGTTTCGAGGCACGCGGCGAGGAGGCAACGATGTCGCAGCCAGAGAACTTGCGGATCATCCGCGAAGCCTTTGCGGCCTGGAATGCTCATGACGTCGACCGCTATGCCGCGCTTCTGGACGACGCCTACGTTGAAGAGACGTACACGAGGCCCACGCTGGTAGTTGGGCGCGAGGCCGCGCGCGCAGCCATGCAGGCGTATCTGCGTGTCGTGCCGGACTTACATTTCGACTGGGACGTCATGATCACCAGCGGTGATCAGGTGTTCACGCGGTGGCTGGTCACGGGGACCTACCAGGGGGAGCCCATGAGTCACTGGCCGTCCGATCGACAGCTCGAAGAGTATGGCTGCACTCTCATCGGACTAGGCGAGAGGAGAATCAGGCACGTCTGGCATTACTGGGAGACCAACCACATTCTGCCGCACGTGGCTGCGCAATAAAGGACATGATGGCACGCTACCTGTTCATCGTATCTCTGCGGCACCCGGCGCTGTATGGTCATCTGGCGCGGCGGTTCTCGGACGACCCGCACGCGCAGGTGGTTCTCGATCGCCGGCTGGCCTCGCGTCGTCGGGCAGAGATGTCCGTCGGACTTGAACGCCGGCGGGCTGATCGGCGTCAGCGGCCCGGCGTCACCGAAGAACTTCTCCGTCGTTCCGTCGCGGTGGTGACGATTCCGTGATCTCCCTCATGAGCGACCCAAGGCGGGACGCATTATGAAAGTCGCATCAATCCTGAAGTCCGAGGGGCGCGAGCGTGCCACGACGTCGACCAGTACGACCATCTTCACCGTCACCTGAGACCTGAAGCTGAAAGGCATGGGCGCCCTCGTTGTCAGCGACGGCGTGAACGCGGTCGTTGGCTTGGTCGCTGAGCGGGATTTTCCGGGGCCTGGGCATCCCTGCGCCGAAGATCGCCACTGATCCTCGGCGTCAGGCTGACCACCCTTGCTCCGGTCTCGGGAAGAGAGTATAGAAGCGAAACTTCGGAAGCTGCAGCGGTTTCAGGTTGTCTCGGAAGCCCGAGCGGTTTGAGGTATCCCGCCATGAAGTTTTCTGCAATCGCCCTCGTCCTCAGTGTGGTCCTCGCTAGCGCTGCCGTCGCCGCTCCCGGTGATCCGCGCCTCATTCAGGGAGCGCTGGAATGGCCGCCCGCTCTCACCGGCGCTGAGCCCTTCATCGTCGTGCGCGGGGATGATGGACGCGTGTACTACGCGGATGTCATGGCCGCGCAGCGATACGTGCAGGGCGCGCTCAGCGCCGGCGGCCACATTGCGCTCCTCGGCCTGGAGAGCACCCAACCTCACGAGATCGTCGCGGTCGCACTGGGGAGTGGTGATGCCGGCGCCCTGTCGCTTCCGCTCGGCGAGGCCACACGGACCACGTCGCTAACCTCTTCTCCTCCGCCCTCGACGGCCCCTCCC
>Ga0306924_10001460_pt1 | contig 21634 bp, 20 predicted proteins | sample sta12Can44000111_FD_203756 | JGI IMG/M metagenome (GOLD analysis project Ga0306924, IMG submission 203756) | Lab enrichment of tropical soil microbial communities from Luquillo Experimental Forest, Puerto Rico - statanox.12C.anox.44.000.111 (v2)... | ecosystem: Environmental > Terrestrial >...
ATAGGTTCATCAAAAATATTAGAACGGCAAACCCGAGGGACAATGCCGCCGCAATTATTCATCAACCGGGGGAACTTCACCCACAAATAGAGGCTCAGCCCGAGACCCGCCACCCAAGGCAACAGCCCATCGTTCAGGTTAGCGGCTGGTTGCATTTGATTTCGCTTAAAAGCTTTGCCGTATCAGCAGCAGCGCGACTAGGCCGCCCAGCACCAACCTTCAGAGGCTATGCCGCCAGAATAGCTCGATCCAGATGATCACGAACCCGGCGCTGAGGATTGCGGACCCGAATATTATTTTCAGCGGCACAAACGCTTGGTCCCTTCGCGCCGGGATGCGGGCGATCAGCTCCTTGACGAAATCCAGCTCGTCCATCACCTGGGCGAAGTCGGCGCGGGCTTGGGCTGCCTGGCGGAGGGTGAAGTGCTCGGGATCAAGGTCACTGGGCATGGGCGCATCATTAACCGGGGCGTGGTTTATGACCAATTTACAGCCAATACCCCAAGCAGAGCGGGTGACGCCGCTGGAACCGGAGGACCGCGACCCGCGCTAGCTCCCCGGTCTAGGTCTCGGCGAGTTAGCCAATAAACATCTCAAAAACGTCAAAAAGGCGTCAGAACCGCGTAGAAGGCTACTCAAGGAGAAGCCGACCGCTTGTTTCCTGGAAGCAAACCTGAGCACGATCCTAACGCGGGCGCGGACTGGAACGCTCGATGGGCCTAACAGGGGAGGAAACATGGCTCACACCCGAGCTGCCGACGATTTCCAGGCCATCCGCGCCCGCATGGAGGAGTTGCGCCGTCAGCGGGAGCGGGCGGATGATGCAGAAACGAATGTGCGATCCGTGCAGCTATCGCTTTGTCACGCTAATGGCGATCCGATAACCGTTTCTATTGGCCGGCCGCGAAACGGGGCTGACTGACTACTGGCTTTAGCGGAACAGACGCCGCACGTCCTCCTGAGGGCTGGCGCTCAAAGATCGAGCCAACCAGGATAGGAGCGTCCCGATGCCTGACAGTCCCGCCCCGCCCGTGCCAGTATGGAGCGTAAAGTTCTTTCGGGATCTAAGGAGCTTAACGCCCACCAGAATAGCATACATCTCTCGCGCCTCCGAAGCGGAGGTAGCCCAGCGCGCCAATGAGTGCATGGCCGACGAGGAAGCGCGTCGGGTCGAGATTTGCCGCGTTGTTCTCGACCCGCCGATACTGGCAGGCGGTGCGGAGTATTGGTTCGATTAAGCCCGCTCGCAGGCCCACATTCGAGATAGGCGGCATCGTAAACCGTCAGGCGTCGGCGACGGGCGAGGGTCAGTACTGCTGGTTCGTCGGGGATGCCATCGATGATTATCGCGACACGGGCGAGGTCGCGCAAAAACCGCCCGGTTCGCTGCTCCGTCAGTACCCTGCGACGTTCGCCCATGACGAGACCGTTTTGCACCTCGAACCACCAAAGGCTCGGGACGACCGCGTCCTCATGTCGTAGTCGCTCGCGCGCCTCGCTTGCCGTCGGATCAACCTCTTGAAACGCCCAGGCAAGAGTAATCGAGGCGTCGAGGACCAACGCCACTAATATTTTCGTCCTTCTCGAATAAGCGAAAGAATTTCGTCGACTGTTACCTTACGGCTGTGTTTGGCAAGCTCGGTTATGCCGTCGATGGCTTCATCGATCTCTCGCTGCCGCTGCGACGCCTCGGGCACGATCCGCGCGATCGGCCGGCCATCGCGCGTGATGATGATCGTCTCCCCGTTCGATATCGTCGAGCAACTGGGGGAGGTGGGTTTTGGCCTCGGAGGCCTGAACCTCGCGCGTCATCGGCATCTTTCAATTGGTCCGATCGACCAGCCTAGATCGCGCTTCGCGGACCAAAATCGATCCGCTCCGTACAAACTTAGTCGGCGCTCCCGGCGAGTTGCATCGTGGCGGCGTGGTCGAGGTAGTCTCTCGGCTAATCTTGTCGACTTACTCCCAGAGATCGGACCGGAGCACGGGTCAGGACTTTGCTGCGGCGGTCTTGTCGTTATTGCGGAAGCCGATAACGTCGAGCCCGGCGTCGAGTGCCGAGGCCATCGGTGTGCCCGGCCGCCTCAGTACGCCGTGGATATGCAGGTTCTCGATCACCAGCGGTGGTGTGGCCGCTTCGAGCTTCGCGAGCAACTTCACCAAAGCCTCATATGGGCCGGTGAGTGTATAGCGCAGGCCGATGGCGCGGTATCCGCCGCGGACTTCCACCGGCAGGCTCTCGGTGCTGCCGATCGTCACACCCGCCGAGGTCGCGAGCTCTTCAATGTGGCTTTGCAGATTGGCCGACGCGATCGCATCGCTCGATCCCTCCAGGGTCACCTTGCGCGCACTCGCCGACGCGCGCAATTGGGTGACCCGGGCGCGCAATGCGGGCAACTGGTCCGCGGCCGCCTTTAGTCGCGGCACCAGCATGCGCTTGTTCTCCAAACCCGCCTCGCGGCTCGCATAAAGCTCGATCAGCGGTGCGGCGACGACCAGGTAAACCGCGCCCAGCACAACGAGCAGCAGAAGCAACGCCAGGAGCCGGCCCTGATAGCCGGTCGTCAAGGAAGCAGGCAGCACGGCGATCCGGCCTCCGCCACAGCCCCGTTTTCGATGTCGAACTCCTCACGCTGGTCAGGCGCGCGGCATGCCCTGGCGGTGAATGGTCGTCGCTTGGGGGAAAGCGCGCGGGGACCACTTACATGGGATACATAATCCGTCTGGTGGCCGCAACCGCCTTTCGAAGAACCCGCTACCTGCGCCCGAATCCACCCATGTGTCCCATTGCTGCTCCCTGGGGGGCGAACCTGGCGGCGCTGTGAGGGGCGAACCTGGCGGCGGCGCGGAAGCCCGCTTTGCGGTGGAAGCCGTGGCCACCGTGCAACCCGTCGAAGCGATGGCCCCGGTTGGTGCCAAACCCGAAACCGGGGAACCCGCCGAACGGATAGCCCCAACCGTAATCCGGCCAGTAATCGTAACCGGGCCCACTTTCGGTGTAGTCACGTCCGCTCGGCGTCACACAGCCGTAATCCGCGGTCACGGTGTAACCGGGTGGGCAGATCGGGACCGGTTTCACCGTGGCAGGCGGAGATCCGCGCAGCACGGTCGGAGGGGCGAGCGAAGCCGCCGGGTCCGGCGGATCCGCGGGTGGCACCGAAATGATCTCGGCGCGGACCGGGGTCGACCCCAGCCATCCCAAGAGAAGGGTGACGGCGACGAGCCGTCCGGCGCTTGAAGTACGCATGTCGGATATATAATGCTTCCGGCGGTCGCAACGACCCCGGGGAGGGAGGTTCACCGATGGAGGTCGGACCTACATACAACGCCGCCGCCGATCTGATCGAGCGCAACCTCGGCGCCGGACGAGCTGAGAAAACCGCTTTTATCGACGACCGCGGCCGTTACAGCTATACCGAGCTCGCCGAGCGGGTGAGCCGGTTTGCCAATCTCATGCGCCGGAGCGGGGTTCATCCGGAACAGCGGATCCTGCTCTGCCTGCACGACACGATCGACTTTCCGACCGCGTTTCTCGGCGCGATCAAGGCCGGGCTCGTGCCGGTCGCGGTCAACACCCAGCTGTCGCCCGGAGAGTTCGCCTTTATGTTGGCGGACAGCCGCGCGCGGGTGGTCGTCGTATCGGCGCCATTGCTCCCCGCGATGAATGAGGCGTTGGCGCAGCTGCCGGAGCCGCGACCCGTGACAATCGTCTCCGGTGCCGAGCCGCAAGCGGGCTCGCTCGCCGCCTTGCTCTGTGAGGCTCCCGACACATTTGACACCGCGCCGACCCATCCGGACGAGCCCTGCTTCTGGCTCTATTCATCGGGCTCGACCGGCCGGCCGAAGGGTACGGTCCATATCCATTCGAGCCTCGTGCAGACGGCGGAGCTTTACGCCATTCCGGTGATCGGCATCGCCGAGGGCGATGTTGCATTTTCGGCGGCGAAATTGTTCTTCGCTTATGGGCTCGGCAATGGGCTGACATTTCCGATGGCGGTCGGTGCCACCAGCGTCTTAATGGCGGAGCGTCCGACCCCGGCGGCGGTCAGCCGGGTGCTGCGCGAGCACCGGCCGACGATCTTCTTCGGCGTGCCGACGCTCTACAACGCGATGCTCGTGAGCCCCGACCTGCCGCGTCCGCAAGAGGTTGCCCTGCGCCGCTGCGTCTCGGCCGGCGAGCCTCTGCCGCAAGAAATTGGCCGGCGCTGGTCGGCGCGCCTCGGCGTCGACATCCTCGACGGCATCGGCTCGACCGAAATGCTGCACATCTTTCTCAGCAACCGGCCGGACGAGCTGCGCTACGGCACCACCGGCAAGCCGATCCCCGGCTACCCGCTCAAAATTGTCGACGAGGAGGGCCGGCCGGTGCGACGCGGCGAAGTCGGCGATCTGCTGGTGAGCGGCCCGACCAGCGCCGCCCTTTACTGGAACAACCGCGAGCGCAGCCGGTCGACGTTCAATGGCGCATGGACGCGCACCGGCGACAAGTATTTCGAAGACGAAGATGGGTATTACGTCTATTGCGGCCGCAGCGACGACCTGCTGAAGGTTAGCGGCATGTATGTCTCGCCAGCCGAGGTCGAGGCGGCATTGATCGCGCATGAGAACGTGCTCGAAGCGGCGGTGGTCGGCGCACCGGACGCCGACGGTCTGATCAAGCCCAAGGCGTTTGTCGTCGTGAAACCCGGCACCCGTGCGGACGACGATCTCGCCCTGGCGCTCGAGCACCATGCGAAGGGTGTGCTGGCGCCGTTTAAATGCCCGCGCTGGATCGCCTTTCTCGACGAATTGCCAAAGACGGCGACCGGCAAGATCCAACGCTTTAAGTTGCGGGAAGCGGGGCCGGGTTAGTGCCGTGTTCTTAGCGTCTGTGGATACTCTCGCGCCGCATCTAGGGCGAGGGAGATAATGGACGTGGGCAATTGATCAGCGTCGCCAACATCACCCTAGTCATCGCTGCGTTTCTGGTCCTCGCCAGCTTGGTCCAGCCCGCCGCGGAGCGGCTGCATCTGCCATACACGGTGCTTCTCGCCGTCATCGGTGTTGCGATCGGCGGCTTGTCGTCATTTCTGCTCTACACGCCACTGACCAGCGCCTTCGACGATATCGTCAGACCGGTCGTAAACCTTCCGTTCAACGCGTCGATCTTTCTCGTCGTGTTCCTGCCATTGCTGCTGTTTCATGCGGCGCTGATGATCGACCTGCGCGAGATCGCGCCGGATTGGGCGCCGATCCTGACTCTGGCGATCGTTGCCGTCTTTGCCGCCGCCGCGGCAATTGGCTTCAGCTTGTATTTCGCGGCGGGGATCCCGCTCACCGCGGCACTGCTGCTCGGTTCGATTGTTGCGACAACGGATCCGGCGGCGGTCGTGGCCATCTTTCACGAGCTGGGAGCGCCGGCTCGGTTGACCCGCCTGATCGAAGGCGAAAGTCTGCTCAACGATGCGGCAGCAATCGTGCTTTTTTCGATGTTCGTCGGCATGCTTACGGAGGGCGAACACCTGAACTTTGCGGCCGGTGCCGCGCATTTCGCCAAGGTCTTCCTCGGCGGCGTGGTCCTCGGCGCCATCGGCGGACGCCTGTTTGGGACGATCTTGCCCTTTCTTGGCGGCTCGCGTTTGGCCGAGGTGACCCTGTCGGTGGCGCTTCCCTATGTCGTCTATCTGCTGGCCGAGCAGCTGTTCGACGTCTCCGGTGTTGTTGCCGTCGTCAGCGCCGGGCTTACCGCCGGTGCCATCGGCCGCGTCCGTCTGTCGCCCGACAATTGGCTATACCTCGAACGGGTCTGGGACCAGACGGGCTTCTGGGCGAGCTCGCTGATCTTTGTCAGCGCCTCGACCTTGGTGCCCAAGCTGCTGACCGGCGCGCACCTCGAGGATCCATGGTTGTTGCTGGTCGCGGTTGCAGCGGCGCTGATCTCGCGCGTGGCGGTATTGTTCGGCCTGTTGCCGCTGTTGAGCGCCTTCCATCTGAGCCAGAAGGTCAGCGGTGCCTACAAGCTCGCGATCGCTTGGGGCGGGTTGCGCGGCGCCGTCACCTTAGCCTTGGCGCTCGCGGTGACCGAGAACAACCGGCTCGGTCCTGACGTTCGCAGCGAAGTCGCGGTGCTGGCCACCGGGTTTGTGCTGTTCACGCTGCTGGTCAACGGCTTGACGCTTCGGCCCGTCATTCGCCTGCTCAAGCTCGATCGCCTGTCGCCACTCAACCTCGCCTTGCGCAACAAGGTGCTGGCGCTGTCTCTGACAGATGTGCGCGACGCCTTGAGCGAGACCGCGTCAGAATATGCGATCCCGCCGGACGTGGCGCGCTCGGCGACCGAACCGGTCGACCGGCGCATCGACGAGCTGGCCTCGCAGCCCGGTCTGGAGCAAGCGATCTCCGATCGTGATCGCGTCAGGATCGGGCTGGTGGCACTCGCCAACCGCGAACGCCGGATCATCCTCGGCCATCACGCGCAGCGCACGGTCTCGGGCGCCGCGATCGAGCGCCTGCTGCGCAACACCAACCTAATCCTCGACGCCGCGCGGGCCGAGGGCCGGATCGGCTACAACCGCGCTGCCCGGGCCTTGCTCGAGTTTCAGCGAAGTTTCTGGGTCGCCAACCTGCTGCATCGCGCGCTGCACCTGGCGCGACCACTGCAGCGTGAGATTTCCGTTCGTTTCGAGTCGCTGCTGATCCGCCGGTTGGCACTTGATGAGCTATTCCGCTTTGTCGACAGCCGGCTCGCGGCCTTGCTCGGTGAGCGTGTCGCCGAGTTGCTCAGTGAGGTTATCGCCGCGCGCAGCGAGGCAACCACCCGCGCTCTCGAGGCGCTGCGTCTGCAGTACCCGGAATATGCCGAGGCACTCGAGCAACGCTTTCTGCGGCAGTCCGGCTTCCGTCTGTCGCTGTCACGATTTCACGATCTATACGACGAAGGGTTGATCGGAAAGGAAGTGTTCGAGGATCTGGAGCGGGAGCACATTGCGGTCCACTCGCTGATGGACGAGCTGCCGCCGCTCGACCTCGGACTGCGCGCCGAAGACCTGATCGGTCAGTTCGAGATGTTCGCCGGCCTGGGGGCGGCTGAATTAAGGGCGCTCGCCCGATTGTTCCGGCCGCGGCTGCTGGTTCCCGACGAGGTGGTCATCCGCACTGGCGAGCGCGGCACTGCGATGTTCATGATCTCCTCGGGTGCCGTCGAAGTGGTATTGCCGAACGGCAAGGTGAGGTTGGGGAGCGGCGACTTTTTTGGGGAGATGGCGTTGCTCAGCGGAGGGCGGCGCCAAGCCGACGTCATCGCCCTCGGCTATTGCCGGGTGCTGGTGTTGAGTGCCACGGATTTTCGACGCTTTCTGCGGGACTATCCGCGGGCCAAGGCGGAAATCGACCGGATTGCCGAAGAGCGAGCCCGCGCCAACGAGGAGAAGGTGGCGGTCTGATGGTTCGATAGCCCGGTTTCTTAAAGCCACATCAAGCTGTTGGGGTCGAGCCCGAGCAGATATTGCCCGACGGTCTCGAAATGCTCCTGCCGCCCCTGCAATTGCTGCGAGACGGTGTGCATGTCGCGAAAGCGCCGCTCGAACGGGTTTTCTTCAAAGATCGCGCTCGAGCCGGCGGCGTGATAGGCGGTGTCGACGACCTGCAACGACTGGTGGATGGCAAAGGTCGAGGCCAGCCGGACGGTCATCCGCTGGTCGAGCGTGATGTGCCCGACGCATGCAACATCGCCGGTGATTTCCTCGAGCGAGCCGAGCAAAAACGCGCGGGCGGCCGAGAGCCGCGCCTCGGCCTGTGCGACCTGCGACTGGATCAGATGGTTGTCACGCAGCGCACCGCCCGAACGGAACGGCACCTTGTCACGGGCGAGCTCAACAAAAGCGTCGAGCATGCCGCGGGCGATCCCCATCGCCACCCCGGCAAACCCGGCCGCGTAGAGCTGGAGGCTGCTAAAGCGGTAGAGCAGCCCCTTCTCGCGTCGGGTATCGTCATCGCGCGTCGCCGAATGTTGCTCAGGCACGAAGAGATCCTCGACCGAGAAGCGGTCGCTGCCGGTTCCTTTGAGACCGATCACATGCCAGATGTCGGTCATCTTGGCGCTCGATTTTGGGAACAGCATCGTGCGCACGACCGGGCTGCCACCGGCGTGGAGGCACGGCGTCCCATCGGCCTCGACGATCGGGACATGACAGCCGAGCCAGCTGGCGTTGTGGCTGCCGCTGGCAAAGCTCCAGCTCGCCGAGACCCGGTACCCGCCCTCGACGACCCGCGCGGTGCCGGGTCCCGGACCCCAGGCGAGGATGCCGCGCGGGCCGCCAAAGATCTCGCAGGCCGCGTCGCGCTCGAGATAGGCCGCAGTCATCGAGCAGCCGGAAGCCTGATTCAAGCACCATGCGGTCGAGGCGTCGGCCTTGGCGATCTCCTCGATAATGGGCACGAAATCGGCCGGCAATAGCTCGGCGCCGCCCAATGACCGCGGCAACAGCAAGCGGAAGAGCCCGCGCTCGACAAGGGCATCGACGACAGCTTCGGGCAATTCGCGCCCGTGTTCGATCTGGTCCGCCGCGGCGACGAGCCCGGGCGCCAATTCGCGCGCCCGTCGCAAGTAGTCGGCCGGGGAAATTTCCGCCATTGTCAAACCCATTTTCTGCCTCTCCGCGGCGCTGGCGATTCGAACTCCATAATGAAGCAGGCCCGCCGTCAAGCCGCACATCCCGCTGGGTTCTCGCCTCCTCCGCCCGAAGGAAGTAGAGTTGTCCGATGGCGATCCGCCTGCTTACCCCGGTCCTCGTCAACCGCATCGCCGCGGGCGAGGTCATCGAGCGCCCGGCGGCGGCAGTCAAGGAGTTGGTCGAGAACGCGATCGATGCCGGCGCCTTGCGTATCGATATCGCGCTCAAGGAAGGCGGCCAGGCGCTGATCGCGGTCGCCGACAACGGCGCCGGCATGAGCCAAAAGGAATTGGCTCTGGCGGTCGAGCGCCATTGCACCTCGAAATTGCCGGACGACGACCTCTCGCAAATTGCGGCGCTCGGCTTCCGCGGCGAGGCCTTGCCGTCGATCGGTGCGGTGAGCCGGATGTGCATCGTCTCGCGGCCGCCCGATGCCGCAAACGCCTGGGAAATCACGGTCGAGGCCGGTGCAAAGCATGCCCCGGTGCCGGCAGCCTATCCGCCCGGGACCCGGGTCGAGGTGCGCGACCTGTTTTTCGCGACCCCGGCGCGTCTCAAGTTTCTTAAGACAGCACGTACCGAGCGCGATCTCGCGGTCGATGCGGTGCGGCGGCTGGCGATGGCCTATCCCGGGATCGCCTTTACGGTGACCGGTGACGAGGAGCGCGTGCTGTTGCGGCTCGCTGCGACGGCAGAGGTAGGGACCGTGATTGGCCGGCGGACGCGGCTCGCGGCATTGCTCGGGTGCGATTTCGCCGAGAATGCGGTCGAGATCGACGCCGAGCGCGGCGGGTTTCGGTTGACCGGGCTCGCCGGCTTGCCGACCCTGAACCGTGCACTGCCGCGTGACCAGTACCTCGTCGTCAATGGCCGGCCGGTGCGCGACAAACTGCTCGTCGGCGCGGTGCGCGGCGCCTATCAGGACGTGCTCGCGCGCGACCGCCACCCGATAGTGGCACTGTTTCTCGACGGGCCGCCTTCCGAGATCGACGTCAACGTTCATCCGGCCAAGGCCGAGGTGCGGTTTCGCGACAGTGCCTTGGTGCGCGGGCTGATCGTCGGCGCCTTGCGCAACGCGCTCGCCGCGGCCGGTCACCGCGCGTCGACGACGGTCGCCGCCGCGGCGGTGGCGGCGTTTCGCCCAGGCGAGTTGCGCCCACATGGAGCAGCGACCGCGGCCGGCCCGCGGCAGTTCGCGTTTCCGCCTCCCTCGCCGTCGCTAACATTGGCCGAGACCGGCAATAATTATCTGTGGCCGATCGCGGAGGCAGAGTCTGCCGCAGCCCCGGCGCTGCCGGCAGAGGCACCACTCGGTGCGGCTCGCGCGCAGCTGCACGGCACCTACATTCTAGCCGAGACCGCGCGTGGGATCGTGCTGGTGGACCAGCATGCCGCACACGAGCGGCTGGTCTACGAGCGGATGAAGGAGGCACTCGCCGCGCGCGCGGTCGCGCGTCAGGCATTGCTGTTGCCTGAGGTCGTCGAGCTCGACGAGGCCGCCGCCGCACGCCTCGCCGTCCGTGCGGAGGAGCTCGCCGAGTTCGGCCTCGTGCTTGAACCCTTCGGGCCGGGAGCGATTATCGTGCGCGAGGTCCCGGCATTGCTGCCGGGGGTCGATGTCGCCGCCCTAGTGCGCGACCTCGCCGACGAGCTCGCCGAATGGGGCGATGCTCTCGCGTTGAAAGAACGCATCGAGACGGTGTGCGGCACGCTCGCTTGCCATACCAGCGTGCGCGCCGGGCGGCGGCTCTCTCCCGCCGAGATGGATGCGCTGCTGCGCCAGATGGAGGCGACACCAAACAGCGGCCAGTGCAATCACGGGCGCCCGACCTATGTGGCCCTCGACCTCGCCGATATCGAACGGCTGTTCGGCCGGCGCTAAGAGCGCTCCCGCCACACGCCTCCCTACCGCAAATCATCGGCATTAAGCCTCCGTTAATCGCTGACCGGCACTGTCTCGGCGCATCCCTAACCGAGGCTCAAATGCGGCTCATCGCTGCGACATCAGTGTGCTTGGTGGCGGCCCTGTCATTGCATCCGACGCCGATGCCGAAACACGCGGTGCCGGTGTCGCTCGGCCTGGCACCAGTCGTCGAATTGGCGGCACAGGGCTGCAGCCTCGGCTGGCATCGCGGCCATTGGCAGGATGACTGGGGCGCATGGCATTGGAGCCACTGCTTTCCGAGCTGGCGCTGAACTACTCGACGGTCACCGATTTCGCGAGATTGCGCGGTTTGTCGATATCGCAGCCCTTCTTCAGCGCGACGTGATAGGCGAGCAATTGCAATGGGATATTGAGCAAAATCGGGTCGAGCTCGGGCTCGGATGCCGGCACCGTGAAGGCCGTGTCGAGCGCGGTCGGGATTTCGCCGGCATGGGTCACCGCAAAGACAGGACCGCGCCGCGCACGGATTTCCTCAATCGTCGAGATGTTCTTGCCGTAGAGATCGTCGCGCGGGATCACCGCCACGGTCGGGGTCTCCGGCGAGATCAGCGCCAGCGGCCCATGCTTGAGCTCGGCGGCCGAATAAGCTTCGGCGTGCAGATAGCTCACTTCCTTTAGCTTGAGTGCGCCTTCCATCGCCACCGCATAGCCGGCCGAACGCCCGACAAAATAGGCGTGCTCGCATCGGACAAGCTGCTCGGCCAACTCGGCGATCTCGCCCTCGCGCGCGATGATATCACTGATCTGCTCCGGCAATGCGGCGAGCGCGGCGAGCAGACGGCCGCCATCGGTGGTCGAGAGATCGCGGATGCGACCCAAATGAACCGCCAGCAATGCAAAAGCGACAGCCGTACAGGTGAACGTCTTGGTCGACACGACGGCGATTTCGGGTCCGGCATGCAAGTAGATGCCGCGGCCACATTCGCGCGCGATCGTGCTGCCGACCACATTGACGATGCCAAGCACGCGGCCGCCCTTGCGTTTCAATTCCTGCACTGCCGCCAACGTGTCGAAGGTCTCGCCCGACTGACTGACCGCGATATAGAGCGTGTCGCGCTCAATGACCGGGTTGCGGTAGCGGAATTCGGAGGCGGGCTCGGCATGCGCCGGCAGCCGCGCCAATTGCTCGATCAGATGGGCACCGATCGCGCCGGCGATATACGCGGAGCCACAGCCGAGGATCTTGACGCGTCGGATGTCGAGAAGCTCGTGCGCAGCAAGCTCGATTCCGCCCAAATGGGTCGTTTGAAAGCGCGGCTCGAGCCGACCGCTCAAGGTGCGGGCGACCGCCTCGGGCTGCTCCTCGATCTCTTTGCGCATGAAGTGCTCGAATTCACCCTTGTCGAAGGCCTCGCTGGTCCAGGTGATCGTCGACGGGGTCTTGGCAGTCGGCCCGCCGTCGAGGGTTGCGGTCTCGAACCCGTCGGCGCGCACCAGGGCGACTTCGCCGTCGTCTAGGTAGACGACATTTCGGGTATGCCGCACCAGCGCCGCCGTGTCGGAGGCCACAAACATCTCGCGCTCGCCGATTCCGAGCACGACCGGACTGCCGTTGCGCGCGGCGACGATCGCCTCGGGCCGCGCCGCGTCGAGCACGGCGAGCCCGTAGGTGCCGGTGACCAGCCGCAAGGCCGCGCGCACTGCTTCATCGAGTGAACGCTCCGGCATTGCCGCGATCAGATGCGCCAGCACTTCGCTGTCGGTCTCGGAGCGGAAAGCGACGCCGGTTCTCTCGAGCCGCGCCCGCAATGCCGCGGCATTCTCGATGATGCCGTTGTGAATGACCGCAATGCGGTTCGCGGCGTCGCAATGCGGGTGGGCGTTCCGGTCGCTTGGCTCGCCATGCGTCGCCCAGCGGGTATGCGCGATACCGGGCGAACCCTTGAAGCGGGACGGCAACTGCCTTTCGAGTTCGCGCACCCGACCCTTGCATTTGGCGAGGCGCAGCTCGCCCATATGGGCGACCGCGATCCCGGCCGAGTCGTAGCCGCGGTATTCGAGCCGGTGCAGCCCCTCCATCAGGATCGGCGCTGCGTCGCGCCTGCCGATGTAGCCGACAATGCCGCACATCTTCTGGTCTCCCTCAGCCGTAGATCAGGCGTCGGAGCTGGCGCTCGCTGTAGGCCGGCGCGCGGAACCGCCAGCGCTCGAGCTCGGCGGCCAGTCGGAGGAAGATCTCGCTGTTTGACAGGCCCTCGCGCTGCAATGCGCGATGGCGCCGAGACACGAACTCTTCAGGCCGCTCGTCGAGAAACGCCAGCACCTCGTCGACAAGGCGGATCGCCTCGGTATGGCTCAGCCGCGTCGTGCGCACCAGATAACTGACCAGGTCTTCGAACTCGGTGGGCTCCGACATAGCCGCAATGTCTGAAAATGTAGACCCAAAGAACAATATTTTTGCCCGAAATCGGGCAGGCCTTAATGCAATAACCCATATGGCGTCATATTTTCGAGCTCCTCGATCGTGCCGATGATTCTGCGCCAGCACGCTGCGCCGATAGGATCGCCGGCGCCGCCGAACTCGTCGGCCCGTCTGGCGCTCTCTTCCTGCGCCGTCTCGCCGTACCACCACAGCATCAAATAAGCGGCTCGCCAGATGTCGATCTCGGTCATCATGACCGGAAGGCTAACCGACGGTCGCCTACAAAAGGTTACCGGGCTCCGTGAACGCCCGCGCTCGCGCGCTCACCGGCGCGTAGCGGAAGCCCTCGAAGGATTGCGGAATAGCGCGGATGTCGGCCAGAAGCTCGCGCTGTAGCCCAGCGGGCGTATCAGCGGAAAAATTGATCTCGATCGAGTCGGCGAGGTCGCCAAACCGCTGACCGATCGTCCCGGCGATTTCGTCATAGGTGCCGCAGGCCGCAAAGATGTGGACGACCTCGTCAGGGACCTCGGCAGCCATTTCTTTCCAGCGGCCGTCGAGTGACATCGCGTGCAGCTTCAGCCCGAGCTCGTCGAGCCCGTGCAACGACAGGATCGGGAAATAGCTGCGTGTCGAGCCGTAAAACGCGATGCGCTGGCGCGCTCGGTCGATCCCGTTGGCGACGGCCCCTGCATCGGGACCGGTGACGACAAAGCCGCCGCCAAAGACGTCGAAGTTCGCCCGGCTGCGCCCGCTACGACGCATCCCTTCGGCGATGCATGGCAGTACCACTTGTTCGAGATAACGCCGCGAGCAGAGCGGATGCAGCCGGACCCCGTCGCAGACTTCGCCGGCGACCCGAAGCATCGCCTCGCCGACCGCGGCGATCGTGACCGGCACCATCGGCAGCCCGGTGGGCTCGGGCGAGAAGTCGGGGGTCATCAGGGTCAGCTTGTAGTGATCGCCCCGGTAGTCGAGCTTTTCGCCGATCTCCCAGCATCGCCAGATCGCGCGCAATGCCCGGACATAGTCGCGCAGCCGCGGCGCCGGCGGGCTCCAGGGTATGCCGAAGCGGCGCTCGTTGTGGCCTCTGACCTGGCTGCCGAGCCCGAGCACAAACCGCCCATTCGAGTTCGCCTGCAGGTCCCAGGCCTGGCTCGCGATGATCGTCGGGCTGCGCGGAAACGCCACCGCGATCGACGGCGTCAATTCGATCCGCGCGGTCGCGAGCGCGGCAATTGCGAGCGGCGCGAAGGGGTCGTGCGCGAGCTCGACTGTCATCAGCGTATCGAAGCCCGTGGCCTCCGCCGCTGCGGCGAAGGGTCCGGCCTCGCGCCACTGCCGCATCGGCAACATCGTAAAAACGCGCATCTTCCGTTCCTCCGGGCGGTATCATAGGCCGCAGGGCAGAGGAATGGCCATGTATGTCGGCACGCAGATAAGGCCACGCGACGATAGCGATTACCGGGTCTGGGCCCAGCTCGGGGTCAGGCATGTCTGCGTCGACCCGCCCGGCGACCCGCATCATTGGAGCCTCGATGATCTCTGCCGACACAAGGAGCACGTCGAGTCGTTCGGTCTCTCGCTCGACATGGTGCAATTGCCGTTGTCCTCGCGGCCGATCGAGGAGGCCGAGAGCCCGCACATCCTGTTGGGTAAGGAGCCCGAGCGACAGCGTGAGATCGACAGCATCTGCGGGCTGATCGAGCGGCTCGCCGCGGCTGGCATCCCAGCCGCCAAATACAATCTCTGCGTCATCGGCATCCCGCGCACTGAGCGTGAGCCAGGGCGTGGCGGCTCGCGCAACGCCGCTTTCCGCTGGGTCCGCGCCGACCAGAAGGCGCCCCCCAGCAGGGCAGGGATCGTCTCCGAGGAGGAGAATTGGGAGCGGATCGACCATTTCCTCGGTGCCGTCGTCCCGGTCGCGACCACCGCTAAGGTGCGCCTCGCCTGTCATCCGCACGACCCCTACACGCCGCCCGGCTATCGCGGTGTCACCCGGGTGCTCGGCACGGTCGAGGGGCTGAAGCGTTTTGTTCTAATGCACGAAAGCCCTTATCACGGGCTCAATTTCTGTCAGGGCACCATCGCCGAGATGCTCGACGATCCGGCCCGCGAGATCTTCGAGGTGATCCGCTGGTTCGGCGAACGCGGCAAGATTTTCAACGTGCATTTCCGCAATATCAAAGGACGCAAGCTCGACTTTATGGAGGCCTTCCCCGACGAGGGCGACATGGACATGGCGCGCTCGCTCGCCGCCTATCGCGATGTCGGCTACCCCTACATGCTGATGCCGGACCACGTGCCGCAGATCGACGGTCGCGACCCCTCCGGCGTCGCCTTTGCCTATTGCTACGGCTACATCCAGGCGCTGATCGACGTGCTGGTGACACCGGGTAGTGCCGATGGCTGAGCCGTCATTCGATGACCTCGTCCGCGCGGGCGAGCAATGTCGGTGGGATGGTCAGGTTTAGCAAACGCGCGGTCTTCAAGTTAATGTAAAGCTCGTATCGCGTGGGCTGTTCGACGGGAGTATCGGCCGGCCTTGTCCCTTTGATGATCTTGTCGATGAGCGCGGCGGCCTGACGAGTCATTGCCGCAAGATCGGGGCCGAGGCTCACTAATCCTCCGGCAATAACCGTCTCTCTGAAGGGAGAGCACAGCGGAAGATGGGCTGCGAGCGCGCGACCGGCAATCTCGGAGCCGATGGTAAAGGTGAGGACTCCAGCAATCACCAACAGCGCCTCCACCTCGCTATTTTTGATTTTGGCAAACGCAGCTTCAAGGTCGTCAGTCGATTTAATGTCAACGGGGAGAAGAACGACCCCGAGCTTAGGAGCTGCGCCCTCCAGCGACGTCATTGCAAATCCGACGTTTGGGTCACCAACGGCCCGCAGGACGCCCGCTCGTTTGAGATCCGGTACAATTTCCTTGAGGATCTGCAGCCTTTTTCCATAGGTCTCCGTCGCGGCTTCGAAGCTCATGCCTGTCATGTTTCCGCCGGGGTGCGCGAGACTTTGGACGAGCCCAATTTCGACCGGGGCGCCCACCGACACAAAAACCGTCGGCACGGCGTCGGCCACCTTCTTTGCGGCCATTCCCCCCACTGTTCCTCTAACGACCAATAGGTCGATCTGAGGCAATAAGGACATAATAACATCCTGCACTTGGTCTGGCTGCGGACCTGCAAATCGGTGCGACAGCACGATGTCTCGACCCAGAACGTAGCCGAGGTCAGTTAACCCCTGTTCGAGCGCCTGCGCCAAGTATGCTCCTCGCTCGGGCGTGGTCACGAGCACGCTGCCTATTCGCCAGACTTTCCCGGGTTGCTGAGCATCGGCAGCGCAGGGCCGCGCCAAGGCAGCGCCACCAATTACGCCGATGAAATCGCGCCGCCTCATTTCGATCACCTCGTTGGCTGCCTCGCTGAACCCTCTCATTGTCAAACGCCTCGCCGCGGCCGGAATCCCGGCCGCGAAATCTCTGCATCATCGGCATCCCGCGCACCGAGCGTGAGCCGGGGCGCGGCGGCTCGCGCAACGCCGCCTTCCGCTGGAACCTAGCCGACCAGGCCGCATTGTCCGGCGTGGCAGGGATCGTTTCAGAGGAGGAGAACTGGGAGCGGATCGACCATTTTCTCGCCGCTGTCGTGCCGGTCGCGACCGCGGCCAAGGTGCGCCTCGCGTGTCATCCGCACGATCCCTACACCCCGCCCGGTTGCCCCGGTGTCACTCGCGTGCTCGGCATGGTTGAGCGGCTCAAGCGCTTTGTGAAGATGCACGAGAGCCCCTATCACGGGCTCAATTTCTGTCAGGGAACCATCGCCGAGATGCTCGACGACCCGGCGCGCGAAATCTTCGAGGTGATCCGCTGGTTCGGCCGGCGCGGCAAGATCTTCAATGTGCACTTCCGCAACATCAAAGGGCGTAAGCTCGATTTCATGGAGGCGTTTCTCGACGAGGGCGACATGGACATGGCGCACTCGCTCGCGGCCTATCGCGATGTCGGCTACCCATACATGCTGGTGCCGGACCACGTGCCGCAGATCGATGGTCGCGACCCGTCGAGTGTCGCCTTCGCCTATTGCTACGGCTACATCCAGGCGCTGATCGACGCGCTGGGTGCCGCCAGAGGGCCACACGGGCTCTTGAGTTTGCCTACAGCGCCGCAACTCGGTCGGCACCCTGGAAGGCACAGGTCGCCCGCGCAAAGGGCATGGCTCAATCGGTGGCACACCGGATACGGTTCTCCGCGGCGAGCGGCAGGCGAACGAAGGAGATCCAACGCATGGAAGACGCCGTCGAGACATCGGCGATGCGCAAGATCTATTGGCGGCTTCTGCCCCTCGCCGTGGTGAGCTATTTGCTCGCCTATATCGACCGGATCAACGTCAGCTTCGCCGGCCTGACGATGCGCGACGACCTGGCGATGTCGGCCGCCGCCTTCGGGTTTGCGCTCGGCACCTTTTATTGGGGCTACTCGGTCTTCGAGCTGCCGAGCAATTTGATCATGGAAAAGGTCGGTGCACGCTTGTGGATCGCCCGCATCATGATCTCCTGGGGCATCCTCGCCATGATCACCGCTACGGTCACCGGACCGACCAGCTTTGGCATCGTTCGTTTCTTGCTTGGTGTCGCGGAGGCCGGGTTCTTCCCTGGTCTCATTCTTTATTTCACCTATTGGTTTCCGGGCTACCATCATGCCCGGATCGTTTCGGGTTTTCTGATCGGGCTGCCAATAGCGGTGGCGCTCGGCGCACCGATTTCCACCGCCTTGCTCGGCCTCGATGGGTTGTTCGGGCTGCGCGGCTGGCAAATCATGTTTATTGCCGAGGGCCTTCCGACTGTGCTGGTCGGTACAGCGACTTTATTCGTGCTGACTGACAGACCAGAGCAGGCGAGGTTCCTGTCCGAGGCCGAGAAGACTTGGCTTTCTACGACGTTGCACGCCGAGCGACGCGCCAAGGAGGAGGTTCGTGCCTTCACTCTGTGGCAAGCGCTGATCAATCCGAAGGTCCTGCTGTTGTCGCTCAACTATCTCGGCATCGTCACGGCAAGCCTGGGTATGCTGTTCTTCATTCCGCAGATCATCAAATCGCTCGGCAACTTCAGCAATATGACGGTCGGTTGGCTGACCATGATCCCGTATATCTGCGGCGGGATAAGCATGGTGACCTGGGGCTATATCTCCGACCGCATGGGCGAGAGGCGATGGAATCTGCTGGCGGCGTGCGTCGTCTCTACCGCCGGCCTGATCATCGCCGGCATGACGATGGGAAGCTGGTGGGCGCTGGTAGGCATGTCGATCGCGGCGATCGGGTTCTACGGCTCAAAAGGTCCGTTCTGGGCAATGCCGCCGATGTTCCTGACCGGCATGGCGGCCGCCGGTGCCATCGCCTGGATCAACTCCCTCGGCAATCTCGATGGCTTCTTCGGTTCCTGGTATGTCGGCTTTATGAAGGATCTGACTGACAGTTATGCGGGCGGGTTGTATGGGCTGGCGCTGTTCGGCCTAGTCTCCGCGTTCGTCTGCGCGTTCTTCCTGCATATCCCCGACCCCACCGTCTCGGCACGGGGCCCGGAAGCGCTGCGAGCGGCGGAATAACCGAGGAGATACTCTAGATGACCCGGACCGTAGCCAGGCTGCTGGCCGAAAGCCTCGAAGCCCATGATGTCGACCAGGTCTATTGCGTACCGGGCGAGAGCTATGTCGGCCTCACCAGCGTGCTGATCGAGAAGAATTCGATCCGCGTCATCGTCTGCCGCCACGAGGGCGGCGCCGGCTTTATGGCGGTGGCCGATGGCAGATTGCGCGACCGTGCCGGGGTCGCGCTGGTCTCGCGGGGGCCGGGGCTGTCGAACGCGATGGTCTCATTGCACTCGGCCTATCACGACGCGACTCCGATGGTGATGCTGATCGGCCAGGTCGAGCGGCGCGATTTCGGCCGGCTGGCACTGCAGGAGCAGAACTATTCGCGGCTGCTGTCGGATGTGACCAAACTGGTGATCGACGTCAACGAGCCGGAGCAGGCGTCCGAGGCGATCGCCCGCGCGTTCCACGTCGCGGAAAGCGGCACGCCAGGCCCGGTCGCAGTGGTTGTGCCCGAGGATGTTTTCGACGCGGAGACTGATGCAGCGCTCGACCTGGCGCGGCCGCGCGTCGTGTCGGCGCCGCGGCCGAACGATCTCGACCGGTTGGCAGTGATGCTCGAGGGTGCCGAGCGGCCGCTGGTGCTGGTCGGCGGCGCGCTGTTGGCGGATGCAGTCCACGACCGCGCGGTCTTCGCCGATCTCAACCGGCTCTCCGAGGAATGGGTGTTGCCGATCAACCCGACGCATCGCCGGCCGCAGCTGTTCGATGCGACGCATCGGAACTTTGGCGGCTATATGGGGATCAGGGTGCCGCCGGCGTTGCTCAACGAGATGAAACGCGCCGATTTGTTGGTGGCTCTAGGCGAGCGCATGACCGATTCGGTCAGCCAGTCCTACAGCTTCCCGAGTGCCCCCAAGCCACAATTGCCGTTCGTTCATATCTGGCCCGACCCGAACGAGGTCGGCCGGGTGTGGCGGCCCGATCTCGGCATGCCGTGCAATCCCTACGAGGTGATCAGAGCATTGTTGCGGCGCAGCATCCCGGCGGATACCAACAAACGCCGCGGTTGGGTCGACGGGCTCAACGCGATCCACCGGAAGCTCTTGGCCAGGGAATGGGAGCCGACCGAGGACGGCGTCAACTTTGCGACGGTGGTTTGCGAGGTCGACAAGCACCTGGCAACCGATGCGACCGTGACGACCGATGCCGGCAACTTCGCGAGCTTTGTCCACCGCTACATCGGCTTCCGGCAAGGTCAGGTCTTTCTCGCCTCGGTGGTGGGTGCGATGGGCTCGGGCATGCCGATGGCGGTTGCCGCCGCGTTGCGCCGGCCGAACACGCAGGTCGTCGCCTTTGTCGGCGATGGCGGCGCGCTGATGACCGGCAACGAGATCGCCACCGCCCGCCAATATGGCGCCAACCCGATCATGATCATCTCCGACAACGGCATGTACGGCACGATCGGCATGCACTCCTATGTGCGCTACCCTGAGCGGCCGTTGATCGCCGGCACGCAGCTGACCAACCCGGACTTCGCGGAATGGGGTCGCTCGTTCGGCGCCGAGGGGATCACGATCAAGAGCGAAGCAGACATCGCTGACGGCATCGCCCGCGCCTTTGCCGTCAAGACCAAGCCGGTCGTCGTGCACTGTCTGACTTCGGCGATCCAGATGAGCGCCTGGCGCCGCTACACCCGTGCGGCGACATTGCCTTAGCCCCCCTATTCCCTCCCCACAAGCGGGGAAGGGAAGAGTGGGCTATTGCACCCCCGCGGCGCGGTAGGCTTCGAAAATCAGGCGAACCGCATGCGCGCATTCGCCGGCCGGGATCGGCGGCGGGTCGCCGCCGCCGTAGGCCTCGAGCGCCTCCTTGACGGCGCGCGGATAGCCGGCCACCCAGTCCGGCGGCTGCGGGATCGTTTCGTCGCGACCCGGGGCGAGGATCTGCAAACCGCCCGGTATCTGCCGCAGCAGTATCTTCTCTCCGGCGACCTTCTGCTCACCGTCGGTCTGGTTCGCCGGCCATGTCGGCATCGTGTAGCCGACCTCGTTGTGAAACAAGATGCCGCTCGGTGTGCGCATAGTGGCGAGCGCGTAATCCTCGACTTCGGCGCCGTGCACCCGCCGGCTGAGAACGGCGGAGACTACTTCCGGTTCCTCGCCGGTCACAAAGCGGGCGATGTCGAAACCATGCCCGCCGAGATTCAATAGCGCGCCGCCGCCGGCCTGGGACTTCTCGGCCATCCACGGCGAGTCCCACTCGACATAGCGCCGCATTGTCGGGCGGATCCCGCGATAATGGATGTGCGAGATGCGGCCAAATTCCCCCGCTGAGATCATGCGTTTGACGGTCACCGCCCAGAACGAATAGCGGACCATGAACGGGACGGTTACCCAGGCACCCTTTTCGGCGGCCAGGCGGGCGAGGTCCGCCACCGTGTCGGGGTCGGTGCCCCACGGCTTTTCCATCAAGAACGGGATGCCGGCATCGACCAGAAAGCGAAAGGTCTTCGGCATATCGCAATGCCGGCCGAGGCCGATGACAAATTCCGGCTTTGTCGCCTCGATCATCCGGCGGTAGTCGGTAAACGGTACGCCGCCGAAACGCTCCGCTCGGCTCTTGACAATGCGCTCGTCGCGATCGGAGACCCCGACGATCTCGCATCCGAGATCGCGCATTACGCGCAGATAAGACGCGTCGTAGGCGGAATGCCAATGGCTGACGTCGATCGCGGCGACGCGCTTGGGCATGCTCACGGCAGTCGTCTTTCGCAAATGTGCGCCGCGACGCCCACCAGGAGCGCCGCGGCTAGGCCAGTTACTCCGCGGCGGCTCTTGCGGGCTCGATAAACCGCGACACCCACTTGTTGCGGCGCCTCAGGCCCTCGCGATACATCGCCTCGAACTCGGCTGCCGGGAAGGAATGCGTCGAGGGGCGCGCGAGCAGCGCTTCCATCCATGCCTTCAATCGCGGGTACTTCTCGATTTGGCCGAGCTTTTTGACTCGATCGAGGAAGTAGTAGCGTTGTAGGAACGGCGCGTAGGCGGCGTCGACCAGCGAGTATTTGGGCCGTTAAAGAAGGGT
>Ga0306924_10001461_pt1 | contig 21617 bp, 19 predicted proteins | sample sta12Can44000111_FD_203756 | JGI IMG/M metagenome (GOLD analysis project Ga0306924, IMG submission 203756) | Lab enrichment of tropical soil microbial communities from Luquillo Experimental Forest, Puerto Rico - statanox.12C.anox.44.000.111 (v2)... | ecosystem: Environmental > Terrestrial >...
GATGCGGGCACGGGTGATGGTGACCTCCACGGGCTTGTCCTGGCCCTTGCGCATGATCTTGAGCTTGATCTTGGAGTTCTCCGGTCCGCGCATTTTCTCGACTGCCTGATTGAGGGTCAGCCCCTGTACCGGCTCGTCGTCGAGATGGGTGATGATGTCGTTGGCCATGATGCCGGCCTTGGCCGCTGGGGTGTCGTCGATCGGCGCCACGACCTTGATCAGGCCGTCCTCCATGGTCACTTCGATGCCCAGCCCGCCGAACTCGCCGCGGGTCTGTACCTGCATGTCGCGGAAGCTCTTGGAATCCATGTAGCTCGAATGCGGATCGAGCCCGGCCAGCATGCCGTTGATCGCCGATTCGATGAGCTTGCTGTCGTCGGGCTTTTCCACATAGTCCGCCCGCACTCGCTCGAACACGTCACCGAATAGGCTCAGCTGCCGGTAGGTATCGGCGGCGGCCGCCTGTGCGCGTGCCCCATCGAGCACGATGCGAGGCGGAGTTGCGATCAGCGTCACGGCAATGCCGGCCGCCGCACCGAGGAGAATCAAGGAAGTTTTGCGCATCATCATCCGCGAACCTTCTGGCCTTCGTTTACGGCCCACCATGGGCCTGGATCGACGGGTATCCCGTCCTTGCGGAACTCCACATAGAGTACGGGTTGGTTTACACCGCCCGCTTTGGCAACGGCCGATTGGGCGCCGTCGCCCATGACCGCGACGGGCTCGCCCGTCACCACGAATTGCCCCAGATCAACGGATATCCGTTCCATCCCAGCGAGCAAGACATGATATCCGCCGCCGGCATTAAGGATCAAGAGTTGGCCATAATTGCGGAAAGGACCCGCGTAAACCACCCATCCGTCGCAGGGGGCGGTGATTTGGCCGCCGGGGCGGGCGCCGATCGATAAGCCCTTTTCGGTGCCCCCGAGGCCATCCGCGGCCCCGAATTCCTTGATTCGAACGCCGTTGACCGGCAGCGGCAGCGTCCCTTTGGCGGAAGCAAAGGCGATGGCGGGGCTCAGCCGTCCCGGATCCTTCAGCGCGGCGAGGTCGGCCCTGCCGCTCGGCGCCGCTGCGTCTTCGGCCGAGCGCGCGGCGGCGCGCGCCGCGCGCGCCGCGCTGTCGAGGCCCTTTTCGAGCTTGGAAATCAACTGATTGAGATCCTCCGCCTGGCGCGCCAGCTGGGCGGCGCGTTGCCGCTCCTCGGTAAGGGCGTGTTCCGCCTCCGCCAAGCGCTTTTGACGTTCCTCGATAAACAACGAAAGGCGCTGACGTTCGTCCGCGAGCACGAACAGATCGCGCGCGAGCCGGTCGCGCTCGGCGGCAATATCTTGGCGCAAGCGCACGAGCTCGGCGAGATCGGCCGCGAGCACTTCGGCTTGCTGCCTCATCTCCGGCAGCACCGCCCCCAGCAGCATGGCCGAGCGCACCGACTGCAGCGCGTCTTCCGCCTTGACCATCAGCCCGCTCGGCGGATTTCGGCCGATCCGCTGCAATGCCGCCAAAACTTCGGCGATCACGCCGCGGCGCTGCTCCAATGAGGTCCGTAGCGCTTGCTCCCGGTTGTCGAGCGGATCGAGGCGCTCCTGCGTTTGGGCGATCCGTTCCTCCACGCCCACGACGCGGGACGCTGTCTCGATCATCTGCTGATTAAATTTGCGCCGATCATCACCAATCGATTCGATTTCGCGCTTGAGCCGCGCCTCGTTTTCGAGCGTCCTTCGCCGCTCGACCCGCAGCACTTCCAGCTCCTGATCGCGCGTCCTGAGAGTATCGAGGCTCTGGGCCGGAGCTTGCGGGGGCGGGGCCTGCGCGGATGCCGCGCCGAACAGCAGCGGCGAGGCCCCTAGAGCCGCCAGCATCAACGGACGAGGAAGGGCAAAGAACGACACGACGGTATCAACCGCAAGGCGGCTCCCAATCGGCAATAGATAACTACGATTGCCGCCGGATTAAGACTGGGGAAAGAGGGCTTCGGCAGGTGGGCGCACAAATGCGTGATCTTGTTGTTGTTTCCGCGGGGCAAAGAGCATCGGTCATGTGCGATGATAGGGGTGCCCGGCGAGAATGGTGGTGGCGCGGTAGAGTTGCTCCAAGAGCATGATGCGAACAAGCTGATGCGGCCAGGTCGCCGCACCGAAAGCAATGGCAAGGCTTGCCTTCTCACGCAGGCTGGGCGCCAGCCCGTCGGCAGCGCCGATGATGAATACGACCGCGGGCTTGTTCTGCTGCCGCCAGCCCTGCAGGCGGCCGGCGAAAGAGGCGCTGCTCATGCTTTCGCCGCGAGCATCCACGATCACCGTGACGGCACGATCGGGGATGATATTGGCGATGGCGATCGATTCTTCGAGCATGCGCCGCGGCGCGTCGCCGGCGCGGCTCTCCTTGATCTCGACGACGTCGACGGCGCTCAAACCGGCGCTGCGACCGGCCTCGATCGCGCGCTTGCGATAGCGCTCCGCCAGTTCGCGCTCAGCACCTTGCTTCAACCGGCCGACAGCGGCGACCACGATGCGCATGGGTCACGATACGCATGGACCATGCGTCGGCTCAAGCCGCTCAAGGGGCCGGTCAGCGATTTCCAGTGACGACTGTTAGCCGGCCCGCCGCCCATGCTGCCGAGCCGTCGCCCACATTTTCTCGAGATTGTAGAAAGCGCGGACCTCGGGCCGGAACACATGCACGATGATGTCCCCCGCATCGATGAGAACCCAGTCGCAGTGTGGCGTGCCCTCGACCCGCGCATCGGGCAAGCCGGCCTCGGCGAGGTCTTCGAGCACGCGATCGGCGAGCGAGCCCACATGGCGGTTCGACCTTCCGGAGGTCACAACCATGGCGTCGGCGAGCGTCGATTTGCCGGTGAGATCGATGGTGACGGTGTCCTCGGCCTTCATGTCGTCAAGGCGCGCGAGGACCAAGCGGAGAATCTCCTCGGCGTCAGGCCGCACCTTGGAGATTGATTCGGCGGCGCGGTGGGCGCCAGCGCGAGAAACTGCAGGTGTCCGCAGGGTTCCTTTCCTTTCGTTCATCGCCGCGTGCGAAGCGGAGCAATCCTAAGATAGGCACGGCCGGTTAACGGTTTCAACCTGTCGCCGTTCCACAAGTCCCATAGTGTGGCGCTTTGGCATCACCTTTATGACGGGCAGCGCGCAGAGCGGTGGACGAGAGCGGCGACTTGAGGCCATGGAGGTAAACCCAGGCCGGTGGCTTGCGGTTGGGTAGAGACTTTGCGTCCACCTCAGGGATGCGCGCGCGCGCAAACGCGTGCGCCGCAGGACTGCCGCTGGCATAAAGACTGGGTCCAAGCCGATCGACGACCGCGATCGGCACCATGGCGGCAATGCCACGCCATCTCTGCCAGCGGTGAAAGCTGCGCAGATTGTCGGCGCCCATGATCCAGACGAAATGGACGCCGGTACAGTGATGGCGCAAATAGGCAATGGTTTCATAGGTGTAGGGCGTGCCGATTTGTGCTTCCAGGTCGCTGATCTCGATGCGGGGGTGATGCACGAGCGCCCTGGCAGCGACGATGCGTTGCTCGAGAGGGGCAAGGCCGCGGGTGTCCTTGAGCGGATTGCCCGGCGTCACCAACCACCACACGCGGTCGAGATCGAGCCGCTTCATCGCCAGCAATGAAGCGGCGACATGCGCCTCGTGCGGCGGATCGAACGTGCCGCCGAACAGACCGATGCGCATGCCGGGCGCATGGGCAGGCACGACGATGCGTGCGGCGGCCGCTTCACCCGCTGCCCGCGCACGAGCGGGTGGCGACGACGCAGGCGACGTGTTCACGGCCTGATCTGCCCCGCGCCGCGCACGCGATATTTGAAGCTTGTCAGCTGTTCGACGCCGACCGGCCCGCGCGCATGGAAACGGCCGGTGGCGATGCCGATCTCGGCGCCAAATCCGAACTCGCCACCGTCGGCGAATTGGGTCGAGGCATTGTGCAGGACGATCGCAGAATCGATCTCATTGAGGAATTTCTCCGCCGTGGCCTGATCCTCGGTCACGATCGAATCGGTGTGGTGCGAGCCGAAACGCTCGATATGCCTGATCGCGCCGTCGACGCCGTCGACCACCTTGGCGGAGATGATGGCATCGAGATATTCGGTCGACCAGTCCTGCTCACTCGCTGGTTTCACGCGCTGGTCAATCGCGCGCATTGTCTCGTCGCCGCGCACCTCGCAACCGGCATCGAGCAGCATGGTGACGAGCGGTTTGAGGTGCGTCGACGCGGCTGCGCGGTCCACCAGCAGTGTCTCGGCCGCGCCGCAGACGCCGGTGCGCCGCATCTTGGCATTGAGCACGATCGTTTTCGCCATGTCGAGTTTGGCGGCCTTATCGACATAGACGTGGCAAATGCCCTCGAGATGAGCAAAGACCGGCACGCGCGCCTCCGCCTGCACGCGCGCGACCAGGCTCTTGCCGCCGCGCGGCACGATGACATCGATCGCCCCGTCAAGCCCCGAAAGCATCATCCCCACCGCGGAACGGTCGCGGCTCGGCACCAGCGCGATCGCAGCCTCGGGCAGGGACGCCGCACGCATGCCTTCGACCAGCGCGGCGTGAATCGCTTGATTCGAGCGGTAGCTTTCCGAGCCGCCGCGCAGGATCGCCGCGTTGCCGGCCTTGACGCACAGCGAGGCTGCATCGGCGGTGACGTTCGGGCGGCTCTCGTAGATGATGCCGACGACGCCAATCGGCACGCGCACCCGCTCGATCGTCATGCCATTGGGCCGCGTCCAGCGCTCCGTAACGGTGCCCACCGGGTCAGCGAGTGCGCGCACGACATCGAGGCCCTCGGCCATGGCGGCCACGCGCCGCTCATCGAGCGCGAGACGGTCGAGAAAGGCGCTCGTGGCGCCCGAAACTTTCGCCTCGGCCATATCCTCGGCGTTGGCGCCAAGGATCTGCGCCTTCCTCGCGCGGATCGCCGCCGCCATCGCCGCCAGAGCTCGATCCTTTTGCGCCGTCGGCGCCAGCGCCAGGACGCGCGCGACGCTTCTCGCACGCTCCCCGATCTCGGCCATGAGAGTCGCGATGTTGGACCCTTCGACGGTTTTGAGCGGCGCGGTCATGGCGACATCCATGTTCTGAGCGTTTCTCCTATCATGTTCGCGGCAGTCCCGCGAGGCCGCCCATTGTTGCGGCGTCCCGCCGGCAAATGTAAATGACAACGGGGCGGAGGCGATGGGAAACGGATGAAGCTCAAGGATCAGGTAGCCGTAGTGACCGGCGCCGGGCGCAATATTGGCGAGGAGATCGCCAAGCTGTTCGCCGCCGAGGGCGCCAAGGTCGCGGTCGTCGATCTGGACAGGCCGCGGGGTGAGCGGGTCGTGGGGGCGATTAGGGCAAGCGGTGGCGAAGCCGAACTGTTCACCGCCGACGTCTCCAAGGGCAGCGACGTGGCCGCCTTGGTCAACGCGGTGGTCGACCGCTTCGGCCGTATCGACGTTCTGGTCAACAACGTCGCGATCTCGGACAACAAGCACATTTTCGATATCAGCGAGGAGGAGTGGGACCGGGTCCTGGCGGTGACGCTCAAGAGCCAGTTCCTTATGGGCAAGCATGTCGGCCAGCAGATGGCGAGGCAAGGCACGGGTGGGCGCATCATCAATATCGGCTCGACGTCTGGCTTCATGGGCAGGAGCCGCGCGGTCGCTTATTCAGCCGCGAAGGGCGGGGTTGCGAATTTGACGCGCGCGATGGCGGCGCAGCTTGCGCCGCACAAGATCAGGGTGAACGCGATCGTGCCCAACAAGATCGGTTCTCCGGTCGGCAAGGACGAGTTCGACCCCAGCCGGCCGGTGCCGAACATGGCCAAGCGGCCGGGGCAACCGCAAGAAGCCGCCAAGGCCGTACTGTTCCTGGCCTGCGAGGACTCGTCGTTTATCTATGGCGCCAACTTGTTCGTCGACGGCGGCGTCTCGGCAATGGATTTGTCGTGATCCGTGACCTGAATTGCTCTTACGTAGTTTTGTGTCTCAGTCGTCAGGCAGCACTCCTGTTTTTTTTCCCCTGTAAATAACAGGGGAAATATGGGTCTTAAATAGAACTATCTGAAGCCAAACAAGAGATCGATGTCGCGGCACTATAACAACAGGCCGATACAGGGTCGATAACAGGAGCTAACAGGAAAATAACAGGACAAGCATTGACACCGAGGCCGCTCCGGCGTCAGTGCCGCTGCACGCGCAAATTTGGAGAATGCCGAATCTCGGAAGATTCTCGTTACACGAGTCAAGCGAATTCTTTTGGGTTGGTCATTACCGCTGATTCATTCGCCTAGACCACCGGTTACTGAGCCCTCGCTCCCGTCCATTTCGGCGCGCCGCCCGCTGCCTTGAGGCGACGCGCGTCTTTGACCAGTTCCTTGATCGCGCCGGTGATCGGCAACGAGAGGCCGGCCTTGTCGGTCAGGTCGGCGACGATCTGCATGTCCTTGAGCGCCCAGGTGAAGGAGATCATGTCCCATTCCTTGAGCGCATCGGAGGCGCCTGAGCTCGTCAACAATGCTGCGCGCAACTTGACGAGATCGATGCCCGTGGTCTCGGCCAGCCGGCCGGCTTCGATCAAGCCCACGGCATTGATCCAAAGCAGCAGGTTATTCATGGTCTTGCCGACCTGCCCGTGACCGACCTCGCCGAGATGAGCATAGTCGGAGCAGAAGCAACGGTAGACCTCGCGTGCGCGCTCGACCACGTCGGCCTTGCCGCCGACGAGCGCGAGCAGCGTTCCATCGTCGGCAGCGAACCGGCCCCGGCAGATCGGCGCGTCGAGAATGGCGACACTCGCCGGTCGCGCCCGCGCGTCGAGCGCCTCAACGGTGTCGGGCTTGGCCGTCGAGGACACGGCGATAATCGAGCCCGGGGCGAGATGCGCGAGCAAGCCATCCGTCCCAAGCACGACTTGGTTGACTTCATCGTCATAGCCGACGGCGACGATCACGAAATCCGCCGCGCGCGCGACTTCGGCTGGGGTCTTGGCCATGGCGGCCCCGGTATCACGCGCCTTGGCCAGTTGCTTCTCGTCGATGTCACAGGCGGTCACTTGGTAGCCGTGCTTGACGAGGTGCTTGAGCATCGCAAGCCCCATGCGGCCGACGCCCACGATGCCAATGCGTGCTTTTTTCTTCCCGTTCATTCTTGTCCTCTGTGGCTTCCCTCATCGCGGCGCGACGACGCTCATACCTTCGCCTTGAGCAGGGCCGCGAGCGGCTTTTTCGCATCGGCCAGCTCGCTCGCGTCGACCGGCACCCTGCGCTCGATCAGCCGCCGCGCCACCGCCATCTCGCGCTGGGTGTTGACGCCCCACGCATAGGCAAGGCGCGGCCCGTCGAGCTCAAACAGCAGCACGGCTCCCGCATCGAGCGATCGGCGCACGCAAGCAGTCGGCTGCGCGAGCGGCCAGCCCACGCCTTGGATATACATGCCGTGTTGTTCCGACCAAAACGAGGGTACGACGTCATAGGCCGCATCGCCGCCGGCAGCGTTGCGGCCGGCGATGGCGCCATGCTCCTGGGCATGCCGCCAGTTCTCCAGCCGCACCGGTCCGTGCGGTGCGGGAAAGCGCGTGCAGTCGCCGGCCGCGAAGATCGCCGGATCGCTGGTGCGAGCCCGACGATCGACAACGATGCCGTCTTGCACGTCAAGGCCCGCCTCCTTCGCGAGTCGATCGTTGGGCGCAACCCCGGTCCCGACGACGATAAGATCGGCCGCAATCGTGCCGCCGCTGTCGACGTCGAGCGCGAGCCGTCCGTCCGGCAGCTTGCACAGAGCTGACACCGCAGTGCCAACGCGGATGTCGACGCCGTGGAGGCGGTGCCGCTCGTGAATCAGCGCCGAGAGCTCCGCATTGCAGACCCGCGCGAGGATGCGCGGTGCGATTTCGATCACGCTGGTCTTGACGCCGAGCTCCGCGGCCGAAGCCGCCACTTCCAACCCGATCAGGCCGCCGCCGACGACGAGAAGTGACCCGCTTTGTGACAGACGCTCCTTGAGCATGCGCGCATCAGCCTCGGTGCGCAGATAGCAAATGCCGCTGTGCCCCGGCGGGAACATCGGCAGTGTGCGGTTGATCGAGCCGGTGGCGAGCACGAGTGCGTCGTAACCGACGCGCTCGCCCCCATCCGTCAAAATCGTGCGCGCGCCGCGATCGATCGCCTCGACCGTGGCACCGAGTTCGAGGCGAACGCCGTGTCCGGAAACCCCCTTCGGCCCGGCAATCGGCGCGTCATAGGGCATCGCCTGCCCCGTGAGCACGGCTTTCGACAACGGCGGTTTCTCGTAAGGCTCTTGCCGTTCGTCGCTGAGCAGGACGACCTCGGCGGTGCCGTCCTGCTGCTTGGCCGCGAGCGCCGCAGCGACGCCCGCCGGGCCGCCGCCGACAACGACGATCTTGCGCCCCGGGCTCATGTCCGCCCTCCCCGCTCGTGCGCGGTGCTATTGCGGCAGCATGCAACGATCGCTTGCGCAGCTTGGCATCTATGCTCGCAACGCCGACAGCATCTCCTCGATGTACTCGTCGCCGCTGGCGATAACGAGCATCGACGCATAGGGCCGCAGCGTCGCCAGGGTTTTCGACAGCTCTTCGTTGGACCGTTGTTCGCCGCCGATGATCAATGCCATGGTCATCACCTTGCGCGCGGCGCAAGCTTCGCCGATCACCGCAGCGGCCTGCGCGCTGGTGCCGGCGCTCGACACCATCACCACCAGGTCGGCGGACGCCACTTCCTCGAGCAGCGCCTTGGTACGGCCGGCGAGGTCGCTGAGCCAAGCCTGGACCGACCAGCCCTCCCCTCCGCGTGGCTGATCCTCGAACTTGATCGAGGTGAAGAACGTCGCCCGCTGCCATTCCCGCTGCGCCACGCGCTTGACCACACGTTCGCTGGCCGCATCGAGCGCCACGACCTTGACGACGCGTGGCTTGGAATTGGGATAATCGACCCGGAAACGGGCCTCCGCGGCAGAACTCATGCGTGCGCTTTCGCTATCCATGGTCCATCTCCGCGCCCGCCGTTCGATATACGGGGCTTGCTCTCCCGCGATGCCGATAGGAGTGGCATCATCGCCCGGCTCGCGTCAACGCGCAACGATTGGAGAAATATGAAAGGATCGCCGCGATGGAGATTCTCTGCACCAACGGCGTAAAGTCGGTGATGCTCGACCTGCTCCCGGCATTCGAGCGCGCTCGCAGTACGAAACTTGCAGTGACCTGGGGATCCACCAACGCCCTCGTAAAGGACCTCGGGAGTGGCGCCGGCGGCGATGTCGCCATCCTGACGGCCGAGGCAATTGATGAGCTTGTCAATCGGGGCAAGGCGGTTGCCGGCAGCCGCGTCGATCTCGCCCGATCCGGCATCGGCGTGGCGGTGCGCAAGGGCGCCAAGCGGCCTGACATTACTTCGCCGGACGCGCTGAAACGCGCGCTTCTGGCGGCGAAGTCGCTTGCCCACTCCAAGACCGGTCAGAGCGGCATCTACTTTCCCACCGTGCTGGCGCGTCTCGGCATCGCCGAGCAGATGAAATCAAAAATCGTCATGCCGGATGCCGGCACTCCGGTGGGTGAGGTGGTCGCCAAGGGTGATGCCGAGATCGGCATCCAGCAGATCAGCGAGCTTCTGCCCGTCGCCGGCATCGAGATCGTCGGCCCGTTGCCCGAACCGCTGCAGAAGATCACGACCTTCTCGGGCGGCGTGCTGACGGCGGCGAAGGATTTGGGCCTCGCCGCGGCGCTGCTCAAATTCGTGGCGGCGGAATCCCCTCGATTGCTCAAGCAGCACGGTCTGGAGCCGGCATGATTGGACGCCGGTCGCGTATCACCTGTGCTGGGTGACAGTGTCAACCAGCGCCAGCCGCCCCTTCTTGACCTCGGCGAGTGCGCGCAAGAGCGCCGGACGCACGTCTTCCGGCTTATCGATCGGTCCCTCGCCGTAGCAGCCCATGGCGCGGGCGAGCGCGCCGAAGTTTGGCTCCGGGCCGAACAGGTCCATGCCGATATGCGCCTTGCTCTCGTCGGTGCCGCGCAACTTGGCCATGCGGATCTGGTGCTCCCAGTCGTTGTAATAGGCGCGGTTGTTGTGCATGACCACGAGCATCGGGATTTGGTATTTCGCGGCAATCCAGAGCGCGCCGGCGTCGAACATCAGATCGCCGTCGGGTTGGATATCGACCACGACGCGCCCGGTACGCTTGTGCGCGAGCGCCACGCCGAGCGAGATGCCGATCTGGGTGGAGGTGCCGAGCTCGACGCCGGGATGCCGGTAAGGCTTGTCGAAGTCCCAAAGCTTGCGCACCTGTTGCTTGAGCGTGTTCGCGGTGAGCACCCAGTCCTCGTTCTTGATCACCTCCCAGATTTCGAGCGCCAGCCGTGCGAAGGTGATCGGTGAGGCGTCCCAGTTCCGATGTGCCTCTTCCTGCCATTTTGCCCAGACCGCGTCGTGGCGCTTGGCGATCCCGGCTTTGCGCTCGGCGATACGGGATCTGAGCTTGCCGTCGCCCGCAATACGCGCCTTGCAGAGACGGGTGAGGGCCGGGATGCCCAGCGCGGTGTCGCCCAAGGCGCGGATCGAGCAGGGCTGCATGCGGCAATAGTCAAAAGCCCATTTGCTGATATTGATCTCGCCAAATCCGATCTCGACGAAATCGCATGCGGGCGGTGTGAGCGACTCGCGCGTGCGCAGCGCGTTGTTGAGCTCGGTGAGCTGCTTCTCCCAGTCCTTCACGTCGAGGCCCACAACCAGATCGGTGTGCCGAAGCGATGCCTGATCCATGCTCAGGCACAGCGGGTGCTTGTTAGCAAAATTCAGCGCGTTATTGACGTCCCACACCGCCGCGCCGGCGGTCTCCGCCAACTCCACGATGTTCTCGAAGCCGCCCGCGCGCCGGCCGGCATATTCCGCGAACAGCATGGGATGCTCGGCCGCGAGGAGCTTCTCGGCGATGGCTTCGATCGCCTTCGGATCGGGCGCCATCGGCGCCGGCGTTGCCGCTGCGCCAGCGGGGGGCAGCGGAACTTTCGCGCTCAGCGGGGCCTCCTGAAGCGCGGCGTCGTAGCACATATAGACCGGCCCCTGCGGCTCGGTGGTCATGATCGAATAGGCACGCGCGAAGCTTTCCGGCACGCCCTCGATCGAGCTCGGCTGGTAATCCCATTTGACATAGTCGCGCACGGCATTGCCTTGAACGAGGGCCGAGTGCGTCCAGTCGATGTGCGGGCGACGCTTGCCCTCGTCCATGGGGCCGGTCGCCCCGATGATGAAGATCGGCACCCGATCGATGTAGGCGTAGTAGATCGCCATGCAGGCGTGCAGCAGCCCGACGAGGTCGTGCAGGATCACAGCCATCGGCTTGCCGGTCGCCTTGGCATAGCCGTGGGCGATTTGCACCGCGATCTCTTCGTGTTGACAGAGCATCATCGGCGGCTCGTTGCCGCCGTAATTGACCAGGGAATCGTGCAAGCCGCGGAAGCTGGCGCCGGGATTGAGCGTGATGTGCGGGAAGCCGTAGCGCTTGATCAGATCGACGATCACATCGGACTGCCAGCCGCGATAGTTCGTCGTCCGGCTGCGTCCGATCTCATCCTGCATCGGTGCGCTCCCCCTCAGCGTCACCGCGTCGGTTGATTCTCGGCTTCGAATCCAGGGGCGCTTTCCACCTGATCGAACCAGTCGAAGCCCATCTCCTTGACGATCCGGTTGCTCATCACGATGAGCCGCGTCTCGGCGGTCGCGAAGTGCTGGTGGGTGGTGAAGGGCGGGATGTAGATGTAATCGCCTTCCTTCCACTCGAACTTTTTCGGTACCTCGGCCCACTCCCATTTGAAGGCATCGAGGCAATCGAATCGCATGTCCCAATGCAGGTCATAGCCGGAGCCTTCGACGACGAAGATGATCTCCTCCCACATATGCCGATGCTTCCCGGAGCGCTCACCGGCCTTGAGAAACTGCATATAGGCCTCGACGCAGCATTCGCGCGTATTCAGACGATGGTGGACGAGGTGCTTGATCAAGCCGTCGGTGCTGCGCTCCCACGGCATCTCGTCGGCTTTGACGACATTGGGGCGCGTTTCGTACTGCTTGCGGAAATTCTGCGAGGCCGCGACGTCGTCAGCGTGAAACGTGCAACTCGCGGAGCCGGACCATGCCGGGCCTTTGTCCTCGAAAGACATGTGCACGCCTCCTCAAATATCAGCCGGTGGTTTGTAGGACTCCTGTCCGGGCGGCGGCTTGTCGGGCGGCCACTCCACGATCTTCTGGAACAGGAGATGCATGAAAAGGAAAAGCGGCTTCGCTTTGAACACCAGGAGAATGGCTTCGTCCTCGGGATCGTCGTTGAAGTGCTGGTGCACGCAACCGTTTTCGACGATCATCACGTCGCCGGCCTTCCAGGGGATATGGCGGCCGTCGTGGACGTCGTGGCCGCGACCCTTGAGCACGTAGAATACCGCACTGTTGAGATGGCCGTGCTTCTGGCCGTATGCCGAGGGCGCATACGCCTCGATGTGCGATTCCATTGACTGGACGATGCTGGTCGCTTGCGGGCTGATGACGCTTTTGCCGAATTGACCCGGCCCGCCTTTCCACGGCACGTCGCGGGACGGATAGACCCGCTTCTCCTCGAGCAGCGCCTTGTAGAGGTGGCTGTAAGTGCCTTCGAGCGCGCGCACGAAGGTGCGTTTCTTGGCCCAGCGCTCCCACCTCTGGTGCTTCTTCTCTTCGGCAAATTCGTCAGGCTGGTTATGCCCGATGCCCGGTCGCGCTTGGTCGTACATCCCCGTCATTCCGGCGCCTCCCTCGAAGCAGCTGCGCTAGGCGAGCCGTGCACATCGTCGCAAGCGAGCTGTGATGAAACCTTGTGCGCTGTCATTACGGGATAACCGCGACACGCGCAACGCTCCGGCTGCGGGCGCTTCGCCATGCGCGGCCTAGCCCTGAGCACCACGCCGGGCACAACGGGTCAAGAACGCGTTAATCGCAGTGCAAGGGACGCAGGCTGCGCGACGACCCGTGGCGAGGGCTGGAGTGGCGAATGGTGAAAGGATCGATCCCGTCGATTCGACCGCAAAGCGCGCGGCAGCTAAGCGGCTGGCGGCCTACTCGGCGGCGTAAAATGACGTGGCGCTGCGCTGTTTGAGGTCGCCGAACGTGAGGACGCGGGCGCGAAGTTGCGCGAGCGTCCCGCGCTCGGTCAATGTCAGACCGCACACTTTCTCAGCCGCTTCTTTTTCGCTCCAGGCCTCGATCTTGCGCCAGTTGTGCTCGGGATTCCATTGCCCGTCGGGCCAATGTTGCACCTGGTAAGTTCGCTTTGTTTGCATCGTGTTCCCCCGATGTCTCCCGCGATGCGGCGGGTACAAATCGTTTTTGGCGACAATCGGGCCTCACGCGTCAACTATTGTGAATTCTCTCGCCGCGGTGTTGCCGCTTTCAAAGCGCGGCCGCGGCGCGCGACGACGGCCCTTCGCCCGCGCTGCGATTTTACCTCTGGGGGTCGTTAACGGATTCTTAACGCGACCGAAGTCAGCGGCGGTTTCTTGCGCCGGCCCTGCGCTTGGCGCGGGGCTCCCTTCGGGCCGCGGATCGCGTCGGCGCAAGGCCGGCCGTTTGCGGTCGCGCCAGCTTGTCGAGGTCCTTCAGCCGCGGCAGGCCCGCGCTGCCCCATATGGCTTCCGCCTTTTGCAGCCGCGTCACCCAGTATTCCCAGGCGCGCTCGACCCCGCGCGAGCCTAAATTATGTCCGCCGCATTTCTCGGCTTCACCCGCTGACAGCGGGCTCGGGGTTCCGATCGCCATCGCGCGCAGCTGCAGCTCGGCATTGCGGGTGGTGTAGATGGAACGGAACACGCATTCGCGCAGCGATTTACCCGCAAGCGAGGCGCCGTGGCGCCGCAGCAGCAGCATATAGTGCGGGCCCAGCGCGCGCGCATGCGAGGCGCCTTGCTCCGGCGTGCTCACCAGGAGATTGGTGTCGCCGAATTCGTCGCGGCTATCCCAAAACGGCACTTTGGCGCCGAGCGTGCCGCCGAGGTGAAACAGCGGCATGAGCTCCACGCCCGTCGCGCAGAAGGGCAGCACTGAAGGGGCGTGGTGGTGACACACCGAGTTGATGTCGGGTCGCACTTTGTAGATTTCGCCATGGATTACCATTTCGCTGTAGAGGCGCACGCTGGTCGGAAGGACCGGTTTGGAATCCAGCGTCATTTCCAGAATGTCGGACGGCTCGACCAGCTCCGAGGCACGATGCCGGGAGATGAAATAACGATTCGGATCCTTCGGATTGCGCACGCTGATGTGTCCGAACGCGTCGATGATGCCTTCGTTGGCGAGGATGCGGTTGGCAACGGCCAGTTCGTGGCGCAGGTCGGCGAAAGGATCGGGCATCGCTTGGTTTCTCCGTTCTGAACAATTCGGGCTGCCGTCATGCCTGGCTGCATGTCGGGCATCGGCATTTTCGTGCGCGGGGATCAAACACGCGGATGCATCGCAACTCGGCCTGCCCGAGTTGCGCAGAATGAATTGTTGCAGGTCGGGTGAACCCGACTTGCAGTGGTTAGTCCGGCCATCTCCGAACAGAAAGTGTGGCCGTCATCAGTCGTCTTGCTGACGCGCGTAGCTAGGCGCATCCGATCTTGCCGAGCAGATCGGCGAATTTTTCCTTGACTTTCTGTCGCAGCTCGGGGCTCGCCCGGGCCACCCTCGGAAAATCCCCAAGGCGTTCGAACGGCCGGCAGGCATCGATGATGGCGCGGGAATTGGTCGAACTTGCCTTGTCGAGCAAGGGATCGAGTGGCCCGCTCCAGGTGCGGCGCACGAACTCGATGTCGCTTGCGGGATCGCAGCGCGTGCAGATCGCCCACATCACGTCGAAGAGGTCGCTCGGGTCGATGTCCTCGTCGACCACGGCGACGAAACGCCCGAGATAGGAGCCCGACTGGCAGCCGGCCGCCAGCAGTCCGGCCTGCCGCGCATGGCCGGGATAGGCCTGCCTGATGGCGATGACGTTGAACATGCGCGCGCCGCCGAATTCGTGCACCCATACGCCGGCGACCCCGGACAGCCCTGCGCGCTCGACCTCGTCCCAGATCATGCCCGCCTTCATCACGCATTTGCTGAAGGAAAAATCCGACGGCGGACGCATCGGCGAGGCGATGCTGAGGATCGGATCGTTGCGGTAATAGACGCGTTTGACTTCGATCAGCGGCTGCTCGCTCGGGCTCGAGGCGTAATACCCAGTGAATTCGCCGAATGGTCCTTCCCGCGCCTTGACGTTCTCGACCATCTCTCCTTCGAGCACGATCTCGGCATGAGCCGGCATGGGCAGGCCGTGCAATTCACTCAGCACGATATCATACGGCTCGCCGCGGTGGCCGCCGGCATAGTCGTATTCGGATAAGCCGAATTTGAGTTCGTTGCCGCCGGCAAGGAACAGCAGCGGATCGTGCCCGCAGGAGATCAGCACGGGACAAGGCTTGCCGGCGCGGAAATATTTCTCGCGAATTTGCCTCCCGTGCTTGCCAGGCGAGATCCAGAGCGAGACGTGGTTTTTGTCCTGCACCATGGCGCGGTAGGTTCCGCCGTTGACCCAGTCCGCCTCCGGATCGCGCATGATCACGAGATCGTCGGTGCCGATGTAGCGGCCGCCGTCGTGCTCGTGCAGGAACGGCACGGGAAATTTCAGCACATCGACGTCACCATCGCGGTCGACGTTCTCTAGCACCGGCCCCTTGGCCACGGTCTTGGGCGGGATCGGGCGGTGGCTTTTCATCCGCTCGCGATAGGCCCGCACCACGTCGAGGGGATGGTCCGGAACCGGCAGGCCGAGCGCAATCGCGAGCCGCTTCGAGGAATTGGTCGCGCCGGAGAGCAGGCGCATGCCCTTCGGATAGCCCGGCACCTCCTCGAACAAGATCGCCGGCGACTCTGGTCGGGAGTGATTCACGATTTCTGCCAACGTGCCCATCTCGAGCTTCCAATCGGCGCCTTTGATGCGCACGATTTCGCCCGCGCGCTCGGCTCGCGCGATGAATTCCCGCACGTCGTCATGCGGCCGGTCATAAGCGTTGAATGCCCGCGGGCCCTGGGTTTTTTCCAGCACGGCGTTTCCTCTCGAAAACCGCTATGACGGTGTTTTGCCATGCCCGGCGAGGCTTGTCATGCCCGCACAACGCTTTGACCGTGCTTAACGGGCCATGCGATAACGGCTCGCGCGGCACAACGCGCGCGTTACAGCGCCGTAAGGAGCACGTTTGGAATGGCCGACGATCAGAAGCGCAGCCACACGCTCGCCGACCATCTGCTCGGCCAAGACATCGCCCACGAGCATGACGGCAACGCCGATCACGACCATGACCATTTCGAGGTCGACGCCGACGAGCGCCTCGAAGACAATCCGATCTGGATTCAGGATCATGTGACGCTGGTGACGGTCGGCATCGACATCGGCTCCTCCGGCACGCAGGTCATCTTCTCCCGCATCAACCTTCGCCGCTACGGCGAGGACCTCACCAGCCGGTACTACGTCGTGTCGCGGGAAACCTTGTACCAGTCGCCAGTGGCGCTGACGCCTTATTCCAGCGACGAGCGCATCGACGACGCCGCGCTCGGCACGGTCATCGATGACGCCTACAAAGCGGCGGGCGTGCAGCCGCAGGACATCGATACCGGCGTGGTCATCCTCACCGGCGAGGCGTTGCGCCGCGAAAATGCCGAGGCCATTGCCGCGCTGCTCGCGGAACAGCGCGGCGATTTTGTCACTGCCGCGGCCGGGCACCACATGGAGTCGATGCTCGCGGCCTACGGCTCGGGCGCTTCGAAGCTGTCATACGAGCAGGACAAGCGCATCCTCAACATCGACATCGGTGGCGGTACGACCAAGCTCGGCATCGTCGAGAAGGGCAACGTGGTCGCGACCGCGGCGCTGCATATCGGCGGCCGGTTGCAGGTCGTTGACGCGGTCGGCCGGATCGTGCGGCTCGATCCGGCGGGCAAGTTCCACGCCCGCCAGGCCGGCTTTTCCTGGTCGCGCGGCGAGGCGATAACCCCCGCGCAGCTCGACAAGGTCGCGGCGAGCATGGCGGATTTGCTGGTGGCAGCGCTCACCCAGCGTCCGCTGCCGCACGCGGTCGAGCATCTGTATTTGACCGATCCGATCGGCGAGCTTGCCCGCATCGACGGGGTGATGTTTTCCGGCGGCGTCGGCGAATACGTCTATGGCCGCGAGGAGCGCGACTTCGGCGACATGGGACGCCGGGTGGGCCGCGCCATCCGCGAGCGCATCGATGCCGGTGCGCTGCCGTGGCCGTTGCTGCCGCCCGGCGAATGCATTCGCGCCACCGCGCTCGGGGCCTCAGAATACAGCGTGCAGCTGAGCGGCAACACCAGCTATATCTCGAAGCCGGGCGAGCTGCTGCCCCGACGCAATCTCCAGGTTCTGCAACCGCCCTACCTGTGCGACGAGGTCATCGAAGCGGACAAGCTCGCCAAGACCATCCGCGCGCATTTCACCGCCTTCGATCTCATCGAAGGCGAGGGCGAGGTCGCGCTCGCGTTGCGCTGGCAGGGCGCGCCGTCCTACGAACGGATCCTTGCTTTCGCCGAAGGTATCCGACACGGCCTCGCCACGACGATCGAGCGCAGGAAGCCGCTCTACCTCATGCTCGACGGCGATGTGGCGCAGACATTGGGCGCCATCTTGCGCGAAGAGCTGCTGGTGGAGAGCGAAATTTTGGCGATTGACGGTCTGGTGCTGCGCGACTTCGATTACATCGATCTTGGCCGCATCCGCATGCCCTCGTTCACCGTGCCGGTGACCATCAAGTCACTTTTGTTCAGCGAGGATCCGCGCCGCGGCCGCCCGCCCCAGCGCATCCATCATCACGATCACCATCATGCGCATGATCATGGACAGAGCCATGGCCATGATCATCACCATCACCATCATCATTCCGATCATGATTGAGATTGCGTGCGGCAAGCTCGGTCTACTCCTTCCCCCGCTTGCGGGGGAGGGGTGGGGAGGGGGTGGCTCAGATCGCGTCCGCGTGCCCCCTCCCTGTCCCTCTCTCGCAAACGCGGGAGAGGACGTTGCGGCGTGGTCCTTTGCATGTGAGGCGTTGCGCGGAGCGCTCGGGTGACCGACGCGGTCGGGCGCCTTGCTCCTTTGCCCGCCGCCGCGCCGCGGCTCGATGCCAAATGGGCGATGATCGGCATTCCGGTCGCGCTGGTCGTTTGGCTCGCCCTCGTGCCGCTCGTGTTCCTGCTTTGGCAAAGCTTTCTCACGCCGCAGACCGCCGGACAGCCGGCGCAATTCACCCTCGAGAACTTCCGCACCGCCTATTTGAGCAGCGACAACGCGCGGCTTTTTTTCAATTCCCTGCAGTTCGCCGTCGGCGCAGCCCTGCTCTCGCTCGTGGTCGGCACCGCTCTCGCCTGGATGAACGAGCGCACCAATACGCCGTTCAAGACGCTGTTCTTCGCGCTCGCAATCATCCCGCTGGTGATCCCGGGCATTCTCTTCACGGTGTCCTGGATCCTTTTGGCGAGCCCGAAGATCGGCTTGATCAATCTCGCTTTGCAGAAACTGTTCGACACCGATGCGGTGTTCGTCAACGCCTACACCATGGCGGGGATGATCTGGGTCGATGGCCTGCACTACTCACCGGTGGCTTTCCTGCTGATGACGGCCGCATTCCGTTCCATGGACCCCGCGCTCGAGGAGCAAGCGGCGATGAGCGGGGCTTCCCTGGCGCAGATCGCGCGGCGGGTTACCTTGCCGCTCGCATGGCCGGCGGCGCTCGGGTCGCTATTGATCCTGTTCGTGCGCGCGATCGAATCCTTCGAGGTGCCGGCGTTGCTCGGGTTGCCCGTGGGCATTCACGTCTACACGTCGTCGATCTATCAAGCGATCCATCAATATCCGAGTCAGATCGGACTTGCGGCGGCGTATGCCGTGACGCTGCTGCTCATCACCTCGCTCGGCATCTACGCGCAGTCGCGGCTTTCGCGCCAAACGGGGCGATTTTCTACCGTCACCGGCAAGGGTTTCCGTCCCCGTACCATCGACCTCGGCCGTTGGCGTTATCTCACCGCGACGATCTTCATTCTTTACTTCATCGTGATCGTGCTGCTGCCGTTCCTGGTGCTGGTTTGGTCCTCGTTGCAGAAATTCTACAGCGCGCCGTCTTGGGCGGCGCTCAGCCGCATCAGCCTCGATTCCTATCGCGCGGTGCTCGATTATCCGCAATTCGCCAACACGGTGTGGAATAGCGTCGTGCTGGCGATCGGCAGCGCCACCACCGTCATGCTGGTGTCGGCGGTCATCGCATGGATCGTTGTGCGCAGCAAAGTGCCGGGGCGTTGGATCCTCGACAATCTGGCGTCGCTGCCTCTCGTTTTTCCCGGGCTCGTGCTCGGGCTGGCGATCATGGTCTGCTATCTCTACGTCGACATCGGCATCTACGGCACGCTGTGGATCATCTTCATCGCCTATGTGACGCGCTTCTTGCCTTTTGGCATGCGCTACAGTTCGGCCTCAATGCTGCAGATCCACAAAGAACTCGAGGAGTCGGCGGCGATGAGCGGCGCCTCCTGGGGCACGACCTTTCGCCGCGTGGTCCTGCCGCTGTTGAAACCGGGGCTGCTCGCCGGCTTTATCTACGTGATGATCGTCTCGATCCGGGAGCTTTCGAGCTCGATCCTGCTCTACTCGCCGGGGACCGAGGTGGTATCGATCATGATATGGGAGCTGTGGCAGAATGGGCAGTATGTGGAGCTTTCGGCGCTCGGCGTCATGCTGATCATCGCGCTGTTCGTGCTGGTGATGCTGGCGCAGCTGGCCGGTCGGCGGTTCGGAATTGCGGAAAGTTGAAAAGAGCGCAACGTGCTCAGCGTTAGATCGCTTTACACCGAATACGCCAACGAGCGCGGCGGCGCGGTCAAGGCCGTACAGAATGTCTCGTTCGAGGTGCCGGAGGGCAAGCTGTTCACTTTGCTCGGCCCTTCGGGCTGCGGTAAGACCACGACGCTGCGCTCGATCGCCGGGCTGGAGAAGCCGACTTCGGGGGAGATCGAGGTCGGCGGCCGCGTCGTCTATTCGTCGGACAAGGGGGTTTTTGTCGCGCCGAACAAGCGCAATTTCGGCATGGTGTTCCAGTCCTACGCCATTTGGCCGCACATGAATGTCTTTCAGAACGCCGCGTTCCCGCTCGAGGTGCGTAGGCTTGCCAAAAAGGATGTCCGTGAGCGGGTCATGCGCGTGCTGCACGCGGTGGCGCTCGAGGAGCTTGTGGATCGCGACGCCACGAAGCTCTCCGGCGGCCAGCAGCAGCGGCTCGCACTGGCGCGCGCCTTGGTGATGGAGCCCCAGCTCCTTTTGCTCGACGAACCCCTCTCCAATCTGGATGCCAAACTGCGCGACCGCATGCGTTCGGAACTCAAGCGTCTGCAGCGCGAGCTAAAGCTCACCACGGTGTACGTCACCCACGATCAGAGCGAGGCGCTCGCGCTCTCGCACGAGATCGCAGTGATGAACGAAGGTCACGTCGTCCAGGTCGGCACGCCGCGGGAGATTTACGAGCAGCCCAGCGACCAATTCGTCGCCGATTTCGTCGGCACCACTAATTTCATCGGCGGGACCGTCACCGCGGTCGGCAATGGTCGCTGTGTCGTCAGCTCGGCCATGGGTGAGATCAACGCGCATGCGAGCGAGGGTGTGAGCAAGAATACTGCAGTCGTCGTATCGGTGAGGCCCGAAGACGTAGAGTTGTCGGAAGCGCCGCCCACCGCCGCCGATGGCGACAATGTCTGTAAGGGTACGGTCGACGCCAAGGATTTCCTTGGCGACTACCTGGATTTTCGCGTCAAGGTCGGCGATGTTGTTCTGTTGGCAAAAGCGCATCCGTCGCTGCGCACGCCGACCGGCGACTCGATCTACCTGCGCATCAAGGCGGACAAATGCGTGGCGATCATTAGTCAGTGATCGGCAATTGCCCGGTAACGAGGTAGCGCACCACAATTCCTGATCCCTGATTGTCGAAGGAGCAAGGCATGGCCAAGGACGCCGTCGTCGCGGAAGAGCTGGCGAAGAAATTTTCCACCGAAAAGGATACACCCTATCTGCGCTGGGTTCGCGGCGAAGGTCTAGACATCATCAGCGCGCATTACGTGCGAAATCTGCGCACCGTCGAGCTCAAGCCCTGGGCGCGGCGCGGCGGACGCGGCGTCTATATCAATCACGAGGCCTCGCGCACCTCTAACGACTGTTACGTGTGCGAGATCCCGCCCGGCAAGAAGCTCGAGCCGCAGCGACAGTTGTTCGAAGAAATGGTCCTAGTCCTCGATGGCCGCGGCTCGACCACGGTGTGGAACGATGAGGGCCGGCGCATCACCTTCGAGTGGAAAGCGGGCGCCATGTTCGCCATCCCGCTCAACTGCTGGCACCAGCACTTCAATGGCTCGGGTCAAGCGCCGGCGCGCTACGTCGCGGTCACCAATGCGCCGCCGGTGATCAATCTCTACGAGGACGTCGAGTTCGTCTTCAATACCAAGTACGACTTCAAGAACCGCTTCAATGGCGAACCCGACTATTTCAGCGCCAAGGGCGAGCAGCAGGGCCTCCTTC
>Ga0306924_10001463_pt1 | contig 21608 bp, 26 predicted proteins | sample sta12Can44000111_FD_203756 | JGI IMG/M metagenome (GOLD analysis project Ga0306924, IMG submission 203756) | Lab enrichment of tropical soil microbial communities from Luquillo Experimental Forest, Puerto Rico - statanox.12C.anox.44.000.111 (v2)... | ecosystem: Environmental > Terrestrial >...
CTGAGCACGACTGGCATGAGCGCCTCTCCAGCGCCAATTCGGTCTCTCCGAGAGCAGTGTAGCCTGGATGGAGCGAAGCGACATCCGGACTCTCTCACCCAAGCCGATCCGACGCGGCTGTCATTGACGGGCCAGCTGGTAGGCGGCGCGCTCGAACGCGTCGTAGACCGCCAAGGCCTTGGCGTCGGCGAAGGGCAGGTAATGCATCAAGATCACGCCGGCGATGCCGCGGCGGGGGTCGATCCAGAAATAGGTGTTGTTGATGCCGCCCCAGCTGAGGCTGCCGGCGGAGCGCTTGCCAGACACTTGGTCGCTCGTGATCAAGAAGCCCAGGCCCCACTTGTCGCGGCCGTCGGCGATGAAGGTGAAATCGGCGCTGCGCGGCAGCGCGCTCTTGAGCGCCGGCACCGATACCGCGCCGATCGCGTTCTCTCCCATCAGCGTCACCGTCTCGGCTTTGAGCAGGCGCGCCCCCTCGAGCTCGCCGCCGTTGAGCAGCATGCGCATGAGCCGCCCATAATCATCTGCCGTCGAGGCAAGACCGCCGCCGCCGACGGGGTCGGCGATGGTCAGTCCGGGCTGCGGGCTCTGCAGCACGATGGCGCCGTCCATGCGCTCGCCCGCGCGCTGCTGCCCGGGGACGAGGCGCGAGGCCTTGTCCTGCGGCACATTGTAGAACGTGTCCGCCATCTTGAGCGGGGCGAAGATGTGCTCGCGGAAGTAATCCTCAAGCTTTTGCCCGGACAGGGTCTCGACCAGCTTGCCGACGACGTCGGTGCTGGTGCCGTAATGCCAGCGCTCGCCCGGGTCGAACAGCAAGGGGCCGCCGAACGGATAGCTCTCGCCGTCGCGCGGCTTGAAATCGCGCAGGATCGCGCTGGTGAACGGGTAGCCGAGCCCGGAGGTGTGGGTGAGGATGTGCCGAACCGTCGGCGGCCGTGCTGCCGGGCGCAGCCGATAGGCGCCGGTCGTCGGGTCGAATGATTCAAAGACTTTGAGGCTGGCAAACTCCGGCAGATATTTTTCCACCGGATCCTCGAGGCCGAAGCGGCCCTGCTCGACGAGCTGCATCGCGGCGACCGACGTGATCGGCTTGGTCATGGAGGCGATGCGGAACAGGGCGTCAGGCGTGAGCGCGCGGCCGGTCGAGACGTCGGCGACGCCGAAAGCGCCTTGATAGAGCATGCGCGAGCGATTGATGACGAGCGCGACCACGCCCGGCACGTCCTTGCGCGCGACCGCCTCCGCCAACGCCGCGTCGATGGCGGCGCCTGCCGGGGAATTCTTGGCCTGTGCCGCGCCGGCGGCGCCACCTGCGATGCCCATGCTCAAGACAATTCCCACGATCTTGGTCGCGCATTCACTAGCGTACGCAGATATGATGCGCGCTTGACCAATAATAGCCTATAGTTGAGATGAACGGGACCGCGCGCGTTGCGCACTTTTGCGATCACAAATGAACGCGTAAACGCGCTTTAGGCTCGATCCGGCCCAGTCCCGCACTTGCTGCTTTACATATTTTGCTGCGACCGGAATGTGCTCAGCGCGTGTTCGCACAAGATGTCGGGGTTGCGCTCGCCCGCCTTGGTCAGCTCGACGATTCTCTTGGCAAGAGTCGCGTTGGCATAATCGGACCAGTCTTGGGCGATCGCCGCGCGCGCCATTTCGAACGCAACGCCCATGACGCGTCTGGTCTCGACATCGAAACTATCGGCGGCGTGCAGATAGGGGGTAATGGGCATGGTGCGGCGACCGTACCGCCAAACCGGGGGCGCTTGTGTACGGTATCTGACTTAACGTCTCGGTTTTCGAAATCCTCTTTTTCAACGGAGGGATAAGCGAGCCCGGCGCGCCCGGCCGTCGACAAAAAGCCCCGCCGAAGCGGGGCTAGGAGGCCATGAGGGCACCCATGGAGAGCAGTTGTGCACAGGATTAACCGGTAAAGCGCGATCTGGTTTCTGTGTCTTGTGCCGGACCCAACGTGGTACCCCGGCCGAAGGTCGTTACGTCGGCGCGGTGCAATTGGACGGAGCGTTGAGGCGCATTGCGCTCCCGTCCCGCCGGGGTATCTTCGGCGTGGTAAGTATTCCTACGGATACGCGAAGCGTGGGGATGCGCGTTTCACCCGCGGAACAAATTGGCCCCTCCGCGGTTTGTGCATGAACGAGGCTGGAGGGTCCATGCCGCGCTATTTTTTCCATCTTGCTTTCGGCGGCCGCCTCGTACCGGACGAGGAAGGGGTCGAGTTGCCGGACCGATCCGCCGCGCGCGACGAGGCATTGGCCGTGATTCGCGACCTGTCCGACCGGCGCACCGGCGGCAATCCGCGCCGTTGGGCGGGCTGGTTCTTGCAGGTGGCGGACGAGCAAGGGCATTTCTTCCGCACGCCGGTCGGTCATCCCGCCCTTGAGATCGTGGGGCTTCCCGCCGAAGAACACTCGCTAGAATCGACCGTGCCCGTTACGAAACGCGTGCGGCGGGCCGCAAGAGCCGAACTCGCTCGCGAGCTCGCCGTGCGGCGGGAACACACAGCGCAATTGCTCGAACACAGTTACCGGCTCCAGCGCGAGCTTTCATCTCTCTGCGCGGCAAACCAAAGCATCCTCGCGCGCGCCCGCGAGCTCGTGGCCTATGCGCGGCTGGCGACAGCGGGAAGATACGAGACCGAACTTTTCCGCGCGGCGAATGCGCTTGCCCGGCCGTCTGCGGCACCGCCCGCATGATGTGCTCGCGCCGCCGGCCGCGATGAGCGTCAATCGCAACGGCCCATTCCGTCCGCGTCTTTTCGGTGTTCGCGCCGCCTAGCGCGATGACGATAATGTGCTCGCGGGCCGGCCTCAACCGGCGCTGGCCGGGCGGTGTTTCAGGTTCAAGGGATCCGAGCGCGGCTTGCCGGCGGGCCGACGGCGTTTTGCCCGCGCGGGGCGATCGCGCGATGGCGCGGGCCGCGGGAGGTTTTGGCTTCCAACCGCTCCACGATGAGCTGACGATGCTCCTCGAAGGTGCGAAGGTTATGCTCGAAGGTTTGCAGCAACAGTTCGCCTTCGGCCGAGGCGCGGCCTCGGTCCTGGGCTGCTTCCACGATCTGCCGCTGCCGGGCGACACGCTTTTGCGCTTGCGCGATATGCCGGTCAGCTTCGGCGAGATGCCTGCGCTCTTGGTCGCGATCCATCTTCGCTAGGCTCGTGTTCGGCGGGCTGTACCAGCTCGCTGGTCACGTAAACGCAATTCGGACATTCGTACGCAATTAGTCCCGGATCGCCAAAACTGGGCGCGATGCTGACCACTTCCTCCATTGCGGTTCCACATCGCGGGCAGGCCGGGGCTTTATCACGGCGCGTGGCTCTTACTGTGCCCAACATGGTCCGGCCCCTTGAGCGAGGGCTGCTGAATTTGGTTCCAGCTAGTTAACGCGGAAGGCGCCGATTTGTTCGCTGGCCGACTTACGTCCAGGCGGATGGAACCAGCAGGAGGCGCGAAGGCGATATGCCGTTAGGCCAGGGCGGATTTCGCCCCGCTCAATGTGGGAACCTTGCCAGCATTGGATGCAGCGGGCGGCGCGTGTCGCCTGCCCTGGAACTTATCCGGTGCCCTTGCGCTTCGAGGGCTTCGGCGGCCGTGGCGCCTTCGCCTCGGCGGCGTCGCGCGCCAAGCGCAGCGCCCGCAACCGCGCGGTCTTTTCGCGCGTCGCCTGCAGGTCGGCCTGATAGTCGGCCATTGCTTTTTCGGCCTCGCGCGACTGCTGTTCCTTCTTGAACAGCGCGCTGGCGCGGCGCTGTGCGTCTTCGTTGTGCATGCTCAATGCGGAACTCCTTAACGCCCTCGACGGGAATCTCGATTTGCGCGCTTGCGGCTGGATTGAACTCGAGATCGCGGCCGGCGAAGTCGGCTGTCAATCGTGTGAGTAGATCGGCTTATAAATGGTTACGATTGAGCCAAATAACAAGGCCATCTCGGAGAAGCCATCCGGGGCTACTTCCCCTGCCGCTCCAGCGCCTTGCGGTCCCAATTCCCCAGCTCCGCGGCGGCGGCGTAGGTCTCCTGCAAGAATCCGAGCAGGAGCCGGTCGGGATCGTCCGAGCGCTGCACGGCGTCGTAGGGCAGGATGAATTGCCCGAGCCCTGTGTCATAGAAGGCCTCGGCGCTGGCGAGACGCGTCTCGCCGTAGCCCTTCGGCTCCGGGTAGGCGTAGACGAAGAACGCTGCGCGGCCGTAACCGCCGTTGCCGGGCCAGAAGCCGCAGCTCGAGCACTCGTGCGAATAGGACTCGGCGATCACCCAGGGGGCGACGTTGGGCGCGCCCCCTTTCGGCGGCGTCGCCGTGCGGCCGGAGAAGCGCGTCACCGCCAGGTCGAAGCTGCCCCAGAAGAAATGCACCGGGCTCACCTTGCCGATGAAGCGCGCGCGAAATTCTTTCATCACGCGATCGGCCTGCACCAGCGCCAGCCAGAATCTTTGCGCGTAGCCGGGATCGTATTGCGCATGCACGCGGTCGCGCTCGAAGGGAAGCGCGTTTTCGATCTCGCTCGGCATGGTCCAGATATGCACGTCGATGCCGAGCCGGTGCAGGCGCTGCATGAATTTGGCGTAGAAATCGGCGACCGCCATCGGCTCCAGCGCAAAGCTTTCGACGCGGCCATCGCTCGTCTCGATGATCAAGCGGTGATCGACGAAGTCGAAGATGACGTCGAGCGTTCGTCCTGCATATGGCATGGCCGGCGCCACGAGCCCGCGCCCGGTCACGAAGAAGGTCGCGTTCCACCAATGATTGACCAGCGGCGTGAGCGCGATGCGCACCTTGCCGACGACCTGCGTCCACAATTGCAACGTGTCACAGGTCCCGCTCCAGGCCGCGAGCGGCAAATCCGGCCATGTCGTTTTTTCGCTCACCGGTTAAACTCGCATGGCCATGAGGAATCCGGCCAATACCGACGGACACGATCGTAGCCCACGATAGGCTTTGCACAAGGCAGCCGAGGCGGCCCTGAAACGCGCGCGAGCTCGGCAACGGGAGACGCAGATGAACATCCTCACGCTCAATCTGCTGTTCAGCACGCTCGTTTTTGCGATCGCGGCGAAGCTTTATCTCCTCCCGATCCTTCCCCGGCTCGAGCCGCGGTCCGTCGTGCTGCCAATTCTTCTGCTGCATGCGTTGCGCCACCTCGGCCTGATGTTCCTCGCTCCGGGCGCCGTTCTTCCCGGCATCCCCGAGCAATTCGCATATCCGGCTGCCTTCGGTGACCTCATCGCCGCCGCGCTGGCGCTCATCGCAATTGCCGCGGTCGTGCGCCGGTTCTCCCTCGCGCGACCGCTCGTCGGGCTGTTCAATGTTGTAGGGACAATCGATTTGATTGCCGCGATTTCGCTTGCCACGATTTACGGCGCCGCGCCGTATATGGGCCCCGCCTATTGGATACCGGCGTTCTGGGTGCCGGCACTCCTCGTGACCCACTACGTGGTCTTCGTTCTGCTGGGGAAGCGTTGGACCGGACCGATGTGAGGGCCTAGCAGCCCTGCACACTATCCGCAGACCATCATCCGCATGCCGGGGAGGGCTATCTTACTTCGAACTTTTCCCCGCTTGTTGCAATCGGCGCTCGGCGCGTTTCGCCAATTCCTCATAGTCCTTGGCGATCCGCAGCATCGACCGCTTGGATCCTTCATCGTTGGTCTGGTCGGCGACGGTGCGGGCCTCTTCGGCACGCTCGCGCCAGTGCTTCGGGTCGTTAATGGGGATTTTCGCCACGCGCTTCACCTATCCCACGGCACGCGACCACCGCGCTGGTGGTGTCAAGCCGATGCTGCTGCCGATCTGATACGCAGGCGCGCGAGTCGCTTTCGCATGTCGGCGCCAATTGGCCGGGTCTTTAACGACGGGGGGAATGTTCGGCTCACACGACACCTTCGTTACCGGCATCCGAATTGGCCCTCGTCTTCGCCGTCTTGTCCTTCTGCCAAGCGCAACCACGCCTGCGCCATCTCGTTCAACGAGGCTCGCACCTTCTCATCGGGGACCGTGCGGGCGATCTCCACGCATTGTTGCGCCAAATTCCGATAGTGGTCTTCCCTTCGCGGCGGGCGGGCGATTGGCATCGCATGCGCTCCAAGAGTTCGTCAGCCTAAGCAGTTCGTCAGCCTAAGCCGGCCTGTTTGCCGAGCGCCGTTACCGCGCCGTCGCACAACCGCCCGGGGTCGCGCTCGCCCTCCTTGGCAAGTTGGATGACGAGCTTGGCAACCGCCGCCGTCATCGGATCGGTGCGATTGACCAATCCGAGCTTGCTCAGCGCGGCCTCGAACGCCGCGGCCAAATTTGGAATGTCCTCGGGCGCGAACGAGTGATCGTTTTGGAGGATGAGGCGAAGCGGCACGTTCAGGCTCGTGGGATGGCAACGGCGAGATGCAGATTCGGCTCAACTGTAAGACGCCTCGCCTACTCCGGCGTCATGTCGCAAACGAGATAAGGCAGTCTCGATAAGACGATTGGGATTTTTCTCGCCTTGCTCGACCATCCCGATAATGAATTTAGCGAGCAACTCGCGCATGGAGGGCACATGCCTCTTGTCAGCAGGCAGGCTGTTAGAGGTTTCTACCCTTTTCCATGCTTCGTCGAACGTTGAACCCAAGAGGCTCGTCGTTTCGGCATCAAAGGCTTTATTCGCAAGCAGCGAATCCATCGGCATAACCACTCTCCTTAAGGGGACGAGCTTCAATTTCTCATGGGGCTCGATCTCCGTTTGCAGCCCGTCGCAGTGGCTGCACACGTAAGTTAGCAAATCACTCCGGTCGATCGTGGGATGAGCCTCAATTCCGAAAAGTCTCATCGTGGCACCACAATCACAGCATCTCGGGCGCCTACGCCTTTCGGCTCTGGTCAGGGATAGTTGGGTCATGGGGCAGTTCTCGGTTTGCATGGTTGCGGGCGCTCAAGAGGAAACGCTCGAGGCTTTCGACAAATTCGTAACTGCGCGCCAAATGCGTCCAGGTTCTCTCGAAGTCGAGAAGCTCTGTCTTCCTTGCGGGATCGCTCGTGTGCTCGGCGCGCCGCTTGCAGTCCGCTGCGCGATCATAACAATCGGCGATATGCCGACTTAATCTTTGAAGCATCACACGGCCATCATTTCAAGTAGATTGCGCTCTTCTATTCTAATTTGTCAACGTTCTACTTTGACAGTGGAGGATTAAACCTATTGTATTACTTATTGTTACTTATCTATATTAGCTCACAAGTCGACATGTACGAGATGTCCGACTCTTGCGGCCTGCCCCATCTGTGCGAAATGTCGGTTGCCGTACATAATGGCTAACACTGCTCATTGGGCTGACTGGGCACTTAGTGCGGTCTTGACTAACACGATGTGGGTGACTAACTTGGCTATATTCCAGCCGGTTTGGAGGTGATGATGGCCAACGCAACAGGAAGGATGCGCGGGGAACGCCTTCAGATCATGCTGAACGCTGAGGAGCTGGTGTTGGTCGACGATTTCCGCTTCAAAAAGCGTATGCCTAGCAGGGCGTCCGCAGTGCGCGAACTGCTTAAGCGAGGGCTTTCGGCCGAAGGATTTGACCTGGCTGCGGTCGGTGCGAAATCATCCCAGTATGGTCTCAGCGGCAAGACGCCTGTGGGTCGTGCATAATCCGAAAGAACGTACGGTCCATCGCGATTTACGAGTGAGCTGCCCGTCGCCGCTCTTGGCGCCAAGTCGACGGAGTTCGGCGTGACCGGTAAGACGCCGCCGGGGCGGGCGTCGGGGCAATCTTAGCCGCAGCGACTGCTAATCGATCTTGATGCCGATCGACTTGATGACGGCGCTCCATTTGGCGATTTCCGCCTTCAGCAGCTTTGCCAGATCCTCGGGCGAGGAGCCCTCGGCCATATAGCCGGTCTGCGCCAGCTTGTCCTTGAGCGTCGGATCCGCGAGCGCCGTGTTGGTATCGGCGCTGATCTTGCGGATTATGTCGGGCGGCGTCTTCGCCGGAGCGAACAGCGCCTGCCACGCGGTGACGTCGTAACCCGGGATCGCGGCCTCGGCGATGGTCGGCACCTCCGGGGCTGCCGCATCGCGTTTCGGTCCGGTCATCCCGAGAACGCGAACCTGCCCCGAGCGCGAGTAGGACAGCAACGTGCCGCTGCCGAAATAGCAGTCGATGCGGCCGGGGATGAGGTCGGCGAAGGCGGGGGAGGCGCCGCGATAGGGCACGTGCGTCATCTCGATGCCAGCCATCTGCAAAAACAACATCTCGGCCAGGAACGGCGCGCTGCCGGTGCCGGGCGATGCGATGGTGAGCCTGCCGGGACGCGACTTGGCGTAGTCGATCAGCTCCTTGATCGAATGCGCCGGCGAGGAGTTCGGCACGAACACGAAATAGGCGAGCTGGGTGACGAGCGAGACCGGCGCAAAATCCGCAATCGGATCGTAGCTCAGCGAGCGGTAGAGACTCGTGTTCACCGCCAGCGACGCGGTGGCGAACAACATCGTGTATCCGTCGGGATCGGACTGCGCCGCGTATTCGTTGCCGAGGTTGGTGCCGGCGCCCCCCTTATTCTCGATGACGACCTGTTGGCCCCACATCTTGGAAAGCTTTTCGCCGAGCATGCGCGCGACGATATCCGTGGGGCCGCCGGCGGCGACCGGCACGATGATGCGCACGGGTCGATGCGGGAAATCGCCTTTGGCGGTCTGCGCCCGCGCCGCCCGAATGCGAAGGGGCGGCGCCAATGCCGGCGCGGCCGCGAGCGCGATCAAATGACGACGGGTGAGCATGGCGGTGCTCCCGCTGTCTCGATGCTAGCACTCTAGCGCTTTCCCGCGCGCCGACATACCCGGCGAAAGGTCGCGCTTGCTGACCTGGATGTAACCGAAATTGCTGGCGGCGGATTGTCCGCTGGAATACTGATCGCTCGGTCGGTGTTCCTCGAAGCAACCGGCAGACTTCGCGCCACGGACCAGGGAGGAGATCCATGAACACAAGAATTTCAACTATCGGCCTCGGCGTCTTCGCCTTGACGGCGCTTGTGATGACGGCGCCCACGGCGTTTGCCGAAACCGTCAACCTCAAAGCCAGCTTGAAGGCTGCGGACTCGGTTCCGCCGAACACCAGCAATGGCAGCGGAAGCTTGCAGGCAACATACGATACTGCGAACAAGCAGTTGACTTATACGGTGACCTACTCCGGCCTAACGGGCAACGCCACGGCGGCCCATTTCCACGGCCCTGCCGACCCCGGCAAGACCGCCGGGGTCGTCGTTCCGGTGCAAGGCAGCGTCGCAAGTCCGATCAAAGGAACCGCCACGCTGACCGATCCCCAGGCCGCCGACCTCTTGGCCGGGAAATGGTACTTCAACGTCCATACCGAGGCGAACAAACCCGGCGAGATTCGCGGCCAGGTTACGAAGTGACGGCACAGCGCGTAGCCCGGATGAGCGCGGCGGAATCCGGGATGCCGCTGCGCATCAATGTTCGAAGATCAAGCAAGTTGTCGTGCCGTGAGCGAGAACGCGTCCGTCTTTATCAGTCAGCTTTCCCTCAGCAGTCCCGATACGGCGCCCACAAGTAATGACTTTGCCTTCAGCCATCACGCGGCCAGTCTGCGGCGTGACAGGTCGGACAAGAGAAATCTTGAACTCGAGCGTTGTTTGCGCAAACCCTTTGTCCAGCATGGAGCGGATGGCGAGGCCCATGCAGCTATCGAGCAAGGTTGCTGCAAGGCCGCCATGAACGGTGCCGGAAGGGTTGAGATGCCCTGCATGGGGTTCCGCCGCGGCAACGACGCGGCCCTTGGAAACTTCGACAACGTCATAGCCGAGCGTTTCCGCCATGGTGTTCAGGGGCAAGGTGCCGTTGACGAGCCCTTGAACGAATTCGAGGCCGCTCATGGCTCGTTGCTGCTCATCAGGCACGAGACCGAAACGTCTTCGAGTAGACACTTCCGTCATGAGTTACACCGCGAGGCAGTTGCAGACGCCGCGCCCTTAGGGTCGCACGTTGGTAAGTTTGAAGCACTCCGTTTCTTGGCATTGTGTCTGGCGAATCTGTAGCGCGTAGCCGGATCACAAGACCCGGGTCACTGCGCTCAATCCGGGCTACTGGCCAATTGCTACGCCGTCTCTGACATAAAATGACTCAATGCGGCGCCGGCAATGCCGGCGAGCGCGATCATCATCAGCACGGCGGGAAATCCCCCGAGCGCGAGCGCGGTGCCGCCGCCGGCGACGCCGAAGCTGCCGGCGAGAAAGGTACAGGCATTGATCATGCCGGAACCCTGTCCCGCTTGCGCGGGCGCAAGCGCCGACAGCGCCAGCCGCGGCGCCAGGGCATAAGGCACGGCGAGACCAGCGCCCATCAGCAAAAACCCGATCGTCAGCAGCGTCATCTCGCCCCCGGCGATCACGGCCGCGCCAATCGTGGCGCTGGCGATCGCGATCAACGCCATGCCGCCGGTCTTGGCATGGCGCAGCCCGAGCCGCGCCGCCACCGCGGGCGCCGAGAGCGCAAGCGCAAGCAGTGCCGCGCTCAGCGGCAGCAGGACCGCGCCGGCCTCCAGCGCCGAGAGGCCCAGTCCGTCCCGGCTCTGCGCATAAAGGTTGAAGTAGAGCAGCAGACTTATGATGCTGAACATCGCCAGCGAGCCGATGGCCACGCCCATCGCGAACTTGCGCCGCGCAAAGAAGGTGAGGTCGACGAACGGCGGCTTGACGCGCGCTTCCACGACGAGCAGCAGGACGAACGCTGCCGCCGCCAGCGCGAACGGGCCGATGACGGAGAGCGGCGCCGCCCGCGCCTGCGGCAGTGCATGCAGGGCAAACACCAGCGACACCATCAACGTGATCAGCAGGACAAAGCCGAGCCAATCCGCGCGCCGGCTTTCGCCGCTGGACGCACGGGCCGCGGCCGCGCGGGCGCAGGCCAGGCCGGCCATCGCACCGAGCATGAGCGCGACGTTGAACCAGAAGATCACCCGCCAGCCGGTGAAGTGCGTGAACGCGCCGCCGAGGAGCGGCCCGATGCTGAAACCGAGCATGAGAAAGCCGGTCCATGCGCCGATCGCCGCCGCCCTACGCTCTGAGGTCGCGCTGGTGTCGACGGCGGCCAGCGTGCTGGGCACCGCGATCGCCGCCGCGAGGCCCTGCAAGGCCCGTCCCGCGAGCAGCTCGGCCTGCGTGCCGGCGGCGGCGATGATGCAGGACGCGACGGCGAACAGCGCCAATCCCGCCATCGATGCCGGCCGTGCGCCGAACCGATCCGCCGCCTGGCCGCCGAGCACGATGAAGGCGGCGGAGACGACGAGATAGGCGTTGACCGCCCATTCCACGCCGGCTGCGCTGAGCGCAAGCTCGCTGCGCATGCTCGGCAAGGCGGCCATGATCGCCGTGCTGTTGGCGCCGACCGCGAGCATCGCCAGACACGACGACCACAGCACCGCGGCGAAGCCGGTTCGCTGGTTCAACGTTGCTCTCGTCCTTACGCGTTGAACTTGTGACTCGCACCTGTGGCGCCCGCACTCGTTCTTACAGTCGCCATGGAATGTCATCAATGCGAGCAGCGATGCGAGCGGCAAACTCGGTCTTTACCCTCCCCCTTGTGGGGAGGGTCGCCCGCCGAAGCGCAGCGAAGGCGGGCGGGGTGGGGGTGGCGCGGTGAAGCACGAGCGTCGCCTCACAACTACGACCCCAACCCCCAACCCCCACCCCCAACCCGTCCCCAGCCCAAGTCGGGTTTACCCGACTTGGGCCAATCTAAAGTACCGAACCCGGGCAAGCCGGGGGTTCGGTGGGGAGGGGAGCGGCCCGAGTGCGCGGCGCTAGCGCGCCTCAACCACGAACGAGCGTGACCTAACGTTGCGGGAATCAGGGCGTAGGCTCAGGGAAACCCCGGCCGGATTTCAAGTGAATCCCTGATTGCTTGTGACAAGCGCCGGCGCGAAAACTAAGGCTGGTCGCCGCAACACCGGGGGAGGTTTGTCATGGCATACGTCGCCAATCCACCGCTTGAGCCGCGCGTGCTGCTGCACGCCCTCGCCAGGCACTGGTGGCTGCTGGTCTTGCGCGGCATCTGCGCCATCCTGTTCGGGGTGCTTACATTCGTCTGGCCCGGTATAACGCTGCTCACGCTGGTGCTGCTCTACGGCGCCTTCGCGCTCGTTGACGGCGTGCTGGCGCTCGCGGAAGCCGTCATGGGCGGCGCCCCGGCACCGCGCTGGTGGCTCGCGCTTGTAGGACTTTTGGGCATCGCCGTCGGAATACTGACCTTCGCATGGCCGGGCATCACTGCGCTCCTGCTGCTGCTGTTCATTGCCGGCTGGGCGATCGCGACCGGAATCCTGCAAATCGTGGGTGCGATCAGGCTGCGCAAGGAAATCGACAACGAGTGGCTGCTGATCGCGAGCGGCGCGGTTTCGGTCATCTTCGGATTGATTCTGGTGGCCCAGCCGGAGAGGGGCGCCTTGGCCTTACTCTACGTCATCGGCATCTACGCGATTATCTACGGCATTCTCGAGATCTGGCTTTCGCTGCGTCTGCGCGGGCACGCAACGCACTAGAGCGGTGATGGGTGCGGTTGTCGTGCAGGAATGATACTGGTCCGGGCGAGGTGATCGGATAAGCGAGGCGCAAATGCAGCGCTACTCGATGACGCCCGAGCAGATCGATTTGGTTAGAAGTTCATTCGACGCGCTGTGGCCATTCCGTCGAAAACTTGCCGACCAGTTCTACAGCCGATTCTTCGAGCTCGCGCCCGATACACGACGTCTGTTCCCCAACGATATGGAAAGGCAGCAGCTCAAGCTGATGGATACGCTCGCCGCGATTGTTGCTACGCTCGATCAACGTGAAATATGCCAATCCATCATCAGCCACACCGGACGCAAGCACGCCGACTTCGGAGTACAGACATCGCATTTCACCGCGTTCGGTGAGGCACTGATATGGGGCTTGCAACAGCAATTTGGTCCCGCGTTTACGCCGGAGATGCAGCAGGCATGGATTGTGCTCTACGACGCGGTCCAGGAAGAAATGATGCGTGCCGCAAAAGGCGCGCCTGAAGATTGATTTGCATGACGACCGCCGTCCATAGCCCGCGAAGACGGGCGTAAACGAGGACGGCTATGGACGCGCGCGACGCGCCTTAGACGGGCCTGACGGCGCAAGTCGGGTTTACCCGACTCGCGCCGAGGGCCGCCACATCTCCATCCGCGGCCTCAGGCAGATTTGCGCCAAGGGATCAGCATCGACACGCGCCGCTTGTAATGGCGATAGTCGTCGCCGAACAGTTCGATCAGGTCGCGCTCTTCGAGGACTATGCCCACGAAGATATAGGCGGTCGTCACGGCTGCGAACAACAGATGCCCCACGGTCATCGTCGGCGCCGCCCAGAACGCAATGATGAAACCGAGATAGATCGGATGGCGCACAAGCTTGTAGAAGGCCGGGGTCTTGAAACGCGGGGCAGGCATGGCGCGGCCTCTGGCGTTGTTGATGACCTGGTGCAGCCCGAACAACTCGAAATGGTTGATCAGGAAGCTCGAGGCGAGCACGAAGACCCAGCCGAACAGCGATAGCGCCGTGACCGCAGCGGCGATCCGCGCATCGGCGATTTGCCACACCACGGCCGGCATCGGCCGCCACTGCCAGAACAAGAGGATGAGCGCGAGGCTCGCCAGCAGAACATAGGCGCTGCGCTCGATCGCCGGCGGCACGTACCGCGTCCACCATTGCTTGAATTGCCGGCGCGCCATGACGCTGTGCTGGACCGCGAACAGCGCCATCAGCAAAATGTTGATGACCGCCGCTTGGGCGGGCGGAACGACCGCGCCGCTGTCGATGGTCGTGGGAACGACGAAGCCGCCGACAAAGCCGATGGCGTAAAGGACCGTGACGAAGAAGACGAGATAGGCGGCAAGACCGAAGATGAACGCCGCGGCTTTGCCGATCGCCCCCTGCCGACGGGGCTTGCTCGAAATCATCGCTGGTGCGGACATGGGTCACCTCCACCGCTCGCCTGGCCGCGCCGGGGCACGGTCGGCACAGGATGCCGCTCGCCTGCCGGAATTGCCGTGAGAAGGCATTGATTTTTCCTTGAGGCGGTCTTGATTTTTCCCGCAGATGGCGCCTCGCGCCATCGCCGCGCCGATGCTAGCGTTTCGCTTGCAACGTAATCCGAGCCGGGGGATCCCAATGACGCGCATTTCCATCATCGACCGTGCCGACATGAACGCCGAACAGGGGCGCGTCTACGACGCCGCCAAGCAATCAAGCGGCATCGTCGGCGGACCGTACCTGGCCTATATCCGCGTGCCGAAACTGTTCGAGGCGAGCCAGAATATGCGGGCGACGCTTGCCTCCGGGCCGCTCTCGCGCCGCGAGCAGCAGATCGTCAACCTCGCCGTCGCCCGGCACTGGAACGCGCGCTATCCCTGGTACGCGCAGGTGCGCAACTCGCTCGCCGTCGGCATCGAGCAGAGCGTCATCGACGCGATCAACGCGCGCAAGACGCCGAACTTCCCCGACGCACGCGAGCGCACCTGCTTTGCGGTGGCGCGCGAGCTCCTCGCCGACAAGGGGCTGAGCGACGCAAGCTACGCCGCCGCGGAAAAAGTGATGGGGCTCGAGCACTTGGTGGCGCTGGTCGCGACGGTGGGCAGCTTCTCGATGACCTGTCTCACCGCCGCCACCTTTCAGGTCGCTCCGCCGGCGAATGATCCGGTGCCGCTGGCGCAGTAGTTCGTAGGGCCGAACCGGCGGGATAGCGCCCCCCTTAAGCGGGGATGAGGGGGAGGGGATAGCCCGAATCAAGCCACAAAGCGCGGTTACGCCCGTTGCGGGGCGACTGTCGAAGTCCGCATTTCAGCGTTGCAGCGGGTGGTTATGGCTTGCCGGCGCCGGATGAAGTTATCCGGCCGGCACGATTGAGTTTGAACCTGGGATTCTCGATGCTGCTGTTTCGCTTCTCCTTTCTCCAGATCGTCCTGCTCGCCTTCCTCGCCCCTCCCATGCCGCACGCGTTGGCGCAACGCATCGACATGTCGATCGGCGATGAGCCGGGCAAGATTCCCAGCGCCGCCGATGAAGAACTGCCGTCGCAGTTTCGGCGCCAGCTCGTGCTTTACCGCTCCACCGAGGCGCCCGGCACCATCATCGTGCAAACCTCCGAGCGGTTTCTCTACGTCGTGCAGGGAAACGGGCGCGCGCTGCGCTACGGCATCGGCGTCGGCCGCGAAGGTTTTCAATGGCAGGGCCTCTTGCACATCACGCGCAAGCAGGAATGGCCCGACTGGACGCCGCCGCCGGAAATGATCGAGCGGCAGCCGTATCTGCCCCGCTTCATGGCGGGAGGACCTGGCAACCCCATGGGCGCGCGGGCGCTCTATCTTGGCACCACCGTCTATCGCATCCACGGCACCAATCAGCCCAAGACCATCGGCAGCGCGGTGTCGTCCGGATGCTTCCGCCTCGTCAACAACGATGTGATCGATCTCTACGATCGCATTCCCGTCGGCACCAAAGTCATCGTCCGGCAGAAACCGGAATTGTGATCATGTCAACGAACTTGCACCGGACTCGGTCTTTACCCTCCCCCTTGTGGGGAGGGTCGCCCGCCGAAGCGCAGCGTAGGCGGGCGGGGTGGGGGTGGTGCGGTAGCGCACGACTCTCGCCTCGCAACAACGACCCCCACCCCCAACCCCTCCCCACAAGGGGGAGGGGAGCACACCGAGTGCGCGGCGCTGTTGTGCGTCAATTCGAACCGAATAGAGAAGCGAGATAGAACATGCCGAGGCTCTTCGCACTGAACTTTCGATCCGGCCTCGTGATCGGTTTTGCGGTTGCGATCGCCGTTGCCGCTGCCGCGATCACTTACGAGCGCTACGACACGCAAACGCTGAAACGAACCCTGCGCCGGGACGCGGTGCTTTGCGGCGTCAACCCCGGTCTGCCCGGCTTCTCCGCCGCCGACGACAAGGGTAACTGGTCCGGCTTCGACGTCGATTTTTGCCGCGCCATTGCCGCGGCGATCTTCAACGATCCCACCAAGGTCAAGTTCATTCCGCTCGATACCAACGAGCGCTTCACCGAGCTGCAGAAGCGCAAGGTCGACGTGCTCTCGCGCAACACGACGTGGAATCTGTCGCGCGAAGCCAATTACGGTTTGCATTTCGCCGCGGTCTCTTACTACGACGGTCAAGGATTCATGGTGCCCAAGGCGCGCAACGTCGAGAGCGGGCTGGAGCTTGATGGCGCCAAGGTCTGCGTGCAGACGGGCACGACCACAATCTTGAACCTCGCCGACTTTTTCCGCGCCAATAATATCAAGTATCAGGAAATGAAATTCGACAAGATGGACGACGTGTTCAAGGCCTACGATAGCGGGCAATGCGACGTTCTCACGAGCGACATTTCGCGGCTTTACGCAATGCGGCTCAAGCTGTCGAAGCCGAACGAGCACGTCATCCTGCCGGACGTCATCTCCAAGGAGCCGCTCGCGCCGGTGGTGCGGCAAAAGGACGACGACTGGTTCTTGATCGTGAAATGGACGTTCTACGCCATGGTCAACGCCGAGGAGCTTGGCATTACCTCGCGCAACATCGACGAGGCGCTGCAATCGAATAAGCCGGATGTCATGCGCTTTGTCGGCAACGAGGGAAGTTATGGCGAGGAGCTCGGGCTGAGCAAGGATTGGGCGGTGCGCATCATTCGCCACGTGGGCAATTATGGCGAAGTCTATGAGCGCAATGTGGGCGTCGAGTCGGATCTCGGCATCCCGCGCGGCCTCAATGAATTATGGAATGCCGGCGGCATTCTCTACGCCCCGCCGATCCGGTAGCGCGCTTTCACGAGGAGTGTGGATGATAGCGCGGCAATCTCGGTGCGCTCCCTCTCCCCCTTGGGGGGCCTTGCACATAAAGTTCCACTAAGGGAGGGCCCGGTGGCCGGTTGGTGCTGGAGGCGGGGCAAATGGGCAGCGCAAGCGACAGTCGGAGACGGACCAGAGAGCTGCGTTGGCATGGTTCTCTTCGGGTAACGCGAGCTAATCATCGGGCTAGCCGAGCGCCGGCGCGCCTGCCGGCGATCTATCCGTTTCGGTATTTTTCGTGCCCCCGTGGGTGCAGGAGGAAAGCAGGCCGCCTGCAAAGCCCGGCTTCGCTTCTACCGATACAGTTCCCAACAACGGTCGCATCGCGTCATGGCCTTGGCGGCAGCGATACCGCCACCGCCACTGATTGTGACTTTCGTGAAGTAGGGCGGCGGAGTGACGCCGGGGTCGAATTCAATCCACATCAATTGCTGCCGATCGGTGGGCGCGAATGACTTCTGGAATTCTTTCGGCAGCGCGTCGGCGATGACGCTGACCTTGGCGATCCTGCCGGGCAGGCTCGCTCCGCCGGTGCTGAGGGTGACGGCGTCGCCCACCTGGAGGCGATAGAGGCGGGAGACCGGAAACCATGCCACAACGAAACGATGCTTGCCGACGATCTCGACCATTGGCTCGCCCGGGCGCACCACCGAGCCGGGGCTGACCAGGACTTTGCTGACCACACCATCGATCGTCGATCGAAGGTTGCCATCGTCATAGAGCGAGACCAACTCCTTCAGGGCGCAGTCGGCTTGTTCCGAGGCCGACGCCATGGTCGCAATTTGCCAGTCGAGGGCGCGACTCTCGGCGCGCAATGCCTCGGCTTCCTGCTTGCCCTTGAACGCCTGGTCGGTAGCAGCGGTATGGGTCAAGATCAGCAGGTATCCCTTCTTCTGGATTGTGTCGAGTTGCGCTAGGCCATCAGTCGCGACTCGCTCGCGGGTTTCAGCGGAGACCAACACGGCGTCCACAATTTCCGGTCGTGCCTTCACCTCGGCCAGGCGCGAGGCGCGCGCGGCGTAATCGGAGGCAAGCTTGGCGCGGGTTTCGCTCATATACTGCGACGAGATATGGCTGACGATTTCGCCCCGCTTCACCTCCTGCCCATCCTTGACCGACACGCCGGTTACGGTTGCGATGAACTCGGCGGCGACTACGGCCGGTTCGCCGATGACAAGGCCTTCGCCCCGCACGTAGATGAAGCCGCCAGCAAAGGTATTCCCGAGATAAACCGCAAACGCGATCAACGCGGCAAAATAGACCAACCTTGTCAAAGAGCGTCGCATGATTTCACCTTTGAGTTCTACGACAGCTTCCAGCGTTGGTGAGCCGGAATGAAGTTGTCGCGCCGTGAGATCTGCACTGTGAGCTCGAGTACGAGCGCGATTGCGCGCATGGGCTTCATCACGAGATTCTGGACAATCACGTAATAAGGCACGTAAGGCCAAAACCTCAGCGGAACGCACGTGACGACGCACATAACGATATCGAGTACGCACGATCCGAGGAGAACGGTCAGCAAGAACGTGATCGAGACAGCGCCGACCGAATTGTACAGCCACAGCACGTAGACTGGCAGGACGAGCGGTAGGATTGCGGAGAACCACAGCACGTCAAGATTGGTCAACATGTTGGTGAAGCTGAAATGCCGCCCGAACGGATTGAGATTGCGGACATGCTTTCGCCACCAGATCGTGATGATGCTCGAATCCCACCGCAGTCGTTGTAGCAACAAGGCGACCATCGTCTCCGGGGTAACAGTGCTGGCCATGGCGTCGGGCGCGAATCGCAACCGCCAGCCGGCGTCGCGCAGCTTCATCGACAAGGCGGCATCTTCGGCCACCTCGATATCCTGGCCTCCCACCCGTTCCAGCGCCGAGCGGCGAAATGCTCCGGCTGCGCCCGACACGTTGGGCAGAATGCCGAGCGCGTCGGCCATGCGCTTCCCGACCGATATTGCGATGGAATATTCAATGGCCTGTAACCGCGTGGTGAGGGTCGCACCTTCGTTGCGCACCTGCAGATTGAAATTGACGCCGCCGACCTTGGGATCGGAGAAATAACCAAGTGCGGCGGCGACTGCGCCCGGCGCCAAAACCGTGTCGGCATCGATAATCAGGACGATCTCACCCGAGCATAACGCCAGGCCGGCATTGACGGCTGCGGGTTTGCTTTGCCGTGAAGGCAAGCGAATGCCGTTGGCGACGAGACCTTCTTCCTGGAGGCGCTGCACTTCGAGCCACATGTCGTCGGTCGAGCCGTCGTCGACGGCGATGATTTCGTCGACTTCGAGCGAGCGGACACACTGCCGAATGGTCTTGGCTTCGTTATGCCCTGCCACGATCGCGCTGGTGCTGAAGCGTTTGGTTGGCGGCGATTGCCACGGCACGCAAGCCAGAGCGATTGCGCTTATGATGTAGCGAGGCAGGTCGAACAACAGCGTGAACCAGAAGAACAGCATCAGGCTGTACAGGTCGAGCGCCGTCAGCAAATCGTAGGGTTGAATCATCGGTCCAAACTTCGCAAAAGTTCGCTCACGAAAGCCTGCTCGCAGACGCCGGCCGCGGTGAGACATTGTTGCGCGTTGAGGTGCGCCATTTTCTTGCGCAGGCAACCGAACGCTGGTGCGCGTTCACTAGGCTCCGCCGCTCGCGTTCGCAGCGTCATGACCGGCCGTGCCTGCAATGTTGCCATGATCTGCTTCTCCCGCGTGCGGCCATGGGCCATCACGTTGCGCCGCCGAAGGCGGCTGCCGACTTGTTCAGTTCTGTCTGATTATTTGCGCCATTGCCCGATCAGGTTGGACCAAGAGCAGCGGCGCGTGAACTCGAAAAACTACCGGAGCATGGCGCGAGAAATTACGAGCCTGGCGAGCGCTTCGACTACACCTACTAACCTTGGGTACAGCTCGCGGCCTTGCCGAGCCGTCCAGCTGCCTCGTTCCTTAGCACCAGGTCCGCAATCTGTGCCCGCTGGTTCTTGGCTGATGCTTCAAACCCGCCCCGAAGCTTGGGGCGCCGCACGATTGTGATCATCGAGGGAGACACGAGCTGTCAGCTTGCGCAGATCGCTGACGAGAGCGGCCAAGCGGTTTGCGCTGCTGACACCGTGGCCGGTATGCTGCAAAGCCGTCAGCGCGGCGTGCCAGATGCCACGTCGCCGGACAATTGATCACCTTGGCTCACGCATAGGCATGTTCGACACCAGCTTGCTCGAGAACCTTGCCCAGCTGGTTGCGCGCGTAAAACATGCGTGTAGCCTGCGCGAAGGGAAGACCCGGGTCATTCTCGTCGAGGTACAGCACCGAGCGCGGCAGGGCTTCCCGCGCGAACGGCACCGAAGGCGCGAGACCCACCATCAGCAAAATGGCTAGTCGCCAGACGAAATGCATGGCGCACCTTGCGTTCAATCTATCAGAACGGCGCGCGCATTGGGAGCCAAATGAATCACATCGCTCGCATGCCCTGCGGCTTTTGCGGCGCTATTCCATCTGCCCTGGCGGGTTTGCAGCGGGATCTGCGGCCCCTGTTGCTTGAACATGGCCCTCGTAAGCTTTTCGTCGGCCTTTTAAGAACATAGACCTCGCCGGGCAATTCACCGATGCGGTCAACGTGGCACTTAGAGTCCACTCAGTTCGGTGCTGCCAGTCGGCTGATCGTCGCTTGGATACATTATGGCCGGTCACTCGGTTGCCACTGGCCGAAATGACCTTGTGCTGGCCAATGCTGCCGCGGAAGCTGGGTTGCCTGCACAAGGCATTGATTCGCCTCCATTGGCGTTGCCCATCTCTGGTTACGAGATTCGGCTACCAGGATTCGAGCTCACATATGACAAAGATCACCCACTTCGAAATCGCGAAATTATGCGCGCGTAAGCGGCGGCCGCACTGATGGTGCAAGGTTGTGGCGCGATGTTCGCCGCCTGAGAGCGGTCCTTGTTTGCCCCAACGGGAAAGCTCGTCCGACCAGCGTAGCGTGCCGCCGTGCTCGTGACCGTCAAGGGCAAGTCGCGTCGCGATGGCCTTTCGGCAATCCTTGACCGTCACTGCGCACGGCGTCCCAGCAAAAACCAGGTCGGGACGAGGAGATGGTCGTAAGCTAGTCGAACAAGGAGATGAAAATGGTCGAAGATCAGCCTGACAGTAAACGCCCCATACAAGGTTTTCGGACGCCGCCATTGACGAGCGAGCCACAGGCTGATGTGGCCGGCGTCCGAAAAGCGACCGCCAACTCAGGCGGGGCCAAAATGAAAAGCCCCGTGCTTTGGGGAGCGACCGGGACCCGGAACTTGAGATTTGCGTTAGCGATTAAAACGTAGCGCGCGACTGTTGCGTTTGTGCAAACGGTTAAAGCGATACCGCCACCGCGAGCTGCCGAACCCGTACTCTGCACATTGTGCTTGATGAGATCCATAAAGGCGCAAACGTTGGGAACTGTACTGTTTGATGATTGAACAGATGCGCCGCATCGATATTGCCTATCTTGGAGTGCTCTGATTTGCCCAAAATTCAGTGGTGATGCCAAGTTCTTGTGCCTCCTGGATGAGGCAACAGATATTGTGACAAATGATTTTACAGAGGGCTTCATTGATCATCGCGACATCAGTCTTGCTCCGAAGGTGATCCCCGAATTTCGCCTTGATCATTGAAAATGTGGACTCAACGTTGCTGCGCTTGTGGTAATGAGCCCAGAAATTCATCACGACGAAATTGGAAGTAGTGAAACATCTTCTTCCAGAGCGGCGCGTCCTGTATGAATGCTTTTA
>Ga0306924_10001466_pt1 | contig 21574 bp, 20 predicted proteins | sample sta12Can44000111_FD_203756 | JGI IMG/M metagenome (GOLD analysis project Ga0306924, IMG submission 203756) | Lab enrichment of tropical soil microbial communities from Luquillo Experimental Forest, Puerto Rico - statanox.12C.anox.44.000.111 (v2)... | ecosystem: Environmental > Terrestrial >...
TCCTCTCGTTAGCCATGCGACCGTGCCGTGTCTAAACGAGCCCTGGTATTGTTGAGCCGAGCCGACGCGGGACCAGTTGGTCCCCATCGCCAAAGTTAAGGAAGTGGTCCGCCAGACGGAAACTTTAGTCTAACATCTCTTAAAGAACCTGATGACGCCTCGCAAACGACTTCTGCTTTTCGCCACCAAACTCGGCTACCAGACCCGCGCCTTCAACGCCGCCGGTGAGAAACTTGGCGTGGAACTGGCATTCGTCACGGATCGTTGCCATCGCATGGAAGACCCCTGGAACGATCGCGCGCTGTCGGTTCATTTCGAATCTCCGGAAGAAGCGGCGCCCCACGTGTTGCAAGAGCAAAAAGGCTTGGCTGTGGATGGCGTGCTGGCTCTCGGTGATCGCCCCGGACCGACGGCGGCCTATGTGGCGCGCGCGCTTGGCCTGCAACATCATCACCGGGCGAGCGTCGAGGCCTGCCGCAGTAAAAGGCGCATGCGGGAAATTTTTCAAGCGGCTGGGCTGCCTGTGCCTTGGTTTCGCACGATGCCGATCCATCCGCTACCGGAGCCCGCCCTGCTAGGCGTTTCCTATCCCTGCGTACTCAAGCCGCTCTCGCTCTCGGCGAGTCAGGGCGTCGTGCGTGCAAACAATCGGGAAGAATTTCTAGCGGGTGTGGCACGTCTGCGGCGTTTGCTTCGATCGCCCGAACTTCTGGCGACACGCGAACCGGATCTCGATCAAATCCTGGTTGAGGGCTACTTGCCGGGAAGGGAAGTGGCCATCGAAGGCTTGATCACCGAAGGATCGCCGCGTGTGCTGGCGATCTTCGATAAGCCCGATCCGCTCGAAGGGCCGTACTTCGAGGAGACCATCTACGTCACGCCTTCACGCCACTCACTCCCGGAACAACAAGCGATCGAGCATTGTTTGTTAGCGGCGACTAGGGCCGTGGGACTCACGCATGGTCCGGTTCATGCGGAATTCCGATTGAACGAACAAAACGTTTGGCCCATCGAAATTGCCCCGCGTCCCATTGGCGGGCTTTGTTCCAAAGCATTGCGATTTGAATTGCAAGAGACTGGTGAACAAATCGGCCTGGAGGAACTGCTGCTCCGGCATGCGCTCGACTTGCCAGGCCCAGACTCTCTTCGCGAATCCACAGCTTCCGGCGTGATGATGATTCCTGTGCCCAGCAGTGGGATTCTTGAAAAAGTAGAAGGGGAGGACGCGGCAAGGGAAATTCCGGGCATCACCAATCTGGAGATCACCGCCCGCCTGCACGATCACATTGCGGCATGGCCTGAAGGCTCCAGCTATCTGGGGTTTTTGTTTGCGCGAATGAAGGAGCCCGCCGACGTCGAGGCCGCCCTGCGAACGGCTCATGCAAAGCTTCGGTTCACTATCCGGCCCCGTTTGCCGGTCGAACACCCGCTCACGCATTCAATTCCAGCCACCGACTATCTCTGAAGAACAAAAGGCGCCCAGAGAAACAGAGGTGCCTTGAAACCGCACATCGGAACTGTTCAGCCCTTTGCTTTCGGCGCCACGTAGCCTTCAGGCAGCTTAGCTCCTTCGCCGAAAAAGAATTGCTCCATCTGCTCTTCCATGATTTTCTGCGAATTGGGATCCAAGGGGTTGAGCCGGTATTCGTTCATGATCATCTTGGAGTGTTCCAGCCACAGTTTCCACGCATCCTTCGAGACGTTTTCGAAGACGCGTTTGCCCAGCTCGCCCTTCCAGGGCACGCGCTCCAGCCCCGGCATTTCCTTGCCGAATTTTACGCAATGCACCATTCGCGTTCCGGGAGCAACCGGCTCGCTTGGTGCGGGTGTTGGTCCACAACTGTCGTTTGTCATCTAGCTTTCTCCCATCCACATTTTCCGCCATCGTATCTCGTACGCGCAAGCAGAGCCGAAATATTCCAATCCTTATACTATATATAAGATTCGATCCGACGTGCTGGTTCCCCCGGCGCACGCTGTCATCCGTCTCCACCTCACCTCAAATGGCCACGAACCCCTTCGCAATCTGGAACAGATCTTCGCCCGGGTACTTCGAAAAACGCATTGACCCGCCTTCTCTCTTTTCTTCTTCCGTCGCGTAACCGAATCTGTTATTTCTCCATCTGCCTGTTCGGAGGTTTTCCGTGCCTGCCATCACTACGTTGTTCTTTGATATCGGGGGAGTCATCCTTACGAATGGCTGGGGCCGCGAGTCCCGCCGCGAAGCCGCCAAAACGTTTCAGCTCGATCTGGAGGATTTTCAGGACCGGCACGACCTTTCTTTCCCGGCCTTTGATGCCGGGCAGATCTCTTTGAACCAGTATCTCGACCGCACGCTTTTTTACCGCCCCCGTTCGTTTACGCGCGAAGAGTTCACCGCGTTCATGTTTGCCCAGTCCAAGGAATATCCCCATACTCGCGCGATTCTTTCCGCCCTCGCGCGTTCCGGCAAGTACCTTGTGGCGGCCATCAACAACGAGCCCTTCGAGCTCAATCAATACCGCATCGAAGCGTTCCGGCTGCGCGAGGACTTCGTGGCCTTTTTCAGCTCCTGCTATCTCAACCACCGCAAGCCGGAGGAAATTATTTACCGCATCGCCCTGGAGGTTACCCAGCGGCCCGCCGAAAAGTGTGTTTTCATTGATGATCGGCCTCTCAATCTGGAAAATCCCCGCAGGCTGGGCATGAACACCATTCATCATCAGAACGCCACCCAATTGCGCAGCGACCTGAAATCCTTCGGGATTGAGGTATAGTCGTTGGGCAGTCTTTGATACCTACCCCGGAGGAAGCTCATGCCCGAAGAAGCCAATCGCTTTGGTTCCATTTATGGCGCAACGGCTGACCCCTGTGCGGTCATTCTGTTTGGCGCTTCGGGCGACCTAGCCAAACGCAAGGTGATTCCCGCCATGTATGACCTGGCGCAGCATAAGTCTCTCGGCGAGCGGTACTCCATCATCGGCTTTGCGCGCACGCCCATGAACGACGATTCATTTCGCGCGATGACGACGGAGGCGGCGAAAACCATTTCCGAAGTTGGCCCCATCGATCCCGTCAAATGGAACGAATTTGCTTCCAACCTTTATTACTCTCCGGGTGATTACGGCGATCAGAATTCCTATGCGCAACTGGCCAAACGGCTGGCCGAAATAGATGCCGAAAAAACACTCGGTGGCAACCGGCTCTTTTATCTTTCGACTCCTCCCGAAGTGTATCCGGACATCGTCGAGCAACTGGGCCGCGCGGGTCTCGCTCGCCCGGCGAATCCTAACTCCTGGGTGCGCATCATTATCGAGAAGCCCTTTGGCCGCGATCTGGCCACCGCGCGTGAACTCAACAAGATTGTTCTGAACGTGTTCGAAGAGAAGCAGGTCTACCGCATTGACCACTACCTCGGCAAGGACACGGTACAGAATCTCCTCGTTTTGCGGTTTAGCAACGGCATTTTCGAGCCGCTCTGGAACCGCAATTACGTGGACCACGTTCAGATCACCGCTGCGGAAACCCTCGGCGTCGAGCGTCGCGGTGGGTTTTACGAAACGGCCGGCGCGCTCCGCGACATGATCCAAAGCCATGTGCTCCAGCTCACTTCGCTGGTTGCTGTCGAGCCGCCCGCTTCTTTTGACGCCACCGCCGTTCGCAACGAAAAATTAAAGGTCTTGCAGTCGATTCGCCCGTTCAACCTCGAAATGGTCGCGCAATCCGTCGTCCGCGGGCAATATGCTCCCGGCAAGCTCGGCGACAAGATCCTGCCGGGTTATCGCGAGGAACCAGGGGTCAACCTCAATTCCCGCACGGAAACGTTTGTCGCCATGCGCCTGCTCATTGATAACTGGCGCTGGGCCGGCGTTCCTTTTTATTTGCGTACGGGCAAGCGCCTTTCCAAACGCAGCACGGAAATCATGATTCAATTCCGCCGCGCCCCGCACATCGTCTTCCGCGAGCGCGAAGTCGAACCCAACCGGTTGATCTTGAACATCCAGCCGGATGAAGGCATTTCCGTATCCTTCGGCGCGAAAAAGCCGGGTACGGAGATGAGCATCGGCAACGTCACCATGAACTTCAGCTACCGCGAAGGATTCGGCGGCACTTCGCGCAGCGCGTACGCGACCTTGGTGAACGATTGTCTGCGCGGCGACGCTACGTTGTTCGATCGCGGCGATTCCGTCGAAGCTGCATGGTCGCTGGTGGATCCCATCCTGGATGTCTGGAGCGCAGCGAAAACCGCCCCGGTTCCGCAGTATCCTTCCGGAAGCTGGGGGCCGCGCGAATCCGACCAGTTGCTGGAACGCGACGGCAGACAATGGTATAACCCTTAAAACGATTTAATAGTACGGTTATTGCCCGGAGGCATGGTGATTCTCGCAGGCGACGTTGGTGGCACAAAATGCAATCTGGCTCTTTTTGCGGAGAAAAATGGCAATCTGGAAGTGGTTTTTCGCCAGCGGTTTCCCAGCAAGGGCTTCGCGCAATTCGATCTGATCGTTAAGGAATTCTCCCGCCAGGCTGCGCCATACCTTAGCAACCAGAAAATCCGCGCGGCCGGATTTGGTGTGGCCGGGCCGGTGATCGGCAACCGCATTCATGCGACGAATCTTCCTTGGGTTGTGGATGCGACTACGCTGGCGCGCGAGCTGGCCGTTGATCCCATCGTGCTGATGAATGATCTCGGCGCGACGGGCCACAGCCTTCAGCATCTTCCTCCTGAGGATTTCTGCGTCTTGAATGCAGGCACGCCCGTGCCCGACGCAAGCCGCGCGTTGCTTGCCGCCGGAACCGGCCTTGGTCAATCCGTCCTTTTCTGGGATGGCACGCGTTATCGCGTCGTGCCTTCGGAAGGCGGCCATTCGGATTTTGCTCCCCACACGGATCAGCAGATCGAACTTCTGCGCTTCATGCGCAATCGTTATCCGCAGGTAAGCTGGGAACTGATTCTTTCCGGACGTGGTTTCCGGACCATCCATGAATTTCTCGCGCCCAATGTGAAACATCCCATCTTCGAGGACCCCGACGCGGATCCCGCGCCGTTCATCACCCAAAGGGGTCTCGATAAATCCTGTCCGGTTTGCGTCGAAACCATTGATCTTTGGACAGCCATCTATGGCTCGGAAGCCGGAAATCTGGCGCTGAAGGTGTTGGCACTCAACGGCGTTTATGTCGCTGGTGGCATTGCCGTCAAAATTCTGCCGAAGATGAAAGACGGCACCTTCTTCGACGCCTTCAAGGACAAATGGCACTTCACCAATATGCTCGGCAATGTGCCCGTCTCCGTCGTCCTTAACGAATCCGCGCCCCTCATCGGCGCAGCCTACGAGGCCCTCGCCGCTGTGAAGTAGCTCCGCCTACTTTTCACGCAACCTTACACATTTTTGGTAAACTGTCTTCCTATTACCACGGTCGAACGACCGTCATCCTTCATATGGCAAGCCCTGCCGGAGCCGCTCCGGAGGCATGGAGCACCCCATGAGCAGTCCCGCAACAACGCAGGTCATCGACGTCTTGAACTATGTCGGTGGCACCTGGCACAAATCCTCCGCAACCCAATTCGTGGACGTCGTCAATCCAGCCACTTTGGAACTCCTCGCGCGCACTCCCGCATCCACGAAAGCCGACGTTGACGCCGCGGTGCAAGCCGCCGCCGAAGCTTTTCCCGCTTGGCGCCGCACCCCCCCCGGCGAGCGCATTCAATACCTCTTTAAGCTGAAGTTCCTGCTCGAAGACCACATTGACGAACTCGCCCGCCTGATCACCCTCGAGAACGGAAAGACCTTCGCCGAAGCCCAAGCCGAATTCCGCCGCGGCATCGAAAACGTGGAAGTCGCGTGCGGCATTCCCACGATGATGCAGGGCTACAACCTGGAAGACATCACTCCCGGCGTGGACGAAACCCTGATCCGCCAGCCGCTTGGCGTTGTTGCTGCGATCACGCCGTTCAATTTTCCTGCCATGATTCCGTTCTGGTTTCTGCCTTACGCCATTGCTTGTGGCAACACGCTCGTGTTGAAGCCGAGCGAGCGCGTGCCGCTCACGATGCGCCGAGCCGTCGAAATCATCGAAAAAACAGGCATCCCCAAGGGCGTCGTCAACCTGATCAACGGCGGCAGGGAAGTCGTGGACGCGCTTTGCGATCATCCCACGGTGCGCGCGGTCAGTTTTGTCGGCTCCACGCCCGTGGCCAAGCACGTCTACCAGCGTTCGGCGGCAAGCGGCAAGCGCATGCAGTGCCAGGGCGGCGCGAAGAACCACGTCATCGTACTTCCCGATGCGGACATGGACCTCGCCAAGCAAATCATCAGCGACTCCGCGTTCGGGTGCGCCGGCCAGCGTTGCCTCGCGGTATCGGTTGCCGTCACGATCGGCGAAGCGCAGAAAACATTCCGCGACGCCATCGCCGAAGCGGCCTCCTCCATCAAGGTTGGCTTTGGCCTCGATACCGGCGTTCAGATGGGCCCAGTTATCAGCCGCGATAGCAAGCAGCGCATCGAATCGCTCATCACCACCGGTGTGAGCGAAGGTGCCAAGCCTATCGTGGATGGGCGCAACGCCAAAGTTGCCAGCTACGAAAATGGCAATTTCCTGAAGCCGACCATTCTCGACGGCATGCCTTCCTCCAGCACCCTCGCACATACCGAAATCTTCGGCCCTGTCCTCAGCCTCATTCACGCGAACAACATTGATGAGGCCATCGAATTTATCCGCAAGAGCCCCTATGGCAATCAGGCTTCGCTCTTCACGACTAGCGGCGCGGCGGCCCGCAAATTCCGCTACGAAGCGCCCGCCGGCAACATCGGCATCAACATCGGCGTCGCCGCCCCCATGGCCTATTTCCCGTTCAACGGCTGGAAGGAAAGTTTCTTCGGCATTCTTCATGCCCAAGGCAAAGATGCGGTCGAGTTCTACACCGAATCCAAGATCGTTATCGAACGCTGGTCCCGACAGCAGACCCGCAAGTTCTGAACATGCTCGGCTCCAGCATTTGCCGCCATCTCTGTTTGGCCACCGGCACGGACGCGACATATCGTGCCCTTGCCTCATAATTCAGAACAATCATGACCAGCAATCCTCTCCACCTCGATATCCATCCTCAAGTTGAATGTGCTGAAACGCTGGCATCGCACTTCTACACCGATCCCGCGATTCTCGTGCGCGAAAAAGACCAGATTTTCCGACGCACCTGGCAGTGGATTGGCCCGCTCAACCATCCATGCGGCGACCTGAACGGAAACCCACGCACCATCGCGGATCCCGAAACCTTTTTCGTCGCCGAGATCGTCGGCGAACCTATCGTAATCGTGCGTGACAAGTCTGGCACGCTCCGCGCCTTCAGCAACGTTTGCCGCCACCGAGCCGGACCCATCGCCCAAGGCTTCGGCTGCACGAACGTTTTGCGTTGCGGCTATCACGGCTGGACCTACGCCCTCGACGGCCGCCTTATCGGCACCCCGGAAGTGGATGGCGTGGAATTCTTCGATCGCTCCACGATGGGCATGGTGCCGCTGCGCTGCGAAACTTGGGGAGAGTTTATCTTCGTCAATTTCGATCCCGCCGCGCCGCCGCTCTTTACCTATCTCGGCAACATCCCGGAACTGGCGCGCGCGATGAATTTCAAAGGGCTGCAGCTCGTCGAGCGTCGTGACTACACCATCCAATGCAACTGGAAGGTGTACGTGGACAATTATCTCGAGGGCTACCACATCCCCATCGCGCATCCCGGATTGATGAAGGAAATTGACTACGCGCAATATCGCACTGACGCCTTCCGCTACCACTCCCAACAATTCGCGCCCGTCCGCGCCATGAAAGCAGATGAGGGAGACGCTCGCATCTATTCACCGGGCACTGGCCTTAACGAAGCGCTCTATTTCTGGGTCTTCCCCAATCTTATGTTGAACCTTTATCCGGACAACTTGCAGATGAATCTCATCGTGCCGCTCTCACACGATAAGACGCTCACGATCTTCGAATGGTATTTTCATGATAAAGAATCCGCCCGCGTGAAAAAGCGTATTCAAAAAGCGGTGGCGTTCAGCCATCAGGTGCAGCAGGAAGACATCGGCCTCTGCGAATCCGTACAGCGGGGCCTGCAGTCCGCCACCTACGATCGCGGCCGGTATTCCGTGAAGCGTGAAAATGGCGTGCACCACTTTCACGTGCTGCTGAGCGAATTCCTCCGTTAAAATTGGCTGAGGTTACGGATGCGCAGGCGCCGTCTGTGGCGCGGGCGTAGCCGCCGGCTTGTTCGTATCAAAATTCACCTTGGGTGCTTGCCGCGCCCCTTCCTCGGTTTTGAAGTAGGCGTCATTGCGCGCAAACCCGGCGAAGCTGGCTGCTAGGCTGTTCGGGAAGAGCGAAATGTAGGTGTTGTAATCCTGGACCGTCTCGTTATACCGGCGGCGCTCCACCGCAATGCGGTTTTCCGTCCCCGCCAACTCGTCCTGCAGGCGCATGAAATTCTCGTTGGATTTCAATTGCGGATAATTCTCCACAATCACCAGCAACCGGCCCAGCGCCGAATCCAGCGCTCCGTTCGCGGCGATCTTGTCCGCCGGGGTCTTTGCGCCGATCAAAGCCGCTCGCGCCGCCGCGATATCACCGAACACTTTCTGCTCTTGCGATGCATAACCTTTTACAGTCTCGACCAGGTTGGGGATCAGGTCGGCCCGGCGTTGCAACACCACGTCCACCTGCGCCCATGCGGCGTTCACCGCTTCGCGCTTGATCGCCATCTGGTTTCGCCGGCTCACATACGCGCCCCCGACGACCAGCGCCAGAATCAACAGCACCACCAGAATTACGATTCCCGCTTTCATATTCACCTCGATGATTGAAGTCCCGGAACCCTAATTACTTCACTCTCTGCCACTCGCGTTTTGGCGCCATGCCGTCCAGCGCGACGATCACCTTTTCCAGCGCGTGCATATAGGCATCGTAATTCTCAAACGAATCGCCCTGCGGCGCTCCACTTTCGTGGTAATCGTAAATCCGCGCGAACGCCGCCGCCCTGGCTCCCGTCACATCTTCAATCCTCGCAAAAATCTTTTTTGCTCCTAGCGGCGGTTCCTCTCCATAAGCGAGCAGAGTGTGGCGCAGCAAGGTCACCGCGCTGGAGATCGAGCGTTTCAACACCGCCAGCAGTTCCAGCTCATTCCGCCCAACATGCAGGATATGTTGCCGCAGCCGCAGGAGCAGCAGCCGCAGCTCATGCTCCACCTCCACGCGGTGAAGATTCATGGGAATCTCCAGGTCCGCCACGACATCTTTTCCGAAAAGCACGCGGTGGGACCACTTTACGTCCAGGCTCTCGATGGCAAACACGTCTGTGGACTGTTGCAGCTCCTCCGTCAGAAAAAAGAGTGGCGCTGGTTCCTTCATCTCCGTCTTCCACCACGCGACCGGCGGCGCCAGCCGTTGCATTTCATCCACGTCGATCCTCACGAGCGTACAAAGTACGTTCAAATCGGACGACCCGGGATGAAACTCTCCGCGCGCGGCGGAGCCATAGAGAATCACCGATTCCAGATTCTTTCCCGCCGCTTCCTTCAACCTGCTCACGAGTTCTGTCAGCTTTGTTTCCATCGGCCTCTCCCGCCTCTGCTCGCTTTCCTACCAACTTCCTCCTGCCCCGCCCCCGCCACTCGAACCGCCGCCAAACCCGCCAAAACCTCCTCCTCCCCCACCCCATCCACCGCCGCTGCTCCATCCGCCACGAGAATTTCCCCATCCACCTCGATTTCCGCTGCCCATCGCGCCGAGTACGGATCCAATCCACCACGCGCTGCCCATGCCACCTCCGCCCCCGAGATTCCGCCCGGATCCTCCCTTGCTCGCCGACGCCAGGATCATAAAAAGGATGAAGCCCAGCACCAACAGCGGAACCAGCGCACCGAGTTGCTCTCCGTCCGATCTACGCTCCGGCAACTTCGGTATCCCGGTCAGGACCACGCCCTTGTCGTCCGCGATGTACTTTGCAAGTTGCGCGGCCGCGACCGTGATTCCCCCGCTATAGTCTCCCTTGCGGAAATAAGGAACGAGCATGCGTCCGGCATCGCCCCCGCGTGCGTCGTTGATGACCGGTTCAAGGCCGTAGCCCACTTCCGTCCAGTATTTACGCTCGTTTGGGGCTACCAGTAGAAGAATTCCGTTGTCCTGCTTCTTCTTACCCACGCCCAATTGTTTGAAGAGGTCATTCGCATAAGGCTGAATTTCATTCCCATCCAGCGACTTCACCGTTACGATGGCCATCTGCGCGCCGGTCTTTTGATCCAGTTCCGTGCACAGGGCTTCCAATTGCGCTTTTGCCTGCGGCTGGATAATCCCTGCGAGGTCCGTAACGTACCCCGTGGGGCGAATCTGCTTGATGTCTTCGGCTCGTGTGACGGCGCACACGCACAGTACGACCCACACGACACACCCCAGCAGTTTGGCGTTGCCTTTCTTCATTTTCAGGAGTACGCGGCCGAATGTCTCTCCAGCAATCAAAATCAAGTCCAACGGACGGAACAGGGCGGCAGGTGCGGCAATCGACTTCAGCCGCTGCTGGAATTCTCTCACAAATACTTCGCCAAAATCCCCACCGAATTTCTTCCACCCCGTTTCTTGCCCGCGTTTCAAATGAGTTAAAATGATTCCTCGGACCTCTATTTATTGATCCGTTGCATGCTCTCCTTCTTCAATGGATCTACGGGTAAGGAATGGACGCACGCCGCCCCTTCGAACTGCTGGAGAAGAGGCCATCCTTGTTTGGCCGCGAGATCGAGAACTTCTTCAAGACCGAACCCGAACTGCTCCGCCCGATTTATCTCAAGCTGTATGAGGCGGAAGAGAACCTGCATCGAAGTGAAGCCTTTCTAGGTAGGGCTTTGACCTGCCTCTGTTAGGAAAGCACGGAGATGAACCACAGGCGCCGCAATCCGTCGCGGCACCTGCTTTGTCGCGCTGTCTTCTCATTGACCCGCGTATGCCCAGGATTTACTCTTTACTTGTAGCGCTTTAATCTTCTTGGGAACTCATGCGCCCCCGGACTTTTTTCCCGCGACCTCTGCTCCTTTTCTTGGCTGTTTTCTTTTGTGCCGCAACCTTGGTGTATGCCTTTCTTTGGATGTTCGACGCCCGGCGCCCGGGTCACACCGTGGAGATTGGTTTCAACCAGTCCCGCAACACAGACTACGATCCCCTCACCTCCTGCATTCCCGTATACAACGTCATTCCCGATAGTCCCGCCGAGCGAGCAGGTCTTCGCGCCGGGGATCACATCATTGCCGTGAACGGCCGTCCGCTGAACTCTTCCGCGCCTTACGATGAAGTCTGGAGCCGCTCTTCTCCCGGCGATCCTGTCCAGATTACCGTGGAGCGTCCCGGCGAGCCGGAACCCCTCACTCTCCAGGCCATCTTCCGTGCGGCCTCACAGAACCAAACGGACACTCCGGCAAGAGCTTCCACGCGTCAAGTCACTGGCCTCTTTCCCGTCCTCTTCTTTCTGGTTGGATTCGCCGTCCTCTTTCTTCGCTTGGATGATCCTTATGCGTGGCTTCTCGCCGTTCTTTTTGCCTGTTTCGTCGGTGCCCCGGGTTTTCATAATCTCGGTAGCTTTTCGCCCACGCTCCACACGTTTCTCTTATTGTATCGGGCCGTTTTCAACGGCATGCTGCCGGCCTTGTTCTACATTTTCTTTGCGCTTTTTCCGGAAAGGTCGCCGCTCGATCACCGGGTCCCCTGGCTAAAGTGGTTTGCGGTGGTTTTCTGTGTCAGCCAGGTCCTCCCCTCCCTCTCGGATGGTGATCCGCACTGGCCCGCTTTTGCCTTCCGTCTGCTTGGAATCACCGGGGCGACCAATCTTCGCCACGCTGTCAGCTATTCACTCTTTGTTCTCGGATTTTTGTCCCTGCTCTGGAATTCGTTTGGCAAGGAGAGTTCCGGCGAAACCCGCCGCAAAAGCCGCGTAATTCTCTGGGGCACCATTCTGGGTGTTTTCCCCGCGGTCATCCATAGCTTCATTGGGGATTTCACCGGCTACCAGTTGCCCTTTTGGCTCAGTACGTTCCTTATCCTTGCGCTCATCTTGTATCCGCTGTCGTTTGCCTACGCGGTCGTCAAGCATCGCGTCCTGGAAATTCCCGCGCTTCTCCGCCGCAGCGCGCGCTATGTTCTCGTCCAGCGCAGCTTCTCCATTCTTTTGTTCCTTGGCGCCTTCCTCGCCATTTTTCTGTTCTCGCGATTCTTTTCCTCTGTCTTCGCCGCCAATTCGCAGTTCGGCATGGCGCTCAGCGCCGTTTTTGGTGTAACTCTTGTTTGGGCTTCGGGACCCTTCGTCAAGCGTGGCACGCAAACCATCGATCGCGCGTTCTTTCGTTCTTCCTACGATGCGCGCTTGATTCTGCAGGACCTCGCCGAAAAGATTCGCGACGTCAAGGATCGCCAGGAACTTGCGGCTCTTTTGGATCAACATCTTACGCAGGCGTTACATCCCAAATCCCAGGCCTGCTACTTTCTCGTGGACGAAACCTCGCTGGTCGCTACGGGCCGTGACGTCTCTCCATGTGCCTCTTCGCTCGAACTCGACTCACCTTTTCTGCGGGAGCTCTCCGCCCACGGCCGCAGTTGGGACGTTCCTCCTCCCGATTCGCCAATCGCTTTCTCGAATTTTCCTCTGGCTCCCCTTGCGCCGGAGTGCTTAGTGCCTCTCCTCGGCCATGATGCCCATCTCGTTGGCGTTCTGGCCCTCGGCCAGCCTCTTTCTGAAGAGCCTTATTCGAGCGAAGATAAGCGGCTGCTGGATTCCGTTGCCAGCCACGCTGCTGTCGCGTTGGAAAACATCCACATGGCCGAACACATGGCCGACCGCCTGGAAATGGACGGCCGCGCCGGACACGAAATGCAAATCGCCCGTGACGTGCAGTCGCGCCTCTTTCCGCAAATCAAGCCGCCACTTGCCTCACTCGATTACGCGGGCAGTTGCGTTCAAGCGCGCCAGGTGGGCGGCGATTACTTTGATTTTCTGGCCATCGATTCTCGTCATCTCGCCTTTGTTCTCGCCGATATCTCGGGGAAGGGAATTGCCGGCGCACTCTTGATGGCCAACCTGCAGGCGAATCTCCGCAGCCGCTATGCCACTGCGCTCAACGATCTATCCGGTCTGCTCCAGTCGGTGAATACATCGTTCCACGAAAATTCGCCCGATGATCGTTACGCAACCCTTTTTCTCGCCCTTTACGATGACATCGCGCGCACGCTTGAGTATGCAAATTGCGGCCACAATTTTCCGCTCCTCTTTCGCGCGGATGGTTCCCTCGAGCGGCTTGCATCCACCTCAACGGTTATCGGCCTCTTTTCCCGCTGGGATTGCGCGACGCAAAAAATACAGCTCTTTCCGGATGACCTTCTGGTCATCTACACCGACGGCGTCACCGAAGCCGAGGATGTCTCCTCCAATGAATTTGGGGAAGTACGGCTCGTGGAAACGGTAAGGGCAAATTGCCGGCAGACACCTGCCATTCTTGTCCAACGCATCCAGGAAGCCGTGCAGAAATTCAGCGCTGGTGATCAGTCGGATGATTTAACCCTCGTCATTGCCCTGGACCGTTGAGCCGCAGGCGCCACAGGAGTTTTTCATGGACTCAAGGAACTTCCGCAGAGCAAATTGCATCGCAGTTTTTGCTTTATGCGGGATCCTGGAATTGTTTCGCGGCGCACCGTGTCCTGGCCAAACGAATGTAGACCCCGCCTCCAAGAAAAACGCTGTCTTGGCGAGCCTACAGGTGCCGGTCGGCACGATTTTGCCGGTGAGAATCAGTCAGTCCTTTTCCTCAAAAAACGCGAAAACCGGCCGAATCATCACCGGCCGCATTATGCAAGAGGTGCCATTGCACGATTCCGCGAAAATTCCCAAGGGAACAACCGTCGCCGGGAAAATCACTTCCGTGGAACCGGCTGGACAGGATCATGGCGGGAAAATTTCTCTCGTTTTCGACGAATTGCTGATTCAAGACCGCAGAATCCCCATCACTACAAATCTGCGGGCGATTGCTTCCTTCGTGGAAGTGCAGTTCGCCCAGGTTCCCGAAACCGGGCCGGAGTATGGCACTCCCAGCTTTTGGGCCACGACGCGACAGATCGGCGGAGACGAGGTGTACGGGAAAGAGGGTGTCGTGACGGATCAGTGGAGCCGCACCATTGGAAAAAGCACCTACGACGGCGTATTGGTGCACGTCCGCGCTCAACCCGGTATGAAGTGCCGGGGCCCTCTTGGTTCTGAGGATCAGCTACAAGCTCTTTGGGTTTTTTCTTCCGATGCGTGCGGCGTGTATGGCATGACCAGCGTCCAAATCGTTCACGCAGGCAGGACCGAACCTGAAGGCGTGATCACTCTCGCTTCGGACTCTCGCGATCTGAAGGTGCCGAGCGCGACAGGGATGCTCCTGCGAGTCCTTCGGTAAAGACCTTCAGGATCAAATGTGATAGCCGGAGGGGAGTGCGAAAAATCCTCCTGGTTACTCCTCTCCAGTTTGTAGCGCTTTGCGGCCGCGCGGTAGCCATGCCAGTTGAAAGGACAGTGCTTCCTCGCAAACGTGCGGAAAATCCGGTCGAACAAGAAAAATCCAATGCCGAAATTGCGGTCCATGCGCCCCTGATTGTTCAGCACATGGTGGTGAATGTCGTGCAGCCGGCGCGCCTTCAGAAACCAGATCCTCAGCAGCGGAGTTCGCTCCATCCAAAAATTCTTCAAGTGCATACGGTCGTGCAGGTAGCTGAACATGAAGACCGGCCAGACGACCATCGTCGCCAGCGCCAATAGTTGATACGGCCACGCCACTCGCAGCAGCCACATCGCTCCCCAACAAAGGAAGAGGACCGCTCCGGATGGCAGCAGCCATTCCCAGCCCACGTTTCCGATCGAGACGTGTCCGTCTGTCCCATTCTTGTATTCGGCAGCGCGCATTGGCTGGTTGGGGCCGTACAGCAGGAAGTGGTGGATCAAATGCGCCCGGCTCAGCACCGGGAATCGATCGCTATGCAACATGCGATGCAAGCAGTAACCGACAAACTCGGCCACCATCACCGCTCCGACCATAGTGATCAGGAAGGCTAAAAGTGTTTCAGCGGCGTTAGTCAGGTGCATACGATGCCGCCCTTCAGAGCGGATTCATCCAACCGTCCAGTGCTGCGGATGGGGTGAAAGAAGCAGTCATTGGAAGCTGTCCTCAGTGCTGCCGGAGGGGGTTTTCCGAAGCTCTCCAACCAGGATGGGGAATCGCCATAGCGCGAAAATAAGTCCGATGATCTTTCTCATGGCTGGCTCTCCTCACGGGAGCAGAACGGTTGTGGGAATCTGCTCCGGTGAAGCCAACCTACGAGGTCATGCCAACGGCATACAAGCGGCAAGACGCGAATCAGGCGCAATGTGGTGAAGTGTCGCTGTTTGTCGTGCTTGGGAGTGCAATATTCTTGCTACGGAAGCCAAGAGGTTAGGGCAAGCCCAGCCGCTTCATCAGTGAGGCAAAGCGTGGATCGCTCCGGAGGGGATCGGCCATGGGTTCTGCATCGAGGTAAACCAGCCTATCATCGCGCTCCGCATAGGCCTTCTCGAGCCACTGAAACGCTTGCTCGTGATCGCCCAGGCCAGTATGGACAGCAGCGAAATAAATCGCAGGGACGTAGCGGGTCTTTGCGGCGCTTTCCAGTTGCGCCAAGACGTCGCGTGTCTTGTCGGATTGCCCCGCCAACCCAAGCACATGACCGTAAAGCATGAGCATTGCCGGAAGGTTATTGCTCTGAAGGCGCAACAAATCAAACTGCTGGATCGCTTGCGGATACATTTTCTTTTCCCGGTACGCGCAGGCCAGCCACAAGCGGGCGAGCATGAAATTCGGGTGCTGCTCGATCGTCTGGGTGGCCTGCTTTATGGCCGCGTCATAGTTGCGCTGGAAGTAGTGGACCTCGGCCCGCACCGTATTGAAGAGCGGCGAAGCCGGATCGAGCTCGCGCGCACGTTCGGTTTGCTTCTCCGCCTCGTCCAACCGCTTTAGGACCAGCAGGTAATCGCCGTACCATTCATGTGCGGTTACGTTGCTGGGGTCCAGATCCAGCGCGCGCTTGTAGAGGCGTTCGGCCTCGGCCATGTTGTGGTCGTAGCTCATGGAGATGTTGGCGAGCACGCAATAGGCGTCCGCAAGAGAGGGATCCCGGGCCAGCGCCTGCTGCGCGGCGTCCCGCGCTTTCTTCATGGCCACTTCTGGCCGCCAAACATCGTTGGGACTCTGGCCGAGAAGCAAGTAGGCGCCGGCAATTCCCGCGAGCGCCGGTGCATAGTCGGGATCCTTTTCGAGCGCCTTCTGAAAGGAAGCCAGGCTCAAAGGGAAATCGCGGTCCAGCCAGTGTAGGCGTCCCGCGAGGTAAGCGTCGTACACGGCAGGGTCAACCTCGCGTTTGCCGGAGCCTCGTGCATCCGTGATGGACGCCGGCAAGGTAATGCCAATCTGCTTAGCAACGTCGGCGGTCACTTCGTCTTGGAATTTCAAGCTGTCGCGCACGTCACCGGTGTAGGAGTTTGCCCATTTCGGCAGTTGGTCTTCGCTGGAGACCAGCGTGGCGTCAATGCGAAGTTGATTGTCGGCGCGGCGAACGCTGCCTTCGAGAACGTAGTCGGCCTTGAGCTGCTTCTTCAATTCCTCGAGCGATTTTCCGGCCAGCGCTTCGGAAGTGGTTGGAGCAAAGACGCCGAGGCGCTTCGGATTCAATTTGCCGAACTGGGTGATCATTTCGTAGGTCAGGCCGCTGACAAATTCCTTCTGATTGGGATCCTCGCTCTGATTCTTGAAGGGGCGGACAAAAAGCAGAGTCTTCTCCGCGAGGACCACCTGCTTGGGCCAAAGTGCGTGGAGGGCGAAGCCTGCTGCCATAACCCCAATCCCGACGAGCACCCATATCCAGAATTTGCGGTAGGGTTCCGGAGGAACTTCTTTCTTTTCTTCAGACTCGCGCGGAACCGCGGGCGATTCGAGCGTGGCGTTGCGCTCTTCCTCTTCGGCCTTGGGTTGGCGCTCGAGGATCCATTTGTCGAGTTCGGAGCGGTAGGCATAGACCTGCCCTTGTTTGCCGATTTTGAGCCGGCGAACCGGCAGGCCTTGCTCTTTTTCCCAACGCTGGACGGTACGAATATCCCTGCGAAGGTAACTGGCGATTTCGCCCCAGGATTCAAGACGTGGCTCGTTCGGTGGAGGGTCCGCGTTTTTCCCCAAAGGAGAGGGAGTATCCGCCATTGACCTGCCTTTCTCGTTCGGGTAATTACACGGATTATATCCCGACTGTCAATGCTGTCCAAGGAACTGTGGTCTTGCGATTTGCTCAGGGCGCAACGGAGGAATGGTTGGATGTGTTTATTGCCCGCGATTTCATTTTAGGACTACGGGCGCATCGGGCGTGTGTACGGTCTTCTGACAAAGAATGTCGGCGCCGACGCTTACCGTAATATGTTAATTATAGAGCTAGTAAATTATCTTTGCTTAAGAAAAAAAAGCCATCCGCAAGGCGTACTCAAGGGACGTATTCGAACGTTGTGCGACCGACGGAGAACAGGCCAGTAGGCGTGGGTAGAGACGTGTCCCTGTTGTGGTCCAGCCACAGCAATCCAAGCAAAACTGCCATACCAACAATAGAGGACAAGACCATCCCGGCAACAGTCCTGGTCGTGCCGCGAATAGATTTAGAAATCGGTGAGGCATTCATCGGAACCTCCGCGGGCGTGACTCCCAAGGAAGTAATAGAAAGTACTTTGCATTATAAAGTGCAAACATTTTCTTGTCAATCCACGACTGCACGCGGTCATAGCAGCTTGGAGCAGTAAAGGCGGCTTAACGGAAGTGTGTTTGCTTGTCACCCGGTCCAAGCAGAGGATTGGGCAAACTTCGGAGCCCCTCCGCGTTTCGTGAGATCGCCAGACATCTGGATCGACCCGTCATGGGGGCCGTTCTGCCTACCGCGCTCATGCCGCAGATGACCGAGCCTGGAACTCTGCCTTGCGGCCGAAGAGATGTCTTACTGCAGTGAACCGCAAGTTGCGGGACATTGTTGCGAGTAAACTGATCCTGAACTGGTCGCCCCAACAGATTTCCGGATGGCTAAAGACCAGTACCTTGATGACGGGAGCATGCGCGTGTCCCACGAAACCATTTACCGTAGCCTGTTTATTCAAGCGCGCGGAGTATGGAAAAAGGGGCTGATGGACCACCTGCGGTCGAAGCGGCGCATGCGTCGCTCGCGACATGCCAGCCCCGTGGACAGTCACGAGGACAGATCGTCGATCGGGAAAGACCCGCGGAGGCAGAAGATCGAGCGATTCCTGGTCATTGGGAAGGCGATCTGCTGAGCGGCGCCAAGAACAGCTACATCGCCGCCCTGGTGGAGCGTCATTCACGCTTTGCCATGCTGATCAAAGTGCCGAGCAAAGAAACCGAAGCTGTCGTTGCTGCTTTGAGTCAGCATGTCCGTAAACTTGCGGCGACGCTGCGACGCTCGCTGACCTGGGACCGAGGACTGGAGATGGCGAAACACAAGGACTTTACGGTAGCTACGGATGTGCAGGTGTACTCTTGCGATCCGCAAAGTCCCTGGCAGCGCGGCACAAACGAAAACACCAATCTTCTGTTACGGCAATACTTCGCGAGAGGTACCGACCTATCCGGCATCTCTCAAGCGCAGCTCGACCAGGTCTTCGCTGCGCTTGAATCAACGACCGAGAAAGACCTTAGGATTCCAGACTCCCGCGAGTAGACTTCATGCCAGTGTTGCGTCGACCGTCTGAGCCGGCACGACTTATCGGGCACTACTTCCGAGCAAGGGACGGCGCTTTGCGTCGTCGGTGATGACAGGAAACAAACGACTTACGCGTTTGTTTCCTGGACAGTTGCCCGTCATTCGGGCTGAAAAAACATCGTCTGCCAGAGGGCAGTCCTCTGGATTCAAACCTCTGCCAACCTCTTCACGGCCGTGACTCGCTTCGAGATAGAACGTCAGTGCTCATCCTTGAGAATGTCAGACGTCCCGTCTGACCAGCGGCGGACTGGAACTAGAAAGGTGGTCATGTGTTCCACGCTGCCATCGAACGAGAAAATTGGCGAGCCAGATAAATCGGCGCCCCAAGCTGCAGCGTCGGTTTGTGGAACAAAAAACATCAGATGTGGGTGCCAGTGTCCGTCTCGATCACTCAGGTAGCCTTGCTTTGACAGCATGTAGCCCATCGCACCAGTTTCCAGCGCCGGCAATTCTTTCTTAGCGACTGCGGCCGCGATGGCCTCGAACACCTGTGCTTTCGAACGTCCGGCTAGCACGAGCTCGGTCTTTTTGATCGTCCGTGCAAGGTAGGTCCGCGCGGCCGGCGCATTCAAGCAGATCGGAGCACGCCCCTTAGGATTCCAGAACCCGGGATCGCCGTATGGGGCAGTCCATGATCGTTCCACCAGACAAACGAAACCGTTCTTCCCTTTGATTGCTGTCTCGTAACCGTGCCGGCCGAGAACTAGGACATCGGCATCGGCCGAAATGGACTGCGGAGCCGCAGACAGCGCCAACGCTATCTCAGCGTTGTGGTCCTCCATCAGGTACTGCTCCAGCGGGGCCATGCTCGGGTATGGTGTCTTGGCGTCCTGCGCTTTTGCTGGCCACGCTGCAGTGAACATCACAAGCAGCACAACGCTACTTAAAACGCTAGCCCTAACTCTTTTTCGCCTCATTATTCCTCCTCAGATGCGGGAATTCTGAAGGCGACAGCCGAAAAAAGGGGTAACTCCAGTTATCCTCGACCGCCGTTGCCCTCGCGGGCGGCCGCTGCCTTCGCTATGCAAACTGAACTGCTTGCCATAGGATATAGATTGATATCAACCTAGCATCCTTTGCGGCTTGTTGGCAAGATGCGTTGACATCCATATTTTGTATGCTCGGCGTTGAGAACCCTAGTTTTGAAGCCACGCGGCTGGTCCGCGATTCCTGCCTCTGTCTTCATGCGCAACGGGCGGCGAGAGCGCTGGCGCGGCACTTCGATAATGCGCTGCGTCCGATCGGCCTGACAAACGGGCAATTCTCGCTGATGATGTTCCTGAACCGCCCGGAACCGCCGGTGATGACGGCGGTGGCTACTCGGCTGGCAATGGATCGGACCACGTTGACGGCAGCGCTCAAGCCTCTGCGGCGACGCGGTCTGCTCAAGGTAGCGGCTGACCCGACGGACCGCCGCAGCCGTGTGATCAAATTGATGCCGAAGGGCCGGAGGTTGCTGGCGCGCGCCGTTCCAGTCTGGAAGAGCACGCATGTGGCGATTGAGGCTCTCCTTGGCGATGGCGACGCCGACCGCCTGCGAATGAATCTACGCGCACTCTCCAGAAACGTCCCAAAGTGATGACCATGAGGAGCCTCCTTGGTGTCTCTGAATCAGCGGGGTCGCTGAGTTCAGCTTTTGTACACCAAGCGCTCCTCCCTTGACCTATACATGCAAACTTACCGGGAGTTGAGCGCAGAAAGTGATATCCTCGACACCTATCGCTTGACAACCTCGCTGGATACGTTGGTTTTCCCTGTCGGGGTGCGGATCGGTAAGGATTCTCGCCAAAGGTTCAACGGGAATATGAGGAGGGTTTATGTCCAATATCGACAACATTGCGTTCGTCATCGGGCGGGTCATTGTTTGCGGTTTTGTCTTCATGAACGGCTTCAACCACTTCGCGCAACTCAAAATGATGACCGGATATGCCAAGAGCAAAGGCATACCCGCTCCCGCGCTCGCGGTGGGCGGTTCGGGTGTACTTCTCTTCTTAGGTGGACTAAGCCTGCTACTTGGCTATCACCCGACTATCGGAGCGGCCCTGCTGGTGATTTTCCTTCTGGGCGTTTCGTTCGGTATCCATAATTTCTGGACGGTTCAAGACCAACAAGCAAGGATAGGGGAGATGACCCACTTCCTGAAAAACATGGCCATACTCGGTCTGCTGCTGATGACCTTGGCCATCCCAAGGCCGTGGCTGATGAGTCTGGGTCGTTGATGCTAGCGGTCGCGCCTCCTCCGAATTCGTTCTATCAGCCATATTGAGAATGCGGTGGCTCCCAGGGCGATCAAATAGACGCTGTGCGCTCGCAATATTCTTCGATGCTGCCGTACCTCGTAGGAAACTGAATCTTGATCGCCGCGTACAGGACAACAAAAAAGAGCGCACAGAGCAATGAGCAAAATGCGAATCGCTGTTTCAATAGGTAGGCTTACAGTGCCGAACATTGAGAGTCGCTGCAATCAACTAAAACTCGGGCATCCTCTCTGACATTTGTGCCCTTGTGGGCACGATACTTGTTGGCGTCAAATCGGGCCTAGTTCTATTGCCTCGCTATTTTTCCGGCTTGAATACTGGCTTTACTATGCGCATCACAAAAATTGTTCCAGCCTTGGTTGTATTCGTGTGCGCCAGCCCGGCGCTTGCGCAGCAAAAGGTATTCGAGTGGCAGCGCGGCACAGAGGAATCCGTGCGGCTGGACCCTGCCAACTACCATGGCGGCAAAAGCTATGGCTCGCAAGGCGGGACGATCCAAGTGGACATCG
>Ga0306924_10001467_pt1 | contig 21574 bp, 17 predicted proteins | sample sta12Can44000111_FD_203756 | JGI IMG/M metagenome (GOLD analysis project Ga0306924, IMG submission 203756) | Lab enrichment of tropical soil microbial communities from Luquillo Experimental Forest, Puerto Rico - statanox.12C.anox.44.000.111 (v2)... | ecosystem: Environmental > Terrestrial >...
GTCGGCGACGTCCAGCACTCCCTGACCGATCAGGTAGACCACCTCCCGATACAGCGCCGACTGCAGGCGGTTGGCGACGTGGCCGGGCAGCTCCTTCTTCAGGTGGATCGGTTTCTTGCCGATCGAGGCGTAGAACACCATCGCGTCGTGGACCGTTTCCGGGGCGGTCTTCGCACCACCGACGACCTCCACAAGCGGGATCACGTGCGGCGGGTTGAAAGGGTGGCCGATGACGGTCCGCTCCGGGTGCACGCACTCGGCCTGCATGACGCTCATCGTGATTCCTGATGAGCTCGAGGCGATGATCGCGTCGCGCGGGGTGGCGGCGTCGATGTCGGCGAACAGCTTGATCTTCAGTTCAGGACGCTCCGGCGCGTTCTCCTGGACGAAGTCGGCGTCCGCGAGTGCCGCCAGCATGTCGGAGGTGAACTTCAGGCGGTCCGGGGAGGCGCCGGGCGCCAGTCCCAGCGTCTTGACCCCTTCCCATGCGCCCTCGATGTAGGACCGCAGCGCCGCCTCCGCGCCCGGCGCGGGATCGGTTGCCGTGACGTCGAAGCCACGGGCGAGGTAGTGCGTCGCCCAGCTCGCGCCGATGGTGCCGGTACCGACGATTGCGATGCGCCGCACGGGCTTTTGTGTGCTCATGATTGTTGCTCCTTTGCTTCTCTGGTTGTCAGCGCCCGCGCCAGACGGGGGCACGTTTTTCGGCGAAGGCCAGCGCGCCTTCGTGCGCGTCCTCGCTGTGCAGCAGGCTGGATGCGTTCTCGGCCTGGCGCTTGAACGCCTCGGCGTCATTGAGGCCCTGCGTTTCTCGCAGCACTCCCTTGACCCTCGCCAATGCGAGCGGGGCGTTGACCGCGATGCGGTGGGCCAGCTCCTGCGCCCCGGCCAATGCGGCCCCGGGTGCGGTCAGCTCGCTCACGAGCCCGTACTGTTTGCCATCGACGGCCGAGAGCGGCTCGCCGGTGAGCAGCACCTTGAGGGCGACGTGGTAGGGAATGCGTTGCGGCAGACGGATGACGCCGCCCTCGCCGGCGATGAGTCCCCGTTTCACCTCGGGCAAACCGAATTTGGCGTCCTCGGCGGCAACGATCAGGTCGCAGCCCAGCGCCATCTCGAAACCTCCACCGAGCGCCCAGCCCTCGACGGCCGCGATCAGCGGCTTGCGCACCTCGGCCTGGGTGACCCCGCCGAATCCCCGACCGGGAAGGATCGGGGTCTGCCCGCCCGCGAACGCCTTCAGGTCCATGCCTGCGCTGAACGTCCCGCCGGCGCCGGTGAGCACGCCCACCGACAAGGACGAATCGGAATCCAGCTCGTCCAGCGCGGCGGCGACTGCGACGGCGACGTCGCGGTTGACGGCGTTCTTCTGCGCCGGCCGGTTGATGGTGATCGTCAGAACGCCGTCATGGCGTTCGGTAAGCACCAGCTCGGTCGATACTTCGGTCGTCGTCATTTCGCTGTCTCCTGCTCTGTGGCAACGGGAATCGCACCCGTTGCTTGTAGGTGGTTGACGTCATCCGCGCTAAATCCCAGTTGTGCAAGGATTTCGGCGTTGTGCTCGCCGTGCTCGGGAGCGCGCCGCGCCGGTACCCGGGCCACCCCGCGAAGGGTGAGTGGGTTGTTGACCGTGTACTCCAGGTCAGCGGCCCCCTCGATCGGCACGACGATTTCGGCCGCGCGCAGTTGCGGGTCCTCGGCTGCCTCTTCGGGCGTCTTGATGACGCCGTAGGGGATACGGGCCTTGTCCAGAACCTCTTTCCAATGCGCCAGGGGTTGAGCGCGGAATTCGGTCTCGAGCAGGTCGGCCAACTCAGCGGCGTGTTGGCTGATAGCTTCGAGGTCGCTGAAGCGCGGATCGGACAGCAGGTCCGAGCGCCCGATGGCGTTGGCCAACACCGAAAATGCCGATCGCTTGGCGGCCAGCATGATCCAGCGGCCGTCACCGCACTGATACGGATTCGTCAGCGCGTTCACCGGCTTAGTGCGGTCATTGAGTTCGTACGGCTTGCCGCCGGCCAGGGCCGCCGACACCAGCGTTCCCGTCGCCCACACGCCCATCGCCAGCAGCGAGGTGCCGACATTGGCACCTCGTCCCGTCCGTTCGCGGTGATACAGCGCGGTCGTGACGGCCGCGTAGATCGCCACCGCGGTGGTGTAATCTCCACTGCCCCAGACCGGAGACGTTGGCGGCGCACCGGCGTCGCGGGTCGAGGCGAGCAACCCGCTGCGTGACCAGAATGCAGTCAGGTCGAACCCGGGCAGCTTCGCGTCCGGTCCGGCATCCCCGAAACCGGTGATGTCGGCGTAGATGATCCGCGGGTTCCAGGACGACACCTCTTCGTAGCCCAGGTGCAAGCCCTCGCGGGTGCCGTGCGGGAAGTTCGTGATCAGCACGTCGGCCCATTCGACGAGACGCCGCAGGATCTGCGTGCCGCCTTCGGACTTCAGATTGACCGACATCCCGCGCTTGTTGCGATTTGCCAAGTGCCAGCTATAGTTTCCGAGCGCCGCCGGGCTCGGCGGGACCGAGCTCAGCAGGCGCTGCGGGTCGCCCATCCCGGGCGGCTCGACCTTGATCACGTCGGCGCCGAAGTCCGACAGCATGGTCGCTGCCGCGGGGGCGGCGATAAAGCTGGCGATTTCAACGACTTTCAGCCCGGAGAAAATCGATTCCGTTGTCATTGTTGTGGTCCTCTCTAGACGAAGGCGCTCAGGCCGGTGACGGACTTGCCGACGATCAGCGTCTGCATCTCACGGGTGCCCTCGTAGGAGTAGAGGGCCTCAGAGTCGGCGACAAAGCGGCCGATGTTGTAGTCGAGCACAATGCCGTTGCCGCCGAACAACTCCCGGGCCCAGTGCACGGTCTCCCGCATCCGCGATGTGCAGTAGGCCTTCGCCAGCGCGGACTGCTCGTCGCGGTACACGCCCTCGTGCTGCAACTGGGCCAGGCGCACCATCATCCCGGCGCATGCGGTGGCGTTGCCGAGCATCTTGACCAGCAGGTCCTGAACCATCTGGAACTTGCCGATCGGGCGACCGAACTGTGTGCGTTCCTTGGCGTACTGCAGTGCGAGCTCGTAGGCGGCGAATTGGACTCCTACCGCCTGCCACGCCACACCGCTACGCGTGCGGCGCAGGATTTCGGCGGCGTCCCTGAACGAGTTCGCGTTCTGCAACCGGTTGGCCTCCGGAACCCGGCACTCGTCGAGCACGATGTCCGCGTTCTGCACGATCCGCAGCGCGAACTTGTTCTCGATTTTCGTCGCGGTGAACCCGGGAGTGCCCTTTTCCACCACGAAGCCCAGCACCTTGTTGGTCTCCTCATCGCGGGCCCAGACCACGACCAGGTCGGCGAACGTGGCGTTACCGATCCAGCGCTTGGCACCGTTGAGCACCCACTCGTCGCCCTCGCGGCGCGCGGTGGTCTCCATGCCGGCTGCCACGTCGGAGCCGCCGTGCGGCTCGGTCATCGCGAACGCGCCGATCTTCTCGAAGCGGCTCATCGCAGGCAGCCAGCGGCGCTTCTGCTCCTCGGAGCCGCAGGTGAGGATGGTGCCCATCGCCAGCCCCGAGTGCACTCCGAAGAACACCGAGAGCGACGGGTCGGCGTGCGCCATCTCTAGCGCGGTGATGCCCGTCATCAGGTTGCTCGGCGCGGGCTCCGACGAATCGGGGTCGGCCCAATCCAGCAGGCCCAGTTTCGCGAATCCCTTGACGAGCTCGTGCGGGAACTCGGCCCGAGCCCAGTAGTCCTCGACGATCGGCGCGGCCTCCGTGCGGAAGAATTCGCGGATACGGGCAACCCTCTCCCGCTCCGAATCTGACAGCAGCTCCTCATAGGAGTAGAAATCGGCCGGCAGCAGCCCCTCTTCCAGGTAGGGCTGGTTCGGCGTCGGCAACGTCACTTTGGCGGTCATGGCAACCTCTCTGTTGGGTGATTTCGTGGGGCTCATTGGCTCGCTGGCCACTTACCCGTATGTCCACCATCTGCGCTCTGGCAAAGGCGCGGGGATACCGCGTTTATCCCGGGTACTGGCAGGGACAGGCTTAAGCTCGAGTGATGGCGGTCGAGGCCAACGCCCTGGGCGATTACCTGCGTGCGCGGCGGCAGCAGGTGCGACCCGAGGATGTCGGACTGGTTGCGGGCGCACGCCGACGCGTCGCGGGTTTGCGCCGCGAGGAGTTGGCAATGCTGGCCGGCATCAGCGCCGAGTACTACCTGCGACTGGAAGTGGGCCGCGATAAGAACCCGTCGCCTCAGGTCGTTTTGGCGCTCGCGCGGGCCCTCCGGCTGGACGCCAGTGCCACGCGGTACATGCACCGCCTGGCTGGCCTAGCCGTTCGGGACACCGGCGAGCTGAAGGGAGCGCGCCCCTTGGCCGAACTGGTGGATCAGTTTTTGATGCCGGCCATCGTGGCCAACAAGTACATAGATGTTTTGGCGGCAAATCCGCTCGCGCGCGCGCTCTCACCAGAGTTCACCCCAGGACAAAACTTTCTGCGCTGGCGCCTTTTAGACCCCGCTGCCCGGCAGCTCTACGTTGACTGGGAAGAGGTGACCGATTCCGCGGTGAGTGGTTTTCGCGGACTCAGCGGTCTGTGTCCGAACGATGTTCGCGTGCGGGGGTTGGTAGCCGAACTGTCCGCGGTCAGCCCGCGTTTCCGCGAACTGTGGGGCCGCGCGGATGTTGGTTACCACCGCATGGCAATCCACCACATGTGTCATCCCCAAGTCGGCGAACTTCTTTTGTATCGGAACCGGCTCGACGCACCGGGGCCCGATGGAGACCATGTGCTCATGTATTCCGCCGAGCCCGGCAGCGACTCCGCCAGAGCGCTCGAGGAGCTGCGGTCCCTGTCGGCGTCCACCAACTCATTTTCGGCTGAATGACGTGGTGATTGGGGTCCGACTGTGGCGATGAAAGGCAACGCGCTGGGCGATTACCTGCGTGCACGACGCCAGCAGGTGCGGCCCGAAGATGTCGGGCTGGTTCCCGGCGCCCGCCGCCGCGTCGAGGGCTTGCGCCGCGAGGAGCTGGCGATGCTGGCCGGCATAAGCGCCGAGTACTACCTGCGACTGGAGGTGGGTCGCGACAAGAATCCGTCGACTCAGGTTCTTGATGCGCTCGCGCGGGCCCTGCGGCTGGACGTCAAATCCACGCAGCATCTGCACAACCTCGCCAGCCCGACCGGATCGGATACCGCCGATCTGGAACTAGCACAGGCCTATGCATTGGCGGAACTAATCCACCAAATTTCCTTGCCTGCCTTCGTGGCCAACAGATACCTGGACGTTTTAGCGGCAAATGCGATCGCTCGCGCCCTGTCACCAGAGTTCACGCCGGGACAAAACTTCCTGCGCTGGCGCCTCTTAGACCCGGCTGCCCCGGAGCTCTACGCCGATTGGGACGAGGCGACCGCTAGCGCGGTGAGTGGTTTGCGGGAATTCGCCGGTCTCTGGATGCAGGATGCGCGCATGAGGGCGTTGACGGATGAGCTGTGCGTGGACAGCGCGCGTTTCCGCGAACTGTGGTTTAGCGGCACGGACGTGGGTTACCACTTGGGATCTCGCCACATCCGTCATCCAATAGTCGGCGATCTTTGTGTTCACACGCACCGGCTCAATGCTCCGTATGCCGGCGGCGACCACGTGGTGATGTATCGCGCCGAGCCTGGCAGCGACTCCGCCAGAGCGCTCGACGAACTGCGCTCCCTGTCGGCCACGCCCCCCAGCGCTGTTCCGGGAAACTAGGTTCCCGCGGTGGCGGCGAAGGCCAACGCACTGGGTGATTACCTGCGCGCGCGGCGCCAGCAGGTTAGTCCGGAAGATGTCGGGCTGGTTCCCGGGGCGCGGCGACGCGTCGAGGGGTTGCGACGCGAGGAGCTGGCAATGTTGGCGGGCATCAGCGCGGAGTACTACCTGCGCCTGGAGGTGGGCCGCGACAAGAATCCGTCGCCTCAGGTCGTGGAGGCGCTCGCGCGGGCCCTGCGGCTGGATATCAAGGCCACGAAATATTTACACCAACTGTCCAGCCCGATCATCAGCCACTGGGATCAGTCCGTTCTAGATGCGGCGGCCGAGGGGCTAGACGAGCTGATCAATCAGTTGCCGCTCCCGGCAGTCGTGGCCAGCAGGTACCAAGATGTCCTGGCCGCAAATCCGATCGCCCAGGCGCTGTCACCGGGATTCACACCGGGACAAAACTTCCTGCGCTGGCGCCTTTTAGACCCCGCTGCCCGAGAGCTCTACGTTGATTGGGAGGACGCGACCGACGCCGCCGTGAGTGGTTTACGGGAACTCGGCGGCGCAGTTCCAGACGATCCTCGCATGCAGACGCTGATTGCTGAATTATCTTCCGCCAGCCCACGTTTCCGTGAATCCTGGGCGCGCGCGAATGTGGGTTATCGGTTCGTAGTCTTGCACATGCGTCATCCGCGAGTCGGCCATCTTTATCTAAGCCCTAATCAGCTCATCGTTCCGCACGTTCCGTACGCCGTCGGGCAGCATCTGCTCATCTATCACGCGGAGCCTGGCAGCGACTCCGCCAGAGCGCTAGAGCAACTCCGGTCGCTGTCGGCCCCAGCTTGCTAGCCGCTGAGACCGCTCGCGACACCTTTTGCCGGACAATGCTTTTCAGCAGATGTTGTCGGGCTCGCCGCGTCTGATCCGGCCGCGTCGAGGGTCGGGCGGTTGCGAGGGTTGCACCCATTCCGCTCCGCTGGCTTCGAACAACCGGCCGATCTCGTCGACGTGCATGTCGGCGAGGTCCCACACGTCGGGTACCAGGTCGCGGTCGACGATGAAGCCGAAGTCGAGTCGGTCGAGGTAACTCACCACCGTGATGTTGAGTCCCAGTCCGTCGGTGACGATCGACACCGGGAACTGATGGCACAGCTGGGCGCCCGCGAAATACATCGGCTCGCGCGGCCCGGGCACGTTGGAGATCACCAGGTTGAACGGCGGAGCGAAGCGGTCGGCCAACCGCAGCCGCGATGCGAGTCGCACGGCCGAGGTCGCTAGCACGGGGGCGGAGAACTGGGTGAGGTCGACGAGCTCGTCGGCCGGCACCATGTCGAGGGTGCGCTTGGCGTTTTGCATCGCCGTGCCGCATCGGGCAATGCGTTCCAGCGGATCGGCACAATCGGTAGGCAACTCGGCGATGAGACCCGAGACACGGTTGGTCCACGGGTCGTCCTCCTCGCCGGTACGAATGGACACCGGCACCATGGCCCGCAGCGGACGATCGGGCAGCGCGTCATGAGACAGCAGGTACTGACGAAGCCCACCTGCGCAGATGGCCATCACGACGTCATTCACCGTGCCCCCGGTGGCGTTCTTGAGCGCCTTGATGTTCTCCAAAGACGTTGTGCGCATGGCGAATCGGCGGTGGCCCGTGATCGACTTGTTCCACGGGGTCGGCGGGGCCTGCGTTGTCGGCAGGGAGATGCGCGGCCCGTCGGATCGGCCGAGTCGGGCGACGGCCTTGACCGCCGCCCCGGCCTGGTTGGCCGCGCTGCTGACGCTGGTGACACCTGCCACGTCGGCGACCTTGCTAACGAGCCGCGCTTGAACGCGCATTGCCCTGAAGGGATTTAGAGCCAGCCGCGCCGCCGTACGCCGCAACAGGTCCACCGTGCTCGGGAGGGGCTCGGCCTCCCACGGGGGGCTATCGCCCGGCGGTGGGGCGTCGGGGTTGGGATCGGTCAGGATCTTCAGCATGAGCTGCCCGGCGGCCCCGTCGATGGTGGCGTGATGGTACTTGGTGAGCAGCGCCCAGCGACCGCTGTACAGGCCGTCGATGACGTAGACCTCCCATAGCGGACGAGTCCGGTCCATGGGGCGACCGACAATGCGGGAAACCTGGTCAGCCAGTTGATCGACCATGCCCGGCTTGGCCAGATGGATCTCCCTGATATGGAAGTCGAGATCGAACTTGGGGTCGGCCACCCAGTAGGGACGGTCGAGGCCGAACGGCACCTCGACGAGGCGGCGGCGCAGTGGTTCGAGCTCGCCGACCAGGGAGGCGTACTTGGCATAGACCGCCGCGAACGGGTCGTAGTCTGCGCTGGGCCGCTCGAAGATCATCAGGCCCGTGACGTGCCCGAAGGTCGTCGGCGTCTCCATGTACAGAAACGTCGCGTCCAGGCCGCTGAGTTGCTTCACCAAAACCTCCCTAGGTGGTCAGCATTCCGCCTTCGACGGGCAGCGTAATTCCGGTGATGTAGCTGCTGGCGTCGCTGGCGAGGAATAACAGTGCGGCGCTGAGCTCTTCGGGTTCACCGAGCCGTCCGCACAGTGTGCGCGGCACGATCGTGGAATCGAAGTACTCCTGGTCGAACTGGTCGGTCATCTCGGATGCGAAGTAGCCCGGCGCGATTGCGTTGACACGGATGCCGCGGCGCCCCGTCCATTGCTGGGCGAGGTCCCGGGTCAGGCCGATCAACCCCGCCTTGGACGACGCGTAGGCGGCCTGTGGCAGACCTGCGGTGGTCAAGCCGAGCACGCTGCTGACATTAATGATCGAGCTGCCGGGCTGCATCACGCGGCCACATTCCTGCGCCATCCAGTAGCAGCCGTTGAGGTTCAGGTCGACGACGGACCGGAACTGCTCGGGGGTCTCGCGAGTGGCTGGCACCGCCGTTCCGACCCCGGCGTTGTTCACCAGGATGTCGACCCGCCCGAATTCATCCATCGCGGCACGCACCAGAGCCTGGCAGTCGCGGGGGTCCGTCACATCGGTTCGCACAGCGACGGCCCTTCGGCCCGCGGCCTCGACCAGCGCACGGGTCTCCTCCAAGCGGTCCACGCGCCGAGCGCCGAGCACCACGTGGGCGCCCGCCTCAGCAAGCGCCTGTGCGAACGCGACTCCGAGGCCACTGGACGCGCCGGTGACGACGGCCACGCGGTCGTCGACGCGGAAACGGTCAAGCACGCGCATTGCAATACTCCTTTAGTACTGGTCGGATCGCGGGCTATCTCCGCGTCGTAAGTGGTATGCAACAGATTCTATACTGTTGCATCTATGCGACGTATAGGATGTTAATCACATACGCAACGTTTGATAATCTGATGCATAGGCCCGTCAGGGCCTGAACCCACCGGAGGTGCACGATCGCCGAAACACCGCTGTCCCGCATGTTGGCGGAGGAGCGCAAGCCGGATGCGTTGGACGCGTTCCGGGTTGCCCGGCGCTGGTTCATGGGCGGACGCCGCATCGAGATGCAGGAACTGGCCGCCGAGCTCGGCGTAAACCGGGCGACCCTGTTTCGCTGGGTCGGCGGCCGCGACGACCTGCTCGGGGAGATTCTGTGGTCACTGGCGGAGCCTGCCCTTGCCGCTGCCGTCGAGGCCTCCCACGGCAATGGCGCGCAGCGCATCACGGGAGCGATCGGTCGCTTCGCGGCCGGGGTCGACCAAGCCGACTTCCTTCGGGAGTTCGTGCGGCGGGAGCCGGAACGTGCGCTGAGAATTCTCACCACGCGCGCCGGCACAATTCAGTCGCGCCTCGTGGCCTCGATCGAAACCCTGTTGAAGGACGAGGTCTCGCAGGGCAACCTGCACCCACCACTTCCACTGCGCGACTTGGCCTACCTCATCGTCCGGATCGTCGAGTCTTTTCTCTATGCGGAATTCATCACCGGCGAGGAACCCGATATCGCCATGACCGAGTTGGCGGTCGGGGCACTGCTCGGACACCAAGGCTCTGATACGGATTGACGCGAAATCGGACAAGCCTCACCCAGTTGGCGCACCGCTCGTCCCAACAAGAAGGCGCGATCGCCAGTCGCTGAAAGCACCCGCCAACTCGGACTCACCAATGGACTCGAGGCGGCGGATGTGGTCGGTTAGGTAGTACACGTACAACGGGACGAAGTCATCGGTCAGCATTGCGAGCGCGTGTTCGGCAGATGGAGGGTTTGTTCGCCAGTCGAATGCGGCGCGGACAAGCGCGGTACCGGGCGCTCCGCTCAGCTCCGAATAGTGCTGAACTGCAGCATCGTTGGTCCCCTCCCGGGCCGTCTCGGCAGTAAAGAGAAAACGAACCGGGAACAAGGCAATCTTGGTTGTCCAGCGCATGCCGCCCTCGATCAATCGGTCAGGTTGACGCGCGCAGGCCACCACGTCATCGGCGAGCGCCTCGAGCGCAAATCGTGCGCCCGCGATGAGGAGCTCCGTTTGGCTGGGAGGCGTTAGGCCACTGCGCACGTCATTTCCGCAAACGAGTCGCCCATGCTCAAGCAGGCACAGGCGATCAAGCGGAGGAAACCGGCCACCAGCGGCGCGACCAGCGAAAGACTCTGCTGTGCACCAGAATACGGAAACCCGCGCGTGTAATGGTGATCCGATGGAGCGAACGTTCTCGGCAACGCCAACCAGCGAGTCAGCGTCAGACTCCTGAATCGGATCAGTGAGGATCAAACCGACGTCAACGTCGCTCACCAATGGGCTGAAGCCACCGTGAGCCAAGCTGCCGAGGGCATACGCCGCAATCAACCGGTCGCCCAGCGAGTCAGAGGTGACCCGAACAACGTCACGGAGGACATCCTCCCCACTGGCCGAGCCGATCGACGGTGTCCACTCTTGGTCGATGTGAGCGCCTAAGCTCCCGAGCCGTTGATCCACGGCCGCCTCCGAACTCGCGTACCTGACTTAGACCGGCCAACCGCTGAACGGTTAAACAAGCTTGATTATTCTCGTCCCGCCGGGAAACCGTCGTTGATTGGTCGCTTTGCCCGACTGCTTGGACCTGATCCCCTGATCCCACTCGGGGAAGCGGTCGCTGTCGGCCCCCGCGAGCTAGCTCACAGGACAAGCTGGGGACGGCTTCGAACTCTCTGGGGCCACCAGAACCAGGGACCCAGCAGCCGGGCGAGCGGCATGACCAAGAACAGGCGCACGATCAACATGTCGAAAATCAATCCGATACAGATGGTTGAGCCCGCTTGGCCGATATTCACGACATCGCTGGAAAGCAGCGCGAGCATGGTGCCCGCGAGGACGAAGGCCGCGGTGACTACCACGTTGCCGGAGCCCGCCATTGCCCGGATCAGACCGGTCTTGACGCCGGCGCCAAGCTCCTCGCGGTAACGCGAGAGCAGCAACAGGTTGTAGTCGCAGCCCACGCCGACGAGAACGATGAACGAGATCGGAATGGTCAGCCAGTGCAGCGTTATGCCCAGGAAGGTCTCCCAAATCAAGGTGGCCAGTCCCAGGCTTCCGGCATAGGCGAGGATCACGGTGATGAGTACCACGATGGCGCCGACCAGGGCCCTGGTAATGAGCAGGACGATCAGGAACACCAGTCCGAACGTCGCAAGCATCATGATTATCAAGTCGTTAAACGAAAAGTCTTGAATATCACGATAGTTCGAGGATGCACCGGCCACGTAAATCTTTGCGTTCGATAGCGGCGTTCCCTTGAGGGATTCCTGCGCGGCGGCAGCCGCAAGCTTTATTTGGTTGATGCCTTCGGGGCTCATGGCCTCACCCGCGTGATAGACGATGATGCGGGCGCCCTTGCCGTCGGCGGTCATGAAGAAGTTCATGCCGACCTGGAAATCGGCCGTTTTGAGCGCGTCCGGCGGCAAGAAGAAGAAGTCGTCATTCTTCGCGTTATCGAACGACTGCGCCATATCGACCAGCGGGTGAATGGTGGATTCCAGCTGTGGGATCAGCGCATGGAAGGTGCTTTGCAGCGTGTACGTCAAGGACTGTATCGTTCTCAGGTTTGTGACAATGGAGTGTTCCTGTTGGACGAGCTGCGGGGTCACCGTGTCGATAATGGCGAGGCCACGCACCGTGTTCCCTAGCTCATCGGTCAGCTCGTCGACGCTGTCGAATGACTCGAGCAGTGAACGAAGAGCCTGGCATATCGGAATGTCAAAGCAGTGCTTTTCCCAGTAGAAGTAGCTGCGCATTGGCCTGAAGAAATCGTCGTAATCGGCCAGGTGGTCTCGCGCTTCGTCGGAGAGGACCTTTAACCGCTCCGCGGATTCGCGCGATATGTGGGTGCCAACGGCGAGCTGGCCGGTCATATCCTCCAGTCGCTGGGTTGCTTCGAGAATGTTTCCCGTGCGGGCCGCCAACGTGTCGATATCGGCTACGCGGTCACGTAGGAAACCGATGTTCTCGCCGATCTTGGTCCCCAGCGAGCCCGAGGCGTAGGGCAGCGAAGCGTGTTCGAGGGCCCGGCCGTTGGGTCGGGTGACGCTTTGGACCAGCGCGATGCCCGGAACGTGGAAAATGCTCTTGGCGATCCGGTCCAAGGTGATCATGTCGGTGGTGTTGCGCATGTCGTGATCCGACTGCACGTAGAGCACGTCGGTGGACAGCTCACTCTTCGGGAAGTGTCGATCGGCAGCCGCATAACCTTTGCTGGACTCGACACTGGGGGGCGCGAAGTCTCGGTCGTTGTAACTCACCTTGTAGCTGGCGAGATTTAAAATTGCCAGAGGAATTACCAACGCGGCCACCGCGATTATCGGTACCGGCCACCGGGCGATAGCGGTGCCAAGTCGGCGCCACATCGGGCTCGTCGGCCTCGGTGCGTCCAACCATCTGACCTTGCTGCCCAGTGTGAGCAGAGCGGGGCCGAAGGTCAGCGCCGAGACGACGACGACCACCATCGCCACAAAACAGGGTGGCCCCAGGGTGCGGAAGTAATTCAGCTTGGTGAGGCTCAAGCACAGCGTCGCCCCGGAGATCGCCATGCCCGATCCCAGGATTACGCGCGCTGTGTTCGTGACCGACGTGTAGTAGGCAGCTTCTTTGTCGTATCCCGCTCGACGCGCCTCGTGGTACCGACCCATAAAGAAGATGCCGTAGTCCGTGCTGACACCCAGCACCAAAGCCACGACCATGTTCGTGGCGAACGACGAAATGCCGAGCACATGCAGCCCGACGAAGAACGAGACGACGCCCCGCGCCGTCGCCAAAATAATGAGCACTCCGGCCAGTGGTATCAGCGCTCTGGTAACCGAGCGGTAAGCGATGAGGAGCATGATGATGATCAGGACGATCGTCACGATCGTCAGCGTGGTCAGGCTTTCGTCCGCGGCGTGCAGGGTGTCAGTAGCGAGCGGGGATGGTCCGCTGACATAGACATTCAGGCCGCTCGGTTTCGGTACCTTCGCCACGATGTCTCGAATGGCGGCAATCGAGTGATTCGAGCTGGCGTCCCCCAGGTCGCCGGTGGGCCGTACGGTGAGCGTCGCGGCTTCGGCGTCGGCGCTCTGCTGCCCCGACATGGTCACCGGCTTGCCCCACAGGTTCAAAAGTGACTGCACGTGCTTTTTGTCTTGCTCTAGCCGGCGGACCAACTCGTTGTAGTACTGATGGTCCTGCTCACCGAGCTTGCGGCCCTGGGTCTCCATCAGAATGACGGCGGCACTGGTGAAGTCGGATTCGCGGAATGCTTGGCCTTCAACGATCGCCGCCTGCGACGACGGCGCGTCACGGGGGACCTCGGCCTCCGCGTTGGCCGCCGTGTTCTTCTCGATGGACGGCACGAACACGTTCGTCACCACTGCGGCCAGCACCCAGAAAATGACAATCGGAATCGCCAGCGTCCGAAGCAGTTTCGCGGCACGAGGGCGTTTCACCTGTTCGACATCGATCGGTTGCGTGTCCGGCTCGGCGGTGGTCATGCTGCGGTCACCGTGCACGCGACGGCCGCGCCTTCATGATTCACGGAGTGCTCATCGCGGACCTCGCCGTTGACCTTGATTCGACAGCCCACCGAACTTCCGTCGACCTGCGCGACGAGGCTCAATGTGGCCGAGGCCGCCATCGTCGTTTCCGAATGAGACCAGGGAAGCGACGCCAGCGTGACTTCGATCGGCTCGCTGTTGAGGTTCGCGTACGTCACTTTCCCGCCACCGCCGAGGGTTCCAAACACCTCGTAGGTGACATTCTTTGGATTGATCTGCACAACGGTGGCGGGAATGGAGTGGGTAACGGGCGGATTGCTGATCGCGTCGGAGCTTTGTCGAACCTTGTTCACGCCGTAAAAGACGACCATGCCCACGACGAGCATCACCACGGGGAGCCATATCTTGCCGAAGATCCGGCCGGCATTCCGCCGCTTGCGCCTCGTGCTCACAGCCAACACCTTTCGATCCGGCTTTCCCGGCCGACGAGGTGCCCCCCTAGTGCCGGCCGCGAGGCCCAGCGTGGTTGCTGGTACCCGGTCGGTGTGACGCAGCTTACACATTGGCTTCACTGATCGGCTAGGCCCTTTCGCTGATGGGCCCCGTAGCGGGCGGCCGCGAGGCGTCGCCGATGATCCCCCATCCGTGGATGTCTCGATATACGCCGCTCTTTTCGCCGTTGATGTTCTCGTTCGGCCAGAGCCCATGGCCGACACCGGATTTGGTGGTGTCGCCGGCCGCAATCTTGCTCATGATTCTCGTGATGGTCGGCTGGCACCGATTCGCACTGCCAACCGGCCGATGTCGAACCTGTTGCCTCAAACAGTTATTCGAACGTGATTCCTCTGTTTTCGGGCATGCTCAGGCCGGCAGGGCCAGCATGCCTTCATAGAAAATTCATAGAAGACATCGACCCGTTGACATGACCCGAGCGATCGGCGCGCATCCGTCGAAGCTCATGACCGGCGATCACGGTGGCGGGATCGAGAGCTGTGGCGTGGGCGGATGCCTACAATTACCAGCACTGCAGTGGCAGTCCGGTAAACGGGAGACAGGACACCCCGTGGGTCCTTCAACCGGCGTGTTTGATGTCGGCGGTCAGCGGCTGGTCACTCCGCCAATTCGGGGGCGGGCGGACGAGCTGAAACTGATCGGCGCGCGGGTTACGGCAGCAGCACAGGGTCGAGGGGGCGTGCTGGTCATCGAGGGCCCGCCGGGCATTGGCAAGACTCGGTTGCTGACCGAGGTGATAGCGCTGGCCGACAAGTCCGGGGTGCGCGCCCTGTTCGGTGAGGCGTTCGAGTATCAGCAGGCGGTGCCGTTTTTCTCGCTGTTCATGGCGACGCTGCGCGCCGATCCCCCGGTCGGTGATGTTGAGGCGCTGCGCCGGCTGGGCGACTCGGCGGATCTGAGCTATTGGGTGGTGCACGATCTGGCCGACGCGATTTATGCGGCGGCCGCGCAGACCCCGGTGGCGATCGTCTTGGAGGACATCCACTGGGCCGATAACGGCACGTTATTGGCACTGCGATCGCTCACCACCGTGCGGCCGGATGCTGCGGTGTTGTGGGTGTTGACCGCGCGCACGGGGGCGGGCGGGCCGGCGGTGCAGGAGACCTTGTCGGTGCTGCAGCGCGCGGGGGCGGCAGTTGTGCGGGTCGGCGCGATGTCGCCGGACGCGGTTGCCGACATGGTCCAGGACGTCGTGCGGGCGAGCGTGGATGAATCTTTGCTGAATTTGGCCAGCAAGGCGCACGGAAACCCCTTCTTGGTCACCGAGCTCGTCGGGGGTCTGGGCGAGGAGGGCCGACTCAACGTCAGCGGCGGGCGTGCGGTGGCCACCGGACACGCGCTGCCGCGGCGTCTGGGCGCCACTATCCAGCAGCGCCTAGACATGCTTTCGCCCGGTGCGAGCGAGGTGGTGCGAGTGGCGGCGGTGCTGCCCGACCGGTTCTCGGCCGGACTGCTGGCCGCGATGTTGGAACGCCAGCCGGCATCGTTGCTGTCGGCTCTCGACGAGGCGGTGCGCGCCGATCTGCTCGTCGAAGACGGTGAGCGGCTGAGGTTTCGGCACGATTTGTTGCGCGAGTGCACCCGGCAGTCGTTGCCGCAGTCGCTGCGGCGAGCCATGGAGCGCCAGTCGGCGTCGGTCATGCTGAATATCGGCGCGGCCCCGGCCGAGGTGGCCATGCAGCTCGCACGCAGCGCCGAGCCTGGGGACACGGAGGCGATCGGCGTGCTGCGGCAAGCCGCACAATCCGTTGGCCACAGTGACGCCAGTGCGGCTGCCGATTTGAGCAAGCGTGCGTTGGAGCTATTGCCCGCCCAAGACCAGGAACATGGGCCACTGGTCGCCGAAACGGTGGAGTTGCTCAACCGAGCCAGCCGCTATCAGGAGGCCGAAGACTTGGCCGTTGCGGCGCTATCGGAGGCGGTGTCACCGGAAGAGGAAGCCGAAATCCGCCTGCGCCTGGCAACGCTCAATAAGCACAGCACGCAACGGCGCGTCGAGGAGAATCGCCGAGCGTTGCAGTTGGTCAAGGTCAGCGAGGTCACCCGGGCACGGCATCTCGCGTGGCTGGCCTACAACCTTGCGCTGCAAGAACAAGGTGGACAGCAGCGCGCGGCGGCCGACGAAGCTGCCGCGGCCGCGGCAGCGACCGGCGACCCCGAGGCCACGATCCTGGTCGAGGTCACCCTGGCCTTGCTCGACGGTGGTGAGGGGCACGCGGGCCGCGCCCTACGCCGCCTCGAAGACCTTTGCCCGTTCGCGCGCGCAAGTGGAGTCACCGCGGCTCGTGACCTGGCCGCAGTCCACTACGCACTGCTGCTGGCGGCGGTCGGCCGGTTGGATGATGCCGCGGCTCAGGTAGCCGACGGCATGGACCAAGTCCGCCGGGAACGCGATGCGATGGCCCTTGATCTGTGGACCATGATCGACGGGCTGGTCCATATGTCCGCGGGCCGGTTGTCTGCTGCGCGCGCCGCGGCCGAGTCACTGCCGCCGCCACGGGGGACCGGCGTGGCCGAGCCGGGCATGATCCGCTCGGTGATTCTGGCTGAGGTTGCGGCGGCCACCGGCGATCGAAACTTATTGCAGCAGATGGTTAATGACGTGCGCGAGGCTACTGGCTCATCTCTGGTAGGTCGTGCGGTGGCGCATGTGCTCGCGCTGGCGGCCTGGGAGCGCGACGACATCCATGACGCGATGCGCTGGCTGGCCGGCGTCGCCCTACTTGGATCACCACTCGGGCCCCACGTCTTAAAGCGGGTGATGTTGGGTGCGCGGGTGGCATCGGCCGCCGCCGATGCCGGCTTGCGTGCGCGCGTCGTGCAGGCGATTGACCTTCTCGAGCGTGAGCGGCCGGCGATTCCAGTGTTCGCCGGGGTCGCCGGGTATGCCCGCGGAATACTCGAGCGTGACGCCCAGGCGCTGGTGGCGGCCGCGGACGTGCTTCGCCCGTTGACGCGGCCGATTCTTTACGCCATAGCCGCCGAGGATGCGGGCAGTGAACTCGCACGCAGTGGTCGTAGTGACGAGGCGGTTGATCAGCTCAACGCCGCTTTCGACACCTACATGCGGCATGAAGCGCTCGGCGCCGCACGACGCGTGGGCCGCGAGTTGCGCCAGTTAGGTGTGGAACGCCGTATCGTCAGCCAGCCGCGGGCGAAAGCGGGTTGGGACAGTCTTACCGACTCCGAGCTCAAGGTCATCAACCTCATCGCACAGGGCGTCACCAATCGCGCCGCAGCCGCGCAGCTGCACCTCTCCCCTCATACGGTGAAAACCCACATCCGCAGTGCGTTCGCCAAGCTGGGAATCAACTCCCGCGGCGAATTGACTCGGTTCGTGCGCCGGGTGTGACCGACCCACCCCTCAGCACCGCCCCCGCTTAGCTCTAACCCCACCCGGCCGTAAACATCGCCCCTCGGGGCGATGGTTGTGCGGCGCCCTCGCTGCGACCGTAGTCGCTATCAACCGTGAGCACGCGCGGAAAGAGCAACGATGCTCTTCTGCAATCGCAACACCCGAAACACGCTTCCTGCCAGGGAATTACAGACTGCGGCACCGAAGAAACACAACCGAACAAAACCACGAAAGATCCGTAAGGAGAACCATCCAATGATCACCAACCCGTTCCAGAGGAAGGCCTATGACGCGGTCGCAGCCGCACTTCCCTTCGCGATTGATCCCGCGAAGATCACCGTGGAGCCTGGGGTGTCGTACCTGCCGAGCCCGGTCAAGCTGCACGACTACGCCGCCGGTGTGATGGCCGCGTTCGGCTCGGTCGTCGAACACATCGGCCGCGTTCGCGGGCTACCGGCCCAGACCATGACCCTGAACCGCCGGCTGAGCGGGTTTCATCTCAACGAGCTGCAGACCCAATTCCTCAACGGCTACTCGGTCATTACTGACAACTGGCCGATGGGCGCCGACAACGGCACCTATCGCACGAAGGACGGGCGCTATGTGACGATGATCGGGCTTTTCCCGCACTTGGCCCTTGGGCTGACGGCCTATCTGCAGTGCGCGAATACCCCGGAGGCGATCCAGGCGGCGGTCGAGAATTACACCGCGCAGCAGCTCGAGGATGAAGTCGCTCGGCTCAACCTGGCGCTGGGCATCGTGCGTACCCCCCAGGAATGGCGTGCCCACCCGCAGGGAGCCGCGATGGCCAAGCTGCCCGTGTTGGACATCAACCACCGGGGCAGCACCAAGAAGCGTGTGCTGGGCACCGCCAAGTATCGCCCGCTCGAGGGTGTGCGGGTGGTCGCCCTGACCAACGTCGTTGCCGGTCCCACCGCCGGGTTTGTGCTGGCCGAGCAGGGCGCCGATGTCATCTCGGTTCATGCGCCCCACGGCGACTGGATTTCCGCGATCATTCTGAGCGTCGGCTGGGGCAAGAAAGAAATCCTGACCGACATCAAGAGTCCTGACGGGCAAAAGCGCTTGATCGACCTGCTGGCCAGCGCGGACGTGCTGCTCAGCAGCCAGCGGCCCGGTGCGCTCGACCACCTCGGTCTGACCCAGGCCGAGCTGCGGGAAATCAATCCCAATCTCGTGTACGCGCCCGAGTCGTGGGCCCCGCCCGGTACGCCCTGGGCTGAGCGCCGCGGATTTGAGCAGATTGCGCAGGCGGTCACCGGCACCATCCACCTGCATTCCGAGGGTCTGGGGCTGCAAGCTCCCACCGTGGTCCCCGCCCTGATGAATGACCATGTGACCGGCTGGCTGTTGGCCATTGCGGTGGTGGCGGCGCTGGCCGAGCGGGAAGAGAAAGGCGGTTTCTGGCACGTCGACACGTCGCTCATCCGTACGTCGATGTTGGGCAACGAGCTCGTGGGGTCGGTCGATGATGAGCCCTACGCGCCGGTCACCGTGCAGGACCTCATCGACTACGGCGTGGACCAGGACACCCCGTGGGGCACCTTCACGCGGTTCGCTCCGCCCGTGGCGTTCAGCCACACGCCTTCGATGGCATTGCGCGCCACTTCGTGGCCGGGCAGTGACTCCGACACCATCGGGTGGACCGTGAACCCGGCCGGCGACGCGCCGCCGCAGGTGCCGCACTATCCGTCGAAGTTGGCGCGCGAGGGTCGCATCCGCAACTTGGTGCCCAATTTCGGCGTCGAGGATCGCGGGGATGGCGGCGGCGTCGTCAGCCTTGTCTCCAAACCGGAGGCCTTCGAAGCCCAGCTGAAGAAGTACGCAGCAGCCCGCGTCTAAGCCTTAGGCACCCGGGCATGGGCCCGCGATCGAAACACCCGAAAATGGTTTTCTCCCAAGGAATTACAACCGATACACCTCATTGAAAAGAAACATCATGACCAGCAACACATTAGACACGTCCAAGTCTGACCTGCTCGACACGGTCATTGTCGCGCACGGCAACCTCAACCGCTGGCGCTCGCTCCACCAGTTGACCGCGAAGGTCTCCGCTGGCGGTGTGCTCTGGGGCCTCAAGGGCCAGCCCGGCATCCTCAAGGACTACACGATCACGCTCAGCCCGAATCTGCAGTCCGCGACCCTGGCGCCGTTCGCGGCCCCCGACCTACGCACCACTTACACGCCCGACCGCGTCGCCATCGAGACCGTGGACGGCCGGCTGGTCGAGGAGCGCACAAACCCCCGCGCCTCCTTCAGCGGCCACACCCTGCAGACCCCGTGGGACCGGCTGCACGCGGCGTACTTCGCGGGCTATGCGATGTGGAACTACCTCACCGAGCCGTTCACTTGGGCCGAGCCGGGCTTCTCCACCGTCGAGCTCGAGCCGTGGGAGGAGGATGGCGAGACCTGGCGCCGCCTGCAGGTGACCTTCCCCGAGCGCATCGCCACCCACTCGCGCGTGCAGACCTACTACATCGACGCGCAGGGCCTGATCCGACGGCACGACTACTTCGTGGACATTCTCGGCCCGGCAGAGACCGTCTCGGCGCACTACACCTGGGGCCACCAGACCTTCGACGGGTTCGTCTTCCCGACGCATCACTCCGTGCACCCCACCGATAACAAGGGCCGCAAGGTGGCCGAGCCGGTGATCATCTCCATCGACGTCGAGGACATCGCTCTGTCCTAGGGCGCACACCTAAAAACCAAAGGAGGCTTGGCATGTCGACGTATCGCGCTTTTCAGGTCACAGGGCAGCGGCAGTTTGAATTGGTCGAACGCGACCTGCAAGGGCCGCAGCCTGGTCATGTGCGGTTTCGGGTGCAAAGTTGCGGCGTGTGCCACAGCGATGTGCTCGCCGTTGAGGGCTTGCGCCCCGACCCGAGCCAGCCGGTGGTACCCGGGCATGAGGTCGTCGGCGTCATCGACGCCCTCGGGGAACAAGTACGCGGATGGAGCGTCGGTGACCGCGTTGGCCTTGGTTTCTTGGGAGGCCAGTGCGGCGTATGTGTCTGGTGCCGTCGCGGGGACTTCGTCAACTGCGAAAACCAACCTCGGCCCGGCACGACCGTGGACGGCGGATACGCCGAGGTGGTCTATGCCCGCGCGACCGGGCTTGTCCGTATTCCCGACGCCCTGGCGTCTGTGGATGCCTCTCCACTGCTGTGCGCCGGCATCACCACCTACAACGCCGTGCAGAAATTGAACGCGGAACCCGACGCGCTGGTGGCGATCCAGGGCATAGGTGGGCTGGGTCATCTGGGCGTGCAATACGCCAACAAGTTGGGTTACCGCGTCGCGGCCATCGCTCGGGGCACCGAGAAGGCTGTGCTGGCAGAGAAACTCGGGGCGCACCACTACATCGACAGTGCAGCAGTCGATCCCGCCAAGGCGTTACAGGAACTCGGCGGAGCGGTCGCGATCGTCGCCACCGCGGCCAGCGGCGCATCCATGTCACCGCTGCTAGCCGGGCTCGCACCACGCGGTCAGCTGGTGGTCGTCGGCGTGGGCAACGACCCGATCGAGGTCAACGCCTCCGATCTCGTCTTTGATAGCCGCTCGATCGTCGGCAGCCTCACCGGGTCGGCGATCGAAAACGAAGCGAGCCTGCGGTTCAGCGCCACACACGGAGTCGCACCCATGACTGAGGTGCGGCCCTTCGAAGATGCACCTGCGGCCTACGAGCGAATGATGTCCGGCAAGGCCAGATTTCGTGTGGTCCTCGATATGCAGACGCAGTAGCCAAACGGGCACCGAGGGCATGTTGGTCGTGGGGCAGGGAAAAGCCATGTCAGAGAACGAAACCGAAAATATGACCTCCGAGGTCGCCAAATGGTTCTTCGAGGACTACCTGCCCAGCTGGGTCGGCGTCGGCAACCAGGGCATCGACAAGGGACCCGGGTTCATCCTGGACTACTGGGGAGTGCCGCTCTACTACTACAACACCGACGGTGGCCAGTGGGCGCTCGACGGCGACAGCGTCATCGCCCTGCTCAACACAACCCATACCCGCTTGAAAGAAAACGGTTACGC
>Ga0306924_10001470_pt1 | contig 21556 bp, 19 predicted proteins | sample sta12Can44000111_FD_203756 | JGI IMG/M metagenome (GOLD analysis project Ga0306924, IMG submission 203756) | Lab enrichment of tropical soil microbial communities from Luquillo Experimental Forest, Puerto Rico - statanox.12C.anox.44.000.111 (v2)... | ecosystem: Environmental > Terrestrial >...
AACCGGTTTCTCTATTGCCTTCCTCGGATAGCCGTCGCCAGCATTTTTGGTTTTCAGATTGACCAAATTGAGAAGAACTTTCTATGAGTAAATTGTACGGGCGAGTTTTCGCACGGCCTGGGTCATGGGCAGCCCTACGGGGCTGCGCGGCGAGCGTCCGCAGGGCCTTCAGCACCGGACATCACGGCGCAGGATGCTTGACGAAGATTGGAACCTTGAAAACCAAGCGTTTTGTTCGTGCAGGAGGCAAACACAGAATGATCCGATGACGTACGGGTACGCGCGGGGATCGACGGAGAGCCAAAGCGTCGAGGCGGAAGTGCTCCAGCTTCGCCCCGCCGGTGCCCGGAAAGTGTCCCGGTCTGGTGCTGCTCGTGTCGCCGAGCCTTCGGCAGTCGCGCGAGCTGTTCGCCAAGGTCATCAGCTTCCTCAAAGAGCTCGAGCCGCCGCTCGCCGAGAAATTCCGCAGCAACACGGTCGATCCAGTCACGGCGTTGGAGCGCGTCCGCAGTGCGTTGCGCGCGCTGCAGCGCTCGGCAGATGGTTCGTTCGCGGTCCCGCTCTATGACGGCGCACGGCGTTTCGACATCCTCGGCCATATCCTGCCGAAAAGGATGCGAGCGAGGGCACGCTTCGGGTCGAGCTGACCCTGCGCGCGATTGCCGGGTTCAAAGGCGAGACGAGCGAAGACGGCGATCCCGACAGCCCGCCCCCCCGTGGCGCCGTTGCTCCGCTGGCCGGCGCGACGTTAAGGTCTTGCCATGGCGCTTTTGGAGCTCCGCGGCATCGGCATGGAATACGGCGCCATCCGCGCGCTCGCCGAGGTCGACTACACGGTCTCGCCGGGCGAGATCATCGGCCTCATTGGCGACAACGGCGCCGGCAAGTCGACCTTGGTCAAGATCATCGCCGGGAATTTTCCGCCGACTCACGGCACCATGCATTTCGACGGGCGCCAAGTACGCTTTCGCGGACCGGAGGATGCGCGCAACGCCGGCATCGAGGTCGTCTACCAGGACCTGGCCCTCGCCGACAATCTCTCGGGTGCCGCCAACGTCTTTCTCGGCCGCGAGCTGCGGCGGCGGGTCGCGGGCCTCAGCATCATGGACCATGCCGCAATGACGCACCGCGCGGCACGGCTCTTCGCCGAGCTCAAATCGGAGACGCGGCCCGAGGCCCTCGTGCGCACCCTCTCGGGCGGCCAGCGCCAGGCCGTGGCGATCGCGCGCACGCGGCTCGCCGAGGCCAAGCTAGTGCTGCTCGACGAGCCCACGGCGTCGATCTCGGTGCGGCAGGTGGCCGAGGTCCTCGACCTGATGCGCCGCATGCGCGACCACGGCCAGTCCGTCATCTTCATCAGCCACGCCATGCCGCACATCTTAGCCGTCGCCGACCGGATAACGGTGCTGCGCCGCGGCCAGAAGGTGGCCGACAAGCCGAGGGGTGCCACCTCGCCCGAGGAAGTGACGGCGCTGATAACCGGTGCCGTCGAGCGCGCCTAATGGCTGGCACCTCGGAACACCCGGCGTTGCTGCCCGCCCGCTTGCGGCCCGCATGGTGGCTCCGCGGCATGCCGCAAACCCAGACCGCCTATGTCGCCATCGCTTTCGCGGCCCTGATCGTCGTCATCTGGATCCTGGCACCGGTCTTCATGACGCCGCGCAACCTGCTCAACATCTCAAAGAACTTCAGCTTCATCGCGCTGATGTCGCTGGGCGAGACCTTGGTCATCATCAGCGGCGGGATCGACCTGTCGGTCGGCTCGGTTTGCGCGTTGAGCGCCGTCGTGACGATGATGCTGATGCGCTTCTTCTCGGCGACGGCGGCGGCGCAGGTGCCGGGTGCCACGATCGCGCTCGCGATACTGCTGGCATTGGCGCTCGCTGCGCTGATCGGCCTTATCAACGGCTTGCTGATCGCCCGAATACGCCTCTCGCCCTTTGTCACCACGCTCGGCATGCTCTCGGTCGCCCGCGGCATGACCTACGTCCTGACGCAAGGCCGCGCACAATATCCGACAGGGCCCGACGTCGCCGGCTTCACCCGGTTCGCCAACGGGACCGTGCTCGGCCTGCCGACGCAGCTCGTCTATCTCCTCGTGCTCGCCGTCCTGATGGCGCTGGCGCTGCGCCACCTCGTTTGGGGCCGGCATCTCTACGCCGTCGGCGGTAATGCGCAAGCGGCGGCCTTGACCGGGGTGCGCGTCCCGCGCGTCGTCGTCTCGGTCTATGTGCTGAGCGGGCTTGCCGCCGGCTTCAGCGGCGTGATGATCGCCGGCTGGCTGGGTGCAGCTCCCGCCAATCTCGCGACAGGATACGAGCTGCGGGTGATCGCCGCCGCGGTAATCGGCGGCGCCAATCTCGCCGGCGGCGCCGGCGGTGCCGCAGGTGCGGTCATCGGCGCCGCACTCATCGAGGTGATCCGCAACGGCTTTGTGCTGATCGGCGCCAATACCTATTGGGAAGAGGTGTTCGTCGGCGTAATCATCATCATCGCCGTGCTGGTCGATCAGCTTCGCACCCGACGCGTCTTCTGAGCGACGCGAATGGGCGGCAGCAGAGCAGAGGAGGAAAGCCATGAAGCGCGTGATTCTCGCAGCACTCGCCGCGACGGTGCTGGCCGCCCCGGTCGGGGCCGCCGAGAAACTTCGATTCGCGGTCGTGCCAAAGGCGATGAACAACCCGTTCTTCGACATCGCGCGCGACGGCTGCATCAAGCGCGCCAAGGAGCTTGGCAACGTCGAATGCGTCTATCGCGGGCCGATCGAGCACGAGCCTGCGACCCAGGTGCAGATCATCCAGGATCTGATCACGCAGCGGATCGACGGCCTTGCGATCTCGGTCTCCGACGTCGGTGCCGCGACCGGCGTCATCAAGGCGGGGCGCGACGTAGGTATCCATGTCATCACCTTCGACGCCGACGCGCCGGGTTCGGCGCGCGAGGCCTACATCGGCACGAACAATAAGGATCTGGGGAGAGCCTTGGGTGAGATGCTGGTCAAGGCGCAGCCGCGTGCCGGCGTCTACGGGATGGTTTCGGGCGGCCCGGCCGCGGCCAATCTCAATGAGCGCCTCGAAGGGGTCCGCGAGGTGGCGGGGAAGGCAGGTTGGAAGGAGGTGTCCGGCTCACCCACCTATTGCAACGACGACGCGGCCCTCGCGGTCCAGCAGCTCAACGACCTGACGACGGCGCATTCCGATCTCAACGCGGTCGTCGCGGTCGGCGGCTGGCCGCTCTTCGTGCCGGAGGGCTACCGGGGTTTCGTCGACAGCAATGCCGACCGCTTCAAGAGCGGCAAACTGGTGGCGGTCTCCGCCGACACGCTACCCTCCGAGCTGCAACTCCTCAAACAGGGCTACGTCGCCGCACTCGTCGGGCAACGTCCTTTCGAGATGGGCGAGAAGGCGATGGATACTCTGCTGGCGCTCCACGACGGCAAGCCGTCGCCGCAGATCATCTACACCGGCGTCGATCGGGTGACCAAAGACAACGTCGGCGAGTTTGTGAAATAGCGCCGCGCGCCGGTTGTTGCGTCGTTCGTTGTGGCGGCATGCCGCCCGCTCTCCGGTAGCCGCGACAAGACGATGACGATCCGAGACCTGCTCGGGATAAAACAAGCCGCCCGGCTCGGGGCCGGGCGGCTTTTCGTTATTCGCGATTTTAAGAGAACTCATCGCCAATGGTGGTGGTAGTAGTGATGGCCAGGGCCGAATGTGCCGCCGATAAAAAAGCCCCCGGGATATCCATAGGCCGGGTACCCGTAATAACCGTAGGGATAATAGGGCGCCGGCGCGTAATACCCCAGGCCAGGAAATGGAATACCAACGCCGACAAAGACCCTTGCGTCGGCAGGTGTCGATCGCAAGGTCATGGTGCCAAGGGTTAACACGGTAACCAAGACCGCGGCGAGATGCTTGAGCCACGCGTTCCTTGTGAGAACTGACATAGCTTACCTCCACATTTGCCACGACCGCTAGGGTCGCTGATATTACTTATACGCGCCAGCCCGTACTTTTATCCCCGACACTGTCCGTTCTTCGACGATCGCGGCTACGCGCATCGAGCATGAGTTCCAGACACCGGCGCTAGATCCCGTCGCCGGTCATAAAGAAGCCGAGCCCCGGATGGTCGAGCAGCTCGGCGAGCGAGTATTCTTTCGGTTGTTCGCTCATTATTCCCTCCGTCTACCCGCCAGCCGCGCGGCGACATAAGCGGGGACATGATTTCTGCCGATGAGGTGGACGCGGCTCCGGTCGTCTTCAATTTCGATTAAACATTGGGATTTCGGGGGACATCTTGGCGCGGTCGCGTGCGGCGATGTCGGTCGCCTGATGTGTGACGTGTTGCCGAAACGTTCTTAAGGCACTTTTCTCGTTTGCGAGGGCCAACCCCGCGGGCATTCTGCAAGGCCGTTCAATTCCGGGAGGGTCGATGAGGACCGGTGCCGAATACCAAGACGCCCTGCATGACGGGCGAAGGGTCTGGGTCTTAGGCGATGGTCTGATCGACGACGTCACCGTCCATCCCGCCACCCGGGCGGTCGTCGATGAGTATGCCGCCTGGTACGACCGCCACCTCGATCCCGCCTGGCAGGACGTCGTCCTGACCCCGCCGGATGCGAACGGTGACCGGGCGCCCTGGGGCTATATCGTGCCAAGGAACGCCGCGGACCTCAGCCGAGTGGGGCGGTCCTTCTCGAAGACGACTTTTCTCAGCGCCGGCAACCTGACGCACACGCCGGCCTATGGTCAGCTGATCGCGCTTGGCGTTCTCTGCGCCGCCCAGGAGGCGGCCGTCTCACCGAAGCAGATCCGTGATGCGGCCGCCTACCGCGAGCTGATCGCCGCTACCGGGCGTTTTCTGACCTTCTCGGCCGGTGCCGCCACGATCGGCCATCGCATGCGCGAGAACCCAGGCGAGCGAGCCGCACTCAAGGTCGTCCGCGAAACCGATGCGGGTCTCGTGCTCAGCGGCAAGATAGGGATGCATACGAGCCCGGCCTATGCCGAGGATGTCTATGTCGGCGCGTTTCGGGTGTCGACATCGACGGACATCGTGCCACCTTCATCGTGCCGGTCGCCGCCCCGGGGGTTACGGTGATCTGCCGAAAGATCTCCGCCCGCGAGGTGAACGCGTTCGCTGCACCGCTCAGCAGCCGCTACGACGAGCTCGATGGGCAGATGTGGCTCGACGACGTGTTCATTCCCTGGGAGCGCGTTTTCCTACTTGATCAGTCTCCGGAGCCCATCGCCCGCTGGCTGTTCTGGCATCAGCTCTATTGCTGGTTGTCGAAGGCGGAGTTCACCTTGGGACTGGCGCTCGCCTGCACGCACGCGATAGGGCTGACGGCAAACGAGCCGACGATCGAATACCTGATCGATCTGATCGTCGACGTGCAGACGGTGCGGAGCTGCCAGATCGCCGCGGAGCTCGACCCCGAATTCACGTCCGAGGGCTATTGCTATCCCAACCACCGCCACGTCGCAGCGGGTAGCATAGCGATGCTGAACGCGCGGCCGCGGATGTCTGAGATCCTGCGGATCCTGCCCGGCTCGTCCTTGGTCGTCGCACCGTCCGATCGCGATCTCGCGGCACCCGAAGTCGCGGCAGGGCTCGACGAGTCGTTCAGCGGCGGTGGCTACACCCCAAAGCAACGCTCCGCCTTGCTGCAGATGGCCTGGGACCACGTGTCCTCGGCGCTCGATGGCCGTGAATCGGCGTTCGAATTGCACGCGAATGGCGGCATGCCCGCCTGGCGCGGCCGTCTGCGGCGCAATTTCGACCGCTACAACGAGCTGGCGAACGCCGTGTTATGTCAGCTAAACGTGGCAATGCCGGAGATCGACCTGAGCTCTATTCGAGCCGCGCCGATCGCGCTGCGACGGCCGGTCACCCCTTCGAGGTGACCGCACCACCGCCTCCCGAGAAAACGGCACCCTCTACCGCGACACCCGGTCACACCAGCGAAGGCCGGTGCCCATCACCGGGATAGATCCCGGCCTTCGCCGGGATGACGATGGGTTTTCTCGCATGATGGTACGCGCGCCGTGCGCTGGGGATCTCCCGCGAAAATCTCCGAACGCTCGCCGCTCGCCACCTCGCTGGCCGCGTTTCTTTCCTGCGCGGTGTGTCGCCGGTGCTGGCTGCCCCTCTCACGCAAATCGCCGTTCCGCGGGCCGCGAAAGAGGCGTCCGCTCCGCCTCGATCAGCCCGGCCATTAGTCGGCGGAACTGGTTGAGGGCACCATCGGTAGCGAGGACCATCATCCGGCGCTCGGGTGTCCACTCGACGACACGCTGTTGGGCTTCGATCATCGCCTTGTCTTCGGCGAACGCTTTTTCGAAGACGACGATCTGCTGCTTCGACTGCTCCTCGGTCGCGTAACTGCGACTGAGGCAGCCGGAGTAATAATAGACCGTCTGCCGCTCGGAGATCGGTGTCACCACCTGCGAAGTCAGCGAGCGCCACATCGGCTCGGACGACGGCGCGCCCGTGTCGCAAGCCGCGGCGGTACCCGGCGCGTGCGATTGCGTGGCAAGCAGGAAGACGCCGGGAACCAGATAGTCGTAAGAGGCCCACATATCGGTGCGGGCCTCGGGGGGGCAGCCCAAGATACGCGGGCGCCGGGTTGTTAACGACCCAGCGCGCGATCCGCAAACCCCGCTCGATCGGCGTGACCTGTGGCCGGCTTTCGCCCCAGCTCATGCTGTTCCGGCCGAGGGTCTTCTCGTGCACATAGCTGAGATGAGTTAGATCGAGGAGATTGTCGTTGATCAGCTCGTAATTGGCCTCGTAGGCGAGTTGGCCGGTCTGCATGAACCAGTCCGGATGGTCGTGTCCGAGAGCGGCCGGGATCAGCGCCGGGTCGGCGAGCGCCGGATCGCCCATCCACAGCCAGACCCAGCAATCCCGCTCGACGACTGGGTAGCTGCGAACCACCGCGCTGCTGGGGGCGAAATCTTGGCCGGGGACCTCGACGCACTTGCCCGAAGGCGCGAATTTCAGCCCGTGATACATGCAGCGCAGATCGTCGCCCTCGATCCGCCCGCGCGACAATGGCGCCAGCCGGTGGCAGCACCGGTCCTCGAGCGCCACCACGCCGCCGTCAGCCTTGCGATAGAGCACGATCGGCTCACCCAACATCGTGCGCGACACCAGACTGTCGGCGGCGATATGGTGGCTCCAGCCAGCGACATAACAGCAGTTGCGCAAGAACATCATCGATCCTCCCTCACGATCTCGGGAAGACTACGATTTTGCAGGTCGCACATCCAGGAGCCTCGTCATGATCAAGTTCGGTGTCGGCCAGCCCGTGACGCGGCTCGAGGACGCCAGGCTGCTGAAGGGCAAAGGCCGGTATCAGGACGACACCAACCTGCCTGGACAGCTCCATGCGGTGTTCCTGCGGTCGCCACACGCGCACGCCAAGATTAGGTCGATCGACACGACCGCCGCAGCGGCCGCGCCAGGCGTGCACGTGGTCTATACGGGTGCGGATTACGCGGCCGACGGGCTCGCAATGCCGAAGGCGGCGATGCCGCGCAAAAAGGCCGACGGGTCACCGATGTTCGCGCCGCAACGGCCGGCGCTGATCGTCGATTGCGCTCGCTACGTCGGCGACCCTGTCGCGATGATCATCGCGGACACGTTAGCGCAGGCGAAGGACGCCGCCGAGCTGGTCGAGGTCGACTACGAGCCGCTGCCCTCGGTCACCTCGACGGCCGATGCGGCGCGACCCGACTCGCCGCGGGTCTGGGACGAGAACCCGGACAACATCTCCCATACTTATGAGCGAGGCGACAAGGCCAAGACCGAAGCCGCCTTCGCCCGCGCCCGGCACATCGTCTGGCGCCGTTATGTGATCAGCCGGGTGCACGCCCAGTACATGGAGCCGCGTGGTGCCATCGGCACCTACGATGCCGGGGAAGACCGTTACACCCTCTATGCCGACGTCAACTATCCCCACCGTGTCCGCAACATGCTGGCCAACATGGTCTTCAAGGTGCCGGAAAGCAAAGTCCGGGTCGTCTGTCATGACGTCGGCGGCGGGTTTGGCGCCAAGGGTTGGCAATATGTCGAGCATCGCCTGACCCTGTGGGCGGCAAAGAAGCTCGGCCGTCCGGTTAAATGGAGCTGCGAGCGCTCCGAGGTGATCCTCGCGGACGAGCACGGGCGGGACAATATCGGCGAGATCGAGCTCGCCTTCGACAAGAACGCGAAAATCCTGGCATTGCGCCTGCACATGATCGCGAATATCGGCGCCTATATCGCCTCCGATCGCCAGCTGCTCACACCCTTCGGCATGATCGGCACAGTGGTCGGCGTCTACGACATTCCGGCCGCCTATGTCAGCATCGATGCGGTGCTGTCGAACACCAGCCCGACCGCCCCCTATCGCGGCGCTGGACGGCCGGAGGCGATCTATCTGATCGAGCGCGCGATCGAAGCCGCGGCCCGCGAGCTCAACCTCGATCCGATCGAGCTCAGGCTGCGCAACATGATTCCGGCTGCGGCGATGCCTTACCAGACCGCTCTCGGGCCCAATTACGATTGCGGCGAGTTCGCCAAGAACATGGAGACGGCACTCGCCGCGGCCGATCATGCGGGCTTTGCTGCGCGGCGCGAGGAAGCGCAGAAGCGAGGCATGTTGCGGGGCATCGGTCTCGCCAATGCGGTCGAGGCGGCTGCCGGCCCTGTCCCGGAATATGCCGAAATCCGCTTCAATCCGGGCGGCACCGCAATGCTGCTGATGGGGACGAAGGCGCATGGGCAAGGCCACGAGACGGCGTTCAAGCAGATCCTTTGCGATCGCCTCGGCCTCGACCCAAACGACGTCCAGTACATCGACGGCGATACCGATCGCGTGGCCTTCGGCATGGGCTCCAATGGCTCGCGCTCGATGGTGGTCGGCGGCTCGGCGCTCAGCCTCGCGGCCGGGAAGATCATCGACAAAGGAAAACGGCTCGCGGGCCATCTGCTCGAAGCCGCCGAAGCCGATCTCGAATTCGCCGACGGCAAGTTCACGGTCGTCGGCACCGACCGCAATATCTCGCTGATGCAGGTCGCCCGAACCTCCTTCCAGCCGGCTCGCCTGCCGCCTGGGATGGAACCGGGGTTCTACGAGCACGCCACTTATGCCCCCGAGCGCACCACATTCCCCAATGGCTGTCACGTCTGCGAGGTCGAAATCGATCCCGAGACCGGTGCCGTTACCCTTGTCGGCTATGTGGTCGTCGACGATGTCGGCACGGTGATCAACCCGCTGACCCTCAAGGGACAGGTGCATGGTGGCCTCGCCCAGGGGATCGGGCAGGTGCTGATGGAGCAGGTCGCCTACGATCGCCAATCCGGGCAGCTACTCTCCGCCAGCTTTATGGACTACGCGATGCCGCGCGCCGACGTGATGTGCGACATCGCGATCCACGAAAATCCGGTGCCGACCAAGACCAACCCATTGGGCGCCAAGGGAGCGGGGGAAGCGGGCTGCGTCGGCGCCCTGCCGGCGGTGATGATCGCGATCATGAACGCGCTCGAACCGCTCGGCGTGTGCGAGCTCGACATGCCCGCGACCGGCGAGCGTGTCTGGGAGGCCATCTGCAACGCAGGCGCCCGGACCTGATTTGTGGAAGTGCCGAATAAACGAAGGTTGTGGAAAAAGCGGAGCGTAGCTTCAATGTAGACACCTAAGGAGAGAAGTTGATGACAAGCGACGACGTCGTGCGCGCCCGAATTGACGGGAAGGTCAAGGAGCAAGCAACCCGCGTTCTGGCCGACATGGGCCTGTCCGTATCCGATGCGATTCGAATGCTGCTGGTGCGCGTGGCACGCGAAAAGGCCTTGCCCTTTGATGTCAGGATACCGAATGAAGAAACCGTCGCCGCCATAGAAGAACTCAGGAAAGGCGAGGGCCATAAGGCCGACAGCATCGACGACCTCATGGCCCAACTGAATGCGGAAAATTGAATGGTCCAATAGCTTCGCACGCGACTACACACGGATCAAAGCCGCACTGCGATACAGGAATCTGGACGATTTGTTGCGTGCGCTGTTGGTGCTCTTGACGAGCGACCAGCCGCTGCCGTACCACTATCAGGATCACCCGTTATCTGGCAGCTGGTCGGGATGCCGTGACTGCCATCTCCGGCCGGACCTTTCGCTGATCTACGAGAAATTCGGGACTAATATAACCTGCTTCGCCTCGTACGGCTCGGCTCTCACAGCGAGATGGAGGCCGACCGCCCTGTCTTCAATTAATTGAAGTGGCAGGAGACCGAGCCGTAGGGGCCGAAATCGGCGTGGAAGGTATCGCCGGGGCGCGCCTCGACGATGCGGATGAACGAGCCGCTGAGCACGATCTGCCCTGGCTCGAGGGCGACGTCGTGGGCCGCGAGCTTATTGGCGAGCCAGGCGATGCCGTTGGCCGGATGGCCGAGCACAGCGGCAGCGACGCCCGATTCCTCGATCTGGCCATTGCGCAGGCAGAGTGCCGCGACCCAGCGCAAATCGGCCTCGTGCGGTTTGAACGGCCGCCCGCCGATAACGAGCCCCGCATTGCCGGCATTGTCCGCAATGCTGTCGACGATCGTGCGGGGCTTGCCGATCTCCGGATCGGTCCGGTGCAGCCGCGAGTCGAGGATCTCCAATGACGGAATGAGGAAATCCGTCGCGTTCAACACGTCGAAGATCGTGCAGCCTGGCCCGCAGAGCCTTTTGCTCAGGATGAACGCGAGCTCGACCTCGACCCGCGGCGCGGTAAAGGTACCGGCCGGAATCTCGGCACCGTCGGCGAACATCGTGTCGTCCAGCAGGCAGCCGTAATCGGGCTCTTTGACGCTCGACTGCGACTGCATCGCCTTCGAGGTCAGACCAATCTTGTGGCCCAGCACCCGGTGCCCCTCAGCAAGCCTGATCCCCACCCAAGCGCGCTGGATGGCGTAGGCGTCTTCGATCGTCGCCTCTGGGAACTGCGCCGTCACTGGACGCATCAGCTCGTGCGTCTTTCGCGCCTGCTCGATGCGGGCAGCCAGCGAACGAATGGTCTTCTCGTCGAACATCTCGCCACCTCTACTTCAGAGCATCTGGGCGCCATCGACCGCGATGTTCTGGCCGGTGACCCAGCCGGCGAGCGGCGAACACAGGAACAATGCGACCTGCGCTATCTCCTCCGGCCGACCCAACCGGCCGAACGGAATGCTTCTGAGGATGCGCCCGTAGAGGTCGGGATTGTTCAACCGGGCGCGCTCCCACGTGCCGCCGGGAAACTCGATCGAGCCGGGGGCGATGCCGTTAACCCGGATTCCCTTGCGGGCGAGTGCGGCGGCTTCGGTCAGGGTGTAATTGAGGACCGCCGCCTTGATGGCCGCGTAAGGGGGCGTGCGAGGCGTGGCGCGAAGCCCCGAGATCGACGAGATGTTGAGGATCGCGGCGGAAGCGGATTTTTCGAGGTAGGGCAATGCCGCGCGGATCGCCCGCACCGTCGCCATCAGATCGACCGAGACGCTGACCGCCCAACCTGCCTCGTTATCGGTGGCACCGAAACCGGAGGCGTTGTTGACCAGGATGTCGATCCCCCCGAGTGCCGCTGCGGCGTCCTCGATGTAGCGGGGGACTGCCGCCTCGTCGGCGAGATCGCAGACCGCGGAATGCGCGGTGCCGCCATGCCGGGCAATCTCCTCGCGCGTGGCGGCGAGCCGCTCGGCGCCACGGGCGCAGATCGACACCCCTGCACCCGCCTCGGCAAAGGCGAGTGCGATCGCGCGCCCGATGCCCCTGCTGCCGCCGGCCACGACCGCGTGCTTGCCGGCAAGATCGATCCTCACGATGGTTCCTCCTCGGGATTCGTCTGAGAGTTCAAGACGAGATCGTTTGTATCATGCCGATGACCCCGCCGTCTGGGCCGCGGCCTTTCGACTCGCCGCGTGCCGTTCGATCACGAAATAGAAGGTTGGGATCAGGAACAAAGTCAGCAAGGTCGCCGGGAACAGCCCACCGGCTACGACCGTAGCGAGAGCGCGCTGTACGTCGCTGCCGACCCCGGTCGCCAGGGCCGCCGGGAGCATACCGACCGTTGCGACGGTTGCCGTCATCAGGACGGGCCGCAGGCGTTCACCGGCGCCCATTAAGACAGCATCGATCAGCGCAATGTCGAGATCGCGGACGCGATTGAGGTTGGCCACCATGATGACCCCGTTCATGACGGCGACGCCGAACAACGCAATAAAGCCGACCCCGGAGGAGACATTGAGCGTGACCCCGGTGAGGTGGAGTGCAATCAACCCGCCCAACGTCGCCAGCGGCACGACGCCGAGAATCAGCACCACTTGGCGCAGCGCCCCGAATTCCGCGTACAGCAGTATGATCATCAGGCCCAGGATCGAGCCGAAAATCAATCCGAAACGAGCTTCGGCGCGCTCTTCGCTCTCGAACTCTCCGCCCCATTCGAGGCGGTAGCGGCTGGCGTCAAACGAAACCTTTTCAGCAATGGCCTTTTTAGCCTCCGCCAGCAGCGCCGGCAAGCTGCGATCCTGGTAATTGAGCTTTACCATCAGGTAGCGGTGATTCATGTCACGATCGATGGTGCTCTCGCCGCTCTGCAACTGGATACGCGCGACCTGCCCCAGCGGCACGAGTGCGCCCGTACTCGAGGTCAGCGGCAGGCCGCCGATGGCCTCAGGGCCGTTGCGAGCTCGTTCCGGGAAGCGGACGGTCACGTCGTAGTGTCGTTCACCTATGAACACCTGGCTCACTGCCTCGCCGCCGATTCCCGTCTGAATCAGGGCCGAAATGTCGGCGACGTTGATGCCATAGCGGGCTGCCGCCTCGCGATCCACTCTGATCGCGACCTGCGCCAATGGCGGCCGTTGATCGACGAGCACATCGGTGGTCCCGGGCAGGGTCTGGAGAACCTCGACGATTTCCTTTGCGATCCGGCGCAGCTCGTCGAAATCATCACCGAATATCTTCAGTGCGAGTTGGCTGTGCGGATCGAATACCTTGTCCAGGACGCTGTCGATGATCGGTTGACTGAAGGCAATCTCGTAGCCCGGCAGTTCGCCGAGCCGCGCCGCCATGCGCCGCACGAGATCCTGCTTGCTACCGCCGGACGGCCAAGTAGCGTAGGGACGCAGAGTGATCCCCGATTCGAGGTGCGATGGCGTCCACGGATCGGTGCCGTCATCATTGCGTCCGACATGGGTCACGACGTTTGAAACCTCGGGAAACTCGAGGACGGCTTTGCGCAAATCGGCATCCATCTCTGCCGCCTTCGCCAATGAAATTCCGCCGGGCATTTCGGCATGGAGCCAGATCGAGCCCTCATCGAGCTCCGGCAGGAATTCGCGCCAGACCGTCATGCCAAGTCCGACCACAGCGACCGCCGCGGCGGCGCTCAGCAAGTAAACGACGCGCGGCCGACGCAAGGAGCCTAGGAGAACTCGTTGGTATGCCGCCTCGATCCAACCGAGGACAGGATTGCGAAAGACGCGCCGCGGCTTACGATACGCGAGATACGAGAGACCGGGAACCAAGGTAAGCGCCAATAGCAGCGCGCCCAATTGCGCAAAGCCCACTGCATAGGCCATCGGATAGAACAGCTTCGCCTCGATCCGCTGAAACGCAAACAGCGGCAGGTAGGCCGCTATGATAATCAACGTTGCAAAGAAGATCGGCCGCGCGACCTGGCGGGCGGCCGCGATCGCGTCTTCTTCTGTGAGAGGCTCGTCGGGTTTCGCCTCGCGGCGCCGCAAAATGGCGTCAGTCATTACGATCGCGCCATCAACAATGATGCCGAAATCGATTGCGCCGAGCGACAACAGGTTGGCCGGGATATTGGCGAGTTTCATCATGATGAATGCCGTCACCAGGGCGAAAGGGATGGTGACGGCGACGATCAGCGCGCTGCGCGGACTGCCGAGGAAAAGGAGCAGGACAAGGAGCACGAGCCCAACGCCCTGCAAGATGGTGCGCGAGACCCTGTCGATCGTTTCATCGACGAGGTTGGAGCGATCGAGATAGGACACGAGCCGCACGTCCTCGGCCTTCAGGCGCTGGTTCAGCTCCGCAACCTTGTCGTGGACGCCGCTCATCACCCGCGAGGGATTGTCGCCACGCAGTAGCAGGACCGTTCCCTCGACCCCGTCGTTCCTCTCATTGTAGCCAAGGATGCCGTGGCGCTCTTGGTTGGCGAGCTTGAGCTTGCCGAGATCGCGCAGAAAGATCGGCGTGCCGTTCCGCTGCGTAACCACGATGGCGCCCATGTCGTCGAGCGTCTGCACCAAACCGATGCTGCGGATGACGAAGCCGAGTTCGCCGCGCGGCACGACGCTCCCGCCGGCGCTGCCGCTGTTGACGTTGATGGCGTCTGTGACGTTCTTCAAGGACAGGTTGAAGCGCACGAGCTGCTCCGGATCGAGCTCGAGCTGAAACTGCGTCGTGATGCCGCCAAAATTCTCCACATCGGCGACACCGGGCACCTGCTTGAGTGCCGGAATGACGATCCAGCGCTGGATCTCGGAAAGTTCTCTGAGGCCCTTGGTGTCGGATTGGAGTGTGTAGTAAAAAATTTGGCCGGTTGGCGACGTCACCGGGTCCAGACCCGGCGTCAGTCCAGGGGGCAGGGTAACATTCTGGAGGCGCTCGTTGATGCGCTGACGAGCCCAATAATCGTCGGTGCCGTCGCGGAAGACGAGCGTGATCAGAGACAAACCGAACGTGCTCTTTGAGCGCATAAAGAGCATGCCGGGCGTGCCATTGAGTTCACGTTCGAGCGGGATCGTTATCTGCTGCTCGACTTCTTCAGCGGCGAGCCCTGGTGCCTGGGTGATCACCTGCGCGCTGACGTCGGCGACGTCCGGATAAGCCTCTACCGCGAGCCGGGTCCAGGAATAGTAGCCAAAGATCGCGGCAAAGCAGCAGATCATCGCCACGACCAGGCGCTTCTGCAGGGCGATGCGGACGAGGCAATCAATCATTGAGCAGCACTGCGCCCTTGACCACGACGCGCTCACCGGCCTGGAGGCCGTGCGCTATGACGGCTTGATCCCCTTGCTGGAAATCGATCTCGATAGGGCGCGCCTCGAACGTCCATGGTGCAATCTCGACGAACACCTGATCGGCCTCGTTCCTCAGCACCACGGCGGTCGCCGGGACGATCGGTACCATTCGCTTCGGGGTCATGAACGTGGCGTTGGCGAACATGTTCGGTTTCAACCGCATGTCCGGGTTCTGGAACGCAATACGGACCTTGGTGCGGCGCGTGTCCGGATCGAGAATGTCGCTGACGAAGAGGACCCGGCCCTTGAAGACTTCGCCCGGATAAGCTGTGAAGACGACGTCGACGGCCTGACCCTGCGCCGCCAGAGCCGTGTCTTTCTCGGCAACGTTCGCGGTGACCCAGATTTCGTCCAGATTGGCGATCGTCATTATCGCGGCGGTGGGGTCATTGAGATGGGCACCCCTGGCCACCTGCAGATCGATCACGCTGCCCGACACCGGTGCCTTCAGTGAAAGCTTGCGCCCCTCTAGCTTGGGATCGGCTGAGGCTCCGATCGCCCTGAGCCGCGACTGCGCTCGTTCTAACTCGGCCTGAGCCTGGGCGTGATCGTTCTCGGCCTGTTGGCGGTCCTTGACGGACCCAGCGGAGTATTTTTCCAGGGCGACGGCGCGGTCAAGCGTTTGCTTGGTCATCTTGACTGCCGAGCGCGCCTTGTCCTCGTCAGCGTAGGCCTGGGCGAGATCGCTCGAATCGATCACCGCGAGCTCCTGTCCCCGCTCGACGCGTTCGCCGAGCTGGATCTTGAGATCAATCAGGCGGCCAGCGACCGGCGGCAGTACTTTCACGGTGCGCGCGGGATCGGCTTCGACCACAGCCGGCAGCTCCAGGGTGCGCTGGATCTCCTTTGCCGCGACCGTCCCGATCATCAGCTTGCTACGCAGCGGCGAGCCTTCCGGGATCGCGATCCGCGAGCCTTCTCTGACCAGATTTGGCACGCTCTTTTGTGGCACAGCCACGGGCAGACGAGCCCGTGAGTCCCATGAATTCAACCAATAAGCGGCTACCCCGCCGCCAGCTGCAAACAAGACCAGCGTCAGCACCACACCCCAGCGCTTGAAGCTACTCTGGGACGTCTCGTGCCGGTTATCCGCCGTGTCGAATTGCGTCGTCCGGGGCATACTAAATGAACAGATTGTGCCGCGACGACGGTAGCGGTCAGCCGCAGCAATGGTGTCGAGCAGGGCGAGTAGTCGCCGCCCGGCCGGTGAGCGCAGCAGGTCAGGTGAGGGGTGGCGCGCGAGCCCGGAAAAGGAGATGCGGCAATGCTACCAGGCCAATTTGGACGTTTGTCGCAAATTGTGCCCGAGTGCCGACAGCCGGCCTTGGCAACGCCGCCGCCGCCGCCATCCTGACGGAGTTGGCCAGGACCATGACGGCGCAGATGGCGCAGTAGTCGGACCCAAGGCCGATCGGTTTTGCCGGTGCCGAAGAGGCATCAGACCCGGTTGTCGACGCTGCACCGATGCTGATCGCAGACAGCGGCGAGGAAGCGGATCCCGAACGAAATTCTGAGCGATGAACGTGTCCGAACGACAGCACGAATTGGACCGCGAGCGCTAACACTGCGCACCACGATCCGGGCCTAATGTTCGATCGAACCCAACGCATCCAGGCAGCCGCCTTAGGCATTCCCCTGGCGAAGTCGATACCATCGGGCCGCGGGAAATGCATCAAATTATAGTTTATGCCCACCACGTCGCCGAGTGGCACGATAAATTCGGAAGGCCCCTATGATTGACCCTAATCCGCGACCGGTTCAGCATGCCCGCCGCGCGCAGCTGCGAAAGGGCTAACTTGATGATCAAGAGCGTAGGATTGCTGACCCGCAAGGAGGGGCTGTCGCACGAAGACTTCGTCAAGCATTGGTTCGAGATACATGCACCTCTGGCCCATGCAGTGCCGGGGGTGCGCCGCTATGTCCAGTCGCACATTGTCGAAGAGCGGACGCGTCCCGACATTCCCTCGACCGATGTCAGGATCGATGGCATAGCCGAGCTCTGGTACGACGACCGGGCAGCGATGGAACGAGCCAACGCGTCGCCCGAGGCCAAGCGGCTGCACGCCGACGGCGCCCTGTTCATCGGCCGGATCAAGAGCTTCGTCGTCGGAGAAAAGGTGATCATCTCGCGGGAGTGAGCATGACCGAAAAACCGCTCCGCTATTTGTCCGGCTTCGGCAACGAGCACGCCACCGAGGCATTGCCGGGCACCCTGCCAGAGGGCCAGAACGCGCCGCAAAAGCCGCCGCGCGGCCTTTACACCGAGCAGATTTCAGGCACGCCGTTCACCGCGCCGCGCGGCCACAATAGGCGATCGTGGCTCTACCGCATCCGGCCCTCGGCGATGCACTCGGCTTTTCGTCCGATCGACAACGGGTTGCTCCGCAGCGCGCCGTTCGACGAGGTGGCGCCGCCGCCCAACCGCCTTAGATGGGACCCTCTGCCCTTCCCCGACGAGCCGGCCGATTTTATCGACGGCCTCGTTACGATGGGTGACAACGGCGATACGAGCGGGCGCTCGGGTGTCGCGATCCACATCTACCGCGCGACGAGGTCGATGCAGCGCCGCGTCTTTTACGATGCCGATGGCGAACTGTTGATCGTGCCGCAAACCGGGCGGCTGCTGTTCGTCACCGAGTTAGGCGTTATCGAGGCAGGTCCCGGCGAGGTCGCCGTCGTCCCACGCGGTGTCAAATTCCGCGTCGAGCTACTCGACGACCGGGCGCGCGGCTATGTCTGCGAGAATTACGGTGCGCTCTTCCGGCTCCCCGAGCTCGGACCGATCGGCGCCAACGGCCTTGCCAACCCGCGGGATTTCCGCACCCCGGTCGCCGCGTTCGAAGACAAGGACGAACCCTGCGAGGTTGTCGTCAAGTTCGAGGGCAATCTCTGGGCGGCTGAGCTCGACCATTCGCCGCTCGATGTCGTCGCCTGGCATGGCAACTACACCCCTTACGCCTATGATCTCGCGCGCTTCAACACACTCGGCACGGTCAGCTTCGACCACCCCGACCCGTCGATCTTCACCGTGCTGACCGCACCCAGTGACACCCCCGGCACCGCCAATTGCGACTTCGTGATCTTCCCGCCGCGCTGGCTCGTCGCCGAGCACACCTTCCGCCCGCCCTGGTTTCACCGCAACGTCATGAGCGAGTTCATGGGCCTGGTGCAGGGCGCCTACGACGCCAAGGCCGAGGGCTTTATCCCGGGCGGCGCCTCATTGCACAATTGCATGTCGGCCCACGGTCCCGACCGCGCCACTTTCGAGAAGGCGACGGCGGCCGAACTGATCCCGCAAAAGATCGCGGACACGCTCGCCTTCATGTTCGAGACGCGCCTCGTGATCCGCCCGACCCGCTTCGCGCTCGAAACTCACGCCCTGCAACGCGATTACGATGCCTGCTGGGCGGGGTTCGAGAAGATGTTCAAGGGGTGACCGCAGGATCCTGCCACTCCGCTCAGCCGGTAGGCGGCGCGATTTCGTCGAGCGACCGCCCGCGGGTCTCGGTGCCGATCTGCGTCACCGCGACGGCGGCGACCGCCATCATTACCGCGATGCCGGTCATCACATAGCCGAGCCCGTAAGTGCTCAGGATGCCGATCACCGGAAACGACACCGCAGCCCCGACGCGCCCACCGCTCTGCGCCAAGCCGAAGCCCGAAGCGCGCGCGTTGGTTGGAAACACCTCCGAGCTGAAGATCTGCATCGAGTTGCCGGCCAGCTGGATGAAGAAGTTCATCCAGAACCTGACGACCAGCACCATCGTGTCCGACCGCGAATAGAAAAATGTGATCGACATGACGACGGCAAGCACGAATGCGGTGACCGAGGTCCTGATCCGGCCGAAGCGTTCGAGCGAATACATCATGAAGAGGCTGCTCAACGGGAAGGAAAGCTGCATCCCGAAGGTGAAAGTCAGTGACTTGGTGATCGTGAAACCGCGATCGGCAAGAATGTTCGGCAACCAGCCGCCGAGACCCAGTGCGGCGCCGAAGAATACGAAAAAGCAGATCATCGCCGCGATGATGCGCTTGCGGTAGCGGCGGAACACGACGCCCATCGGATCGCTGCGGATATTGGCGACCTCGTCCATCACAACCTGGTCGCCCGACCCTCGGCCCCCGAGACCCATTCGATCGAGGAGGAGCGCCCGCCTTCCTTGGCCATGCGTGACCAGCCAGCGCGGCGACTCGGGCAGCGCAAAGCTCAGTAAAAATACCACCAGTCCGCCGAGGCCGATCACGACCCAAATCCCGCGCCAGCCGATCGTGTCCCTAAAGCCGAGCGCGAAGAGCGTGCCGATCGGCGAGACGCAGGCGCCAACGATGAACTGCATGAAGGCGGTGGCTCGCCCGCGGATGCGCTTGGTGAATATTCAGCGACATAGGAGAAGCACGTTGGGGAGGCCGAGCCCGATCCCTGCGATCAGGCGACCGAAGGCGAGCCAAAGGGGATCAGGTGCAAGAGCTGCTGCGATCGTCGCCAGGCTGTAGAGCAGCACGCTCAGCTGATAGATCCGCTTGCGCCCCAAACGGTCGGTGAACTCGCCCTGGCCAATCGCGCCAATGAAGAGTCGGATGATCTGGGCGGTCCCCACTGTCCCGATCTCGGCCGGGGAGGCGAAGTTCGAGCGGACCATGTCCGGCACGAGCGAACCCAGGATGATGAAGTCGATGACATCGAAGAACAATCCGGCTGTGACGATCGCGAAGACCCGCCGGTGGATCCGGCCGATCTCGGCACCATCGAGTGCCGCATCGACGTAGGCGACAATCGATTGCGCCACTGCTGTCCCTCTCCCCGCGACGAAATTTGAGCGGCGCTGTTGCTTCGCCGCTTACGAGATGATCGCCACGGAGACGCGGAGGGCGCAGAGGCTTAGGGCTCGTCACAAGATTAACGCGGGATTTTGGGGGATGAGCATCTGGTGAGATGGTGTAGTTCCATTCACCGTGGAACTCGGCACGTTTGATGTTGATGGCGGCCATCTCGGCATCCGATACGACAATGCCCTTGGGGTATTGGCCGGTGTCGAGTTGGCAACGCACGGTAAGGCCGGTTTTGGTGGTGGTGGCCGAGATCAGCTCGGTCCTCGGACTTGATCCGGGGATCACGCGATAACTGACCAGTGGCTGGGCGCGCCAGTTCTGGCTGATGAAGGAGAAGAGGCGGTGCTCGATTTTATTCCACTTGCTGGTGCCGGGCGGCAGGTGGCTGACGACGATGTCAAGGCCGAGTTCGTTGGCCAGCTTCTGGAGTTCGCGTTTCCACAGCCGGACCCCCGAGCCGTTGCTGCCCCCGCCATCGGCGGTGATCAGCAATCGGGTTGCCTCGGGATAGCGCGCCCGACCGACGGTGAGCCACCACTGGCCGATACTGTTCACCGCGAAGGCGGCCGTGTCATGGTCGACGCCGACACTCACCCCCCCGGAGTTCGCGGCCAGATCATAGACCCCGTAGGGCACCGCGCGGTCGAGCTCCTTGATCAGAAAGTCATGGACCCGGACCTCTTCCGGGTTTCCTTGGGGGCGATATTCGCGCCCGTTGTTGCGAAAATCCCCACAGGTCATGTGTGGATGGTCCCCGGCTCGCAAGGATTTTTTCACGTGTCTGCATCGAAGACCAATTGCAGTCATGTGTACGGCCTGGAGGCGCGGCGCAAAACCGCAGCCCCTGATGGGTTCCGTGGATCGAGGTCTGATCAAGCCCGCGGGGGTCGCGTTGCCCCATGACCCGTGACAGGTGTCCCTCGATCCGTCGGTTGACCGACGATGCCATCACGCTCACCGCCTCGCAGATCGGCTCGGCATCGGCCGGGTCATTCTTGTTGCGACGCACGTAGGCCTTCGCATAGGCCGGCGGAATCAGCCGCACGTCGTCACCCAGCTTGGCAATCTCGCGCGCCCAGTAGTGCGCCGTCGCACACGCCTCCATCCCGACCAGACAGGGTGGCAGCTTGGCAACGAACGACAGAACCTGCCTTCGCCGCACCGCGCGACGGAGCCTTACCACTCCCGATGCATCGACCCCGTGCACCTGAAACACTGCTTTGGCCAGGTCCAGCCCGATCGTTGTAACCTGTTTCATGGATGGCTCCCGTCGTTGGAGTTGTTGACAACCCAACTTTGGCACACAGATGCCGTGAGGGGGCCATCCACCCCATCAAGCCCGTGGGCTGAAGGCCCACGACCAGTTCCTTTTTCTTGGTGTCGACGGAGATCACCGGCTGCTTTTCGGCCAATGCCGTGGTCATTTGGGTGTTGATGTAGGCGAATTGCGCATCCCGGTCGGGATGGCTGTCGCCCTCCGTGGTTTTGCGGTTGCCTTGCAGGCTGTACCCCGCCTCATTGAGCAAGTGGCCGACCAGGGTGCGGCTGACCTCGTGACCCTGCGCTTGCAGCGCCTGCGCCAGGCGGCGCACGCTCTTGCAGGTCCAGCGGCGATGCCGGATCACCGCGTGTCGTCGGCTCGACCAGCGCCTTGAGATCGGGGAGCAACGTGGGGT
>Ga0306924_10001474_pt1 | contig 21541 bp, 16 predicted proteins | sample sta12Can44000111_FD_203756 | JGI IMG/M metagenome (GOLD analysis project Ga0306924, IMG submission 203756) | Lab enrichment of tropical soil microbial communities from Luquillo Experimental Forest, Puerto Rico - statanox.12C.anox.44.000.111 (v2)... | ecosystem: Environmental > Terrestrial >...
AGCGGATATTTTTTCGAGAGCACCTCTTCACATACCAGCACTCGCCCTGTGCTCACATGAACCGCGGCGCTCACGCCCAACATCTCGTCCTTGACTATGCGATCAATAACCTCAGCCCGACACCCTAGGCGCTCCATCTCTTCAGCTAGCCCGGAAGTCGTAAATAACACTCGAAACGACGAGCACGCCGCGCCCAGCTCAGAGAGCCGCGCGACAACGCCGTGCAGCAGCGCGGGCGAGACCGGTTGTAGGTCACAGTCGATCAAACAAATAGCCGAGCCGCGCAATCTGCTCGCCGAAAAATATGTCACGCCCGCGTGGCCGGCCTTATTGGCGATCAGCACAGCATAGATCAGGTCGGCACGGCTCGGCATCGGCACCGGAAAAAGCGCCTCACGCTGCCACAAAGAGGAGCCGTTGGTGCTAGCACATAACAGTGCGCCACATACTGCGTTCGAGAAATCGTCGGTCCCCGTGCGGCCATGCGAAACCGTGTCCCGGCCGGAAACGTGGGTGCGCCGTTCCAACAGCCGGAGCTCCTTGAGCAGCTGAGAATGGTTAGGCAGCAGGGCGAGCCCGCGGGTGAAAACCGGCAGCACCTCGAGGTAGATTTCCGACTTGGACTTCTCGGAACGCTCGTAGAGGATGCCCTGCTCGCGCCAGGCGCCCTCAACCCAGCCGGCGGAATAATAGTCGCCACGAACGGAGTGCAGACGATACTGCTTGGCCAGCACAGCAAACTCGGCAGTGACGGCACCAGGATCGAACGGCGCATGGTGGCCGCGAATGGCGTCAATGATGAAACGGCTATTCTCAGCATGGCTGATGGCGATCGTATAGGCATCGTGCCGCCCACCTGAGGCGTCAACGAAACTCTGGTACAGGTGCTCAGAACGCGGCGACAGCTCCAGCGGCCGGCCGTAGTCGATGCAAGCCTCGATCGTCGCCTCATCGAGAAACGCGGACAAATCCAGACGAAACTCGGCATCCCACTCCGAGCTTGCGCCAATGGGATCGGCCGCGCGCTGGGCCTCGATCACCGCATCGCTGAGGTCGTCGCTCAGGTTGAAGGTCCGGGTGGCACCTTGAACGACGAGAACGTCGGGGTTGTCCTGGCCAAAGCAGTTGCGATGCTTCTGGTAGAGCAAGCCAAGCTTGCGGTAGGGCGTGCTGATGCCGATGAGCATACCGTTGGTGGTCGCGAGCGCGGGAAGGACCGAGGTGTAGGTCTCCGTATCCGGTTGCGCGGAGGTCTCGTCGCGCCAGAAGGAAACCTCGTCGAAGACTGTCCCGAGCAAGAATGGTCTTGAAGCTGTTGGCGTGGATGGCGATCACAACGCCGTTCTTGAGCCGGATCTCGTTCGCCGTGGTCTCCGCGATCTCGCCGGCCAGGATGGGGCTCTCGGTGAGGAAGGCCCTGACATACCCAAATACCACCCTGGATTGTTCAACCGAGCTGGCCAAGACAAGAATCATGCCGCGCTCGCCTTTGGCGAGGCGGTGCTTGGTGAACAGCGCAATGAAGACCGCCAGGGCCGCGGCGATCCGGCTCTTTCCGGATCTTCTCCCGATCACACACCAGAGTTCACGCACCCGCCTACGCGGTGGCGCCCGGTTGCCCGCGACGCTCGAAAACACGGCGAGCTCCTCGGCGGTAAGATCGAGACCGAACGCAGCCTTCAGCACAGCGACCCACGTGCTCCACGTATCGATAGGACCGAGGGCCGCACCAAGCAGCTGCTGATCGGCAAGTGCGCGGGCAATGTCGATCACGTTCAGTCGCCCTCAGGAGGCCCGGAGAACGTCGGCCCCGAGGCCGTGGATTGTTCGCGCCGGACGGCATCTACCCTCCATCCGACGAATTCGACTCATGGGCGAGCTCGGCGCCGCTCTCTGGTGGCACGCTATCGCGCCTAGGAGCCTCGCTGGTGCGAGTTTCGGCGCCGAGCTCGGCTCGCACGGTCAGATACTCGCGCAGGCTCGGCGTGACGTCTCTCTGACGCCTTAGCCAGCCGACGCTCTCACAATGGCGCCGCTGTGTGTTGGATAGCCGGCTATAGAGATCGAGTGACATCGCGTCAGGTTCGCCGCCTTCAGCGCGAATTGTGCCGAACCGGCTTTCCATGTGGACGAGTTCGGCTTCGAGAGCGCCGATGCGCCGAGCGGCCATACGTTCGAGCTCGCTGATGGCGCCATCACCACCACAGTGCTGGATCACAGCCCGATAGGTGTCGCGCATGAGCCGCGCCCACGGCGATCGGCCGTCCACAGTGGGCAACAACGCAGAACCGTTTGTGATGCGCGAACGAAACGAGCGAGAACGTCCCCGTGATCGACCGGCAACAGGCGACTGACCCTCAGGCATTGTTATTCAGCATTCTCGTTACCCTTCTCGACACGACAGTTGTGACCGACCAGCTCTGCGACATGCTGCAACAAGTAAAACGTTTTGCAATTATATCAACAGCTTAAGGCATGAAGAGCGGCTACGAAAGCCGATAGTCAATTACACAGAGCTAATCCGCCCCTAACCGAAGCGGAAGCATGATGTGTCGCGACAGGTCAGTTCCGGGCGGCGGGCGGGGTCGCTCTGAGCTCTCACGCGACGCGGGCGACCTCAACTAGGTTGTCGTTGTAGGTGCCGGCCTGCCCGATCCCGCAATGCTTGTCAGCGCTGGTCACATTCACCGACGTCCCACTGCGATTGAGGCTTGGCCAGTATCCCACATTGGCCATGACCAGGCCGGGCATGACATCCTCGCTCGTCTCGGCACGCGCCTCGAACGATCCACGGTCGTTAAACACACGGACGTAGCTGCCAGTCTCGATCTGGCGTGCCGCCGCATCAACCGGATGGATCAACAGAGCTTGCTCGCCCTGACGCTGTCGCTTGCTCGCCTCGTTACCGTACTGCGTGTTCAGGAAGGCATGCGGCTTCGGCGACACCATGCTCAGCGGATAGCGCCCGGCTAGTGCCGGGTTCGAGGCCGGCGATTCGTAGGGCGGCACGTAATCCGGCAGCGGATCGACCGGGTCGCCTGGCTGCATGCCCTCGTACATCGAGCGCCAGACCGGCACCACGAAGTTTCCATTCGCGGCCGCGCTGGCTTTGAATTCACACTTGCCTGACGGGGTCTTGAAGTTGCCTTCGGCATGCGGCGCTCGCTTGTCAGGCGTGCCGACATTGAGCCGCATCCAGCCCTTCTCTTTGAGCTTTTCAAGCGTAATCCCTTGGAGGGCGGGCGCGCTCCAATCGTAGAACTCGGTCAGCAACTCGTCGTCGGACATGGTCCAATAGGCGTCGTCGAACCCGAGGGTTTCGGCGAGCCGCCGGAACATTTCAACATTGGGGACGCACTCGCCGGGCGCTGCAATCGCCGGCATGTTGAGCATCATGTAGAGATGCCCCCAGGTGACCATGAGGTCATACTGCTCGGCCTGCATGGTCGCCGGCAGCAAGATGTCGGCGTAACGCGCCGTATCCGTGATGAACAACTCGCTCACCACGGTGAACAGATCGTCGCGCTTGAGGCCCTCCACGATCTTAGCTTGGGCGGGCGCCTGCGAGACCGGGTTCGAGTTGTAGACAAAGAGCGATTTGATCGGCGGGTCGAGCTTGAGCTCGCCGGTCAGCGCGGCGCCGAGGTCGAGCTCGTTGACGACGCGCGTGCCCGGCTTGATCCAGTCCGGCCGGCAAATCTTGTCGAAGTTCATCGGGAAATCCCAGATCGGCATTTCCATGGTGCCGCCCCCGACATGCCGCCAGGCGCCGACCAGCGCTGGCAGGCAAGTGATGGCGCGGATCGCCTGGCCGCCGCCGCGGCTGCGCTCGAGCGCAACACCCTGCCGGATGGCCGAGGGTTGGGTAGTGGCGTATTCGCGGGCCAGTTTCTGGATATCGTCAGCCGAGACGCCGGTGATCTCGGCCACCTTATCCGGTGGGAAGGACATAGCGCGGGTTTTGAGCTCCTCGAAGCCGAGCGTGTATTTCTCCACATAGTCGTGATCGATCAGGTCCTCGAGGATGATGACGTTCATCATCCCGAGCGCGAGCGCCCCGTCGGTGCCCGGCTTTATCGCGATGTGCCAATCCGCCTGTTTGGCGGTGCGCGTGCGCACGGGGTCGATGACCACGACCTTCGCGCCTTTCTTCTGCGCCTCGAGGATGAACGGCCAACCATGCAGGTTGGTGCTGATCATGTTCATACCCCAGACGATGATGTACTTGGCGTAGGTCATGCTCTCGATATCGAGCCCGCCGGTTGGTCCGACTGTCATGACCCAGGACGTTGACGAGCCGGACTCGCAATAGGTTTTCTCAGCTACGGTCGATCCCAATCGATTGAAGAAAGCGTCGCCGCAAGTAAGCCCATTCAATGTGCCCTGGTGGCCGAGATAGGCGTGCGGCATGATCGCCTGCGCGCCGTAAGTCGTGATGATGTCGCTCCAACGGCTCTTGATCTCGATAAGCGCCTGATCCCAGGAAATGCGCGCGAAGCTCCCGCTTCCCTTCGCGCCCACCCGCTTCATGGGATAAAGGAGACGGTCGGGATTATAGTGATGATCGGCATAATCGTTGAGCTTCACACACAGCCCACCGCGCGTCATCGGATGGTCGGGGTCCCCGGTCACATCGACAAGCTTCCCGTTCTCGACGTGGTAGAAGAATGCGCATGTATCGGGGCAGTCCTGTGGACAGGCGCCTCTGACGATTTTCGTGTCGCTTGCTACGATGGACATTTTCAGACTCCTCTGAAATTGGTTTGAGCCGCGGCCTCCGCCGCGGGCCATGTGAAATGAGCCGACACCGGCCGTGGCGCTGCCCGCGCTTTACCTATCGCTAAGCTTTGATGTCCGAGCCGCACATGGGGCGCTTACGCCACGGCCATTCATCAGGCCTTCATGTTGCCACTCATCCTGCGCGAAGTGTGAGAAAAGGCAACGGGACCAGCGCACAAATAAACGCCTGCTCCTGCACAAATTATTGGCTCAGATAAGCCACCAAAATGTGCGTGGTTTCGGCTTCACCTCATCGGTGCCTTCGTCGAGCCAGCGCTTGACGAAATCGGGGGCCTGGAGTTTGTCGTCTCCTGGAGCGGGTGCTGCGCGGGATACCAGAACTCCTAGCCTCATGGCCTGCGTGCTCGCCGGCGGGCGGTTACGCATGGGCCTCAGGAGATTGAGCTATGTCCGAAGTGGTCGGAATTGGCGCCGCCCCGCGCCGCAAGGAGGACCTTCGTTTCCTTACCGGGCGCGGCAATTACGTTGCCGATATCGAGCGGCCCGGGATGGTCTTCGGCGTTTTTGTGCGCTCACCGCACGCGCATGCGAGGATCAAGTCGATTGACACGCGCGCAGCGCTCGCGATCCCAGGCGTCCTCGCTGTACTCACTGGTGCCGATCTCAAGGCCGACCGGGTCAGCGGCCTGCCGTGTGGCTGGGGGATCAAGGGCAAGGAGGGGCAGCCGATGAAGGAACCGGCGCATCCGGCCTTGGCGCAGGATAAGGTGCGATATGTTGGCGATGCCCTTGCCTTCGTAGTCGCCGAAAGCATTGGACAGGCACGCGACGCGGCAGAGACGTTGTCGGTGGATTACGATGTGCTGCCTGCCGTCGTCTCCCCGGCTGACGCTCTCAAGACGGGCGCCGCGCGCCTGTACGACGATGTACCCGACAATCTGTGCTGTGATTGGGACCTCGGCGACAAGGCGGCGACCGATGTCGCCTTCAAAAAGGCTGCCCACGTTGCCCGGATCGAGCTTGTGAACAACCGACTCGTCGGCAACCCGATGGAGCCGCGTGCGGCGATCGCGGAATTTCATCCCGAAACCGGTCACTATACACTGTGGTCGACCAGCCAGTTTCCGCACGTGGTGCGGCTGCTCATGGGCCTGTTCGTGCTCAACATCCCCCAGCAGAAGCTGCGGGTGGTCGCGCCCGACGTCGGCGGTGGATTCGGCGTGAAGCAGTTCCACTATGCCGAGGAGGCGGTGGTGACTTGGGCATGCCGAAAGGTCGGTCGCCCGATCAAGTGGGTATGTGAGCGCAGCGAAGGATTTATCTCAGACGCTCACGGGCGCGATCACGTCACCGAGGCCGAGCTTGCGCTTGACGTAGACGGCAAGTTTCTCGGGCTCAGAGTCCAGACGATCGCCAATCTTGGCGGTTACATCTCGACCTTCGGGCCCAACATCCCCACCAACCTTTACGGTCCACTGCTTGCGGGCGTGTACACCACCCCTGCCATCTACTGCGAGGTCAAGGTGGTCTTCACCAATACCGTACCGGTCGACGCCTATCGCGGCGCTGGACGGCCGGAGGCGACCTTTGTACTCGAGCGTCTAGTCGATATCGCGGCAAGCCAGATGGGCATCGACCGGGTCGAGATCCGCCGCCGCAACATGATTGCGAAGGAAGCTTATCCCTACCAGACGCCGGTGATGATGCAGTACGACAGCGGTGATCCGAAAGGATGCCTCGCCAAGGCAATGGAGGTTGCAGACTGGGTGGGCTTCCCCGCGCGCAAGGCGCACGCGGCGGGGCAGGGCAAGCTGCGCGGCATCGGGATGAGCACCTATGTGGAAGCCTGCGGGCTCGCCCCCTCCCGTATTGCCGGCCAGCTTGGTGCCCGTGGCGGGCTCTACGAAAGTGCGACCGTTCGCGTCCACCAGACCGGCCAGGTCACCGTACTGATCGGAACCCACAATCACGGCCAGGGTCACGAGACGACATTTGCCCAGATCGTCGGCGAAAAGCTTGGCGTGCCGTTCGAAGACATCGACATCGTGTTTGGGGATACCGACAAAGTGCAATTCGGCATGGGCACCTACGGGTCGCGCTCGCTCGTCGTCGGCGGGCCCGCGCTGGCGAAGGCCTCGGATAAAGTCATTGCCAAGGGCAAGAAGATTGCCGCGCATCTCCTGGAGGCAAGCGAGCAGGACATCACGTTCGAGCAGGGCATCTTTTCGGTGATTGGCACCGACCGCAAGAAAACGCTCGCCGACATCGCATTCGCCGCGTATGTGCCGCACGACTATCCACTCGAAACGCTCGAGCCGGGGCTGGAGGAACAGACCTATTACGATCCGATCAACTTCAGCTTTCCCGGAGGGGCCCACGTCGCCGAAGTGGAAATCGACCCCGATACGTGCATCGTGCAACTCGTTAACTACACGGCCGTCGACGACGTCGGTACTGTCATCAATCCCATGATCGTCGAGGGCCAGCTGCACGGCGGTATCACCCAAGGGATAGGCCAGGCGCTGTGCGAGAACTGCGTTTACGACTCGGCGTCCGGTCAGCTCTTGTCGGGCTCGTTCCTAGACTATTGCATGCCGAGGGCCGACAATCTGCCGAGAATGACGATCTCGACGCACAGCACGCCGAGCGCGCACACGCCGATGGGTGTGAAAGGTTGCGGCGAGGTTGGAACAATCGGCTCGCCCGCGGCGGTCACCAACGCGGTAGTGGATGCACTCTCACCTTATGGCGTCAGCCACATCGACATGCCGGCAACGCCGAACCGAATCTGGCCGCTCATTCGCTCCGGTCCGCCCCCGCAGGCGGCGGATTAGCTGAGCTTGTGGCTGCATTTGCATGTCGCAGGTTAGCATTCGCGGACGCGGTGGTGCCTCACGACCCGCACAAGAGAGTGATGTGGCAGGCTGCTTTCGTGCATGCTCAGAGCTGCCGCGACCATGGAGGCCTCGTGTTGTGCGGTCCGGACGAGAACGCAGCGTGGTGAGAAGCCTCCTCAGCATAATTGATTGAATTAATTGGCGCTCCCTAGGGGACTCGCGGTGAGAGGGCGATCTGCCTCACACGCCGCACGAGACTCTTGATCCTGTTTGACGCGCGAGGAAGGAAAGCACGGCCATCGTGCGCTCCGACTGGTCAAAGGCCTGACCTGATCCCGGGCTCACCACGCTCAAGGATTTCTTCCTGGGTCGGGCTCGAGGCGCTCAAGTCCCTGCATCTCGAGCGCCGGAACCTGTTTCACGGCCACGAGCCGCCGGACACCGATTCCACGCCTAACCTCGAGGGCCGATGCACACAGGCCGAGGGAGTGGCCAACCTTGACCAAGTCCCGGAAGCCGGCGTCCTCGTGATCATCGACTATCCGAAGTTCGGAGGTGGGCTTGGCAGCTACGCCCGCTACATCGCGGTGTCTCCCTCCGACTGGCCGTACGGTGTGATGATTGGGGAGCAGGACGCGCCGTTGTCGCGCCGCTCTTACCCGAGGCATCGTTGACGATGGTATGAACGCCACAGAGTATGCAGCGAGTGCTCGTGCCTGAGGTTACGGTGAGACGAGAGTTAGAGCTGGAGGCCGCGGAAGCGCGGCACGAGCGTGAGCTTGCGACCCGGCACGATGACCGGGCACGATGAGCGTGCGGCGCGGGCGCGGGCGATGGATGGAGGCTTTGCCATGCGGCTTATTGATCTCACGGGCCGGAAATTCGGCCGCTGGACGGTGATCGAGCGCGCCCACACCAGGCTCGGCAAGGTGCGATGGCTATGCCTCTGCGACTGTGGTGCGGAATGGACCGTAAGCGCGACTAGCCTGCTGCGGGGCACGAGCAAGAGCTGCGGCTGTCTGAGACGAAGGCAAGCTTGGAATTACCGGCACGGCGAGAGCGGCAGCAGCCACTACAGCGCGGAATACAACGCATGGATGCACATGCGCCAACGCTGCTCGAATCCGAACTATCCTTACTATGGCCGATACGGTGGGCGCGGCATCAAGGTGTGCGAGCGTTGGAACAGCTTCGAGGCTTTCCTTGAAGACATGGGCCGACGACCGTCGATGGTGCGCAGTCTCGACCGCATCGACAATAACGGCAACTATGAGCCGGGTAATTGTCGATGGGCTACACGCACGCAGCAGGTCAGGAATCGGGGGTAGGTCTCGCTTGGGACGTTGAGAATGGCCAACATCCCAATTGCTGTGAGTTGTCGGTCATCGTGGCATCGATCTCTGCCTGTGTCAGTTTGCCGTGTTTCAGGAAGGCGGCGGCCACACGTTCAACTTTGTCCCAATTTTCCTTGATCAGGCCAACGGTTGGCTCGTGCATCCGGTGTAGCAAGTCTGCGGCCTCTGGAGGGATCGTTCCTCCGAAGCGGAAGGCGGTCCCTGACTCCCCATTGCCAGATTCCAGGCAGTGTCGGACGGCAGCCGCGGCGGCGTTTTGCGTATCGTCTTCCACTTCATCTCCGGTGTAGGACTGTGGCGAATAACATTGTTGGGCGATGCCGCCGGCGAGAGCGACCTGGATGTCGGCTTCGAGTCCCTTGCGAAACTCCGGTGTGCCACGTGCCGCATCGCCCGCGGAGCGGGTTTGGACGTGGATCGACGGCTCGCTCCGCTTCAGATGAACCTGCGTCTCCGTGATTGTGACACCTAACAGTCGGGCGGCCACAGCATGCCCGGCCTCGTGGTATGCAACGATCTTCTTTGCTTCACGCAGTTGTTGTAGGCGGCGTTGTGCCCAGCTCATTCGATTTTTCTTCATCGGGCCATTGCTCCAGTTTCTTGTCGCATCCATGTCGCACGGAATTTCCGCGTGCCATTGTAAATCATTGAAACAACAAGGGAACGTTTGCAACAAAATGCAACAAGGAGCTGAGGCTTAGAACGACGCCAAGCTGTTGATTTCATTTGTGTCTATGGCGGTATGCTGGCTTCTGAACATCGGCAAAGCAAACCGAAATTCACCGGCCATTTGCTCCTCCTGCAGACAATAGGAAAGCTTCGCGGGCGATCACCCGCGGTTCTCATGACGCAGGCCCATTAGTCGCGGCTGTCGGCTGGCGGGTTCACGTACGGATCGGGCAAAGGGAAGCCCGGGGCTGTGGCCGTCAGGCTTGCCACCGTGACTTCGCCATCGGTCACGTAATGATTGACGCGTTCGGCAGGCAGATGCTGGCGGGCCTGGACCGGGCGGGCGTCCATAATGACTCGATTTTTCATCAGCTCGGCAATGATGTAGTCCCGCTCGGCATTGGTGTCTGAATCGGTGGCATGTGTGATCTGGAATGTGAGCCGGGTCAGGGAGAACCCGGTGTCCTTGGTCCCCGCTCCAATCCAGAGAGCACGTGCGTCATCCGGCGGACGGTCGGTGTTGCGCCAGAAGCTCGCAGTTCCCAGCGCGGCCTCGGCATGCTCCATGCTCAAAGCCCAAAATCGAACGTGATGGCGCCTGCGCGGGCTGTTGTCGATTGATTTCTGGAAGCCGATGTCCTGGCCGCGCCCGAACAGATAGAGAGTGCTGAATGGGGCGGTCGGATATGGCGAGTTGCAAAGGAAGGCCCGCACCATGCGCCACGAGCTTGTCGGGTTCAGCCGGTCGGCCAGCGACCAACCGGCCGTCGCAAAGGCGGCGTGCAGCTGGCGCAGCGTGCCGACGAGCACGAGATTGACGGGATCGCCGGGCAGCCCGTCGCCGGTGATGGTGTAGCGCGGCACCCGCTTGCGCTGGAGGATCTTGAGGCTCATGCGAACGGTGCGCGGAAGGATGACGTAGGCCGCTATTGCGTAGGTGGCAGCCAGCGCGAGGATCCACGGCAGCCGGTTGTCGGCAAACTCGAAGACGACGAACACAATCAGCCAGACGCTGAAGATGCCCAGTGCCAGCACGAGCAGGCGCTGCAGGAAGCGTTTCAGCGATCTCAGCATCCGCCCGCCATGGTGTTTTCAGTCATGAGCGCGGCGGGTAACCGGCCCGGCAATGACGACCAATTCAACATGACTGGAAACCGCTTTGGCGCGGCGCCGGAGAGTTTCAGCGACGGCGCGAGCTCATCATTCCGGTCGGGCGATTTTACCCCTAGCCACCGAAGCGGGTAGAGAAGCCGCCGGTGGGCAGCGCGGGTGCCGCGCCGTTGAGCAGGTTTGGCCTGGCCGCAGGCACGTTTTGCGGCTCAGTGCCCGCTGCCTGCTTCGGCGGCGCCGCAGGAGGTCTGGACGCGCCGGCGTTCGCAGCCTTGCCCGCGGGCTCAGTCCGCGCCGTCGCTTGCGTGACGGACGATGGCGACGGTTTCGGTTTTCCTACAAAAACGGTCCGCTCGGCTTCTTTTGGTCCGGAGCGATTGCCGAGCAGGCCCGCGATGGAACTGGTCGAACTGGCCGACGCGAGCTGCATGGACCCGGCCGACGATTCGGTTGGGAAGAAGCTCAGCACACTTGCGGTCCTGGCCTCCGCCGGCGGGCTGGCGTGAGCCGGGATCGTGCCCGAGGCGGTGCGGATGGGCGCGCCCTGGCCGTTATGCGCGATCGCCGCCACGAACGTGCGGTTCATGCCGCCGCCGGTGGTGACCGCGGCCGCAGCAACGCCGCGCTTGATCAGCGCTGCGGTCTCGCTGTCGTCGCGGCGCTCCTTGTTGCGGACCGCGGCGGCGATATCCTGCGGCACCCGGTAGGCGGGACATCGGCCGGAGGGGCTGAACTCGCCCGCGCTGTCGGCGTCGAACACATAGCGGCTTTCGCAGACGTCGACCTTCGGCGCGAGATGGGTGACCTCGAAATGGTCATAGCCCTGCTTGAGCATTTTCCAGAACGCCATATGCGGCGAGTCGCGATGCCTCGCCATATTGAGCGGCGTCATCCGGAACGGATAGGCCTGAACTTGAAACGAGCTCTGGCCGCCGAAGAACGATTCTCGCGCAAGCGCGTAGATTTCCGCGATCTGCTCGTCGGTCATGGCGTAGCAGCCGACCGACAGGCAGTCGCCATGGATCATCAGGAATTCACCGGTGCGCCCGTTCGCTCGGTCATATGCGTTCGGGAAGCCGGTATTGATTGCAAGATAATAATGGGAATTCGGATTCATCAGGTCGGGGGTAATGGTATAGAAGCCCTCCGGCGCCTGGTGGTCGCCCAGCTTGTTTTTCGGTCCCAGCTCCCCCGACCAGCGGCAGATGGGATAGGTGCGCAGCAGCGCAAAACGCCCGGTCTTGTCCTCCTTCCAGACTTCCAGCTCCGACTCTTCCTTGAAGATCCGCACCAGGATCGGGGATTCCTTCGTCATGTTGCGCTTGTCGATGTCGGCAAGCATGCGGTCCGACAGCGGCTGCATGTGGCGCCCGTTGACTTCCGGCGAGCTTTCGATGTTGCAGCCGGCAAGCGCGACCGCAGCCGCCATTGCAGCGGCCGCCAGCAGCGGGCGTACCAAAGACGGAAGTTTCAACCGGCAGCTCCCCCGATACCCGGCTTGCCCAAGCCTTCGCAATCATCCCCTGCGGCAAGCGCCCAACGCCAGGCCAAAGAACTCCAGGCCAAGAACGCTAAGCCCGTGAACGCTAGGGCCAGACTTGGGTTAGATCAGGGCAAAGCCTCAAAACGCGCAATTCGGCAATCTTTGGGGAAAACAAATGGTTACCGCGCCTGGTTTTCATCAAATGGGGCGCCGCCGGGTTGGCCGGCGCAGCGGACCGGTATTGGAATGATGGCCCCGCGGTCGCCCGATGAGCCGGGGGAATCGACTGCCTGCGCGACCTTGCCGCAATGGCCCCGACCAGCTCTCATTCCAGCAGGCGCTGGTCGACCTGGCGCCTGGGTTTCGCACATCACTCACACGTCGGCAGGGATGTGCTAGCCTTTCGCTCCTGGTCCTGGGCATCCGGAGGGGCTTGATGAAGGCGTGGCCGGTCCTCACGCTGATTGCGTTTGTGGCATGGCCGCGGGCCGCACCGGCGCTCCGACGCCCGGCCCAGCTTTGAAAGCGCGTCGCCGAAAGATGGCGAAGGTCAAGCGCCGCAAGGAGCCCAAGGAGCGGACGGCTGTGCGCCGCCGCTCCGGAAATGAGAATTTGAAACGGGCGTTGGCGGAGGCGCTGGAGCGGCAGACGGCGACTGCCGAGGTATTGCGGGTCATTTCCAGCTCATCCGGCGAGCTCCAGCCGGTGTTCAAGGCCATGCTGGCGAACGCGACCAGGCTGTGCCAGGCGAGCTACGGCGCCATGTGGCTGCGCGAAGGCGACGCCTTTCGCGCAGCCGCATTCCACGGGGATTTGCCCGCGGCTTACACCGAGCAATTTGGAGCGCTGTTCAAACCGTCGGCGCAAGAGGCGCTGGCGCGCGTCGCCCGCACCCGCAAGCCCGTCCACGTTGGCGACATTCGCAAATACCGAGCCTATCTCGAGCGCACCCCATTGGCAGTCGCCGGGGTCGAGGTTGCCGGCATTCGCACGTTGGTCGTTGTCCCGATGCTCAGGCAGAATGAGCTGGTCGGGGCTATCGCCGTCTACCGAAGGGAGACCCGACAGTTCAGCGATCAGCAGATTGCGCTCCTCGCCCACTTTGCCAGCCAGGCCGTCATTGCCATCGAGAACACCCGGCTGCTCAACGAGCTGCGCCAGCGCACTGCCGATCTGAGCGAGGCGCTGGAACAGCAGACCGCGACCTCGGAGGTGCTGCGGGTCATTTCGAGCTCGCCCGGCGAATTGACCCCTGTATTCGAGGCCATCCTGGAAAATGCAACGCGCCTCTGCGAGGCCAAGTTTGGAACCCTTTATCTCCGTGACGGAGATGGATTCCGCGCGGTAGCAATGCACAACGCGCCGCCCGCCTATGCGCAAGCGCGCGCCGGCGTCGTCCACCCGCATCGGGATAGCAGTGTTTGGCGTGCAGCAAACACCAAACAGGTCGTGCAGGTTGTCGACGTCACCAGGCTGCCCGGATATATCGCGGGCGACCCGTTTCTCGTCACTGCTGTCGCGCAGGGTGGTTATCGAACGGTTCTCAGCGTACCGATGCTGAAAGAAGACGCGTTGATCGGCGTCATCTGCATCTACCGCCAGGTCGTTCGCCAGTATGCCAAGAAGCAAATTGCTTTGATGACGAGCTTTGCGGCGCAAGCAGTCATCGCGATCGAGAACACGCGGCTGCTCAACGAGCTGCGCGAATCGCTGGACCAGCAGACGGCAACGGCCGAGGTGCTCACAACCATCAGTCGCTCGCCCGGCGAATTGGCTCCGATGTTCGAGATCATGCTCGCGAATGCCATGCGCATCTGCGAGGCGAAGTTCGGGCACGTGCTGCTCTATGATGGCGAAGGGTTTCATGGCGCCTATCTGCATAATGTGCCGGCAGCCTATCGTGCGCTGTGGGAGCACGGGCCGCTGAAGCCTGGTCCAAAGACCGGCCTTCGCCGGCTCGTCGAGACGAAGCAGGTCTTTCAGATCGCGGATCTCACAGCCGATTCTGCCTACGCCGAACGCGATCCGTTGCGCGTTGCGACGGTCGAGATCGCGGGCGCCCGGACCTTCCTTGGTGTTCCGATGCTGAAGGAGAGCCAGCTTGTCGGCGCCATCGTCGTCTACCGCCAGGAGGTGCGTGCGTTCACCGACAAGCAGATTGAGCTGCTTTCGAATTTTGCGGCGCAAGCAGTGATCGCCCTCGAGAATACGCGCCTGCTCAACGAGCTGCGCGAATCGCTGCAGCAGCAGACGGCGACCGCCGATGTGCTCAAGGTGATCAGCCGCTCGGCATTCGACCTCAAGTCCGTGCTGCAGACGCTCGTCGAATCGGCCGCCCGACTCTGCGATGCTGACAAGGCCACCATCACCCGGCAGCAGGGCGGGGTGTTCTTTCGCGCCGAAGCTTACGGCTTTTCGCCCGAATTCGTGGACTACGCGAGAACTCTTCCGGTCGAGCCGGAACGCGGCTCGGTGACCGGGCGAGCCTTGCTCGAAGGCCGCGTGATCCATATCCCTGATGTGCAGGCCGATCCGGACTACACCTGGTCCGAGGCGCGCAGGCTGGGCGGCTTTCGCACCATTCTCGGCGTTCCGATGCTGCGCGACCGCGCCGCGCTCGGCGTCCTCGCCCTGACGCGCTCCGACGTGCGCCCGTTCACCGACAAGCAGATCGAGCTGGTATCGACCTTCGCCGACCAGGCCGCGATCGCCATCGAGAACGTGCGCCTATTCGACGAGATCAAGGACAAGAGCCGCCAGCTTGCCGAGGCGAGCCAGCACAAGTCGCAATTCCTCGCCAACATGAGCCACGAGCTGCGCACCCCGCTTAACGCCATCATCGGCGTCACCGAGATGCTGCGCGAGGATGCGGAGGCGCTCAGGCAGGACGTTGAGCCGCTCGACCGCGTGCTCGGCGCGGGCCGCCACCTGCTTGCTCTGATCAATGACATCCTCGATCTCTCCAAGATCGAAGCCGGCCGGATGGAGCTGCAGCTCGAACCCTTCGCGCTGGCGCCGTTGATCGCCAACGTGGTCAAGACCATCGAGCCGCTGGCGGCAAAGAACGGCAATCGGGTCGTTGTGCATTGTGATGCTGCGATCGGGACGCTGCATGCCGACCAGATGCGGCTGCGACAGGCGCTGTTGAACCTCATGAGCAACGCCAACAAATTCACCGAGCACGGAACCATCACCATCAACGCACGACAGCGGCAGGAGGATGGTTGCGACCAGCTCACAATCGCGGTCGCCGATACCGGCATCGGCATGACCGAGGAGCAGATGGGCAGGCTGTTCCAGGAATTCTCCCAGGCCGATGCATCCACCACCCGCAAATACGGCGGCACCGGGCTTGGGCTCGCGATCAGCAAACGCTTCTGCCAGATGATGGGGGGCGACATCACGGTCGAGAGCGCGCTGGGCCGTGGCTCGACTTTCATGATCAGCCTGCCGCGCATAGCACAGAGCGATGAAGCGCTCGTGAGCGGGGCGCGTGGGCAGGGGCGTGCACAGCCCGCGCAGCCCATTGCGGAGGGGCAGGCGCCGCTGATTCTGGTGGTGGATGACGATGCGACGGTGCGCGAGCTGGTGGAGCGCCACCTGGAGCGGGCAGGCTTTGCGGTGGTCACGGCGACCGGCGGCCAGGAGGGGCTGCGGCTGGTGCGCGAGCTGCGGCCGGCCGCGGTGACGCTCGATATCATGATGCCCGATCTCGACGGCTGGACGGTGCTCGCCGCCATCAAGGGGGATCCGGCGCTGGCCGGAACCCCGGTGGTGCTGATGTCGATCGTCGACCACAAGAACCGCGGCTTTGCGCTGGGAGCGGCGGACTATCTGGTCAAGCCCGTGGACCGCACCAAGCTGGTCGAGACGCTGACCGGCGTCTGTGGCTCGGCTTCGGGGAAAGCCCTGCTCGTCGATGACGACGAGATCGTGCGCCGGAGCGTGCGCCAGGCGCTGGAGCCGATCGGATGGCAGGTGACCGAGGCTGAGAACGGCCAGGTTGCGGTCGCGGCAATCACCGCGGCGCGGCCGGACGTGATCATTCTCGACCTGATGATGCCGAAGATGGACGGGTTCGAATTCCTCGACGAGTTGCGCGCCCGGCCGGACTGGCAGAGCATCCCGGTGGTGGTCATCACCGCGATGGATCTCACCGACGAGGACCGCGACCGCCTCAACGGCGGCGTCGAGCGCATCATTCAAAAGAGCGACCGCGACGAAATGCTTCGTCAACTCAGCCGTGAGATAAGCAAATGCGTCAAACGGCAAACTGCGAGCATCGCATGAAGATTCTCTACGTCGAGGACAATGACGACAACGTCTATATGCTCAAGAACCGGCTCACGCGTGCCGGCTTCACCGTGGTTGTGGCGACCAACGGAGTGAAAGGCGTTGCCATGGCGACCTCGGAGCAGCCCGACCTCATTCTCATGGATCTCACGCTGCCCGACATCGACGGCGAGGAGGCAACCCGGCGGATCAAGGCCGACCCCGCCACGAATCGCATCCCGGTGATTGCGCTTACGGCAAATGCCATGAGCGGCGATCGGGAAAAGGCGATCGCAGCGGGCTGCGACGACTTCGATACCAAACCCGTGGATATGCCCCGTCTGCTTGAAAAGATTGCCGCGCTCAAGCCGCATTAGCACCCTGGACCCGCATGCACCTGGAAGACATTTTGGTGGAGTGCACCGCGCAGAGCTGTCGCGAACGCGCGGATAGACGGGGCGGCAGGCTGCACCAAGTCGATTGGGCTATGGTGAGATCCGTCAAAGAAAAGTCGCACCGGACCAAAACCTTGGTTTAGATGAAGAAGTCTTGTTTCCATTTCGCCCAACTTCAAACCAATCGCAGGGAACGCCGGGCAAGCGGCGCTCCCCCGCTTGTGCGCAGTTGCGTTAGCCCGCCTTGCGCATCTCCGCCTTCACTGGTTGCGGGATGCGCATGTCGGCTCCGGTCACGCGTCTTACCTCGGTGATGGAGTCGTACGGCAAATTGATCGCCGCATGTGCCTTGCGGATGGATTCCTCATCCGGGCCGGACATGAAGCAGAACGCTTTGCCTTCCTTGAGGTTCACGTGTGCGGCATGACCAAACACGCCGAGCTCCTGCGCAGCCTCCTCGAGCGCCGCAAATTGATCGAAGAACTCTTGTTCGGTGAGCTCCCGTGCCGGGAAGCTGCCTTTGCTCTTGTCATGGGTATCGATGAAGTACTTCATGCTGATGAGCTCCCTTTTCTCTTGATGTAACAGTGTAGTGTACATACACGACTTATGGCCTGCGACCTGTCCTCTACATTGTGCTCCTCCGTTATCGGCTGATCATCTCCGTGAAAAAAAGATTGTTATGCAGCGCGGATCAGATCGTTCAGATCGGCCATGATCACCAGCCACCTTCGGCTGCCAAGTTTTTGTCGCATCATATCCTGAGCCTTCTCCCACAAGGGCAACGCCTCGCGCAGTCGCGCGCGTCCTTTATGCGTAATTGCGACGGTGCGACTGCGCCTCCAACCCTCGTTGCCGACCCGGATCAACCCCTCTCTTTCAAGCGGAGCCAGGTTCCGGGCCAGGGTTGATCGATCCATGCCCATGAATTTAGCGAGCGCCGTAATCGAGACCACACTTTCGTTACCGGCTGCGACCAGCACGGCCAGTTGGGTGGCGCGAAGCCCGACCGAGCGCAAAATCTCGTCATACAAACGGGTCACGGCCCGGGCCGCCATTCGCGTCCGATGGCACAAGCAGCTCTCCCTGTACAAATTCTCGCTCCATGGATGACGTGCATATACACTACTCAGGCAAGGAGAGACCTGTCAAGAGGCCGCCATCACATAGTCGCGAGTCCGGCACGTGGTACTGATGCGGCGTTGCACCTTTCGGTCGCGCAAAACCAGTCTGGCGTGGAAATCCTGATTCCGTCAGGCCTGCAATCGGGCGAGGCAATACAATCCAGTCTGCGTAACCTTAAACAGCACTTCTTCAGTCGCCTTGCTGCGAATCATCATGAGAAGGGCTCCGACATTGCGGTCGAGAGCGAGCCCGGCCGCGGTTCGACCTTCACGATCAGGCTGCCGAGAATTGTGGACGTCTCGGAGGAAGCATTAAGCGAGCCCGCTCATAGCGCAGAGACGCGGCGCAACGATACCGGCGGCAACAAGCTCTGACCTGTCATACCCGCACGAATGCGGGTATGACCACAGCAGGTGAGATTGATCAGCGCGCCGGCAATATGGCGACCGCTTCCACTTCCAGAAGTGCGCCCTCGCGTGCAAGCTTTGAAATCTCGATTGTCGTGCTGGCCGGCGGCGCCGCGACATTGACGAATAAGTCGCGCACCTCGCGGTAGATCGGAAGCTGCGCGCGGATGTCGGTAAGATAGGCGTTGAGCTTGACGATGTTCTCCATCTTGCCGCCGACGCTCTCGATCGCGGCCTTCAGGTTCTCATAGACCAGCGTCGCCTGCTCGCGAAAATCGGCGCCCTGCTTGCCGGCGCCGTCATATCCGAGCTGCCCGGCAATATAGATGGTGCGGCCGGGGCCGTTGACCTCGACAAGGTGGGTATAGCCGGGAGGTTTTGCCATGGTCGACGGATTGATGTAGCGGACGCTGGGCGTCTGTGCCGAAGCGCCGCCAGGCATCAGCATCATTGCGCCGAGAATGATTGCCGCCAGCCTGATGAGAACGAGATCGCGTTGCATGATTACCATCCGCATTTAAAGGGCCGCCGCCGAGCTCAGCGCGCCCGTTTAACTTCGGTGCAGCTTACAACACTGGACTGGGTCTTGCCTCCGGCCTGAAGCTGGATGGCGGAAGCTGAGCTCGGCCTGGCGCCGGCTCAAGCACCGGCGGCGAGGCTGGTTGCGGGCGTATCGACGGCCCGCCCTCGATAGAGGAGATAGAGCGCGACGCAAAGCGTCACGAGCTGCGTGCCCGCCAGCAGGGCGAAGCCTGAAACGAAACCGCTCTGCGTGGTGGCGCCGGCGCCGATCACCGCGCCCATCGCCAGCGGCATGAACGCCGATACGAGATTGCCGACGCCGTTGATGAAGCCGTACGTCGAGCCGACGGCAGCCTTGGGCGCGTTGTGCTGGACGAGCGTCGGAATCGCCGAGCCCTGAAGTCCCCAGAACGCCTGCGAGGCAATCAGCCAGAAGGCGATGGCGGCGGTGGCGTGCGAGCTCACGAGCAGCAGCACGGAGATGCCGGTCCCGAGACTGCCGAGCACGAAGATGAGCGGCACACGGCGCGACGGCAGCTTGTCGATGAGGTAGCCGCCCAGGAAGCCGGAAGCCACCGCCGTGGCGAACGGCAGCGAGGCGATGATGCCCATGTTGGCGATTGAGAAATGCTCCGCCTGCACCAGATAGCTTGGCAGCCAGCTCGAGCTGCCCCAGAGGTAGGCGAGCGTGGCGACCTCGATCAGCAGGATCGCCGCCAGATAGGGAGTCGAAAACGCCAGCCGGATCGTTTCGCGGACCGAGTGATGGCCGGACGTGCCCGACACAGGGCCGGCGGTTTGCGGCGCACGTGACGATTCCCGGTTGATGAAAAAATAAATCAGCGGCAACCCGATGACCGCATTGAGGAATGCGAGCGCGATGAATGAGCTGTGCCAGTCCCAGGAATATACCAACCAGGTGATAAGCGGGATTCCGACTGCAAGCCCGCCCGACACGCCCATCGAGCTCACGGCGTTCGGCTTGCCGACTTCATCGTTGGCAAAATGCTGCCGGATGTACATCGTCTTGAGCGAAAAGAGCGGTCCTTCAGACCCGCCAAGCACGAATCGAAGCGTAAGCAGCATGATCGCGCCGAACGCATAAGGCGATATGAGGGTCAGCGTTGCCCAGGCTGCGATGCTGACGAGCAGCCCCCGCCGTACGCCCAGCACCGCTTCGTAGAACGGTGTGAGAAAAAAAGCGGCAATGCCGTAGCCGACGAGGAACATTGTCGTAAGCGCGCCCTGCATGACACGGTCGCCGGTGATGCCGAAGTGATCGGTGAACGCGCGGTCGGTAATGAGCACCGAAGCGTTGACCCGGTCGACATAGGAGATGGCGACAATGGTCAGCAGCGCCACAACGCCGAGCCAGCGGTTGCCGGTATCGGAGCGCGCGGGTTGCACGGGAGCGGCCGGAAGGACGCTCATGCCGGTGTCCCTGGGGAAATGCTCGGCGGCAATTTCACGACTTGCTCTCCTGTTGGTCCGCCTAACAAGGACGCGTTGCTCACCGACTAATCGGGATAAGCAATGTCTACAGGTCGGGATGCGGGGCGGCCATGCTCGGCCTGGTTACGGTCATCATCCAGCAGTACACCTCGATCCTGTTCCCGTCCGGGTCGAGGAAGTAGAAGGCGTGGCTTCCGCTGCCGCCAACGAAACCCTCCTCGCCTCCCTCGGGGGCGTGCACGTAGGGTCCACTGACGATCTTCACTCCGCAGGAGCGTACATGGTCGAGCGCGAGCAGCCAGTCCTCGCGCGAGTCGACCTCGAAGGCGATGTGATCGAGGCCCGGGTCTCTGCGGATACGGGAATCGGTTGACGCCATGCCGGCCTTCTTCGCATCCTCCGACAGCTCGAACAGCACCACATCATGGTGCTTGTCGTTGATGCGCATGAAGCAGATGGGGCGCCCGAAGTCGGGCGGCCCCCAGCGCCCGGTTACCTTGAGTCCCAGCACCTTGCGATAAAAGTCGATGGAGCGATCGACATCGCTGACGTGGATACCGATGTGTCCGACTCGGCCCAGATGAATGCCCATGCTGTTCTCCTCGCTTCGAGGCGTGCGACGCTACCACAAATCGCGCCGATCATTGGGGCCCGGAAGAAGTCCGATCCAGTGCCGCGCTCCTCGAGAACGGCGTTATGGAATGCTGCAATCCGGCGTGACGCGGCGACCCTGGTGCGTCAATCCGGCCTTGCGCCTGACTGCCGCACGATCGGCGCCCAGCGCGCCACGTCGGCGCGCACGAACGCTGCGAAGTCGGCTGCGGTCATTCCGGCGGGAGTGGCGCCCTCGCTCTCGAGCTGCGTGCGCAACGCGGGATCGTCGAGCGCCGCGCGGAGCGCCGCATTGAGGCGATCGGTGAGCGGGGGCGCGAGCCGCGCCGGCGCGAACACGCCGAACCACGCCGTCGATTCGAAGCCCTTCACCACCTCGCCGATTGCCGGCAGGTCGGGAAACGACGGCTGCCGCCGCGCGCTGGTGACGCCATAGCCGCGCAGCTTGCCGGCGCGCACCTGCGCCGTGCCGGTGACGAGGCTGATGAACATCATGTCGACCTGCCCGCCGAGCAGGTCGGTCAGCGCCGGCGCCGTGCCCTTGTAAGGCTATTCATAATTG
>Ga0306924_10001477_pt1 | contig 21518 bp, 19 predicted proteins | sample sta12Can44000111_FD_203756 | JGI IMG/M metagenome (GOLD analysis project Ga0306924, IMG submission 203756) | Lab enrichment of tropical soil microbial communities from Luquillo Experimental Forest, Puerto Rico - statanox.12C.anox.44.000.111 (v2)... | ecosystem: Environmental > Terrestrial >...
GCAGAACCCTGATCGACAAATGCGGCAGAACAGTACCGGGGTTGAGTTCGCGAAGCTCTGGAGCGTCCCAGAAGGTGATCTTCCCAAGGAAGACCTGGGCCAGCACACGCCCCGACATCCTTAGCTGATCGCTCGAGGTCGCGACGTTTGCGACTGGAATCACGGCGTCATGCGCCAGCGGGTACTGGAGCAGATTGCTGTAGATCAAATCCGCCTGCGTAAGCGGGATATCAGTTAGCGCGAAGTTCGTCCTTCCCTGAGCAAGACGCTCGATGCCATTGCCCATTCCAACCGATATATAGTCGATACGCAGGCCGTGTTCCTGGGCGAACTCAGCTCCCCACGCTTTCGCAACCGTCTCCATCTCCTCCACGCCGGCGCCCGCAATCGCCAACTGAGCGACGCCTCCAGCCGGCAATGCCGGCATCAAGACCGCAGCAACTGCGATATACGCCAGCCTCGCTGATGGGCTCCGAGGGCGACGTGGCACGAGATGGCGGGGCACGGCGTCTTGAACGTTCTAAGATCAACTTATTGTGTCGTTAGCCCGGAAAATAGCCCTTGAGTTTCCGAGATTCTTACTCGAAGCAATTACCCGACGGATTCGCGGCAAGCGCTCCCGGTGTCGACCCGAACGACCAGAGAACTATGAATCGATGCGACGTGCAGCCATAACGCGTGACGCCGACTTTAGGCCCTCAACCTTGCGCCAAACTTGCTCATGACAGCGTTAGTCCATGAACTGGCGTTCGCTGGATCGCTTGGCCGTTCGAGCGGTGATACGCTCAGGCCATCGCTGCTCTGGATCGCAGCTAGAAACGAATTGCGAGTTCGAAACCACCCCGCCGACCGACGCGGAGTGTGATCAGCGCGCCACAATTCTCGTGACGCTCTGCGACCGACGCGCCGCTGATCGCCCGTCCTAGAATTTTTGCGCAGGTTTCATGGTGAACGCGAGCAGCGCACCCACGAGCATCAGCGCCATCGAGCCGATGAACGGCCAGTCCCAGTTCCCGGTTCGGTCGATGATCCAACCTCCGACGACAGGGCTCACGATTGCGGCCAAGGCAGAGCCCGTGTTCATGATGCCGCTCGCAGTGCCGGAGTACTTGGGCGCGATGTCCATCGGAATTGCCCACATCGGGCCGATCGTCATCTCGGCAAAGAAGAAGCCGGCACTTAAGGATACGGCGGCGACGGTCAGGTCGTGGACGAACAGGATGGGGAGCAACGAGAAGAGTGCCGCCGCGTTGCACACCGCGACCATGACGCTGCGCGATTTGGTCAGGCTGCCGCTCCGCTTGAGGAGCCAGTCGGTCGTCTGACCGCCGAGCCAATCGCCCACGACGCCGGCGAAGAAGACTCCCGCCGCGAAGATGGCGGAGTTCTTGAGATTCAGCTGGTAGTTGTGCAGGAAGTATTGCGGGATCCAGGTGAGGAAGAGCCACAGCGTCCACCCGTAGCAGAAGTAGACGACCGTCACCGGGAACATCCGCTTCAGGAGAGGGCTCCACGGTACCTGCGGCGCTTCCTTCGCACCGACGTAGGGTGGCAGTCGCTTGAGTTCTTCCTGGGTGATCGCCCTGTGGTCGCGCGGGTCGTCGCGGAAGTACCACAGCCACACGAGCGCCCAAAGGAAGCTCACGAGACCCAGGATAATGAACGATCCCCGCCACGTGAAGGCCAGCATCAGCCAGGTCACGAGCGGCGGCGTCACCGCGTTGCCGATGCGTGCGAAGGCGTGGGTGATGCCCTGTGCGAAGCCGCGTTTCCCGGGCGACGTCCAGTTCGACATCGCTCGCGTTGCGGTCGGAAAGGTCGCGCCTTCGCCTAGGCCGAGCAGAATCCGCGCGATGACCATCGAAACGAATCCGGCCGCGAGACCCGAAAGCACGGTGGCCCCTGCCCAGATGAATGAGCAGATCGTCAGGGTGCGTCGCGCGCCGAACCGGTCGCCGATCCGGCCACCAATGATTTGGAAGATGAGATAGGGATAGGCGAACGCGGAAAAAACGAAGCCGACCTGCGTGTTGGAGAGGGCGAATTCCTTGCCGAAGACGATCGCCGCCGTGCTGACATTGACGCGATCGACGTAGGTAATGAAGTACATGAGGCACAAAAGCCCCAGTACACGCGCTGTCGAGCGGATCCGCATCTCGCGTCCCTTGGTTCGTTCTATTCTATTCGGGAATAGGAGTTGGGCGGCAGTTACTTGCGTACAGCTTCGAGGCGCCTCGCCACTGCCTCCCACTGAATGTTCTTGAAGAAGGCGTCGATGTATTTTGTCGCCGCCGCTCCGAAGTCCATTTGGTAAGAATGCTCGTACATATCCATCACCAGGAGGGGCATGGTTGCCGCCGGCCCGTGGGCGTGATCTGCGAGCCAGTAGTTCTCGAGTTGACGGGTATGCGTGTTGAAGCCGAGCACGACCCAGCCTGAACCGCCGCCAAGTCCCGCGCCGATACGGCGAAACTCGGTTTCCCAAGCGTCAAAGCTCCCGAAGGCGTCGCCGACCGTCTTGCGAGTCGCAGTTCCTGCCTCGCCGTTGCCGCCGAGGTTGTCGAAATAGTATTCGTGGAAAACCACCGAACCCGTCCGCAACAGATGCTCGCGCTTCAGGTCGTTGTAGATGTAAGGTGGCGTGTCCTTGTTGGCGAGCGCTTCGGCCAGTTGCGTTTTCACCACTACCAGCGCCTTTACCGCGCCGCCATAATTGTTCTCCCAATGGGAACGCAACATGCGCTCGGACAGGCCGTTAATTTTGGCTGGGTCAAACGGAAGAGGTTTCAGGGCGGATTGGCTTTCGAACGCGGGAGCGAGCATGGCTTTTTTCTCCGGGGTGGGTTGAGCATCGGCCCCTGCTGCGGCCAGCAAAGTTGCAGCGGCGCCGCCCAAGAAATTGCGGCGCGGAAAACTGACAAGATCGATCATCGTGAACTCCTTTCTGATCGGGCTGTACGCTTATGTCGAAATAGGGTGCGACAGGACAATTTATTACCCGGCTATTGCACCTTGGAGGCCAGGACTGCGTTGAGGCAGGCCGGCGACGGGTCCGGTTGAACGATCGGTCAGGCGACATTCTAGGCAACATGCGCACTTTGACGTACCGGCGCGACGTGCTCTCGCAAGCGTCGATATTTTCTCGGCCGGGCTGTTTGTCGGATCTCGCATGGAGGGGAATCGCCGTCGCGATGCTCGCATCGCTTGTTCTCGCGAGCTGCGCCATTCTGCCGCGCAACGCAGTACCTCCCGGATTGTCGAGCGAGGCCGTGATTCCCGGTCTTCCCGACGTGCGAGCCGCCGCCGGCAGACCCAGCGTTGCGATGGCAAACGACCTCGCCCGCTCCTTCGCGCAGGAGTCGCGAGAGGACTTCCCGATAGCGCCGGATGGCTATGTTCACTATGCGCACCTGGCACTCTCGGGCGGTGGACAAAACGGTGCCTTCGGCGCGGGTTTTCTGAACGGGTGGACCCAGACGGGGCAGCGCCCGGTATTCAAGATCGTCACCGGCGTGTCGACGGGCGCGCTGATCGCGCCGTTCGCGTTTCTCGGACCGAAGTATGACGACGCGTTGCGCGAGTTCTACACAACCACGTCATCGCGCAACATATTCCGGATGCTGTCGATCATCCCGCAGCTCCTCGGCGGCGAATCCTTTGCCGATACGGGTCCATTGATCGCCTTGATTGCACAGAACGTGACACCCGACCTGCTGCGAGAGGTCGCCGAGGCGCATGACCGCGGACGCCGCCTCTACATGGGTACCGTCGATCTCGATTCCCAGCGTTTTATTGTGTGGAACATGGGGCTCATCGCAGCGAGCGGCCGCCCGGAGGCGCTTGAGCTGTTTCGCAAGGTGATGCTTGCGTCATCGTCGGTGCCCGTCGCATTTCCTCCCGTGTACTTCGATGTCGAGGTTGCCGGCGCGAGTTACGAAGAGATGCACGTCGACGGCAGCGTCGGTACGCGCGTCTTCTACAGCGAGGGCGTGTTCAGTTTCTCCGCGCTGTGCGCCGCGCATGGGCGAGCTCCCGGGCGCGAGGAGATCTTCATCATTCACAACGGGCAGCTCGTCCCTGTCTCCGAGGCGACGCCACGATCTTTGCGCGGCATCGCGCTGCGAGTGTTCGATTCGACCGGCAAAGCGGGGGTCGTCGGCGACCTGTTTCGCATCTACGCCACGTCGTTGCGCGAGCGGGCTGGCTTTAACTGGGTCACCATCCCCGAAGACGTGTCGCTCAAGAGCAACGAAGTCTTCGACCCCGAGAAGATGGGTGAGCTCTATGAGGTGGGGATCCGGACAGCCGTCGCCGGGCCGGTGTGGACCACGGTGCCCCCGGGGTTCCGCGGGCTTCCAGAACCCTGACACATCGGACTCTCTCCGCTATGACCGACGCGGTCCGCGGCACGGTGATTTTGCTACTTTGTGGATGTCTGCTTTTGGCCGAAAGCGGACATGCGCGGTGTCGGCTTCCGATCCAAAGTGGACATCGCGCGTCTAGCCCCCTGATGATTAGGTGTGTCGCTTGACAGTAGACATGATGTGCACAATTTGCGGAGTCCAGAAACTCGCCCTATAGTCCCCTGACACCCCGCCCTAACGAGGGGAGCGGATGGCACGGGATCAACGCCGACTGGCAGCAATCGTATCCGCCGATGTCGCGGGCTATTCGCGACTTATGGGCCGAGACGACAGCGCTACGCTCGCCGCTCTCAAAGCCCATCGGCGAAACCTGATCGACCCGAAGATTGCTGAGTACGCCGGCCGCATAGTCAAGACCACCGGCGATGGCCTGCTGCTCGAGTTTGCCAGTGTCGTGGATGCTGTGCGTTGCTCGGTCGAAGTTCAGCGGGGAATGGCCGATCGCAATGCCAGCGTGCCGGGCGATCAGCGAATCGACTATCGCATCGGGATCAATGTCGGTGACATCATCGTCGATGGCGATGATATTCATGGCGATGGTGTGAATGTCGCAGCCCGCCTGCAGGCGTTGGCGGAGCCGGGCGGCCTTTGTATCTCAGCCGTCGTGCGGGACCAGCTCCACGAAGACCTGAGCAATCAGTTTGCCGACATCGGCGAGCGGAACGTCAAGAATATCGAGCGCCCGATTCGAGTTTTTCGCCTTGGTTTCGCCACCGGGACGAAGGCAGCGCCGGCAGAGATCACAAGCAGTCAAGGGCCACCGTCGATCGCGGTATTGCCGTTCGTGAACCGCAGCCACGACGAAGAGGACGAGTACTTCTCGGATGGCCTCGCTGACGAACTACTCAATGTGCTCGCCAAGATCCGAGGCTTGCGGGTAGCTGCCCGATCCTCGGCGTTCACGTTCAAGGGCAAAAATGCGACGGTGGCTGAAATCGGCCGAACGCTGAACGTCGCCACGGTGCTCGAAGGCAGCGTGCGCAAGGCCGGCAACCGGATGCGCATCGCGGTGCAGCTAGTGAAAGTATCGGACGGGTATCACCTGTGGTCGCAGAGTTACGACCGGACTCTGGAGGACATCTTTGCGGTGCAGGACGACATTGCGCAATCGGTAGTGAAGGAGCTGCGCACGACGCTGCTCGGCGAACCAGCCGACGCCATCGCCGAGAAGGCTGCAACCGCAGCAGTGGCCGCCGTGGCAAAGGGACGCGCGACTGACTCCGAGGCGCACCGCCTCTATCTTCGGGCGCGGTACTTCGCGGGGCGCTTCACTCGTGAGGACACGGCGAAGAGCATCGGGTATCTCAACGAGGCGCTCACGCGGGACCCCGAGTTTGCGATGGCATGGGCACAGCTTAGCTTTATGCACACGCGCGAAGCCGATTTTCATTGGGCACCCGTTGCTGACGGGTATGGGCGCGGCCGCGAAGCCGCGATCCGCGCGTTGGCGCTGGAGCCGGAGCTGGCGGAGGGGCATGCGGCACTAGGGTGGATCCAGGCGCACTACGATTGGGACTGGGGTGGAGCGGAGTCGTCGTGTCGCCGGGCGCTGGCACTCGCACCGGGCAGCGTTCTCGTGCTGCGCGTAGCCGCGATCGTGATCGGCTGGCTCGGTCATCTCGACGAGGCGATCGAACTTTCGCAGCGCGCGATAGCGCAGGATCCGGTGAGTGCGGTCGACTACGGGAACCTCGCGAACTACCTCCGCAGGAGCGGTCGGCTTGCCGAGGCGGAGGCGACCTACCGCAACGCGCTCGAACTCGCTCCGCCGCGAGCCGGGATACGATCACGCCTCGCACTGAACCTGTTGGCCCAGGGGCGCGGCGACGAAGCGTTGGCAGAGGCGCAGCAGGAGCATGAGGAGTGGGAGCGCCTGTGGACACGGGCGGTCATCGAACACGCCGTGAGCCGTCACGCCGAATCGGAAGCGACTCTCCAAGAACTGATCGCGAAGCACCAGAGTGAGACTGCCTTCCACATCGCGTTGGTCTACGCCACGCGCGCCGAGGTGGACCATGCGTTCGCGTGGCTGGAGCGTGCATACGTACAGCGGGACACGTGGCTCGGTCGGATAAAAACGGAACCCCTGTTCCGCTCGCTGCACAGCGATCCTCGCTGGGGCGCCTTCTTGCGCAAGATGGGGTTGGGAGACTGAAACTAGCATCTCGTGGTCGGATTCGAGAGTCATGGACGAGTCAGGACACCCAAGTCCGCTTTTGGCCGATAGCGGACAAACTAAGACACTGATTCCGCAAGGATCGCCCGGTACGCTGCCGTGGGATGGGTCACTCGCCTAACTAGTGACAGGCGATTTCGGTCGAATAGCCGCAAACCTAGACAACTCAAACCTCCAGTGACGCTTGTCAGAGAGTGGATGTTTAGCTAAATCAAACTCAGCCCCGAAGGGAACGAAAGTGCTATCTGGAAAGCCGGCTTGAGCTGATAGTTCGGACGGTTCAGCCACTTCAGAAGAGACCCAGACACAAGACTTCGGGAGGTTCAATGGAGAAGTCGCCCATTTCTCAGCAGATGCGGCCCGAATGTGAGGCTCCGATGTCGCATCAATGTGTTGTTCGCGAAGCTCCTCAAAGCTCTTTCCACCCACGAGCATGCGATCCGCCGGATCATAGAAATGACTGCCGCGCGTTATTGCACCGAAATACTTTTCGAATCCCTCAACTTGCGCCACGCGCATTACGTGGCCCGCATAATCTAGAAGCAAAGAGGGCATTCCTGGCTCGGAAGTATTGAGCCGAGCCCAGACATTGTCGAAGACCGTTAACAGGTAACTGTGTTCGTGTCCGAAGGCAAAAGCGTCTCGACACCGTCGGTGGAAGCGTCGCAGCCGCTCAAGTGCGACTTCCCCGTGCTCCAAGAACGTATCGACAAGACCCACTATATCGAAGTAAAAGACGAACACCTCGACTTTTGCGTTCGTGGTGGGGAGTGCCTCGATTGAGCCGTAATGTATGTCCACATCAACGTGCCGCTAGCGAGAGCGGCATTCGGAACGCCCGCAGTTCTAGCCTAGTCCGACCCGAGTTAACCGGCCCGGTGCCGCCACCGACCATGGCAGGCCACCGCCGACCAAGCCCAACGCTCAAAGCCTGCCGGCGGGGCCGCGCGTCAGCGGCTAGGCGCATCGTCTCCGAAATGGGGGCTGTACCCCGGCATCCTCATCGCACGCATTTGGGAGTCTTCGCCATCCCGGGTCGCCACCAGCACCGCGAACAGCAGAAAGCCAATGAATCCGCCTGCTAGGAACGCCCACAAAAGCCACCATACGGAAACCATATGGCACTCCCCGTTTTACCGCTTGATCTATTAATTGCCAAGCGCACAGCCAGCGGCGCTCAGTTGCTTTTATCTCATAGGCTACTTCCAATCAAAACCGACCATCGGTTGACGGACATAGCGCGCAATTGCGTGACTTCAGACGAGATTACGGCTGACAAAATGCTAGCGTCATCGTTATCGAACCGGAACTCTGTCTTGTCTGACGCTAAACGGCAACGCACACGGTAAAGTCGATGTAACACCGACCAATGCGACGAGCGGAGCAAAGCGACGTCCCGAGCGTCTGCTTCCGACCCAAAGCGGACATGGCGGGCGCATTTGCCTCTCGATAGAAGCCGATACTCAGTTATAAGTAGCCTCAGGCATTGCGTGCAGATAGCTGTAAAGGGCGGCAATCTCCGAATCCGTAAGCTGCGACAGATATTGTCGTGCCACAGGGCTCATCGTCTTGAGGTTCCTTCCCCCAAACGCCACGCCCTCTCGCATTAGCTTGTTGAATGCTTCCGGAGAATAGGCGGCTACCGTCTGCAGACTTGGGCTGGTGAACTCAGGATTAGAAGCGCCGCCGAGGCTTGTCCCGTGGCACGCGGCGCAGATGGTCCGCGCGAGGTATCGCCCGTGTGTAGCCTCGTCGCCCTTCGCCTCGGGTGGCGGGACGGTCTCAGCGATGAGTTCCGCCACCGGCTTGAATTGATGGCTGACAACGCCGATGCGCCCGAGCGGTCCCAGCGAGACACTCGGACCCGGCCCCTCGACCCCCGGGAGCGACCTCAGAAACGCAATGATCCGGCTCAAATCCTCGTCAGTCAGCAGCACGTACGCTTCCGCCGGCATCACTAGCAAGCTGCGCCCTCCTGGGCGCACACCATTTCTGATGATGGTGGCAAGTTCCGCATCGGTGTATTTGCGGACGGCCGCCGTGAGATCGGGCGCGACGATACGCCCGATCATCGGCTCGTCGAACAGAACAGTTCCCTCGACGCGCTTGCCGTGGCAGCTCAGGCAGCCGTGAACGGTTGCCAGCCGCCGTCCCTCGGTGATTGAAGCTGAATCTGTCGGAATCGATATGCCGACTGCGGGAACCGTGTAAGTGTGTTGCAACACGCGCTCGGAAAGAACATACACGACCGCGTACGCCGTCATCACCAGTCCGGCTACGCTTCCCAAGCCTACGCCGATCCACCGCAGAAGGTGCTTCATCGTCCCCCTATTCGCAGATGCCGTGTATGTTGACCGCCACTCACGCGCAGTGCAACGCGGCGATCCAGCTCACAAGACCGGCTGGTGGTGATGTCCGCTTCTGGCCGAAAGCGGACATTCAATCTACCTCTGTCAATCAACGTCCGAAGCGGCATTGGCCTAGCTACACGAAGCTCCATTGCTGATTCGCTGATCCACCATTGTCGGGGTATACCTGGATTGGGATGTGGTCATCGGTGCCGCCGTCAGGAAGGTCCAGCGCAAGCTTGTTGTTGCGGGCGGGTCGAATTGTGAACCCGGCGTTATTCCCGAAGAGTTGCCAAACCTGATCATCCTGCCCGCTTTCGGCCGCCTGCACGATCAGTGAGGCGCCATCCGTTGACACCGGCTGAAGGAACAGCCCGTTGCACAGGGACTGAATACGCACGGAAGCCTTGTCACCAAACGCTACTTCTGCTTGGTCGTTAGCCGGGTCGAGGAGGCGCCAATACTGATTGAAGCAAATGAGCCCGACATCCCGGAACTGTTGAATATTGACGCCCGGAGCCTGAGAACCGGCAGGTACATCCACCACCTTCTGGCTCTTGAGCGATCTTATTTTGAAGGCCGTAAATACGTGCTGCTCGGGGACGGGTATCCACTGCTGGTTGAGGGCTTTATGCGTCTTCCAAATGTGGGGGTCCCGGTCGGGCTTTCCGTCAGGAGCGTCAATTGCGTAATTGATACCTGTATTCGGGTCCGTGCACTGGATGATTCGACCGCGGTTGGGCAATTCGACGCTCCAGTCCCAGAGTTGATTCGGCCCCGAGTTGACTCCGTGTTGTTGCAGCAATTGCCCATCGCCGAATACGGCGCCGACGACATCGATCGCATAGCTGAACGTGCGACTAAGGATCAAGTTCGGTGAGACTCCCGCCCTTATGTTGTTGTGGAGACCGGTCCGGAGCCAGTACTGTCGTATATTGTTGTGATCGGGATCTAGAGCTACCTGGTGGAGATATGGTTGCGGATCTCCCACCGTAAGCGCTTGCCCCGTTGCAGCGTTCGTAAAGATATCGAACTCGAAAACTGGCATATGTGGCCTCTCGTGGTCGGGTTGCATTCTCGAACTTGCCGCACATCTTTGCCGGTTGGATGGGACGCATACTAGTCACGGACCGTTTGACAAGCGTTAGACGCGACCCAGCGACGCAAGCCTAGGAGAATCGCCCCTACGGGCGATTTGTAGCCGGCCGGCAACGGACATGCGCGGTGTCCGCTTCCGACCCAAAGCGGACATCGCGCTTAAAGCACCACTCTCGCCACTACCCGGCATCACGCGTCGCTCAATGCTGCCCCACGACCTGCCAACCAATGCCCTGCACAGCGACCACGGCGACATTGGGCGTCTGACCGATGCCATTCATTTGCCAGCGCACCACGCTCCCGCCGCTGTTCAACCAGATGATGTCGTCGCGTCCGGCGCCGGTTGCGTCCATCACCGCGACCGGCGTCCAGGAGGTATCCACCGTCGGCATCAGTTGCGTCTGCTTCGCCACCCCAGCATTCATGTACCAGATGACACTCGTCGCACCGTTGCGCCACAGAATGTCTGCACGACCGTCACCGTCGAAATCACCGACCAGCGCCGGCTTCCAGCCTGCACCAAGCGTCCCAAGGTTCCAGACATTTATCGGTGCGGTCGCGAACAACTCCCAGATAATCGCCGAGCCGGTCGCCGGGTCGAACCATAAAAAATCCTTGATGCCGTTACCGTCGAAATCGGCAACCCATGCGAGTTGATAGTTGGTGGCCATCGAGCCGATCACTTCGACGTTGCGCACGCTGAAGCCGTCCATGATCCACGCCGCGACGACACCTGTGTTGGAGCGGAAGATAAGATCGTCCTTGCCGTCGCCGTTCACGTCGCCGACTCCGACGAGCGACCAACCTGCAGGCACCGCGCCGACCACCGCACTGCTGGTGATAGTCGTGCCGTTCATCTCCCACACGACGATGGCGCCGCCGGCCTCGACCCATACAATGTCGGCATTCCGTCGCCATTGAGATCACCGGTCCCTGCTACAGACCACGTCGGGCCGACCGCGGTGATGGCCATATTGATCACCACGAAATTGGCGTTGATGCCCCAGAGCGTATTGGCTCCCACCGAAGGCAATCGCCACAGCAACCAGCCTAGGTTGTTCAGTCCGGAGAAGTTGCTCTTGCGGCCGCTGAAGTTGCCGAGATTCAGCTCACCCGTGCCGCCGACGCCGAAGACCGGCGCCGGCGTCAGTACGTTGGGCGGTGGTGACGCCGTCGACGTGCCGGTTTCGCCGGGCCCGACCGCGTTTTCTCCCCACCCGACCACGACGCCGTTGGTGCGCACGAGATGGGATTGCTGTCCGCTCGACGACACCATGACCGTCTGGTTGACAAGACCGCTCAGCATCTGCGGCACCGGGTTGACGTTCGGCTGGTAACCGTCGCCCATTTGACCGAGACCTCCGTAGCCCCACTTCCAAAGCCGCCCGTCGAAAGCGTGCGCCTGCACGGCCTCCCCGAAGGCGTTCGCGCGACCGAGCTTCACGGTACGCGGCAGGAAGCCCCGTGCCCGCGTGGGAGTCAATCGGGGGCTGACGGTCGTAAGGTCTCCGACCTGGCCGGCGCTGTTGCGCCCAAATCCGTAAACACTTCCATCCGGCAGCGCTGCCCAGGACTCTTGTACGCTCGCTGCGATGTCGATTGCGCCGGTGGGCAGGCCCACTTGTACTGGGACCAGGCTGTCGACCTGCGAGTTGTTCCCGACCTCTCCTTCTGCGTTTAGTCCCCATGCGAAGATCGCCCCGTCCGCGCGCAGCGCGAGAACATGGGCGTCACCCGCGACCACCTTGACGATGTTGGAAACGCCCGTCACCTGAAGCGGCGAGCTCGAAGGGAAGTTGTCGCCTTGGCCGAGCTGGCCGTGATCGTTGAGCCCCCACGCCCACACGCTGCCGTCTTTCTTGAGCGCTACCGCGAAATGGGCCCCGGCGGACACGGTGAGTACGCCTGGGAACGACGGAAGCTGCGTCGGTATCATCGGCCCGGTGTTGGTGTTGCCCAGTCCGAGCTGCCCGTCGCCGTTGTAGCCCCAGCCAAAGACCACGCCATCGCTGCGCACCGCCAAGGAGAATCCTTGGATGCTGCCGGCGCCGCCGGCGGCGATATCGACGGTGCCGGACAAGCTCGGCACAATGATGGGGACGAGCGACGGGTTGGTGGTGCCGTCGCCCAGTTGCCCCTGCGAATTGTTGCCCCACGCATACGTGTTGCCGAACCGATCGACGGCGAGCGTGTGGCCGACTCCGTCGGCGATCTCCGGTGTCGTGGCGCTGGTCACGTGCGCTGTGATGAGGAGCACGAGCCCGACCGCGCCGCGCAACCACTTCCTTCGCGTTGCAGGTTTCATGTCATCTCCTTCAGTCGTGAAGAGACGGGGCACTCGCCGTCTCGGCGAAGCGGCTCTCCCCTGTGGATCGAAGGCGGCGGGCCGTCGGCGAGCAAGATGAGACGCTCACCGGGCATCGCACGATTGCCGTGCGATGGACCGCGCGTGTTACTTCAATGCCGTCGACTTCGCGATCGCCGCTTCGAAGACACGAGCATGGTCGGCTAAGCTGACAAACCCAAGTGGGCGTCGCTGACAAACGATGTCGAGAGCGCTGACAGGACGGTTGGACCGGTCAGCGCGACGGCCAGCTGATCGGCGCTTTCTGGAACATTCCCAGATCACCGCGGACCCTATCGTCGGATCAAACCACAGGAAGTCCTTGAGGCCGTTGCCGTCGAAGTTGCCGATCCACGCCAACTGATAGTTGGTCGCCGTCGAGCCGATCACTTCGACGCGGCGCACGTTGAAGCCATCCATGATCCACGCGGCGACGCGTGCTTCGCTACGTCCGCTTTTGGCCGATAGCGGACACTTTTGCCTAGAGCTTTCGTGCCGTGATCAAGCTGGTGTGGGTGGTTCTGACATTAAAGCGACACCTGCGCACCTAATTCGACGACCCGGTTGGGTGGAAGCTGGAAGTGATCGGCGGCGGTGCCGGCGTTGCGGTACATCGCCATAAAGATCCGCTCCTGCCAGAACGACATCGGGCCACCGGGCGTGGCCATGAGCTTGGCACGTCCCAGGAAATACGACGTTTGCATCGGATCGAGCCCGAGGCCCTGCTCCGTGCACCATTCGAGCGCGGCCGGAACGTCGGGCCGGTCCATGAACCCGAAGTGCAACGTGACTCGGGAAAAGTACTTGCTGATCCGCTCGACCGCGACTTGCTGCGAGGGCGGCACGCGGGGAATCGGCAGGGTTTGCACGTTGCACACTATCGTCCGCTCGTGGAGCACCCCGTTGTGCTTCAGGTTGTGGAGCAGTGCTCGCGGCACCTCGTTCTGGGTCGACGTCAGGTAGACCGCTGTTCGCGGCACAGTCACGAGTTGATCGCCCTCGAGCGACGTGGCGAAGGTGTCCAGCGGGAGCGTGTCCTCGGCGAAGCGCATACGGAGGACTTCGCGGCCGCGCTTCCACGTCGTGAGCAGCAGCAGCACGACGCCGCCGAAGACCAGCGGGAACCAGCCGCCGTCGAAGAACTTGAGCGAGTTGGCGGCAAAGAACGTGCCGTCGACAAGCACGAAAAAAGCGAATACCGGCAATGCAACGACCGTCGGCCAGTGCCAGTCGAAACGCGCGACCAGGTACGCAAACAATGTCGTGATGATCATCGTACCCGAGACCGCGATGCCGTATGCGGCGGCGAGGTTCGACGAGGAGCGAAATGCCAGTACCAGCGCGACCACGGCGACCAGCAGAGCGTAGTTGATGCCCGCGATATAGATCTGGCCCATCTCCGCGCCGGACGTGTGCAGGATGCGCATGCGTGGTGCGTAGCCGAGCTGGATCGCCTGACTCGTCATCGAATACACGCCGCTGATGACGGCCTGCGAGGCAATGACCGTCGCTGCCGTGGCGAGGATCAGGAGCGGGATGAGTGCCCAGCCTGGCGCCAGCAGGTAGAACGGGTTGCGAATCGCTTCCGGATCGGCGAGGAGCAGCGCGCCCTGCCCGAAGTAATTGATGACGAGCGCGGGCAGGACGAGGGCGAACCACGCGATGCGGATGGGGTGGCGGCCGAAGTGTCCCATGTCCGCATAAAGCGCCTCGCCGCCGGTGAGGACCAGGAACACTGCGCCGAGCGCGAGAAACCCGAGTCTCGGATAAGCCGCGAGGAACTCAACAGCATGCCCCGGCCACAATGCCGTGAGGACGATCGGATTGCGCGCAATGCCGAACGCGCCGAGCACGGCAAGCGCGGCGAACCAGATCAGCATCACCGGCCCGAATGCCGCGCCTACCTTGGCGGTGCCGTGCCTCTGCACCAGGAACAAGCCCACGAGGATGACCAGCGTCGCTGGAACGATCCATGGCTTGAACGCCTCGGTCGCGACATCGAGACCCTCGACAGCCGAGAGCACCGAGATGGCGGGCGTGATCGCGCCATCGCCGTAGAAGAGCGCGGCACCGATCAACCCGAGCAGGAGTACGATCCGCGTGCGTCGCGGGCCGAGGCGCTTCTGGTCGAGCACGCGCGCCATCAGCGCCATGATCCCGCCCTCGCCGTGATTGTCGGCGCGGAGCACGATGCCGACGTACTTGATCGAGACGACGACGATCAGCGCCCAGAACACCAGCGACAGGATGCCCAGCACATTGGCAGGATTGATGGGCACCGGGTGGTGCTCGCTCGAGAACACCTCCTTGATCGCGTAGAGCGGGCTGGTCCCGATGTCGCCGTAGACGACACCGAGGGCAGAGAGGGCCAGCACGGCCAACTTGCGCTGGCGTGCACTCAGCCACGCCATTCCCGAAATCCGATCACAAGGGTAGTCAACACACTTGGGGGCAAAGCGCGAACATTACCGCAATACCGGAGCGAAAAGCCGACCGCAAAGTTGGCTATTCACCATCTCGCGCCAGTGCTGGGCGCGATGTGGCCCATCGGGGGACAGGAGAGCCTAGTGTCAGACAGGTGTCCGTCAGCTTGCAGTAGAACAATGTTTCCCCTGGATCGGCAAATGAGTTAACCAACGTGGGGTGAACGACACAATAGGGGCCGATGCGTAGCAAAAGGAGAACGCCATGAAACGCAACTACGCCGCAGTGATCGTGATGGTGATCGGTTTGATGGGATGTGGCGTCAACCCTGTGACAGATGAGAAGACCGGACCGAAAGTTGTCTTCAGGCAGGGCGACAAGAACGTCGACAATCTCTTCCTCACGCCCAGTGGCGCCACCCCGGTGAAGTTCGGACCGGGAGATGTCACGTGCGTGGCGACCGACTCGGGCGGTGTTAAATCGATTTCTCTTTCGTTTTCGGATAGCACGACTCTGTGTGTGTACACGGGCCCGTGCGGCACCCCCACCCCCTTCTGCATTGGCACGGGCGGGCCGATCTCCCCTTCGATGCCGGCGACCCAATCAGCGACATCGCATCCGGACTCCATGGGCCAGGTACCGAACGAGCTTTTTCTGGATACGACCATAAAGGAGGCGGCCTACGAGTGCAGTGATACCGGGGGCGGAAAAACGGTCAGCGGCGAGCCCTTTGGACAGTCGATCAAGGCGACCTGCGACGCGACCAACTACTCGGGGAAAACCTCGACTGCAACGCTGCGTGTGACTTTTGATCCTCGGCCCTCGGACCCGTGTTGTACCGGCAGTTCCTGCAACTGCAAGGGGGGATCGTCATCAACCAAGGTCAACGTGTGCTGCGCTGCCCATGTGTGCCAATCGGACGGCTCCTGTGAAAAACCCAAATAGAAGCCGTCAATTCGGGGTGTTGGGCGTCGATGTTGCTGCGCGCGGATGAGGTGGTTCAGCAGCTGGTTGATGTCCGCTTTTAGCCGATAGCGGACATGCAAGCCGTATAACCAGGCGCTTGGTCTAGAGGTGACGGCCATTGCCGGACGCGACCGGACGAACGGCTTCGCTGATTTCTACTATGAAACCACCGGAACCCGTCAGAATTGACCGGGTCACCGGACTCCAGCGGATGGGATTGGACGGGAACGGACCAGGGACCTGGCGGAGAGAGAGGGATTCGAACCCCCGTTAGGTTGCCCTAAACCTGATTTCGAGTCAGGCGCCTTCGACCACTCGGCCATCTCTCCGGAACTTGCAATTATATCGTGTCGCGGTGCTTTCCCCGCTTCGCGGTTGCATACCTGCATTGCGCATCCGGGCGTTCGCGCCTGCCTACGTGCTGGTCAACCATGCAATCGCATCTTTGCAGTTTTTCCAGAATCCCAGCGTGCTTCGCGAGGTGCTCGCTCCAGCCTGCGGAATAGCCAGTCGACTCAAAGGCTTAGCTCGCGACGTCCAAGATGCTTTGGTACGAAATCTGCAAGTGGCTACACGTTCCGCTGTGCTTCGAAAGGAGCAGTTTCAATGGATACCCACATTCATCATGAGCATGACGAATTGTCGGCGCATGCAATCAACTGGAGCGCCGCGATCTGGTCGAGCGTAATTGCCGGACTCGTGTTCGTAGCGCTCGAGGTGGTGATGGTTCCGGTGTTTCAGGGCGGCTCGATGTGGGCGCCACTGCACATGATCGGAGCGATCGCGCAAGGGCCGAGCGCGATGGCCTCACCCGACACCTTCGATCTGACTGTCGTGAGCACCGCGGTGGCGGTGCACATGATCCTTGCGATCGTGTACGGCGTGATCCTCGCGTCTCTCATCCAGCGACTCGACACCGGCATGGCCGTGGTTGGAGGCGCACTGTTCGGTCTTGCGCTCTACTTCATCAACTTCTACGGATTCACGCGGTGGTTTCCGTGGTTCGCGGACACGCGCGACTGGATCAGCATCTGCACCCACATCGTGCAGAGCGAAACCGTGTCGCCGCGATCGCAGCGTCTCAGCACGCACCGTAGCGTCGCGTAATGGCGTTCCCGGGACGCCGGTCGAGTCGACGGGACAGCGGTCGAATCTCGGGCAGAGGGATGGCTGCGTTCCGGAGGAGCTTGTTATCGGCCAGCTTGCCGCGCGCAGGACGAAGCTGACGGATTTCTACGCGAACGGGGAGCGCGCGCAGGCGTATCAGCGAACCGACTGCGCCTGCGTTTCCCGCCGCGTCCCGCCGGAATTAGTAATTCCGATGCGAGGTCGAACCGGGCGGCGTCCGGATTCCACCGCGGAAATCCGAGTTCAGCGCAAAATGCATGTACACGCTCCGCTTCGCTCCTCCCTTCATTCCCGATTACGGCCCAACGTCACGCATTCCAGTCCGAGTCCCATGCCGAACGTTCGCATTCACGCGTCCCTCCACCGCATCGCCGTCGTGCTCGCCGCGACCGCCCTCGTCGCGGCCTGCTCGACGTTGCCGCCCGGTGTCGATTACCCGAGGACCGAGAGCCGCGCGCTCGAGCATCCCGAGACGACCGCGCTGGGCCAGGTGATCGAGCCGCGTTCGCGCGAGCATCAGGGTTTGTCGGGATTCCGGCTCGTCGCTCGCGGTCGCGACGGGTTCGCGCTTCGCGATGAGATGATCGAGGCCGCGCAGAAAACCGTCGACGCGCAGTACTTCATCTTCCAGAGCGACGTCAGCGGATTGCTGATTCAGGACACGTTGCTTCGCGCGGCGAAGCGCGGTGTGCGCGTACGCGTGCTGATCGACGACACGCAGGCCGAGAACCAGAGCGATCACATCCTGATGCTCGCCGGTCACCCGAACATCGACGTGCGCCTCTATAACCCGTTCTTCTACCGCGGCTCGAACGAGTTCGTCCGCGCGGCCGAATTCCTGCTCAACAAGTCGCGTCTCGATTACCGGATGCACAACAAGCTCCTGATCGTCGATAACGAGATCGGGCTCGCGGGCGGGCGCAACGTCGGGGACGAATACTTCGAGACCGGCACGCAGATCCAGTTCGGCGATTACGACGTCTTCGCGATGGGCCCGATCGTCCGCGCCTTGTCTATGAGCTTCGACGAGTACTGGAACAGCTCGCTCTCGATTCCGTCCGAAGCGCTGCTCGGCAAGCCGCCCACCGGCGCGGAGCTCGACGCGCTGGAGCGAAAGCTCAGTGTCAACCGCGAGAAGCAGGCCGGGTCCGAGCTCATGCAACGCGCCGACCGCGGCGCGCCCTTCGACCACCTGCTGCAGTCGGACCGCAACATCGTATGGGCGAACGCGGAGGTGATCTACGACGGACCTGACAAGGCCGACGGCGACAACGCGGAGCACAACGAAGCCAGCCTGCGCAGGCGCCTGATCGGAATCGCGCGCGAGTCGCACGAGGAGGTCGCGATTGTCTCGCCGTACTTCATTCCCGGCGACTCGGGTATGCGGCTTTTGCACGACCTGCGCGAGCGCAGCGTCCGCGTGCGCGTGCTAACGAATTCGCTCGCATCGACCGACCAGCCGATGGTGCACGCAGCGTATCGGCGCTATCGCGAGCCGCTACTCGCGGAGGGGGTTGAGTTGTACGAGGCGCGGCCCGTTCCCGGCGCCCCTCGCGAGAGCGGCGGCATGCTGAAGGCGCCGAGCGCCGGGCAGTTCGCGCTGCACGCGAAGGTGTACGTCTTCGATCGCCGGCGCATCTTCATCGGCTCGGCGAATTTCGACCGGCGATCGTCCCGTCTCAACACCGAGCTCGGCTTGCTGATCGACAGCCCCGAGCTCGCGAAGCAGGTGATCGAGCGCTTCGACACGATCGCGCAACCGGCCAACAGCTTCGTGCTCGCGCTCGCGAAGGATGGCCTCCTCGCGCACGTCGTGTGGCGATCAGAGGAAAACGGTCGTGCGGTGGAGTACGCAGCCGAGCCGGTAGACGATGCACTTCGCGGGCTTAAGGTCGATCTGCTTTCGTTCCTCCCGATCGACAACGAGCTGTAGCGGCTCGCCGCGCGAGCGGCGGCAGCCGTCATCTGCGTGGGAACTCACCGTAAGAAAAACAATGGGCGCCGCAACGGGCGCCCCATTGGACCGACAGGTGGTGATGACTATTTTTTTGCAGCCGCTGGCGCGGCCGCTGCTTTGGCCGGTGCAGGCGACGCCGATTTGGCCGCCCCGCCGGTGGGTCCCATTTGCGGTGTTATCGTGACCCCCTTTGCCTTCTCCTCCGCGATGTAGCGCGCTGCGACACGATCCTGCGCGCGGGCGAGTTGCTCGTTCGCGAGGTCCGCGGCCGCCTTTTCCTTAGCCGCTTTCTCCGCCTTCTGCTCTTCGGTCATCGGCGGCGGCGGTGGCAGCTTGGCCACCGCGACGCCGAAGGCCGCCAGCACGAGTGCGGCTCCGATCGTGGCTCGCAACGTCGTCATCGCTCTTCTCCCCCTCCCGTTCTCTTTACTGCCCGTTATGCAACCTTCGGACGCCCGGACGGTGCTTCCTCGATCGTCCGCGGATCGACAACCTTCTGACGCGCCTTGCCGGCAATGACGTCGTTGTACCAGCGCACGTGGTGATGCTTGGCCCAGGTGCCGGTCACGTAGCCGTCGCGCATCGCCCGGTACGCCCCTTCCTGCCCGAGAGTCCCGAGGTAGACGTGCACGAGCGCCAGCGCGATCGACAGGTAGGCAGCCACCATATGCAGCAGGTTCGCGATTTGCATCGTCGAGCGCGTCTGGTCGAAATTCGGGAACACCAGCACGAGCCCAGTGGCGAGCAGGATCGTCGAGAACACGACTAGCACGAACCAGAACACGAGCTTTTCGCCGCCGTTGAAGCGATGCGACGGGTATTCGTGATCCTGGAAATAGCCCTTGATATTGAGGAACCAGCGCAAGTCCTCCATGCCGATGCCGTTGTCGCGGATATAGCGCACGAACAGCCATGGGATCGCCACGATCAGGATCGGACCCATGAAGTTGTGGAGGGCCTTCGCGAGCTGCGCCAGCCACGAGAACAGCGTGTAGCCGATCAGCGGCAGCAACACAGCCTTGCCGAGCGACAGGATGAGCCCGGTGATCGCGAGCGTCGTCCACACGATCGCCATCAGCCAGTGCGAATACCGATCGGCGGGCGAGAAGCGCTCGATGACGATGTCGCCCGCGCGCTTCTCCACGGTCATCTGTCCGCGCAAGAGGTAGAAACCGGCGAGCCCCGCGATGGCGAGCGCGACGAGCACACCGCCCCAGAACGCGATCGGCGCGCGCAGCGCGCGCCAGGTCTGCCCCTGAGGCTGAATCAGGATGTTCGTCTCGCGGCCGCGAACCGTCGTGGTCTGCGGGGCACCGGAGCGAACCTCCGACCACAGCGGCTGATTGTTGTAGGGCTGGGTGACCTGCCGCTGCGCCTGCGCGGCCGCGTCCTTCGCTTCGGTCGAATTGACCGCCGGGTTTTGCGCCAGCGCCGCGCCGGCAAACCAGACCGTCACCAACGCGACAACGGCGGCGCGCCATGAAGTGCATCTAACCATCGAGTGCTCCTTCAGGCTTCGCTCTTAGCCTTCGCGTTTGTATTCGTTCTGGTTCTGCTGGCGGGTCTTGATCGCGTTCTCCCACGCCTGCTTGTTGCCGTTGAACATCGTGCTGTCGTAGGGCGGCGTATCGCGCTTCCCTTGATACGTGCCCTGCTTGTAATTGACGACTTGCGGCCTTTCACCGCAAGCGGCCAATGTCAGCGTCACGGCGGCGGCGAACGCTGCAACGGCGAGACGTGCGGGCATGGGCATCACGACTTTCCTCCGGGCGGCGGAACTGGTGTCGGCGCCGGCGTTGTGGGCGTGCCGTACGCGGTCAGCCAGCCGGTCAGCTCGTAGCGCCCGCCACGCCGCGTCACGCGCTCGCGATAGATTTCCGAGATGACGTCGCCGTCACCGCCCAGCAGCGCCTTGGTCGAGCACATTTCCGCGCACGCCGGGAGCTTGCCCTCCGACAGCCGATTGCGCCCGTACTTCTTGTACTCCGCCTCCGACCCGTCCGGTTCGGGACCACCGGCGCAGAACGTGCACTTGTCCATCTTGCCCCGCACGCCGAAGGCGCCCTCCTGCGGAAATTGCGGTGCGCCGAACGGACAGGCGTAGAAGCAGTAGCCGCACCCAATGCAGAGGTCCTTGTCGTGCAGCACGACGCCTTCCTCGGAACGATAGAAACAATCGACCGGGCACACCGCCATACACGGCGCGTCGGAGCAGTGCATGCACGCGACCGAGATCGAGCGCTCGCCGGGCACGCCGTCGTTGATCGTGACCACGCGGCGGCGATTGACGCCCCAGGGGATGTCGTTCTCCTGCTTGCACGCCGTGACGCAGCCGTTGCATTCGATGCAGCGCTCGGCATCGCAGAGAAATTTCATTCGGGCCATGGTCTCTTCGCTCCTCGATTAGGCCGCAGACTTCTCGACCTGGCACAAGGTCGTCTTGGTTTCTTGCATCATCGTCACCGAGTCATAGCCGTAGGTGGTCGCGGTATTGACCGCCTCGCCACGCACGATCGGTGCGGAACCCTCGGGATAGAACTCGAGCATGTCCTTGCCCTGCCACCAGCCTGAGAAATGGAACGGGATGAACGTGGTGCCCGGACCGACGCGGTCGGTGACCATCGCCTTCACGTAGATCTGCGCGCCCGTCGGC
>Ga0306924_10001483_pt1 | contig 21499 bp, 20 predicted proteins | sample sta12Can44000111_FD_203756 | JGI IMG/M metagenome (GOLD analysis project Ga0306924, IMG submission 203756) | Lab enrichment of tropical soil microbial communities from Luquillo Experimental Forest, Puerto Rico - statanox.12C.anox.44.000.111 (v2)... | ecosystem: Environmental > Terrestrial >...
TTGATTTCTTCAGACGCAGCATGAACGCGAAAAGCTACACTTCCACATCACCGAATCCTCTCAAAGTGCACAAACCCGCACTACACTGCGCTATATTTGCGACGGAAAGTAGCTAGGGCTTCGCCCCCAGCATGGGCGTGCCACGGGGCCCTTGATTGGTTCCCGTCTTTTTAGAGCGAGCAGTATGCGCTCCCGCTCGGCTTCCGCCAATGTACGCGTAGTTGCTGGACGCTACATTCTCTGTCATCCACATCCCAATCTCGAGGTTCAGCCTCTCACCGCGGGTCCGACCCTCCTGGATCCGCAACGAAATCCTGTGTAAATAGACAGATCAAAGCTACAAGAGACCCAAACAAGAATATCGTGATGCAGCGCGCAGCGGGGTCAAAAAGGACCGGATTTGGTCCTCAGGACCAAATCCGGTCCTTCTGCTCCTTTCCTTCGTGCCCGCCCGAAAGGCGTAAGGTGCGACGGTCTGCGCCTTGGTGCAAGTCGAACAAAAAGCATTGGCAGGGGATGGCCAAGCGCCGACTGATTCGAATTGTGCGTCACAAATAAAAGCCCGGGGAGGACACATGCGAATGATAGTTCGATACGCAGTTTTGCTCGGCTGTTGCTATCTAGTGGGCGGTGTGGTCTTTGCCCAGGATAGTCAGAAAGTGGAAGCCACAGGAGATTACTCCTATTTTTCGGTTGAACCGTGGACCTGTGCGCCTAGCGCCTTTTGCGCTGCTTAGCCACCAAAGACTCCCTGCGCTGGCAAACTGGAACCGCTCGGCGAGGTGCTGCTCGGCAGCGCAGATTCTGGCGGTGCTGGCTTCGCGCGTGGTGCGGCCAGAGCTAGCTATAGCTGGGGTTAATTCACGTGAAGGTTTGACGCCAGATCAGCAAGCACGCCGCCTTGGACTTACAGGCTTTTAGAGCTAAGTGGCTACAGTAAACTAGGGATTACTTGGGGCAGCTCGTCAGTCTGTACTGGGACTTCACGAGTGGAGTCCTCTCCTTTCATGTCGAGTAGGTATGCGTAGGCGACGCATGGCGTTGTAAAGAGTGGACGATTTCATTCCCAGGAGAGTTGCGGCTCCGAGAGGTCCCTTAATTCTCCATCCTGTTTTCTCAAGAACGGAAAGAATGTGATGGTATTCTGCTTCTTTCAATGTGCACATACTCGCTACATTTTCCGTTCTCGGCAATTGAACGTTCAACTTCTCGCCGGTGGTCACGATCACAGCATGTTCGATGATATTCCTCAATTCTCGAACATTGCCCGGCCAGGAATAACGCTGTAGCTCCTCCATCGTTCTGGTGGGCACGATGTGTATCTTTTTTTTGCCCATTTTGCTTTCAAACTCTCGGATGAATGCCGCGACAAGCAAGGGAATGTCCTCAGGACGCTCGCGCAAGGGCGGAACGCGAATGGGAAAGACGTTGAGCCGATAGAAGAGATCCTCCCGAAAGGTGCCACCCTTCAGGCACTCTACAAGATCGCGATTTGTAGCCACAATTAGCCGGACACGGACCTTGATCGTTTTCGCACTCCCGAGACGCTCAAATTCGCCATCTTGGACCACCCGCAGCAGTTTCGCTTGAACCTCGACCCCCAACTCCCCGATCTCGTCAAGAAAGAGCGTGGAACCGTCGGCAGTCTCAAACCGTCCGATTTGCCTCGTGAGGGCACCGGTATACGCACCCTTCTCGCGACCGAAGAGTTCGCTCTCGATGATGGTCGCGGGCAAGGCAGCGCAATCCACCTTAACCATCACACGATCCTTGTGCCGACTCAGTCTATGAATGGCACGGGCGATGAGCTCCTTGCCGGTGCCCGTTTCGCCCGTGATGAGCACGAGCGAATCCGTGCCAGCAACCTGTTTCACCTGCCGCAGGACTCTCGTCAGCGCGCCGCTTTGGCCAACAATCTCCTCATACCTGCCGATATCCTTTATTTCCTCTTGCAGATAGTCGGTTTCGGCTTGGAGTCGTTCCTTCAGTTGCTTGACTTCCGCATACGACGTCTGCAGCGCTTCCTGATTGCGCTTGGATTCAGTGATGTCGACACAGGAGCCGATATAACCCAGGAAGCTGCCGTCAGGCGCAAATCTGGGGGCCCCGTGGTCAACAATCCACCGAAATTCGCCATCAAAACGGCGCAGGCGGTACTCCATCTTAAATTCCGTGCGAGCGTCAAACGTCTCCGAGTATATCTTGAGGCAGGTGCTCAAATCGCTTGGGTGGACACCGGAGGACCATCCTTGTCCCAGCTCTTGTTCCATCGACCGTCCGGTAAAATCCAACCAGCCTTGGTTGAAGAAGGTGCACAGTTTATCGGTGCCGGACATCCAGATCATCACCGGAGCGGTATTGGTAACAAACCGGAAGCGCTCCTCGCTTTCGCGAAGCGAAGATTCCGCGCGCTGACGCTCCGTGACGTCCCGGATGATGACCGTGAAAAGTCTCCTTCCGCCGGCGTGGACTTGCGAAATAGAAGCTTCGATAGGGAACTCCTCACCGTTCGCTCGCACAGCCCACAGGGCGCCAAGGGTACCCATCGAGCGATTGATGACACCAGTCATGCCGAACTGCCGAATATGCTCCCTATGCTCGGCGTGAAAGCGTTGCGGGATGAAGCGTTCAATAGTACTTCCGATGGCGTCCGTCGCGCAGCAGCCGAACACTCTCTCAGCAGCAACGTTGAAGACGATGACGCGTTGCTGATCATCGATCGCAATGATAGCGTCCATCGCGGACGAGACAATCGCCTGCAGTGCCTGCTCCGTTTGCCTCCGTTCGGTGATGTCAATCAACACGCCCATGAGCAGGTTTCGTAGGCCAGAGTCTCCGCGATAAAGGCGGCCCCTTCCCGCGATCCAGCGAATCTGTCCGTCCGGGCGGATAATTCGGTACTCTATACCCCGTTCTTCACCCGAAACTACGGCATCGTCGGTGGCTCGTTGAACCGCATCGCGGTCTTCGGGGTGAACTGCACTCAGGAACTTGGGCATATCCAGCTCTTCCGCCGGGGCGAAGCCGAGGATTTCCTTCGTTTTTTCTGTTCCCCAGATGTGACCTGAGGTAAGGTCCACAGTCCATAGCCCGGCTGACGCGGAAGCGGCCGCCAATCGGAGTCGTGCTTCACTCACTGTCAGCGCTTTTTCGTTCCGTTTTCGGGCTAGGGCGTTGGCGAAGATTTGGGCGAGTAAGCCCAGCCTCATCACGAGGTGGGGCGGCCAATCCCGCTCCTTCGTCGTGGCGTCGAACGCCAACACGCCAAAAACGGGTTCATCTCCTACCCAGAGCGGAAATGCAAGTGTTGACTTGATGCCAAAGACCTGCCACGTATTACTGTCTGTGGCCGCATCTACCGGAACATGCAAGGTACTCGGGACGTTTATGATCTCCTTGTTCTTCACCTTAAGTTGCGTCCAAGGAAAGTACGTGGCGCCATCCATGCGCTCCGGAGGAGGAGGTAGACTGGCGTCCCGGAAGAGGTGAGTGAGCATGAAAATCCCAGGTTCATTGGGAGAGGCCTGCCAAACAGAAGAATGATCGATGGCAAGACACTCGCAGATCCTTCGCTGCGCATCCTCGATTGCGGTGTCTACTTGATCGACTGGAGGGTTTACCAAGCGCGCCGACAGCTCCGAGAGCAATGTTTCAAACCGCAGCTGCTCACGTAGCTCGGTTTCAACCTCGTGCTTGCCCTCGCGAAGACGCTTGGCCGTTTCATGGTTGTTCACGGCGAGTTCAATCGCTGCCCTCAGCTCAGCGGCTTTGACCGGCTTCAAGAGGTAAGCTTGAGGGTGAGTTTCGCGAGCCTTTTCGATAGTCGCGACATCGGCGTGCGCAGTTAGATAGACGATGGGAACATCAAACACCTGTTGAAGGAGCTTAGCTGTCGCAAGTCCATCCAGCGGTCCCTTGATTCGAATGTCCATTAGCACGACATCTGGTCGCTGCTCCGACGCTTGGGCTATGGCCTCCTCAGCCGAGGCAGCGATGTCGAGCGGCTTGTACCCGAACGCCTCCAAGGTATGCTGGATGTCGTGAGCGACTATGCTTTCGTCCTCTACGATGAGCACAGACGGTGGTACTTGGTTACTCGTGATTGGCCTCCATCGGGACTTCGAGGCGGAAGCACGCCCCGTTTACAGTTTCTACCTCGAGGTTGCCTTCAATTTGTTTCACTAACATACGCACTAGCTGAAGACCAAGCGATCCCCCTTTGGAAACGTCAAATCCAGACGGTAAACCCATACCGTTATCACTGACCGTCAGCCTTAAACGCCCCGCCCCGGTCTTCATAAGTTCGACACGAATCCTGCCGGAGCGTCCGTCGCTGAATGCGTGCCTGCACGCGTTACTTATTAGTTCGTTAAGAATCAGACCGCACGGGATGGCCTTATCTACCGCTATCGCGCAATCTTCTAAAGCAAGGTCCAAAAGTACATTTTGCGACGACGCGTCGATTGCATGAAACACGTTTTCGGCGAGGGTGCGAGCATACTCGGAAAAAGGAATGTTTGCGTAGTCCTGCGATTGGTAGAGTTTTTCGTGGACTAAGGCTATTGCTTGTATGCGTCCTTGACACTCTTCTAGCGCGTCTCGGCCTGCTCCGAGACCGAGATTCCGCGCCTGCATATTGATTAAGCTCGAGATTATCTGAAGATTGTTTTTAACTCGGTGGTGAACCTCCTGTAACAAGACCTCGCGTTCTCTGAGTGTAGTGCTGAGTTCAGCGGTGCGACTTCGGACTTGTTCCTCCAATTGCGAGTTGAACGTTTGGAGTTTTTCGACGAAAAGTATCCGCTCCCGCTCGGCACGCTTGCGTTCTGTGATATCCACAATCGCGCTGAGCACGAATCTCCCTAACTGGGTTTCCAGCGGATTCAAACCGATCTCGATAGGTACTTCTGTACCGTCCTTCCGAAGTCCAAACAATTCGCGGCCGGCACCCATTGGCCGCGCCTGTGGCGAATTCAAAAATCCACCACGGAAACGGAAATGCTGGTCGCGAAACCGTTCCGGCACGAGTACTTCCACGGCATGCCCGATGAGCTCTTCCCTCGAATACCCGAACATTTTCTCCACTTGATCGTTACTCAGCGTGATATTTCCCTGATGGTCTATGATCACCATTCCCGTTGGTGACGCTTCAATCGCCCGCCTGAACTGTTCTTCAGCACGCTTGCGCTCGGTTAGGTCGCGTGTAACTTTTGTGTATCCTAGCAAGATCTGCTTTCGGTCGCGAACTGGCGTAATGACCACACTTGCCCAGAAGGCAGACCCATCTTTGCGAATCCGCCAACCTTCGTCTTCGAATCGCCCTACATCGGTTGCTACTCTAAGTTCCCTTTGTGGCTCATTTCGATCAATCTGTTCTGGCGTGTAGAAACAGGAAAAGTGCTTTCCTACAATCTCGTCCGCCGAATAGCCTTTTAGACGCTCGGCACCTGAGTTCCAATTGACGACGCAGCCTTGGGGATCCAGCATGAAGATCGCGTAGTCCTGCACCGCAGACACCATCATTCGGAAGCGTTCTTCGCTCTCGCGCAACCCAGCTTCGACGCGCTTACGTTCCGTTATGTCCACGACCGAGCTAAGCACGAATTTACCTTCGGACGTCTCGACTGGGTTTAAGCCAATTTCGACCGCTACCTCGGTGCCATCCTTTCGTCGCCCGTACAGGTCGCGTCCTGCGCCCATCAGGCGGGTCTGCGGATTTTCAAAAAAGTCGCTACGAAACATTAAGTGATCATGGTGAAGACGTTCTGGGACTAAGACTTCAATCGACTTGCCTACCAGTTCTGCCCTGTCGTAGCCGAACAGCTTCTCCGCCTGCGTGTTGGTCAACACAATTCGGCCTCGTAGATCGATCATTATCATCCCCGTCGGCGCAGCCTCAAGAGCAAGCCGAAATTGTTCGCCAGCCGACCACCACCTTTCCATGGGTTTCGGTTCAGTGGAATCCCGCGCTACCGTGGAGGCCTCACCGGAACCGGATTCGTCGATGGAAGACATATTGGTCAACTGAACAAGCCTTTTGAATGTGCAGCACAGTGAGTGCGAATTCATCATTCACTTAGATCAAGACGTCAACCGTATTTGCAAGGCAGCAGCGTTGACGCTTCCAAGTTTCGGCGGGCGGTTCTTCGGGGCGGAGAACTAGGACGAACTAAGACCTAACCGCGCACAGTTATCGTGAATCTATATCAGTCCTTTAGGAACTTGCTGTGACGTCATCACAGACGAGTTTGTTACTGAAAGGGGCCGGATTCGGTCCCGAGGGCCCAATACGGACCTTTTTCAGCTTGCTCCTAAGACTTAGTAATACTTCTTCTCCTTATACAAGACTAACAATGTGCTTTCGTTTCGAACACATGTGCAAAAACAGCCCATTCGAATCAGATTGCTGACAAGCCTCCGCCTCCTCGTTAAGTTTTTCGGCCCACGGTTGTGCATAGCTGAAGGAGGTACGCTCTGGGTCAAGGGTAGCCCGCTGTTGAAGCCTGGTCAAACGGAAATTGGCAGATCCGGCCTAGGACGGTTTGGGGAAACTCCAAAACCAACCAGGTTACGTTCGCGCTTCGGAAACTGCATTCGCTCCGGGTCGTTCAGCAAGGCTCTGCTCCGTTTGTAGTTAGCGGAGGCGTTCCAAGAGACACACTTCGGTCTCCATCTTGCATTCAGACTTGGCAATACGGGCGTCATTACGGCCCATATCCCACTTACCCCGAGGACTCGGGGCGGTACCCCACCCCCCGAGTCCCCATTGGAGGAGTCGCGATGCGCAGGCAGAGAAGAGCTTGTCCCTGGGGAATCGCCTCCCAGTATTTCGCACGACGGGTCTCCGTTTTGATCATCCCTCCAGTAGTCGGCATTATCCTCTGGGTCGCGTCAAAAGTTTACCTGGTCAGCGAACTGCTAACGTTATTTGCTTTCCTGACTGGTTTCTTCGTTTTCGGAACAGGCCTCCTTTTTCTTTTCGTTCTCTTTCAGGAAGCCGTCAGTTGGGGCGTTCGCAGGATCCGAGTACACTGGCGGACAACTCTTTATGCTTCACAACGCGCCGAAGAGGGCGCGGTTGTACTCCTTCGGCGGCCAGCAACAGAGGAGACCCGAAACTCCGAAGTTTCAGCGGCCGTAGCAGGTCGCTAGAGACAACAGCAATGAGTGAAGCCATGCCATCCATCCGATTAACTACTTCGGCTATAAACGAACTGCCTGGCCACGTCCCGGACGGCGAGCGTTTGGTGGTGCTTCATCTGTTGCGGTATCGCGATTCTGTCGGCCCCGGGAAAAACAACAGCACCGGCCGGCAATCCTTCGAGCACTACTTGCAAATGACTCGCCCGGTTCTGATGCATGTGGGAGGTCGGCCGCTCTGGCGCGGTCAGGCTCGTTTTGTGCTGCTCGGCCCCACAGGGGAGCGGTGGGACGAAGTCATGCTTTTTAGCTATCCGTCGTTGCGTGCCTTCGAGCGCTTCGTGGATGATGCGAGACATCAAGCCGGGCTTTCGTTCCGGACGGCTGCGCTCGAGGACTCGCGGATTGTGATCACCGTCGCCCCAAAGACGTTCGGCAAACTCACTGGTGGCTTCTGCAATTGTCCGCGAGATTCCGACGGGGACGGTCGGAGCCAGGGGACTCGTATGCTACGTCGAGCGAATAGCCTTAAACTCAAGGATGTAGTGAAATTTGATTCTCTGCTGCCAGCAGTAGGTCGTGTGCCGAAACTGCCTGGAGTCTCCTCGTTACTGTACCATTGAAATCGACCGTTTTTCATATTTATTCGCCGTCGGCTCCGGTATAAGTCACATCCCTCGCAATTTTCCCCCGCCCGCGGGATAGCACGCCTTCACGGTTCCGACCGATAAAGCAAGAACTCCAGCGGTTTCTTGTGTGGAAAGGTGGCGAAGTTCCCGCAGCTCCATGACCGTCCGGAGTGTTGGAGCCAACTCGTTTAAAGCGGCGGACATAATCCGCTTTCGCTCCCGCTCGAAACAACTTTCCTCAGGACTCGGCCCGGAGTCCGGACGATCCAAGGCCAGCGGCCTGCCCAGTAGCACGATTTCCGCGCCCACGATCGTTCTCGATCGTTCTTTCCCTACCTCAGCCGGCTAGGCTCCAACTCGCCGCGCAGCGTTAGCTGCTAGCAGATGTCCCAAGGTTCAGCGGGGCACTAGCGTGCTTCACTTTCGCAGCGATCATTTCTCGAAGTCGACCTTAGCTCAGCCATGCATCCACCCATCAAACGACCTTCGAGAGACCATCTCTGTACTCGTGGGTAAATCCGCGACCGTGATCTTCGGCACGTTTGCCTTTTTCCCTTGGACCAGGCAGGGACACAGCGGAGAGCCGCGCGCAGCGTTGGATCGCGGCGTTAACGTTCTTTGATACGGTCGAGACTTATAGACGCTCACGAGCGAAAAGTTGGTCGGCGAAGCCTTGTTACAAAGGGGTGAACAGGCGTCAAAAGCGAACCTCCAATAAGGTGGGGTTACTCCACCCGTTAGGGCGAGCGGTACGAAATACGTGACCCGCGCTGGCATCATGACTACTCAAAGAAAGTGCTTCCGCAAAAGCCTTACTGTTCCGTTTGGAAGCAGCCTTGCAACACCCCTTACGTACCAGTCGTCCAGAGGGTCGAGTACGAGACTAAGGTTCGACTCCCGTCTGGCAAGGCGGAGCGGAGGGTGATCTCCCATTCGTCCCGATCGTTCGTCGTGCTCTTCGGGAGACGACGATGAGTGAGAAAAGGAGAAAATCGATGTGGAGAGTGGGCCGGATCAGTCTGCTAAAGATCGGTATGGCACCCGCGGTCGCACTCATGGCCTGCATGGAACGCTAGTCCTTGACATGTATGACCCCGGAACGAAGCAATTGGTCTGGACGGGAAATGCTACCAAGACTCTCGACCCTAGCGGAAACCAGGAAAAGAACATGAAAAATCTAAACAAAGCGATGCAGAAATTGTTGAAGAACTATCCCCCCAAATAGGAGTGACCAAACGTGAGAAATCGAGAGAGGACAATTATGAAAAACGAATCAAGGCTGGGCCTGCTAATTTTCCTCACGACGCTGGGTACGCTTGCGGCTGGCACGGTCTTCGCTCAGGATCCTGAAATGCAGCAGAAAGTCGCCGACCTCAAGCAGGCCATGGCCACGAACAAGCAGGCCCTGGCGCAATACACCTGGATCGAGCAGGACACCATCAGCCTGAAGGGCGAAGAGAAAAAGGAAGAGTTGTACAACGTCCAACTCGGTCCGGATGGCAAACCTCAAAAAACTCCAATCGATCCGAGTTCTGTCTCCGACGACGAGCGCCAGCGCCGCGGCTTGCGCGGCAGAATCATTGAGAAGAAGACCGAGGAATACAAGGAATATGCAGAATCCATAAAAACGTTGATCCAACAGTACGTCCCCCCGGAAAAGGACCTAATTGATCAGGCCCGCCAGCAGGGCAACATCATGATGGGACCCGCGGGTGCCCCTGGGGAATTTCGCCTGGTGATTTCTAATTACCTCAAACAGGGTGACAACTTGACTCTCGCTGTCGACAAGGCTCAACTCCAGTTGACGAGCCTGTCGATTTCTACGTATCTCAGCGATCCGAGTGATGCCGTGAACGTTACCGTACAGTTCGGCCGCTTGCCTGGCGGGCCAAGCCACGTGTCCTCAGAAACCATCAATGGCGTCAGCAAACATTTGACGATTAACGTCCAGAACAGCAATTACCAACATCTGTAGAGTTGACGGTGGCTCCAGCGTCTCAGACTGGAGCCCCTCCCGGTCTCACTTGCTCATTAGTCTTTGCACATTGGAGTTAGGTGACCGAAGAAATCTCGATTCTCTCATTTGGAGGAAGTCTTATGGAGGCTGGTACATCCCAGAAACTTCTTGATCGCTTCGACATCTCGACAAATGATCTAAGCGCGCTCAAGGAGTGCGGCCACATGCTCGGCGAAGCTACGATCGAACGAGTCGTCGACCAGTTTTATGAATGGTTGCCGCAACAGCCGGAATTCAACTTATTCTTCAATAGCAAGGAATTGCTGGAGCATGTCAAGAAGCAACAAAAAGTGTATTGGGTCGATTTCTTCAAGGGTGTGGTTGATCAACGATATATCGATTACAGGGTCCATATTGGCGAGGTGCACGCCCGTCGAGATCTCCCGGGCGAGATCTACTTCGCCGGCATGCTGCGGTTTAAGCTCCTGTTCCTGGCGGAGATTCGTGCGCTTGGCCTTACTCCGGAGCGATTGCTCGGAGCGACTCTGGCATATATCAAGCTGGCCCTAATGGATACTTTTGTGGTGAGTGATCAGATCGCGCAGTTCTCCAAGATGCGCATTGCGGAGAGCAGCAAAGCGATGTTGGCAATGTCGACTCCGGTGACGTCAATTTGGGAGGGGGTTCTTCTACTACCCTTGGTCGGCATTGTCGATTCCCAGCGCACCAAGGACATCATGGAAAAGGTCCTATCTCGCATCGCTGAGAGTCGAGCGCGTGTTTTTGTGATGGACATCAGCGGAGTTGTTACTGTCGACACGGCCGTCGCGGACCACTTCATCAGGATTACGAAGGCGACTCGACTAATGGGCTGCGAGTCTATAATATCCGGAATTTCTCCGAGCGTGGCCCAGACGCTTGTTGAGTTGGGAACGAACGTGGGGGAAGTACGCACAACAGCTACTTTAGCGGGGGCTCTACAGCTCGCCCTGGCCGCCATAAAGTCCGTTGACAGCGGACCTTCCGCAGCGCCGCCGCGAGAAAGGGGCTAGCAACACGGATCCAGAGAAACCATGCCGGGCGCTGTACTAACTCGGGTGCGTGGAACGATAATCGTGACTTTTCAGGGTAGCGCTGACTCCGGGACTCTAGCGACAGCTTCAAGAATGCTCGCCGAGGAGCTCGGCGCACGCGAGATCCGGGGAGTTGTTCTGGAGATCTCTGCGTGTGAAGTTATTGATGTCGACGAATTCTCGGGGCTGCTAAAGCTTAGCCACCTGATCCAGTGGCTTGGGTTAGTCGCCGTGATCGCGGGACTGAGACCCGGCCTCGTTACCTATCTCGTATCGGCTGGTGTCTCGGCTGGAGCGGTTCGCACCGCGCTCGATTTGGAGCAAGCGCTGTTTGAAATCGATCCCTCGAGCGACGTATGAACCGAACAACCGTCAGACGATTTGACATTCTGGAGGAGGTCGACCTAAATATCGCAGTACTTAGTCTACAAACTAACGCTTTACTACAAAGAGTTTTTAGCCCCGTCGAGGTGGCCGGGATTGCGACTGTCGCCTCAGAACTCGGGCGCAATATCCTCAAATATGGTGGAGGCCGCGGGTATCTGTTGGTTAGCTGGGTCGAGGACCGAAGGCTCGGCTCGAGCGCCGTCGAGATCAAGGCGGTCGACGAGGGTCCCGGGTTCAGCGATCTGAAGGCTGCCCTCAAGGACCACCATTCGACCGGCGGGACCTTAGGACTGGGTTTGCCTGGTGCCGAACGGATCATGGATTCGCTGGAAATCGAGAACCGACCTGATCACGGCGCCGTTGTGACTGCCAGGAAGTGGGCCAAGGTAAATGCGAAGCAAAATCGAAGCCGGTGACTACGTCCGCCCGTGCGACGGAGAAAGGCAGTCAGGGGACGCTGCCTTCGTACAGTTTCAAGATGATGGCGTTCTAATTGCGTTGGTTGATGTCCTGGGACACGGTAAGGCAGCCCACGTGCTCGCGGTCTCGCTAACTGAGAGCCTGTCCAAGTGGCTTCGTGAAGTGCGGAGTCCAAGCCCAGATGCCGCCCTTTCGGTACTGCACGAGGCGGCACGGGGTACGCGCGGGGCCGTGGCTAGTGTGGCCTGGATTAACGCCACTACACTCGAAGGCAACGTGACTGGTATCGGTAATGTTCGTTGCCGCCTTTTCGGCAGCGCTGCCAAGACAATCAAATTCGATGATGGGTTACTTGGATATCGGGCAAGATCGCGGATGCCCGTATCCTTGGCACTGATGCCCGCCGATGTGCTCCTTTTGTTTTCAGACGGTGTATCGGAGCGCTTCGATGTAAGCCAATATCCAACCCTTACCCTGGACCCTGCACCGGCAATCGCTTTCAATATAGTCCGGCGCTTCGGGAAGGGTCGGGACGATGCCTCCTGCGCGGTGCTACGATGCAAGCCGTAACACTTGGAACCCTCTCCGTTAGAGGGGAGAGAAGTGTCCTCAACCTGCGTCGCAAGCTGCTAGCTGTTGCGCAGTATGCTGGCGTCAATTCTGGTAAAGCTGCCCAGCTTGCTGCGTCAACATCAGACTATGCCAAAGAGGCATCACGCCGGGGACCTTTGGCAATTACTGTGAAGGTCACTGGTCTGACCCAGTTCGACGCGATTTGTGTCGAATTCTCTTCAACGCATCCCGGGGATGAGCGATGGTTGAGCCTCGGATTTGACCACATTGAACCCCTCGATAATGGAGAAAGCTGCGGTTGGCGCGCTTTTTGCAATACCGCGCCACTTGCCGTGACGGAAGCCGCAATTTCGCGATGCCAAAGAGTCCTCGCCGAGCAGACGACTGAGGAGCTTGTCGAGGCGTTGAATGCAAACAACGAAGCTTTGAAGTCGAGCGAGCAGCTCTTTCGTTCGATCTTCGAAAACAGCCAGATCGGGATTAGCTTCTTCAACATCGATGGCCATGCGGTGTTCACAAACCGCGCATTCCAGGAAATGCTGGGTTACGACGAGAGCGAACTGGGAAAACTGGAGAAATGGGATGAGATCATTCATCCAGATGAGCGCGTTGCCGGATCAGAGCGGTACGGCAAGCTCGTTCAGGGTGTTCACGAAAAAGATGAGTGGGAGCAACGCTTCATTCGTCGTGATGGCCGCATCGTCGTCGCAAATGCCCGGTTCTCCTTAATCCGCGATGCAACCGGAAAACCGCAGTATGTTGCCTCCTTGACTGAAGATATCACGGAAAAAAAACAGGCCGAAGAGAGATTAAGGGGAAGCGAGGAGCTTTTCCGTTCGGTTTACGAAAACGCGCAGATTGGGATCGGAATCTTTAACATTAAAACAGGAGAGCATCTCTTAAACCGTGCCCAAACCGAGATGCTGGGCTACAGCGAGGAAGAATTGAGCCACACCGAACAATGGGATGAAATTGTTCATCCAGAGGAACGCGATTCCGGGGCCAAACGCTACGCGGCGCTTATTCAAGGGCTGCGGGATGCGGACGAATACACCCAACGCTTTATTCGTCGCGATGGCCAGATCAGCACCGAGAGCGGAAGGTTCACGCTGATCCGTGATTCGGCAGGAAGGCCACAGTACGTCATCGCCTTGCACGAGGACATTACCGAGCGCGTGAGGGCAGAGGAGGCACTGGCGGCCAGTGAGCGGCTCTTTCGTTCGATCTTCGAGAATGCCCAGATCGGGATCGGCGTCTTCAAGATTGACACCGAAGAACATTTGTCGAACCGCGCCCAGACCGAGATGCTGGGTTACAGCGGAGCAGAGCTCGACCGCTTGGAGCAATGGGATGAGATGGTTCCCGAGGACGAACGGGGTTTGTACGCGCAACGATATAAGGACCTTGTGCTGGGCAAGAAAGAGAAAGACGAGTACGAACAACACTTCATTCGCCGCGACGGCCGCGTAGTCCTTACCAGCAGCAGGTTCCAGTTGCTTAGGGACTCGGCGGGAAAGCCGCAGGGCGTTGTCGCTCTCACCGAAGACATAACAGAACGCAGGCGTGCCGAAGAGGATCGGGAGCGGGCCATGCAGCTATTCCGGTCTGTTTTCGAGAATGCTCAGGTCGGGATCGGGATTTATGACATCCAGACGGGAGAGCACACTTCCAACGACTCAATGCACAAGATTCTGGGCTACAGTCAGGAAGAACTCAGCCGCAAGGGGCAATGGGATAGCATTATCCACCCCGATGAGCGGGAGTCCGGAGCACAGCGATACCTGAACCTTATCCAGGGCAAGTGCGACCAAGACGAATGGGAACAGCGCTTCATTCAGCGCGACGGCCAGATCGTCATCGCGAACGGGCGATTTAAATTGCTGCGGGATTCCGCCGGCACGCCGCGGTACATCTTCAGTTTCAACGAAGACATTACGGTGCGCAAACGGACTGAGGAAGAATTACGCCGCGCGCACTTCCTGGCTGAAACGGCTTTGGAATTGAGCAAGGCTGGCTATTGGCACGTCCCACTCGACGGATCAGGTTGGTACAATTCGTCTCCCCGCAGGGTCGCAATCTTCGGCGATATCCCAACTCCTGATTATCGATATCGGCTCGACGACTTCTTCGCGCACGCGGAAGGAGCCGATGAAGTCGCGGCGAAAGCTGCGCGGAAAGCATTCCGCGCTGCTGTTGAGGGAGAGGCAGACATTTACAATGCGGTCTTTGCGTACAAACGCCCCATCGATGGGCGGATCGCTTGGGGTCATGCTCTTGGGCAAGTTGTAAGAGATGCGGACGGGAAGCCCACCGACGTGTACGGGGTGTCTCAAGACATCACCGAATTCAAGATGATGGAAGCAGAACTCGTAACCGCCAAGGAAACAGCCGTCACCGCAACTAACGCGAAGTCGGAATTCCTCGCCAATATGAGCCACGAAATCCGCACGCCAATGAACGCCATCCTTGGTATGACGCATCTGGCCCTGAAGACCGAGTTGACGCCAAAGCAACGCGACTATCTGTCTAAGACGAAGGCGGCCGCTCAATCGTTGCTCGGCATCGTGAACGATATACTCGACTTCTCAAAAATCGAGGCTGGGAAGCTGGACCTTGAGAACACGGAGTTCGAGCTCGATCAGGTGCTTGAAAACCTGTCCTCGATCGTTAGCCAGAAAGTTCAAGACAAGAATCTGGAGTTTCTCGTTGCCGCACAGCAGGACCTGCCGCCTGTTCTGATTGGGGATCCACTCCGCCTCGGCCAGGTGTTGATCAACCTCGTAAACAACGCGGTGAAATTTACGGAACACGGTGAAATCATGGTAACGGTCAAATCCGAAGAAAGAGCGCCCGACAGGGTCAAGTTGAAGTTTACAGTCCGCGACAGTGGGATCGGAATGACGCCAGAACAGATCGCGCACCTCTTCAAAGCTTTCAGCCAGGCCGATAGTTCCACAACGCGAAAATACGGCGGCACGGGGCTCGGCCTCTCCATCTCCAAACGTTTAGTGGAAATGATGGAAGGCAGCATCTGGGTGGAAAGCGAGTGTGGGCACGGAAGCACCTTTTGCTTCACAAGCTGGTTTGGCGTTGGGACCGCGTTGAAACAACAGAAAGGTCTAATTCCTGGCTTAGCAGCAGTTCGGGTGTTGGTGGTTGATGACAATGCCTCGGCACGAGAAATTCTGCGTGACATGCTCACACAGTTCGCTATCCGAACTGTGTGCGTTTCCTCCGGCAACGATGCACTGCGGGAATTACTTGCCGCTGATTCGCAGGACCCTTACGGACTTGTCTTGATGGATTGGCAAATGCCAGGAATGGACGGACTGGAAACTAGTCGAGCCATCAAGCGCGACAACAGCCTACGCAACGTTCCTAAGATCATCATCATTACAGCATTTGGCGGGGAGGAGATCCGGTTGCAAGCGGAGGGAATGGGCATCGAAGGATTCTTGCAAAAGCCAGTCACCCCTTCCGTTCTTCTTGATACGTTGATGAACCTGTTCAGTACGACCGGACCTGAGAAGATCCCTGCCACCGCCGGGAAAGGTTTACACGCCGCTCCGCTAGCGACCGGCATCCGGGTTTTGCTCGTGGAAGACAACGAAGTGAACCAACAGATAGCGGCGGAACTATTGGAGAGTGAGGGCGCAAAGGTTGCTCTCGCTTCGAACGGCAGTGAAGCCGTTCGAGCCCTCACCGAAGGAAATCAGCCGCCACCCTTCGACGTGGTGTTCATGGATGTGCAGATGCCTGAAATGGACGGCTTTACCGCGACAAGACTGGTGCGCGCTCAGCCCCATCTGCAGAAGCTCCCCATCATCGCTATGACGGCTCACGTTATGGCGGACGAGGTCCACCGTTGCCTCGAAGCAGGAATGAACGATCACGTAGCGAAGCCCATTGATCCCGAGGCACTTTTTGCCACGCTTGCCCGCTGGACCGGCTCACACGAAGAGGTGGTTGGCGATGTGTCGACTAGGGCCACGAGAGAAGAGGGTGAATCCGTCTTCCTCAAGATTGAGGGCGTGGACGTCGACAGCGGTTTGCAACGAATCGCGGGAAACAAGCGGCTGTACCGCGATTTGTTGTCTCAGTTCGTCGTGAGACAACAGTCCATCGGGAACAGAATCAAAGAAGCCCTTGAAACTGGAGACCATAATCAGGCAGAGCGTCTCGCACATTCCTTGAAGGGTGTAGCGGGGAATCTTGGAATCAACCAGATTTTCGTTTTGGCCGGGACTTTGGAGAGCGCAATACGCGAGTCACCGGCGGGCACCAAAGGCCTGATCGAGGAGCTCACGTCGGCGCTGGATCGTCAAATCCGTGTCATCCGGGCGGCTTTGTCGGCTGACTCCGCCGACGCAGGCAAGCGGTTCGACGGGCCACCCGTTGAACGCCGGGCAGCTTTGGCGGCAATCGCCCGGCTAAGGGAAAGGCTCGAAGCGAGCGCCGCGGATGCCCCCCGGGTGTTTGCCGAGGTGGCCGAAACTCTGCTGGGCACGGTTGCGGCTTGGCGGCTTGATGCTCTTGGCACATCTGTAAAAGCCTTCGATTTCGACGCCGCGCTTGCCAAGCTAGATGAAATCTCCGCCGAGTATCGGTCGGATGGGAGCTAGGAAGGTTCGCTTATGAATGGAATGGCTGATAAGAATATTTTGCTCCTGGTGGACGACGACCCGGAAAACATCGAAATCGTGAATTCGATACTGGGCGATAAGTACGAGATCCGTGTGGCAAAGAATGGAGTCAAGGCGCTCGAACTTGCGAACATGGAGCCAACGCCCGGGCTCATCCTGCTTGACGTGATCATGCCCCACATGGACGGTTATGAAGCTTGCAAGCACTTGAAAGAAGACACGAAGACGCGCGACATCCCCGTCATTTTCCTGACGGGAAAAACGGATGTTGCCGATGAGACCCGCGGTTTCGAGGTCGGCGCGGTCGATTACATTCATAAGCCCTTTTCTCCCCCGATCGTGACAGCGAGAGTCCGAACTCACCTAATGCTGCGCGACGCACACGAGACAGTCGCCCAGCAGTTGGCGGCCATGAATAGCGAACTCGAAATGGCTCGCCAGGTTCAGTTGTCCATTCTGCCTAGGGAAATTCCGGATCTACCAGGTCTGGAAATCGTAGCTCGCTACCTTCCTATGCGCTCTGTCGCCGGTGACTTCTACGACTTCCTTCTGGTGGATGACAAACACCTGGGCATCCTGATCGCCGATGTTTCCGGCCACGGTCTTCCGTCGGCGTTAATCGCCTCCATGCTCCAAAGCGCCCTAGCTTGGCAAAGTCCTCATGCTTCTGATCCTGGTCAGGTTCTGTCGGGGCTGAATCGGTCAATTAATGGCAAATTCGACAGACATTTTGTAACTGCCGCCTATCTGTTCGTGGATATGGAGAAGGGTACGGTGAAATACGCAGGGGCGGCTCATCCGCCGCTGCTTTTCTGGCAATCGAAACCAGGGCGTGCCACCCAATGTATCGAGAACGGCTTAATGCTTGGCCCGTTCGCAGACTCGAGTTATACCTCGGTCACCATTTCACCGCAGCGAGGCGACCGAATCGTTCTGTTCACGGACGGCATCGTCGAGGCGAAAAATTCATCTGGCAGCGAGTTCGGGCTCGATCGCCTTAAACAGATTCTGGAATCAAAACATGATCTGCCACTCGGTCGATTGGCCGATGCTTTGCTTTATGGGCTTTCCAGCTGGTCCCAGCATGCGATTGGCTCAAGCCAATCAGACGACATCACGCTTCTCGCCATTGATTTCAAGGCCCCGGCATGATTTTCCGTGCTCACGTCAAATCGCAATTAGCTCCTGCCGGAGATCTCCAACGGTGTCGGCCTGTCAGATTTTTTGCTGAATCGTGCCGCGGAGAAAATTATGAGCGCCATCACAATCAGCTTGATCATATTTCTCATCATGTCTGGAGGTGCATTCCTTGGGATGTTCCTCCGCACCTCCTTGCCTGGCCACCATCTCTCTGATGAATCTAAAGACGTGGTAAAGCTGGCCACTGGGCTCGTAGGCACGTTGGCGGTGCTAGTTCTTGGCTTGCTGGTTGCTTCAGCCAAGGGCTCTTATGACGTGCAGACCAGAGAGCTAACCCAAATGTGCGCGAACATTGTGGTACTCGACCGAACTCTCGCCCATTACGGGCCGGAAGCGACGGAAACGCGCGAAGCATTGCGCAATGCAGTTGCCGGACTCCTGAATCAGTTGTCGTCGAAGAATCGTTCCGGCGCCTCCCCTATGGAGCCAGCTCCCACCGCCCGCGAGATTGTGTACGACAGAATTCAGGCCCTCACCCCGAGAGATGACCTGCAGCGGTCTGTGAAGTCCCAGGCGCTAACTATGGCCGTGAACCTCGCACAGACGCGCTGGCTGATGTACGAGCAGGGGGCGATGTCGGTGTCCAAGCCGCTGTTGGTTGTAATGGTTTTCTGGCTGACCGTGACATTCGTCATCTGGGGGCTTCTCGCAGCTCCCAATGGAACTCTCATTGCTACTGTGTTGGTATCGGCCCTTTCGGCTTCCGGTGCAATCCTGCTGATCTTGGAGATGTACACTCCGTATGAGGGATTGGTTCGGATCTCTGATGCACCACTTCGTGCCGCGTTCGCGCAGCTCGGCCAATAGGGCACAGATAAAAGGTCTCGAACGAGTGCCATCCCAAATGCCAAAGCAAAACCGTAAGCGAAACTTGCTCCGCATGATCTGGCTATCAACTGGCAGAAGTTACAGGATCGGGTCTCCTCAGCTTAGCAGCATTTATGCGGTTGGTTCGCTGACTTGTCTGGGGCCCATTAAAATGGTGGCACCATGACGGGCCCGGAAGCATTTATCGGGAAAAGCATTTCGCACTACCAGGTCCTAGAGAAACTTGGCGGAGGCGGGATGGGTGTCGTCTACAAGGCCGAGGACACCCGGTTACACCGTTTGTAGCACTGAAGTTCCTTTCTGCAGAATTAGCAAATGATCCAGACACTCGAACGTTTCCGACGCGAGACCGAGGCCGCCTCGGCGTTGAATCATCCGAACATCTGCACGGTTTACGATATCGGGGAGCAGGACGACCACGCATTTATTGCGATGGAATTTTTGGACGGACAGATGTTGAAGGAGTGTATCGCCGGCCGTCCGATACCCTTGGCTCGCCTCCTGGATTTGGGCATCGAGATCGCCGACGGTTTGGACGCCGCGCACCAACTGGGAGTCGTCCACCGCGACATCAAGCCCGCAAACGTTTTTGTCACCAAGCGGGGGCACGCCAAGATTCTGGATTTCGGTCTGGCAAAATTGACTCCGAGGTCGGTCAGCGAAACTACTCTAACTGGAATCGATGCGACTGCTGGCCCAATCGAAATCCAGTTAACACGCCCCGGAATCATGATTGGCACGGTTGCGTACATGTCGCCAGAGCAGGTGCGTGGTGAAAATCTCGATGCCCGCACCGATATTTTTTCCTTCGGCATTGTGTTCTATGAAATGGCCACCGGCCAGTTTGCCTTTCAAGAAGCTACCATCGGGGTAGTCACGGATGCAATCCTGCATCGGGAACCTACGCCTCTACGTCGTCTCGTTTCCTACGATGGAACGGAACTTGAGCGCATCGTAAGCAAGACGCTGCAGAAAGCTCAGTTCCAAAATCCCTTTACTGAATTTTGGACCGATCACTTTTTGTCACAATCTTCGTCTTTCGACCGCACCCACACATGCACAGGCCCGAGGGTTCGGCCCGACTTGCTTGTCCTTTCGCAGTAGCACAACTGCTGCTTATCACTGCGCCTTCGGATGCCTGCGCCGCCACTCGGCACGCGGTTCTTCCAACTAGCGCTTGAACGTGTCGGGGCATCTTGGTGAAGGAAGAGACCGTGATCCTGGGCGGTCATCGCAGTTGGTGTTGTTTCACGGAGAGGACTTATCCCTAAGACACAAGCAGGGCCGACATACCATTGGTTGACGTGACCCGACACGAGACACTAGGGGCATGCCAAACAAATACACCTGCTCCATCTGCCACAAGCTCATAGATAGGGACCCAGAGACCACGGCGCGTCTTGAAATGAACGGCCCTGTTGTCCTCGCCTTCTGTGGTGTCTGTCTCCTGGGTAAGAGGGAGCAGGTCGAGGCAATGTTGACGGACGTACAGAGGGAGCACAAATGAGAGCTAAGACGGAGTGGCAACCACGCTGCGAGTACTTTGCTGAGGCAGGGGACTCAGAGCCGGGGGAGCAGCGGTGCGCCGATAAAGTTACGACTGTGGTCCACGCGATGGTCCACGGTTCGCCGGACATCTTGTATGTCTGTCAGTACCACGCACCGATGATGGCGCAGGAGAAAGGCTTCATCAGCATGGAGCCCGCGCCTTGGTTGGAGGAGATCCGTCTGCAGCGTCACGCCACTACATGATGCGGAGTCATGTCTTTTTGGAAGACTCGACTGGCAAAGAAGGGTATGACGCGCAGAGTGACGAACGCGGAGTAATCTGGGAATGTAAGTGGCTCCAGTGAGCAGCGATTCGGCTACTCTGGTAAGTCTTGCAATGGACGAACGAGATGCTCGGCTCGTTGCAGCGGCAGAACGTTAAGGGCAAGAGTGCATTGACCTCACTATAAAGAGTCGCCATACTGTGCGACATTGGGAGTGTCACCCGCCCACTCCTGCAGGGACGCAGCACTAAGTCACGAGATAGTGTAGTGCGTGTTTTCCCTTGCCACTCCCGGTGAGGACGATCATGCGCAGCAATAGAAAGTCAGAGGCGGGATTCGGGATTTTGCTTGAGCTGTTGGTCGCAATGGCGATTTCAACAATTCTCCTCGCTGGATCAACTGTGTCTATTTTTAGGGTTCAGGCTGCGCAAAACCAAATCGCCGCACAGCAGCGCCTTCGACAAGTAGCACAAGCACAAGCTGCCCTCGCGATCTGTGCGCAAACAAGTGGCTGCGTTCCAAGTATCGGACTCTCCGCAATCATCCCGCCTGATGGGACTAGCATCGCCCAAAGCGGATATCTGTTCCAATATTCAAACAATTCCGGATTGTGGTTTATGACCGCTGTTCCAGTTAGCCAATCATTCTCAGGGCAGGCAACCTACCGGATTGACTACACCGGGATTCTCCGTTGTATGCCCGATAACGATTCGCCTGCTGGTCCGTCTAGTCCAACGTGCTAGCTGTGTAGAGCAGCCTTGCTTCGTAAAATCGTGGCCTCCCGCACGGTCTTTGGCAACACTGCAAGCCACGAGATCCGTGGATAATGTGTTTCATCAGATTGCGAGGAATGCCGTAGAAACGGAAGCATCAGCGA
>Ga0306924_10001484_pt1 | contig 21491 bp, 5 predicted proteins | sample sta12Can44000111_FD_203756 | JGI IMG/M metagenome (GOLD analysis project Ga0306924, IMG submission 203756) | Lab enrichment of tropical soil microbial communities from Luquillo Experimental Forest, Puerto Rico - statanox.12C.anox.44.000.111 (v2)... | ecosystem: Environmental > Terrestrial > Soil...
CGAGTCACGACTGGCCGGAAGTCGGGCGGGATTGTCCCCGGCACATCACCGGCGCCGACCGGCTTCGCCCACGGATCCTGGCGCGCAGGGAGCGTCTGCTTCTTCACCCGCCCGAGGAGGTCGAGCTCGCTGTCGGTGCGGCGCAGGAGTGCCGCGGCCAGCTCGTCCACCTGCTTCGCGCTCTCATACGTCCCGGCGTCGCCGAGGTCGATCCCGTCGCCATCCGTACCAGCACTTCCGGCGCTCGAGATCGTCGATGTCTGGCGGCCGAGCAGGTCGTACAGCATGACCTTCACGGTCCCGTCGCCCGAGTTGGTGCGCCAGACGCGGCCCGCCGCGTCGTACTCGAAGTAGTCCTTCGCGTCCCGGCCGAGCGCCGCGAGCCGCTGCTGCGCGTCCTCGTCGTCCGCCAGGGTCGCGAACGTCGCGCGCGCGGTGATCTCGCCGAAGCCGTTGTAGCTCATGGCGGTCGTCACGACGCCCGCCTTGTCCTGAGCGAGCGTGTCGATCGACCCGTCCTTGAGGGCGCTCGTCGTGCCGGGGGTCACCACCGCGATCTGTCGCCCGAGCTCGTCGTACTCGAAGACCGTGTAGAGCGTCCGGGTGACGACATCGTTCCCGGTCACGCCCTGCCACTGCTTCGAGAGGTGCCCCGCCGCGTCGTATGCGAAGTAGTGGTCGACGTTCTCGGCGTCCACCACGTGGATGGCGTTTCCGCGCCGGTCGTAGCTCGTGACCGTCACCCGGTCACCGGCGCTCTCGTGCGGGACCCACCGTTTCGCGACGTCATCGAACGTCGCCGTCGCGGCGTACTCGGTCCTGACGAGCACGTTGCCATACGCGTCGCGCGCGAAGGAGACGAAGGGCACGAGCGTCGACTCGTCCACCGTGCTCGTCCGCGCCGGCGCGATCACGGCCTCCGTCCGCCCGAGCGCGTCGTACGACGTGTAGGTCGTGATCCCCGTCTTGTCGTCCGGGCCGACGTACTGCGTGGTCGAGGTCAGGTTCCCGACGGCGTCGTAGCCATAGTCGGTCTCGGCGTTGGCGAGCTGGCGCGTCCCGTCCGGCGCCATCCCGTTGTCGACCAGCAGGCGCGTGTCGCTCGTCTTGCGGTTGAGCTGGTCGTACGCCGACATGATCGCCCGATCGTCCCCGAGCGCCGGGTCCTTCGCCGTCGGCAGCACCAGCGCCATCGTCGTCGAGCCGCTTGAGGAGTTCGCGTACTCCGTCTGCCGGACGACGTTCCCCGCCGCGTCGTAACGGCGCGTGGTGACGAAGCCCATCGGGTCGACGGTCACGGTCTCGCGACCGCGAACGTCGAAGTAGTGGAGCGTCGTCGCCCACTCGCTCTCGGCGTCGGTCGCTCCCGCCGTCACCCGGGCGTCGCTCTCGACCACCTCTCCGAACGCGTCGTAGGTGCTCTTCACCACGGCGGCGGCGGTGGAGCGCGCCCCAATGCCGTCGAACGCGTAGACCGCCGGCTGCGTCACGCGCGTCGCGCGACCCTGCGCGTCGTACTCGGTGGTGATGGTGCGATCGTCCGTGTGCTTCACGCGCGCGAGCGCCGCGACCACGGCGTCCGCGCTTGGCGCCCGGTCCGGGGCGGCGGTGGCGATCACGTCCGTCGCCTCGGCGAAGCGGGTGACGTGGATCGCGTCGCCGAAGACGTCGCGGTCGTACCAGGTCACGTACCCGAGCGCGTCCACGTCGTACTCAACGCGCCCGAGCTCGTCATAGGCCTTGTAGCTGGTGTTGCCGGCGACGTCCGTGCACGCCACCGCGTTCCCGAACGCGTCGTAGTACGTCTTCGTCGAAAGGGATCTCGGGTTCGGCTCGGCGGCGCCGGCGCCGTCCTTGACGAGGTCGCTCACCCGCTCCCCGTCGTAGACGTCCACGGTGGGGAACACGGTCTCGATCTGCCGGCCAACGGCGTCGTACCGGTACCGGGTCGTCCGCTCCTCCGGCCGGCCCGCCGCCTCCGTACGGGCGGTGAGGTTCCCGAGCGCGTCGTACGCGTAGCGCGTGACGACAGCTTCCGGGACGGGGCTGCGCGCCACGAGCTTGCCGTCCACGACGTCGACGACGGTGAGGTTCACCTCTGGCGTCTCCTCGGTGAGGAGGCGCCCCGCCGCGTCGTGCTCGTACTTCCACGTCGCGCCGTTCTTGTTGGTGAAGGTGAGCTTGCCGCCGGCGTGGTCGTACGAGTACGACTCCGTCTGGCCCTTCGCGTCGGTGCTCGAGGTGAGGTTCCCGACGCGGTCGTACTGGAACGTGTCGGTCTCGTCGACGGTGCGGTCGGTCGCGAGCGCACGCTTCACGTCATCGGCCGTGGCGCCTGCGCCGATGCCGCTCACCCGAGCCGCGTAGAGCGTCGTCTCGATCATGCGCCCCGCGCCGTCGTAGACGTGGTGCGTGACGTATCCGCCGGGGTCCACCGTGTAGACCACCCGGTTGGCGGCGTCGTAGACGCGGACCGTGAGGCGGTCCCCGGCGGTGGACTGGACGTCGTCTGCACCCTCTGCGCGGTCGCCGAGCGTCACCGCCTGCGCTGGCGCCATGCCGTTCGCGAGCCGCGTCCGGACGTCGTCGGCCGTCGCGATCTTTCCCATCCCGGAGGTGCTGATGAGGCGCGAGTGAACGGTCGTCGCGATGACGTTTCCGTTGTCGTCGTAGGTGTTCTCGGTCACCCCGCCGCTCGGATCGACGCCGTACCTCATGCGCCCCGCGGCGTCGTACACCGCGCGCGTCACCCGCGCGCACCCCTCGTCGCCGGCGAGCCTCAGCGCGTCCGTGACATCCTGCTCCCCGAGCTGGCTCGCGCTCGTGCTCGGCGCGGTGATCTGCGCCGCGTGCGCGACGCGCTGCACGATGCGACCGTCGTCGTCGTAGACCTGCTCGTAGACGCCGCCGAGCGCGTCCACCTCGTACCTGAGCCGGTTCGCACGGTCGTAGGCCTTCACGGTGACGCGGTCGCCGGCGCTCTCCTCCACGCGCTCCGGGTGCTGCAGATCGGTCGCGCGCTTCGCGTAGACGATCTGCTTCACCACGTTCCCGCTGCCGTCGAAGATCTGCCGCGTGACCGAGCCGTTCCCGTCGACGCTCCAGACGAGGCGACTCAACGCGTCGTAGCGCCGCTTGATGTGAGCATCCTGCGACGAAGGCTCGGCGCCGCCCGCCCGCGCCTCCTCGGCGGCGGCCTTCACCGCCGCCGCGACGTCCTTCATCTCGGTGTCGGGCGAGATCCGCTCGGCGTAGGCGAAGCGTTCGATGACGTTGCCGACGTTGTCGTAACGCTGCTCCACGACCGCGCCGGTGCCGTCGACCAGGAAGACGGCCCGGTTCAACGCGTCGTACGAGGTCCGGACTCGCACGTCATGGTCGGAGTCAGGGTCGAGCACGAGCGGAGTGCCGGGCACCCAGGTCGCGATGTTCTTCGGAGCCTTCGCGTACGTCCGGCGCTCGGTGACGTTGCCGTTCCCGTCGTACTCGGTCGTGGTGACGCCATCCTCGCCGTCGATGGTAGCGGTCACGCGGTTGTCGCCGTCGTACACGTATCGCGTCACCTGCTGCCTGCCCGGCTCCAGGTCCGCGGTCACGCGCACGGCGTTGCCGTTCGCGTCGTACTCGTACGAGGTGACGAGCTCGAGCCCGCGCGGATCGACGATGGTCTGCGTGCGGCGGCCGAGTGCGTCGTAGACGTACTTCGTGATCTTGTGGTTGGGGCTCTCGACGGTCAGCTGCCGCCCGCGAGCGTCATACGAGTAGACGGTCTCGAGGTTGAGGTACGCGATGCCCTTGCCGTCGTTGGGATCGCCGTAGTCGACGATCTGCGACGTGACCTCGCCCGCCAGGTCGTACACGTACTTCGTGACGACGTGGTCCGGATCTTCGATGGTGACCTGCTGTCCCTTCGCGTCGTAGCCGTAGGTCGTGACGAGCTTCAGCCCGAGCGGATCGACGGTCCGCGTGAAGAGGCGGTTGGCGGCGTCGTACGTGTACTCGACCGTCCGGCCCTCCACGTCGACGGTGGTCCTGAGCAGGTTCGCGTGGTCGTACGAGTTGGTTGGGCCGACGAACTTCGTTCCGTCGGGCGACGCGGTCTCCGTGTTCTTCAGGTTGCCGTTGTCGTCGTAGTGGTACGTCGTGACGTTCCCGTTGCCGTCCTCGACGGTGGCCGTCTGGCCGAGGCGGTCACGCGTCGTGGTGACCGTCACCTGGTCGGGCGTGGTGACGTAGACCTTCCGGTCCTTGGTGCTGTACTCGATCGTCGTCGTGTGGCCGTTCGCGTCGGTCGTGGTGTGCACGCGGCTGAACGCGTCGTAGCTCGTGAAGTGGCTCGCGTCCGTCGGGTCGATGACCTGCACCACGCGGCCGAGGCGATCGAAGATCTGCTCCGTCCCCTTGCTGCGGTTCGCGTCGATGAACAGCTCGAGGCGGCCGAAGGCGTCGTACTTCGAGGTCGTCGTCGCGTTCACGTGGCCAGCGCCCACGTCGGACACGGTGCCGACCTGGAGGCCGCGCCGGTCGAACGTCGCGTTATCGACGCGCGAGCTCGCCGCGTCGATCGCCTGCTCGGTCCGCACCACGTCGCCGAAGGCGTCGTAGCTCCTGTCCGTGATCGCCTTCTGTGCGGACTCCTCGACCTTGAGGCGCTCCGTCGTGCGGATGACCTCGCCGCGCGCGTCGTACAGGTAGGTCGTGGCGCCGTTCTCGTTCGACGCGCTCTTCGCCGCCTCGAGCGCCGCGACCGCGCCCGCGTTCTCGGCGGCCGCGAGCACGCCGCCCGTGTCCTTCGTGAAGCTCGTGAGAACCGCCGCGGTCGCGTACCGGATCCTGGCGGTCGCGTGCCCGAGCGCGTCGTACGTGCTCTCCGTCACCTCGCCGGCCGCGTTGACCGTGAACCGGAGCCGCCCCGCCTCGTCGTAGAAGAAGTACGTTCGGTTCCCGTTCGCGTCCGTGGTGCTCTTCCGCCGGCCGGCGGCATCGTACGCGTAGGTGACGCCGTAATTGGCCCAGATGTCCGCGATCTGGTCGGCGGAGAGCGGCTTGCCATCGGCCACCGCCTTGGCCTGGGCGTCCGCGAGCGCCTTCGCGCCCTCCGCGGAGAGCTCGGCCGTGATGCGGCCCAGCAGGTCGTACTGGACCTTCAGGTTGCGCTGCTCGGTCTCCCCGACCGCGAGCTGCGTCTCGATGAGGTGGCCGACCTCGTCGTAGAAGTACTTCGTGATCGTCCCCTCGGTGACGTTCTTCTTGGAGACGAGCTGCCCGAGCTGGTTCCAGGTGTTCTCCGTGGTCTGGTCCTCGGGGTCCGCGGCCTTGGGACGGAGGTCAGAGAGCTTCGACGTCGCCGTCGGCTTCACCTCCGTCGGCTGCGCGTACCGGGTCGTCCTCCAGACGCGGCCGTTCTGGTCGTAGAACGTCTCCGTCAGGTAGCTCTCGCCATCGACGACTCCGATCACCCGGCCGCTCGCGTCGTAGTAGGCGAACGTATGGATGTCGTTCTCCGCGTCAACCTCCGGCAGGAGGCCGATGCCCTCGAGCGAATCGGCCTCGCGCGCCGCGGCGACCCGGTCCGCGATGCTCGCCGCGTCGACGAAGCCCTTCACCGGGTTCGCGTACGCGACGGTCTCGACGACGTGGCCGGCCGCGTCGTAGCGCCGCTCCGTCAGGTATCCCTCGCCGTCGATCACCGCCCGCACGAGCCCGTCGCGGTCGTAGATCGTCGTCACCGTCCGGTCGGTCGGATCCTGCCCGACGACCAGCGTCCCGGTTCCCGCCGTCACCGTCTCGGTGACCGCGGCGGAGAGCGTGGGCGCGTTGCTCGCGTCGCCCGAGTAAGCGGCGAGGATGGCGTCGCTGCCCACGGGCAGCGCGAGGCGATCCAGGGTGAGCGTCGCGACGCCGTTCACCAGCTCGGCGCTCCCGAGGACCACCGCGCCGCACGCGAAGCTCACACGCCCGGTGGGCGCGTTGCCGGTCACGGCCGCAGTGAGCGTCAGCGTGCCGCCGCGGGCGACGGAGGAGGTCGACGCCGTCATCGTGACGTACACCGGCGCCGCGACGATCGTCTCGGTCACCACGGGCGAGGCGCTGGCCGCGTTGTTGCCGTCGCCCGAGTAGACAGCGGTCAGGCTGTCGACGCCGGCCGGCAGCGACGCGACCGTGATCGCGCCGATGCCGTTCACGAGCGTCGCCTCGCCGATGGCGAACCCGCCGTTGTAGAACGTCACCTTGCCGGTCGGGTCGCTGCCCGCGACGCGCGCGGTGAGCACGAGCGCGTGGTTCTGGGCGGCGTAGCCTGTCGAGGCGGTGAGCGTCGTCACCGTCGGCGCGGGCTCCACGTGCTGCGTGAAGCCGAGGACGCTGGAGGCGTTGCGGTCGTCGCCGGAGTAGGTCGCCGAGAGCGCGACGTCGCCGACGGGCAGGTCGGCGCCGACCAGCGTCGCCACGCCGTTCACGACCGCCGCGGTACCGAGCACCTTCGCGCCGGAGAGGAACGTCACGGTCCCGCCGGCGTTCACGCCGCTCACGCGGACGGAGAGCGCGCCGTTGCGCGACACGGACGGGCCGGAGGTGAGCACGAGGGTCGTGGGCGCGAGCACCACCGTCTCGCTCGTCACCGCCGAGGTGCTCGAGCCGTTGCTCGCGTCGCCCGAGTAGACCGCCTTCAGGCTGTCCGAGCCGACGGGCAGGTCGCTCACGGTGAGCGTCGCCTGACCGTTGACGAGCGTGTCGGTGCCGAGGACGGTCGCGCCGTTGTAGAACGTGACCGTCCCACCGGGGCTCGCGGTACCGGTGACCGTGACGGTGAGGGCCAGGCTCGAGCCGTACGACGTCTGCTGGCTCGAGGTCGTGAGCGTCGTGGTCGTCGACGCCACCTGGACGGTCTCGGTGACCACCGCCGACGTGCTGCTCGTGTTGCTCGCGTTGCCCGAGTAGACGGCCGTGAGCCCGTCGGCACCGACCGGCAGCCCGCTCACCGTCAGGCTCGCGGTGCCGCCGACGATCGTCGCGCTCCCGAGGAGCGTTGCGCCGTTGAAGAAGCTGACGGTCCCGGTGGGCGTGCTCCCGGTCACCGTGGCGGTCAGCGTCACCAGCGCGCCGAGCGTGGACGTGGTGGTCGACGCCGTCAGGACGGTGGAGCTCGTCGTCGGCGCGGCCGTCACGGTGATGGCCGCGGCCGCGGACTGGCTCGCCGCGTTGTAGCCGTCGCCCGCGTACTTGGCGGTCAGGTTCACCGTCCCCGCGGACAGGTTGTTGATCGTGAGCGTCGCGAGCCCGCTCACGATCGTGGCCGTGCCGAGCGCGTTGTTGTTCCCGCTGTAGAAGGTGATCGTTCCACCCGGCGTCGCGCCGACGACCTGGGCGACGAGCGTGAGCGGCGCGCCGGCGACGATCTGCGTCGCGGAGGTGATGAGGGTCGTCGTGCTCGCCGCGAGGGAGATGGTCTCGGTGACGGACGACGAGGTGCTGGTCGCTGCGTTCGGGTCGCCGGAGTAGACCGCCTTCAGGGCATCCGACCCGACCGGCAGGTTCGACAGCGCGAGCGTCGCCGTGCCGTTCGAGAGGAGCGCGCTCCCGAGCAGCGTCGTCCCGTTGAAGAACGAGACGCTGCCCGTCGGCGAGACGCCGGGCGTACCGCCCGACACGGTCGCCGTCAGCGTCACGGGGGTCCCGCGCGGCGCGGCGGTCGGCGAGAGCGACAGCGTCGCGGTGGTCGCGGGCGGCGGGGTGGGCGTGTTCGGCGTCCCCTTGCTGACGCTGACCGCGACGCCGGTCGAGACGCTGGTCGCGTTCGCGCCGTCGCCGGAGTACGTGGCCGTCAGGGTCGCGTTGCCGTTCGAGTTGAGCCACGTGGTGAGCGTCGCGACGCCGTTCGTCACGGCCGCGGTGCCGAGCACCGTCTGCCCGCTGAAGAACGTGACGAGGCCGCTCGCGGCGCTGCCGGTCACGTTCGCCGTGAGCGTGAACGTCTGCCCCTGGACGACGGACGTCGCCGAGGACGAGAGCGAGGTCGTGGTGGCCGCGCGCGTCGCCGTGATCACCTGCGCGATCGCGCTCGAGGTGCTCGTGGCGTTGCTCGCGTCGCCGCCGTACGCCGCCGTGAGGGACGTGCTGCCGACCGACAGCGTCGTCACGGTCAGCGCGGCGATGCCGTCGACGACGGTCGCGGTGCCGAGCGCGGTCGCGCCGGCGTAGAACGTGATGGCGCCGGAGGGGATCGTCGAGCCCGTCCCGGTGACCCGCGCGGTGAGGATCACCGGCGCGCCCTGCCCGGCCGACGCGGCCGAGGAGGACAGGACGATGGTCGTCGGGGCCGCCGCCACCGACTCGGTGAGCGTCGCGACGCTGCTCGCGTCGTTCGTGTCGCCCGAGTAGGCGACGCTAATCGCGTCGCTGCCGCCCGGCAGCCCGGCGACGGTCAGGCTCGCCGTGCCGTTCGAGAGCGTGGCGGTGCCGAGCACCGTGGTGCCGTTGAAGAACGTGACCGTGCCGGTCGGAGAGTTCCCGTTCACCCCGGTGACGCGGGCCGTGAAGGTCACCGTGGCGCCCTGCACGATGCTGGTCGACGAGCTCGATAGCGTCGTCGACGTGGGTGCGGTGACGACCGCCTCGCTCACCACGCTCGAGGTGCTGGTGCCGTTGCTGGCGTCGCCGGCATAGACCGCTTTGAGGCTGTCCGTGCCGACGGGGAGGTTCGAGACCGTGAGCGTCGCCTGGCCGTTCACCAGCGTGCCGGTGCCCAGCACCGTGGCGCCGTTGTAGAACGTGACGGCGCCGCTCGGGTTCGCGGTGCCCGTGATGGTGGCGGTCAGCGTCAGGGTCGCGCCGTAGGTCGTCTGCGCGCTCGAGGTGGTGAGCGTCGTGGTCGTCGGCGCCTGCGAGACCGTCTCGACACCCACCGTCGAGGTGCTGCTCGTGTTGAGCGGATCACCCGAGTAGACGGCCTTGAGGCCATCCGAGCCGATCGGCAGGTTGCTGACGGTGAGGGTCGCCGCCCCGCCGACGAGCGTCGCGCTGCCGAGGAGCGTCGTGCCGTTGAAGAAGCTGACCGTCCCGGTCTGGCCCGTGTAGTAGAGGAAGCCGCCCTGGATGACGCCGGCGTACGCGGTCAGCGTGACGGGCTGGCCGAAGGTGGAGCTCGCGGTCGAGCCGTAGAGGAGCGTCGTCGTGACGGTCGGCGCGGCCGTCGAGGTCATCGTGATCGGCGTGGAAACGCTCGCGCCGTTGTTCGCGTCGCCCGTGTAGTGAGCCATCAGGGTCGACACGCCCGCGCCCGTCGAAATCAGCGTCACGGTCGCGAGGCCGTTCGTGACGGCCACCGTCGTGATCGGAGTCGAGCCCGAGAAGAACGTCACGGTGCCGCCCGGCAGAGCGCCCGTGACCTGCGCGACGAGCGTCACCGTGCCGTTCACGACGAGCTGGGTCGTCGAGGCGGTGAGTGTCGTCGTGGTCGTCGCCACTGCGACCGTCTCGGACACCGCGCTCGACGCACTGGACGCGGCCGTCGCGTCGCCTGAGTAGACGGCCGTGAAGGAGGTCGTCCCGACCGCGACGTTCGAGAGCGCGAGGGTGGCCGTCCCGTTCACGAGCGCGGCGCTGCCCACGAGCGTCGTCCCGTTGAAGAACGACACCGTGCCGGTCTTCTCGACGCCCGCGGTGCCGCCCGCGACCGTCGCCGTGAGCACCACCGGGGCGTCGCGCGGCGTCGTCGCGGATCCGACCGTGAGGGTCGTCGTCGTGGCGGGCGGCGGCGTCGGAGGCGTCGGCGCAGGGGTCGCGGCGTTCACCTTGACGGAGACACCGCCCGAGATGCTCGTCGTGTTCGCGCCGTCGCCGTCGTACGTGGCGAGGAGCGTGAACGTGCCGGTCGGGATGATGCTCGTCGTGAGCGTCGCGACCCCGCTCACGACGGCCGCGGTGCCGAGCACCGTCTGCCCGTTGAGGAAGGTGACGACGCCGGTCGGGGAGCTCCCGGTGACGGTCGCGGTGAGCGTGAAGCTCTGGCCCTGGACGACCGTCCCCGCGGACGACGAGAGCGTGGTCGTCGGGACGTTCGTGATCGTCTCGACGACGGGCGCCGAGGTGCCCGCCGCGTTGTTCGCGTCGCCGGCGTACGTCGCCGTGAGCGAGTCGCTCCCCGCGGGCAGGGTCGTCACCGTGATCGCGCCGATGCCGTCGACGAGCGTGGCGGTGCCGAGCGAGGTCGCGCCGGAGTAGAACGTGACGGTGCCGCTCGGCAGGTTCGTGGGCGAGCCGGTCACCTGCGCGGTGAGGACGATGCCCGCGCCCTTCGCGGCGGCCGGCTGCGACGTGGTCAGGACGACCGTCGTCGGCGCCACGAGGACGGCCTGCGAGAGCGTCGTCACGCTGCCTGCGTTCCTCGCGTCGCCCGAGTAGGCTGCGCTGATCGTGAACGTCCCGACCGGCAGGTTCGCGACGGTCAGGGTCGCGACGCCGCCCGAAACGGTCGCCGTCCCGATGACGGTCGTGCCGTTCAGGAACGTCACCGTGCCCGTCGGGCTCGCGCCCGCGACGCTGGCGGTCAGCGTCACCGCGGCGCCCTGCGTGCTCGTAGGCGCGGACGAGGACAGCGTCGTCGTCGTGGGGAGCGCGATGACCGACTCGCTCACCGCGCTCGACGTGCTGGTGCCGTTGCTCGCGTCGCCCGCGTAGACCGCGGTGAGGCTGTCCGGGCCGACCGGGAGGCTCGTCACCGTGAGCGTCGCCTGCCCGTTCACGAGCGTGCCCGTCCCGAGCGCGGTGGTGCCGTTGTAGAAGGTGACCGTGCCGCCGGGGCTGGCGGTCCCCGTCACCGTGGCGGTGAGCGTCACCGCCGAGCCGTAGGTGCTCTGGGCGGTCGAGACCGCGAGCGCGGTCGTGGTCGGCGCGACCGCGACCGTCTCGGTGACGACGGCGGACGTGCTGCTCGCGTTGTTCGTGTCGCCGGAGTAGACGGCGGTGATGCCGTCGGACCCGATCGGCAGGCTCGCCACGGTCAGGCGCGCCACGCCGCCCGCGACGGCGGCGCTGCCGAGCAGCGTCGTCCCGCTGAAGAAGCTGACCGTGCCGCCCGGGGTGCTGCCCGTCACCGAGGCGGTCAGGGTGACCGGCGAGCCGAGCGTCGAGGACCCGGTCGAGAGCGAGAGCGCCGTCGACGTCGCGGTGAGCACCCGCTCCGTCACCGTCATCGAGGTGCTGACCCCGTTGCTCGAGTCGCCCGAGTACGTCGCGGTGAGCGCGTCCGTGCCGACCGGGAGCGTGCTCACCACGAGGTACGCCACGCCGTTCTGGAGCGTCCCCGTCCCGAGCACAGTCGCGCCGCTGTAGAACGTGACGCTCCCCGTGGGGTTCGCGCCCGTGACGGTCGCGGTGAGCGTCACCGGCGTGCCGGGAGCGGCCTGGGCGTTCGACGCCTCGAGCGTCGTGACCGTCTCGACCGTGTTCGTCGGCGCCGCCGTGACGAGCTCCGTCACCGCCGCGCTCGTGCTCTTCGCGTTGTTCTCGTCGCCGAGGTACACGGCGGTGAGCGTGTTGCTGCCCACCGGCAGGCTGTTCACGTCGAGGACGGCCACGCCGCCGACGACGGCAGCGGTTCCGATGGGGATACCGCCGCTGTAGAACTCCACGGTGCCGCCGGGGCTCTGCCCCGCGACCGTCGCCGTGAGCCGGAGCGTCGCGCCGGCGGCGCTCGACGGCGCTGCGGAGAGCGTCGTCGTGGTCGCGAAGGCGGCGACCACCGTGTCCATCACGGCGCCCGAGGCGCTGCCGAGGTTCCTCGCGTCGCCGCTGTACATGGCGGTGATCGCGTCGTCGCCGACCGGCAGGTTCGTGGCCGTGAGCGTCGCGACGCCGCCGGAGTCCGCGGCGGCAGTGATCACGGCGGTGCCGAGGCAGGTCGTTCCCGCGAAGAACGTCACGGTGCCCGTCGGGACCACGTCAGGAGAGCTGCTCGTCACGTGTGCGGTGAGGACGCGTGGCGCGTTCGGGCCGGTGCCGGAGATCGCCTCGACGAGCGCCGTCTTCGTCGCAAACCCGCCGAGGGCGAGCACGACGCCGATCCCGTCGCCGAGGAGGCTCGTGTCGATCGGGCTCGCGAGCCGCGTCACCGAGACGACACGCGAGGCGCCGTCGTACTGGGTCTGCGTCACGTACCCGAGCGCGTCGACCTGCCAGGCGAGGCGGCCGGCGGCGTCGTAGATGTTCCACGACCGCGTGTCCTGGGGGGACGTGTCGGGGCGGAGCTTCTGGAGCTTCGCCTCGGTCGTCGCGGCCGGGTCCAGCAGGATCGAGGTGTCCTTCGCGGCGGACGCGTACGCGATCACCTCCGTCACGTGGCTGCTGGCGTCGTAGACGTACTCGGTGAGCCCGCCCGCCGCGTCGACCTGGGCCACCTTCCGTCCGGCGGCGTCGTACAGGGACCAGGTGCGCTGACCGGTCGGGTCCTCGGTCATCACGAGCCGACCGTCGGCGTCGTAGGAGTAGCTCGTCGACCCGAGCGTGCCGCCGCCGGCCCCTGCCGACTGCATCACGCTGACGAGCCGCCCCGCCTTGTCGAACGCGGACGTGGTGACGAGCCCGTTCGCGAGCGTCACGATCGTCTTCGCGTCGGCGTCGTCGTACTGCGTCAGCGTCTGCTGCAGGACCTTGCCGTCCTTGTCGGACGTGATGGTCGAGAGGACGCGGCCCAGGCCGTCGTAGACGTAGTCCGTCCGGCCGTCACCGTCGGGCGCGATGGTCTTCAGGAGCTGGCCGCGGTGATCGTAGACGTAGGTCGTCTTCGAGGCGGTCGCGGGGTCCCCGTTTCCGGACGCGTCGACGGCCCCGTACGTCGTGACCGTGTCGACCTGGCCGCGGGTGTCATACTTGACGTCCGTGCGCTCGATCAGTCCGGGAGCCTGCTTCCCGGCCCAGAGGATCATCTGGTTCTCGGTCGGGACCTCGCCCTCGCCGAGGCCGCTCGTGCCGTAGAACGCCTCCGGGTCCGGGTACTCGATCGTCGTCTTCCGCTGGCCGTAGTCGTCGTAGACGTACTGTGTCACCCGCCCCTCGGGGCTGATGACGAAGCGCAGCAGGTTCTTGCCCGCCGCGTCGTAGACGTAGCGGGTGGTCTGCGCCTGGCCGTGCGACGTCGACCCGCTCGCCGGCGCGCCGTAGACCGTCTCCGTGAGGAGCTGATTCCGGGCGTCGTACGTGCGGGAGACCTCGTCGCCGGCGTCGTCGATCTGCCGGGTGAGGTTGCCGTTCGCGTCGTACGTCATCGTGACGGTGCGTCCGAGCCCGTCCTGGATGCTCGTGACGTCGCCGAGCGCGTTGTACGCGTACGTGAGCCGAGCGAGGCCATCGCGGTTCCCCGCCGTGACGCCGCTCTTCACCTCGACGAGCTGCCCCTGCGCGTCGTAGCGGTACACCGTCGACACGTCGTACGGGTCGGTGACCGACGTCGTCCCCGTCTCGAGGTCGTAGGCGAAGCGCGTCACCTGCCCCGCGCCGTCCGTGACGGTCGCGATGCGGTAGCTGCTGTCCGACGTGACGACGTACGTGAAGGTGAGCTTCGAGCCGTCGTCCTGCGTGATCGTCGAGACGCGGCTGGTGTTGCCCTCGTAGGTGTACGTCGTGACGTAGGTCCCCGCGGTCTCGCGCGCGTCGAGCTGCGCCTGCGTCGCGAGCTCGACGGTGACGGTCGAGAGGCGGTCCTGCCCGTCGTAGGTGTACGAGACGCGCCGGAGGGGCGTCGTGTCGTCGTTCAGGTACGTCGTGATCTCCAGGAGATCCCGGCCGCCCACGCCGCCGTACGTGTACTCGACGTGCTCGAGGTCCGAGGTCGTGACGCGCGTGACCAGTCCGGCGTTGTTGTACTCGTACCGGATGGTGTTCCCGCTCGCGTCGCTCGCGGACGTGATGGAGCCCCAGCCGCCGCCGTCGTACGTCTCCTGGGCGCCGGTCGCGCCGTCGGTCCACGTGTACGAGTGGTCGGCGTTGACGCGGATCGTGTCGACCGCGGAGCCGGGGCTCAGGCTCGCGACGTAGAGCTGGCGCGTCTCGTCCCACAGGTAGTCGCAGGCCGAGCCGTCGATGTCGTACCGGCGCAGGGTGTTCGTGCCCTGGTTGCGGACGTACTTCTTCGGCGCGAGCTGCCAGCCGTTGCCGGAGTCGACGTTGTAGCCCCAGCCGGACTGGCTGTTGTAGGTGCGCAGCGTGGCGGTGTCGGGACCGAGCCCGACGAGCGACGAGTCGAGGTCCTGCAAGACCAGGTCGCCGGTCGCGGCGTTCACGTACGCGCGCTCGCCGTTCCGCCCCTGCGTCGCGGTCCCGATCACTCCCCGCTGCCCGAGGGCCGAAAGAGAACCGAGGTTCAGCCCCAGCCTGTTGCCGCCGACGATCGCGACCATTTGAAGTCCGCTCCGTTGCTGCGCACAGGGCGCGCCGGCATCTGGTCGATCCCGGTCGCCCCTGCGCGTGGCTCGTTTCCTGACTTATCCCCACGTTTCGCTCCCGGTTTAGGGCACGGGCGAAAAAAGAGCCGGACGCCATCCTTCCGTAGGGATACGCGCCGCCGCGCGACTTTGATTGACTCCTCACGATCTGTGACAGTACCCTTCGTGAATCACGTCATCCCTGGCACCGCCACGTCGATTCCTGCTCGCCGGTGGGGAGAGGGCGCCGTGCCGCGCTGCTCGAATGCGGAGGTCCCCATGCGAAGGATCGTCGTAGCCGCCGTCTGCATCGTCCTCGGCGCCGGGTGCGGCGGCGAGGCGCCCGCCCCGACCGCGGAGACGGCCCTCGCCGCGCGCGCGCCGAAGGTTGTCGCGCACGCGCCGGTCTGCCCAGGCCCGTCGCGCGAAAGCGACGCGCGCTGCCACGCGCGCGTGGTGACGGACGGGAAGGGAACCCCGACCGTCGCCGCGAAGCCGAGCGGGCTCGCGCCGGCCGACATCCAGGCGGCCTACGCTCTCCCCCCGGACGCCGGCGCCGGCCAGATCCTCGCGATCGTGGACGCGTACGATCACCCGAACGCCGAGAACGACCTCGCCGTCTACCGGGCGCAGTTCGGGCTGCCGCCCTGCACGACCGCGAACGGCTGCTTCCGGAAGGTCAACCAGGCCGGCGTACCGGGGAGCTACCCGCGCGCCAACCAGGGCTGGGCGCTCGAGATCTCGCTCGACCTGGCGATGGCGAGCGCGTCCTGCCCCGCGTGCAGCATCCTGCTCGTGGAGGCGAGCTCGAGCAGCCTCGTGAACCTGGGCGCGGCCGTGAACACTGCGGTGGCACTCGGCGCGACGGTCGTGAGCAACAGCTACGGCGCCGGCGAGTACGCGGGCGAGCTCGCAGCGGAGAGCGCCTACTTCGATCACCCCGGGGTCGCCATCACCGCCAGCTCGGGCGACGCCGGGTACGGCGTGGAGTTCCCGGCCGCCTCCCGCTTCGTCACGGCCGTCGGCGGCACGACGCTCCTGCGCGACGCCAGCGCGCGCGGCTTCACGGAGCTTGCGTGGAGCGGCGCTGGCAGCGGCTGCAGCGGGTACGTCGCCAAGCCGGCGTGGCAGACCGACGCGAGCTGCGTCGGGCGTACGGTCGCCGACGTCTCCGCCGTCGCCGACCCGAACACCGGCGTCGCCGTGTACGACAGCTACGGCTACAAGGGGCAGCGCGGGTGGTTCGTCCTCGGGGGGACGAGCGCGAGCGCGCCGATCATCGCAGGCGTCTACGCGGCCGCCGGCAACGGCTCCGGCCTCGTGTACGGATCCGCCCCGTACGCGAACCCGGGCGCGCTGAACGACGTGGTCGGCGGCTCGAACGGCGCCTGCGGCATGTACCTCTGCACGGCGGTGCCCGGCTACGACGGGCCGACGGGGCTCGGAACGCCGAGCGGCATCGCCGCCTTCTGAGAGCCGCGTCAGGCCGGACGGCCGAGATCGGCGGGCGCGCGGACGCTCGCCCCCGAGAAGTGCGCCTCGCGATGCGGCGGGGCCGAGCGACGAGCGTCGACTTTCGTCCTGGATCCGAACCTCGCCCTGCGCGTCGATGCCCGGCATCGACTGCGCGGGGCGAGTCGCGTTCGGATCCGAAGAGCCGTTGAGCGCGCAGCCGAAGGGTTCCTCACGAGCCCGGCGCGCTCGCGCTGCTCAGGCTCGTAACGCTTCGGTGAACGAGCCTGCTCTCTCGGTGCGATATCTCGCGGTGGGCGCCGAGAGACGAAGATTTCACGGGGCGCTCAAGACGAGATTCCCCTTGAGTAATTTTGCCCACAGCGTACCTCGATGTCGGGTGACGGCTTGATCGCTCCTACCTCCGCATGGTACCCGCCGTCGCATGCGTCATTTTGTGAAGTATCTCGCTGAGTGCATGGCGGGCGTCCCCCCTGAAGGGCGCAATCGACTTGCGCGGGAGCAATCGGCCCGCGCCGCACGATCAATCTTCCCGGGCACTTGCGCGGGTTCACTCGTCGACGCAGCAACGCACCGTCGCTGATCTTCCGAGGAGCTCGGCGTGCACCCCGACCTGGCCCTGCACATGATGCGCGACCTGCTCTGGACGGCGCTCGTCGTGAGCGCGCCCGTGCTCGGGCTCACCATGCTCGTCGGGCTCCTGATCAGCGTCCTGCAGGTCGTCACGCAGGTCCAGGAGATGTCCCTCACGTTCGTGCCCAAGCTCCTCACGGCCGTGATCGTCCTCATCGTGTTCGGCGCGTGGATGCTGCGGCAGCTCGCGCAGTTCTCCGTCCGGCTCTGGTCCAGCATCCCGTCGCTGTTCTAGCGCTCCCGCTCCACGGCCATGCTCGGCGCAATCCCAATCGATTCGGTCTGGCTGCTGACCGTGTTCCTGCTGTCGCTCCGGCTGACGGCGGTGTTCACGATGACCCCGCTGCTCGCGGCCGCGAGCGTGCCGCCTGCGGTGCGCGTGTTGCTCGTGCTGGGGCTCGCGGCGGCGCTCTCGCTCGGCCTCCCCGCGGCTGCGCCCACGCGCGCGGCAGGGGTGCGCCTCGACGCGCCGGGCGCGCTCCTGGCCGCGGGGTTCACCGAGCTCGCGCTCGGCGCGACGCTGTCCCTCGGCGTCCTGGTCGCCTTCGCGGCGTTCAACGTCGCCGGCCGCCTGCTCGACGTCCAGATCGGCTTTGGGCTCGGCCAGGTCATCGACCCTGCGTCGAACGCCAGCCAGCCGGTCCTGACCTCCGCGTTCAGCCAGCTCTCGGTGCTGGTGTTCTTCCTCGTGGACGGCCACCACGCGCTGCTCCGCGGCGTCGCCTACAGCCTGGAGCGCTTCCCGCTCGGGCGCCCCTGGCCCGTCGAGGCCGCCCTCGCGCCGCTCGTGAAGCAGGTTGGCGGGCTGCTCGGGCTCGGCTTCGCCCTCGCCGCGCCCGTGGCGTTCTCGCTGCTGCTCCTCGAGATGGCGCTCGGCGTGATCGCGCGGAACCTGCCGCAGGTGAACATGCTCGTCATGGGCATCCCGGCGAAGATCGTCGTCGGGCTGCTCGCGCTCTCGCTCTGGTTCGGCGGCGTCGGCGACGTGATGTCCCGCGTCTACGGCGGCCTGTACCGGACCTGGGACGCGCTCCTCGCGGACGACGGGGGGGCGCGCTGATGGCCGAGCAGGATCTGGATCGCAGCCACGCGGCGACGCCGTACAAGCTGCAGAAGGCGCGCGAGCGCGGCCAGGTCGCGAAGAGCGCGGACGCGGTCTCGACCGTCGTGTTCACCGCGGCGATGGCGTTCCTCGCCTCCCAGGGCTGGCCGGCCTGGCGCGAGGCCTTCCGCTTCGACCAGGCGCTCATCGTCCAGGCGGCGCACGCGGACGCGGGGGGCGCGCTGCTCTCGTCGCTGCTCGAGCGGCTGCTCCGCGCGACGCTCCTCCTGTCGCTGCCGTTCTTCGGCACGCTCGTGCTCTCCGCCGCGCTCGGGAACCTGTTGCAGGGCGCGTGGGTGCTCTCGCTCCACCCCGTGAAGGTCGACTGGAGCCGCGTGAACCCCGTCGCCGGCTTCAAGCGGCTCGTCTCCGTCCGCACGCTGTTCCACGGCGCGCGCGCCGTCCTCAAGCTCGGGCTGCTCGGCGCGGTCGTGTGGTTCGCGCTGCGGAGCCTCACGCCGCACTTCCACGCGGTCGCGAACCTCTCGCCGCTTGGCATGGTCCGCATGCTCCTCGGCGACCTCGCCTCGCTGGGGCTCAAGATCGCGCTCATGCTCGCGTTCATCGCGCTGCTCGACCTCGTCTACACGCGGCGTGAGTTCGCGAAGCAGATGCGCATGAGCCGGCGAGAGCTCACCGACGAGATCAAGCATCGCGAGGGCGACCCGCGCATCCGCGCGCGGCTGCGCGAGCTGCGCCGCGAGCTCCTGAAGCGCAGCCAGGGCCTTCGCCGCACGCGCGACGCCGACGTCGTCGTGACGAACCCGACCCACGTCGCTGTGGCGCTCCGGTACGTGCACGGGGAGATGCCGTCGCCGCTCCTCGTCGCGAAGGGCGCGGGCCTCGTCGCCGCCGCGATGCGCCGGGTCGCGAGCCGCCACGGCGTGCCTATCGTCCAGAGCCCCACGCTCGCGCGGGCGCTCTATCGCGAGCTCCCGGTCGACCGTCACGTGCCGGCCGCGCACTACGGCACGGTCGCCCGGATCATCGTGTGGGTGTTTGCGATGCGCGAGGCGCGGCGCGCGCGCGTCGCGGTGCGGCCGTCGCCGGCGACGGCTCCGGGGAGCGCCGCATGAGCTTCCTCCGGACGCTCTTCGGGAAGCACAGCGACGTCGCGCTGGTCGCGCTCGTCCTCGGAGTGCTCACGGTGCTGTTCGTCCCGATCGCCGCCGGGCTGCTCGACTTCCTCATCCTGACGAACTTCAGCTTCGCGCTGCTGATCCTGCTGCTCACGTTCTACATGGCGCGGCCGGTCGAGTTCTCGACCTTCCCGTCGCTGCTGCTCATCGCCACGCTGTTCCGGCTGTCGCTGAACGTCGCGGCGACGCGTCTCATCCTCTCCGACGGCAACGCCGGGCGCGTCATCGCCGCGATCGGCTCGTTCGTCGTCGGCGGCAACTACGTCATCGGGCTCATCGTCTTCCTGATCCTGATCGTCGTGCAGTACGTCGTCGTCACGAGCGGCGCCCAGCGCGTGTCCGAGGTCGCCGCGCGCTTCACGCTCGACTCGATGCCCGGCCAGCAGATGAGCATCGACGCCGACCTGAACATGGGCTTCATCGACCAGGCCGAGGCCCAGCGCCGCCGCAAGAACATCGAGAAGGAGGCGGCGTTCTACGGCGCGATGGACGGCGCCAGCAAGTTCGTGAAGGGCGACGCCGTCGCCGGCATCATCATCATGCTGATCAACATCGTCGGCGGCCTCGTCATCGGGGTGATGCAACACGGGCTGCCGTGGGGCGAGGCGCTCCAGACGTACACGCTCCTCACGATCGGCGACGGCATCGTCACCCAGGTCCCCGCGCTCGTCATCGCCGTCGGCACCGGCATCATCGTCACCCGCTCCGCCTCCGACGCGAACCTCTCCACCCAGGCGCTGTCCCAGATCACCTCGTTCCCGAAGACGCTCCTCCTGGTCGCGGCGGCGCTCGGGGGCCTCCTGTTCGTCGCCGGCACGCCCGCGCTCCCGACCCTCGCGCTCGAGGCGTGCCTGCTCGGCGTCGCCGCGGTCGCCTACCGGGTGAGGCGGCGGACCGAGCCGGCGAAGGCGCCGGTCGCGCCAGGGGCCCCCGCCGCGGCGCCGGGCGAGGGCGGCGCCGGCGAGGAGAACCCGTACTCCGCGCTCGCGGTCGAGCCGATCGAGGTGCACGTCGGCGCACACTGGGTGTCGATCGTGAACCAGCCGGGCAGCCCGTTCATGGAGCGCATCGTCGCGTTCCGCAGGCAGTACGCGCTCGAGTCCGGCATGGTGCTCCCGCGCGTCCGCTTCAAGGACGCCCCGCGCCTCCCACCGAACCGGTACGAGGTCCTCGTGGATGGCGTGCCCTGCGCGCGCGGGGAGGCGCGCGTGGATCGCGTCCTCGCCATCCACCCCGCCGGCGACACGCGCACGATCCCGGGCGAGATCACGCGAGACCCGACGTACGGCCTCCCCGCGATCTGGATCGAGGAACATCAGCGCGAGGCGGCGATCGCCGCGAAGTTCACGCTCGTCGACGCGCCGACCGTGTTCATGACGCACCTCACCGAGGTGCTGCGGCGCGAGTCGGCGGCGCTGCTCACCCGCGCCGAGACGGACCGGCTCCTCGGCCGCGTGCGGCAGGCGCAGGGGAGCCTCGTCGAGGAGCTGATTCCGACGATCCTCTCGGTGAGCGACGTGCAGAAGGTCCTCCAGAACCTCCTGCGCGAGAAGGTCTCGATCCGGAACATCGAGGCGATCCTCGAGACGCTCGCGGACGCCGGGCGGCAGACGAAGGACGCCGGCGACCTCACCGAGCTGGTCCGCCACCGGCTCGGCCACGCCATCTGCCAGGGCCTCGTCGGCGACGCGAGCGCTCTGCAGGTGATGACGCTCGACCCGGCCGTCGAGGCCGAGCTCCTGCAGAGCGTCCAGGCCGCGCGCGCGGGCGACGGGCCGCCGAAGCCATTCGTCCTCGAGCCGGCGCTGGCCGAGCAGATCGTCGGCCGCCTCGTGCAGCAGGCGGAGCGGATGATGAAGCACAACCTGCTGCCCGTCCTGCTCTGCTCGCCCGAGCTCCGCCGCCACGTCCGCGCGCTCGCGGAACGGGTGGTGCCGCACCTGCGCGTGCTCTCGATGGCCGAGATCCCGCGGACCGTCGAGCTCAAGTCCTGGGGGGTGGTGGCGCTCTGAGCGCCGCGCCGCCCGCCGCCCGCGAACACGCCGAGAAGGAGGAGCCGAACCATGCAGCACGTCTTCGCCGTTGCCCTCGCCAGCATGCACCACGACATGAGCCGGCTCGATCGGATCGCGCTGAACCTCGCGAACGTGAGCACCCCCGGGTACCGGCGCGAGGTCGTCGCCGTCCGCCCCTTCGTCGAGGTGCTCGACGCCGCGACCCCGCCGGGCGCCGCCGTGTCCGCCCCCGGCACGATCGCCGACGATCCGGCCCGCGGGCCCGCGATTCAGGTGCTCACGGACGTGCGCGCCGGCACCGTCCGGATGACGGGGCAGCCGCTCGACCTCGCCATCGCGGGTGACGCGTTCTTCGAGGTCGCGACCGAGAACGGGCCGGCCTACACGCGGCAGGGCAGCTTCCGCGTCGACGAGCGCGGCCGGCTCGTCACGCCGCAGGGGCACGCGGTGATGGGCACGAGCGGCGAGATCTTCCTCGCGACGCGAACGCCGGTCATCGACGCGTCCGGCAACGTCACGGAGCCGGACGCGACCACCGGTCCAGCCGCCGCGGCGCCGGGGGAACCCGTCGCGCGGCTGAAGCTCGTGCGCTTCCAGGACCCGGCCCGGCTCGAGCGGCTCGGCGCCGGGCTCGTCGCGGCGGGCGTGACGCGGGCCTTCGACCCCGGAGATCTGAAGCAGACCGGGTCCCAGCTCGACCTCGCGATCCAGG
>Ga0306924_10001487_pt1 | contig 21483 bp, 13 predicted proteins | sample sta12Can44000111_FD_203756 | JGI IMG/M metagenome (GOLD analysis project Ga0306924, IMG submission 203756) | Lab enrichment of tropical soil microbial communities from Luquillo Experimental Forest, Puerto Rico - statanox.12C.anox.44.000.111 (v2)... | ecosystem: Environmental > Terrestrial >...
TCATCGCCGGCGAGCTGGCGGGCCACAAGGGCCCCGGCATCACCCACACGCCGATCACCGTGGTGCACGCCACCGTGTCCCCCGGCGCCCAGGTCCGGCTGCCCTGGCGGCCCAGCTTCAACGCGCTCGGCTACGTCCTGGCCGGGAACGGGACCGTGGGCGCCCAGCGGCGCCCGGTGCGTACCGGGCAGCTCGTCGTCTTCGGGCCCGGCGGCTCGATCACGTTGGGGGCCGACCCGCGCCAGCAGGGACCGGGCCAGGACTTCGACATCCTGCTCCTGGGCGGCGAGCCGATCAGGGAGCCAGTCGCCGCGTACGGCCCGTTCGTGATGAACACCAGGGACGAGCTGGTCAAGGCCTTCGAGGACTACCAGGCGGGCCGGCTGGGCACCATCCCGGCCCAGCCACGGCCGATCCCCGAGGAGCCGCACCCCGGCCACGACGTGCTCTGACGGTAGAACTGGGTCGGCGCGCCGCGGCCCGGCCCCGGCCGGGACCGTCCAATCCGGCCGAAGCCGTCCGTAGACTTCCCTGGTGAGCAGCAAGCCGACCCGTGCCGACGCGACGACCGCGATGACCGGCCCGCCGGGCCACCCCGCCGGGACCTCCCCCGAACCGCCAGCCGCCCGGAGGATCCATGCCGAGCGCACCCATCACGGCGACACGGTCGTCGACGAGTACGCGTGGCTGGCCGACAAGGACGACCCGGAGATCCTGCGCTACCTGGACGCCGAGAACGCTTACACGGCCGCGATGACGGCCGGCCAGGCCGGGCTGCGCGAGGAGATCTTCGCCGAGATCAAGGGGCGCACACAGGAGACCGACCTGTCGGTGCCGGTCCGCAAGGGCGGCTGGTGGTATTACTCGCGGACGATCGCGGGCAAGCAGTACTCGGTGCACTGCCGGCGCGCGGCCCAGCCAGGCGAGGACGCCCCGCCGGCCATCGGTGACGGCACGCCGCTGCCGGGCGAGGAGATCCTGCTGGACGCCAACGAGCTGGCCGGCGACTCGCCGTTTCTCTCGCTCGGCGCATTCGACGTTAGCCCGGACGGGAACCTGCTCGCCTATTCGACCGACTTCGCCGGCGACGAGCGGTTCACGTTGCGGATCAAGGACCTGGTGACCGGGGCGGCGGCGGCCGACGAGATCCCCGGCACTTTCTACGGGTGCGCATGGTCCGCGGACGCGTCGGTGCTCTTCTACGTGACCGTGGACGACGCATGGCGCCCCTACCGGGTGTGGCGCCACCGGGTCGGCACGCCGGTCGCCGACGACGTGATCGTGATCGAGGAAAACGACCAGCGGTTCAACGTCGGGGTCGGCTTGACCCGTAGCGAGCGGTACGTGGTCATGACCATCGCCAGCTCGCTGACCAGCGAGGTATGGCTGCTGGACGCGGCTACGCCGACGGCGGCCCCGCGGGTGGTGCTGCCCCGCAGGCAGGGCGTCGAATATTCCGTCGAGCACCAGGCCGCCCCCGCCGGGCAGGACGGTGGCGGCGGGCTGCTCATCCTGCACAACGCCGGCGCGCTCAACTTCGAGCTGGCGCGGGTGCCGCTGCGAGGCTCCGGGGGAGATGGCCCACTGGCCGGCCCCGCGGACCTCACCACGGTCATCGCGCACCGCGCGGACACCAGGTTGCTGAGCGTGGACGCCTTCGAGAACCATGCCGTGGTCTACTTCCGCCGGGACGGCCTGACCGGTCTGCGCCTGCTCCGTACGGACGGCGGCGAGCAGAAGATCGCCTTCCCCGAGCCGCTCTACCAGGTGTCCCCCGGGTCGAATCCGGAGTACGCCGCCCGGCAGTTCCGGCTGCACTACGCCTCGCTGGCCACCCCGGACTCGGTGTTCGATGCCGACACGCTGACCGGCGAACTGACCCTGCGCAAGCGCCGGCCGGTGCTCCCGCTGCCCGGCAAGGGCCCCTACGACCCGGCGGCCTTCGAGCAACATCGGGAGTGGGCCGTCGCCGCCGACGGCACCCGCGTCCCCATCTCCCTGATCTGCCGCGCCGGGACACGGCGAGACGGCAGCGCGCCGCTGGTGCTTTACGGCTACGGCAGTTATGAGATTTCGATCGATCCCAGCTTCTCGATCCCGCGGCTGTCGCTGCTGGACCGAGGGTTCGTCTACGCGATCGCGCACGTCCGGGGCGGCGGCGAGATGGGCCGCAACTGGTACGAGGACGGCAAGACGCTGCACAAGGCCAACACGTTCACCGACTTCGTCGCCTGCGCCGAGCACCTGGCCGCGCGGGGCTGGACCAGCGCGGACCGGGTGATCGCCCGGGGCGGGTCGGCGGGCGGCCTGCTGATGGGTGCCGTGGCCAACATCGCGCCCCAGGCGTTCGCCGGGATCGTCGCCCAGGTTCCGTTCGTCGACGCGCTGACCTCCATCCTGGATCCGTCGCTGCCGCTCACCGTGCCCGAGTGGGAAGAATGGGGTGACCCGCTGCACGACCCCGACGTCTACGCGTACATAAAGGCGTACTCGCCGTACGAGAACGTGCGCGACCAGGTCTATCCGCCAATCCTCGCGGTGACCAGCCTGCATGACACCCGGGTGCTGTTCCGTGAGCCGGCCAAGTGGATCGCCCGGCTGCGCGCCACCGCTCGCGGCGGGCCGTTCCTGCTGAAGACCGAGATGGCCGCGGGCCACGGCGGCCGGAGCGGGCGCTACGACGCCTGGCGCGAGGAGGCCCTGATCCTGGCCTGGATCGTGACCACCGCGAAGGCGGGCTGATCCCGGGCCCGGTCCGCCGTTCGCGGGCCGGGTCCCGCAGCGCGCCAGCAGCGCGGCAGCCGTCGCGGCGACAGCCGTGACCGCCAAGCCCCCGCGCGGGCGCGCATGACGGAGCCCGCCGCGCGACTGGGCCCGCGTGTCTCATGCCAGACCCTCCGGCGCGTGGGCCGGCGCTGGCGTCGCGAGCGGGGTTACGAGCCAGCGCCGGCGGCCTTACTAGCTTGGACGCACCCCGCCGGGCGGGGGTTCCGTTCGGGCGCCAGGTCGTGGCGCGCGATGCCGGCAACGGCTTGCCCGGGCTAGCGCAGTGAGCGGAGGTGCGCCCGGAAGCCGGCGCCGTAGGGGGTGGGGGTGCCGTCGTAGCTGCTGATCAGGGACGGGCCCGAGGCACAGGGGAAATCGGCGTTCCAGGCCCAGGCCAGGTAGCCGGCCGGCTGCGAGTCCAGCCAGCCCATCAGCGTGGTGATGTAGTCGGACGCGCAGTCGTTCTGGCCGATCTCCCCCGCGACCAGCGGCACCTGGGCGATCACCGGCCCCACCACGCTGGTCCAGCAGGGCAGGTTGGAGCAGGCGTTGAAGTTGTAGGAGTGCCACGAGGCGGCCAGGTTGTGAGCGGGGTCGGCCGGCTCATGGCTGAGCCACCCGCTGAGGTCATTCGCGTACGCGAGACCACCGACCAGGATCACGTTGCGCGCGCCGGTCCCGCGGACCGCGTTGACCAGCTGCTGCATCCCGGCCACCGGGTAGCCGATCCCCGGGCAGGACCCGCCGTTCAGCCAGCACTGCCAGCCGGCCGTCTGACTGTGGCTGGCCCGCTCCGGGAACGGCTCGTTGAACAGGTCGAAGATGACCGCTTTGTTGCCCTTGAACGTGCTCGCCACCGAGGTCCAGAACGGGATCGCGTGCGCCGCGTCCGGCATCGGTTTCAGGCACCTGGCCTGTGGCGACGCGCACAACGAGGCCGGGCCGGTGTAGCGGCCGTCGGTCCAGTGCAGGTCCAGGATCGCCACCATGCCGTCGGCGTTGAGCAGGCTCACGTACGACTTGATGGCGTCCTGGTAGTTGGCGCCGGCGTAGGCCGGGTTCACGTAAGGCTCACCGTTCCAGCAGGCCTCGTTCAGCGGCACCCGGACCGCGTTGACGCCCCAGGCTTTCATCGCCGATATCGACGCCTGGTCGGCCGGGCCGTCGAAGATGCCGTGGCCCTGCACGCACATGAACTCGGTGCCGGACCGGTTTACCCCGTGCAACAGCACTGGCCGGCCGTGCCCGTTGACCAGCCTGTTCCCCGACACGTGCAGCCGGGGCGCCGTGTCACGCTGGTGGTGCCCGGCGTGCCCGGAGCTGCCCGGCGAGCAGGCGGGCGTGGCACAGGCGACCGCCGCCAGCAGGCACAGCAGCGCGCCGCGCCGGGCCCGCCGCGGCCCTGCCCGTTTCTGCCCCATGCGGGAAAGGTAGGGCATGATCGGCCGCGCCGCCCCGTCAGCCGCGGAAACTGCCCGGCCGGGGACCGGTCCCGGCTGGGACGCTGGCGCCGGTGAGCCGGGACGTGCGCCCGGGTTTGCCCGGTCGATCTTGACCGTCGCGGTGTCGGCGGCATGCCCTAAGGTGGCTTCCGTGTCGGGACGCGACTTGTCGGAGATCATCGATCCGGACTGGGCCCGGGCGCTCGAACCGGTCGCGCCGCGGATCGCCGCCATGGGTGACTTCCTGCGCGCGGAGCTAGCGGCCGGCCGCCGTTATCTGCCCGCGGGCGAGCATGTGCTGCGCGCCTTCACCCAGCCGTTCGGCGCGGCGCGGGTGCTCATCGTCGGACAGGACCCCTACCCCACGCCCGGGCACGCCGTGGGGCTCAGCTTTTCCGTGGCGCCGACGGTGCGGCGGCTGCCGCCCAGCCTCCTCAACATCTTCCAGGAGTACGCCGACGACCTCGGCTATCCGGCGCCCGCCAACGGTGACCTGGTGCCGTGGAGCGAGCGGGGGGTGCTGTTGCTCAACAGGGTCCTGACGGTCCAGCCCGGCCGGCCCGCCTCGCACCGCGGGAAGGGCTGGGAGGAGGTCACCGAGCAGGCGATCCGGGCGCTGGCCGACCGGCGCGCGCCGGACGGTGGGCGCGTCCCGCTCGTCGCCATTTTGTGGGGCAGGGACGCGCGCAGCCTTGCGCCCCTCCTTGACGGGGTCCCGCTGATCGAGTCCGCCCACCCCAGCCCCAACTCCGCCGACCGCGGTTTCTTCGGATCCCGCCCGTTCAGCCGGGCCAACAAGTCGCTGGAGCAGCAGGGCGCACCGCCGATCGACTGGAAGCTTCCCTGACGGCTCGACCCTCCGGCCGGATCGCCGTCCTGGCCCGGCACACGGCAGAAGCGCGGCGGATTACCCGGAGCGCGCGGCCAGGCGGCGCAGCGCGGCGCGGGCCACGGCCGGGTCGGTGGTCGCCCAGAACGGCGGCAGCGACGCCCGCAGGAAACTGCCGTAGCGCGCGGTGGCCAGGCGCGGGTCGAGCACGGCGACCATGCCCCGGTCCTCCATGGTCCGTAGCAGCCGGCCCGCCCCCTGGGCGAGCAGCAGCCCGGCGTGCGCCGCGGCCACGGTCATGAACCCGTTGCCGCCCCGCGCCGCCACGGCCCGCTGCCGGGCGGAGGCGAGCGGGTCGTCGGGGCGGGGGAACGGGATCCGGTCGATCACCACGAGTTGCAGCGCCGACCCGGGCACGTCCACGCCCTGCCACAACGACAGCGTGCCGAACAGGCACGTCGCCTCGTCCTCGGCGAACTGCCGGACCAGTTGGGCGGTAGCGTCGTCACCCTGGCACAGCAGCGGCTGGTCGATCACGCCGCGCAGTTCCTCGGTGGCCTGCCGCGCGGCCCGCATCGAGGAGAACAGCCCGAGCGTTCGCCCACCCGCGGCGGCGATCAGCTCGCGCAGTTCGGTGAGGTAGGCCGGGGGCAGCCCGTCCCGGCCAGGCGGTGGCAGGTGGCGCGCGACGTAGAGGATGGCGCTGCGCGGATGGTCGAACGGCGAGCCGACGTCGCGCCCGGACCAGGCGAGCCGGTGTGCTCTGGCCGGGGCGGCGTCCCGGATGGGCTCGTCTCCCGCGGGCTCGTCTCCGGTGGCCTTGCCTTCGGTGGCCTCGCCTCCGGCGGCCTCGCCTCCGGTGGCCTGTTCCCCCGCGGCATCCTTCACCGTGGCTTCCTCGCCCGCGCGCCCGGTGCCGTCCTGGCCCTCCGGCGGCAGCCCCCACTGCCGGGCCAGTGGCTCGAACGACCCGCCGACGGCGAGCGTCGCCGACGTGAGCACCACGGTCTTGCGCCGGAACACGCGCTCGGCCAGCAGCCCGCCCACGTCCAGCGGCGCGACCCGCAGGGTCGGCGGGCGCTGCCGCTCATCCACGGCGGGCCGGTCCATCCACACCACATCCGGCCGGGCCGCGATGTCGTCCCCGAAGGCACCGAGGACCCGCTCCGCGGTCTCCACGATGTCACTCAGCGCGGCGAGTGCCGCCCGGCCCGCCGCCAATCGTTCCGCGTCATCGGAAGCTTCCTTGCCGAGGGCCCGCACTTGCGCGCCACACGAGGTGGCGGCGGCCCGCAGTGTGGTCAGCGAGGCCGCGACCGGCTCGGCCAGCACGTCCAGCCGACCGGGACCGATTTCCGGCAGCACGCGCGCGAGCCCGGCGACGGCCTCGCGCAGCCGGTCGAGCACCTCCCCGGCGGTGCCGGAGCCCTCCGAAAGAACCTTGGCGGTGCGGCGGACGGCGGCCTCGGCGCCGGGCGCGGACAGTTCCCTGGACGCGGCCGTGGTGACCCGGTTGACGAGGTCGTGCGCCTCATCGATCACGACCACGTCGTGTTCGGGCAAGACGATGAAGTCCTCCAGCGCGTCGATCGCGAGCAGGGCGTGGTTGGTGACCACGATGTCCACCAGCCCGGCCTGTTCCCTGGCTCTCTCGGCGAAGCATTCGGCGCCGTTCGGGCAGCGGGCAGCCCCGATGCATTCCTTCGCGCTGATCGCGACCTGCCGCCAGGCCCGGTCCTCGACCCCCGGCACCAGTTCGTCCCGGTCGCCGGTCTCGGTGCTCGCGGCCCACTCGTGCAGCCGCCGCACCTGCTTGCCCACCGCGGACGCGGCGGCGGGCTCGAACAGGGTGTCCCCGGGGTCTTCGGGTGCCCCGCCGTGCAGCCGGTACCGGCACACGTAGTTGCCGCGGCCCTTGAGGATCGCGAACGTGGGCGGCCGGCCCAGCAGGGGCTCGAGCGCGGCGGCCAGGCGCGGAAGGTCGCGGTCGATGAGCTGGCGCTGCAACGCGATCGTCGCGGTCGCCACCACCACGCTGGACCCGCTGGCCATCGCGTGCGCCGCCGCGGGCACCAGGTACGCGAGCGACTTGCCGGTCCCGGTGCCGGCCTGAACCGCCAGGTGCTCGCCGCTGGCGATCGAGTGCTGCACCGACTCGGCCATCGCGACCTGCCCGGGACGCTCCGTCCCGCCGATCCCGGCGACCGCCGCGGCGAGCAGCGTGGTCACGCCAGGCTCGGCCGGGGCCTCGGCCGTCCGCTGTTGGTGTCGGGCGGGCACACCCGAACGGTACCGCGCGCGTGTGACACCCGCCCGGTGACAAGGCGTGCCCCTGGCTTTTCGGCCGGCGCCGCCGGCCCCGGAGCGTTGAGCCGCGTCAGGCGCTTCTCGCGACGCCCCGGTGGCGTGGTTCGTCCTGCTCTGCCGGCGCCGACGGCGGGGGACCTTGCACCGGAGCCGCAGCCGGAAGGACGCGCCGCCGCCGGGAAGGTTCTCCACCGATACGGCGCCGCCGTGCGCCTCCGCAATGGTCTTGACGATCGCGAGACCTATGCCCCTGCCACCCCGCGAGGCTCCGCTGCCTTGCCGGCGACCGGCGTCACCTGCCACGATGGGCTCATTGTGGCTAGGCCGTACGTAACCGCCGTTGGCCATCGGCCCAGTCAAGTCCACTGGACCTCTACTGCTCGACCTTCCGAAGAACGGAGACGATCTTCCCAAGGATGGTCGCACCGTCGCCGGGGATGGGTGGGTAGGCATCGTTGTGCGGCACGAGCCAGACGTAGTCCGGAGACCGGGCAAGGGTCTTCACCGTAGCCTCCTCGTCGATCCTGGCAGCCACGATGTCCCCGTTCTCGGCATCCGGCTGACTGCGAACAAGCACAAGATCACCGTCCCTGATCCCCGCACCGATCATCGACTCCCCGACGATCTTGAGCAGGAACACTTTGCCGCTGCCGGGAAGCAGCCAACTGGGCACCCGAAACACGCCTTCTATGTTTTCCTCGGCCAGCATGGGCGGACCGGCAGCGATCCGGCCAATCAACGGCACGAGCACAGTTTCCTCGGGCAGGACCTCGACGGCGGCGTCCTCGGGTGCGCTGGCGGCGGACGATACTGGCCGCAGAAGTTCTATCGCGCGGGAGCGACCACGCTGGCGGCGCAAGACACCCTTGGCCTCCAGCGCGGCGAGCTGGTATGAAACAGCCGAGGTGCTCTTCAGTTTCACGGCGTCCCCCATCTCGCGGAGGGATGGCGGGAAGCCGTACTTCTCGATTGAATCTTGAATAGCTTGCACTATCTTCCGCTGCCGCTCGCTGAGATCGTCTCCAGGGCTGGACGCGGCCTTACCAGCGGGCCCATCCTCGGCTCGGCTCATCAGCCCCCCTACAACGGATAAGTTGATCATCCCCATAATTACCGGGTTTCAACTTGTCCGACGCGTCCCTCCGCAAGCGCAGTGCGGTGCTTCTGTGGGTTCTGACACTGTTCAGCGATTGGCCCTCGGCCAATTTGGTGTACTCATAAGAATCCGAGACATCCGCCCCGGCATCGGGGAACGGTACCGTCACTTTCTCGGCTCCTCGTGGTGCGCGGCCGACACGTTGCTCCGTTCCCTTCGCGGCGTTGGTCGTACGCCCCGATGTGGCGCTGGTGTTGGCACGTGACATGGCATTCCGTCCTTCCGGGCGGTAAACGTCCAGGTCAGACGCCTGCGGACAGTACATAGCGACAGCTACCATAAGGCTCATGACAGCACCGACCCAAGCCACCGAGACCTTCCGGGCGGCCCGCGACCTGCTGCTTCGGCGCCGCGAGGACTACGCCACGGCGGTGCGCGAGTTCTCCTGGCCCGAGCTAGCGGAGTTCAACTGGGCGCTGGACTGGTTCGACGTGGTCGCGGCCGAGCACCCCGGCCGCGAGGCCCTGCGGGTGGTCGCCGAGAGTGGCGTTGTCACACTCAGCTACGGCGACCTGGCGGCCAGGTCCAGCCAGGTGGCCAACTGGCTGCGCGGCCTCGGCGCGCGGCGCGGTGACCGGCTGCTGCTCATGCTCGGCAACATCCCCCCGCTGTGGGAGGTCATCCTCGCCGCGATCAAGCTCGGCGTGGTGATCATCCCGGCCAGCACCCTGCTCAGCCCGGACGATCTCGCCGACCGCATCGACCGCGGCAACGTGCGGTTCGTGGTGACCGAGACCGCGCAGCGGGAGAAGTTCCAGCACCTGCCGGGCTTCGGCGCGGGCGGCTGGGCGCCGGTCCTGGTGGAGCCCGGCGCCGGCGGGGAGGCCGGACCGTGGCATCGTTACGCCGAGGCGTTCGGCGCACCGGCGCGGTTCGTCCCGGACGGCCCGACGGCCACCAGCGACCCGCTGCTTTTGTACTTCACGTCCGGAACCACCGCGCAGCCGAAGCTGGTGGAGCACACCCACGTTTCCTACCCGGTCGGCCATCTGTCCACGGTGTACTGGATCGGCCTGCGGCCGGGGGACGTCCACCTGAACATCTCCTCGCCCGGCTGGGCGAAGCACGCCTGGAGCAACGTGTTCGCCCCGTGGAACGCGGAGGCGACCGCGCTGATCCTTGGATACGAGCGGTTCAACGCGGAACTGCTGCTGAGGGCGATCGGCGAGCAGGAGGTGAGCACGTTCTGCGCGCCGCCCACCGTGTGGCGGATGCTCATCCAGGCCGACCTCGGCGCCGCCGACGTGAGCGCCCTGCGGGAGTGCGTGGCCGCGGGCGAGCCGCTCAACCCGGAGGTCATCGAGCGGGTCAGGGCGGCGTGGCGGATCACCGTCCGCGACGGGTACGGGCAGACCGAGACCACCGCTCAGGTCGGCAACTGCCCCGGCCAGCCGCTGAAGCTGGGCTCGATGGGCAGGCCGCTGCCCGGGTACACGGTCGCCCTGCTCGACCCGATCACCGGCGAGCGCGCCGAGGAAGGCGAACTCTGCCTGGACCTGTCCCGCCGCCCGCTCGGCCTGATGACCGGCTACCGGGGCGACCCGGAACGAGATGCCGCGGCCATGCGCGGCGGCTTCTACCACACCGGCGACGTGGCGTCCCGCGACAGCGACGGGTACCTCACCTACGTCGGGCGCACCGACGACGTCTTCAAGGCCTCGGACTACCGCATCTCGCCGTTCGAGCTGGAAAGCGTGCTGATCGAGCACGAGGCGGTGGCGGAGGCGGCCGTGGTGCCGTCTCCGGATCCGCTGCGGCTGGCGGTGCCCAAGGCGTACGTGACGCTCGTGGCCGGCGCCGAGCCCAGCAGCGAGACGGCGCTGGCGATCTTCGCCTACACCAGGGAACGGCTGGCCCCCTACAAGCGGGTGCGCCGGCTGGAGTTCTCCGACCTGCCGAAGACGATCTCCGGCAAGATCCGCCGGGTGGAACTGCGGGCCCAGGAGACCGACCGGCACGGCGGACAGGCCCCGCCGGGGCCGCGCGGCGTCACCGAGTTCTGGGAAGAAGACTTCCCCGCGCTCAAGGGCTGAGCCCAACGAGGGGCGCCGGGTCCGGCGAACAGGCCGGCCTCGGGTCGAGCGCCTCCCGGGCCACCACGTGGAACAATGGCATTCTGATTAGCACGTGCGGTGGCAAAATCGGCAAGGTAACGCCGTAATGCGGTTGTCCGAACGGTGGGATTGGCCCGTCAGGACGATATCGCCGAAGGGGTCGCCCGGCCACCGCGGCAGAAGGCCGGGCGGGCCACGGTCGCCCCGCCACGATGACCCGGTGCCCGAGCGGCATCATCGGCCGTGCTGCCTGGCCTGCTGCGCGAGAATCATCGGGATGAGGAGATCCCCGGTGGCGAGGCGGGGCGGTTGCGGGGCCTTCCGGGCGCGGCGGCAACGGCGGGTGTGGTCCTTCGGCGCCGCTGATCGCTTTGAACCGCTGATCACCGAGCCTTTTGAGCCCGCCCCTTGCACCTGCCCGGATGTGCTCCTAGCGTTGAGTCGCAGGAATGGCCTGATCACCAAGCGAACACGCACCAGCGCGGTCCACACCGGCAGGGCATGTTGGCCGAATGCGTCACCGCTCGACAACGGTTGACGCGGACGGGGGTTGCTGCCATGCGCAAGGCAGTCCTTACCACCGCACGAGCGCTTTTCGCCGCGGGCGCTACGAGCGTGCTCGGGATGGCAATGCTCGCGGCACCCGCGGCCGGATCGAAGTCCATCTGCGCCTCGCCAGCGGGCAAGTGCTTTGCGGTGGCCGTGTCGCCGTCAGCTCCCCCGGCGGGCGGCACTGTCGCTTTCACGTTCACGGTCACGAACGAAGCGTCGACTCAGCAGATCGGCTCGTTCAAGATCACCGCGCCGGCAAGTTTCGTGATCACCGGCGCTTCCGTGCCGCCCGGCCTAGGCACCGCGTCTTTCACGCCCGGTTCCGCGCTCTTCGTCAACCTGTCCGTGCCCCCGTCCGCATCGATCGCCGTCACCGTGACCGCGGCCTTGCCGTGCAGCAGCGGCTCTTACCAGTGGCAGATGGAGGTCAAGCAGTCGAACGATTTCAGCGGCCTCCCCGGCAATGACTTCCAGCTTGATCCCGCAAGCGCCGGGAACCTCTCAGGCGCGCCATCAGGATCATGCTCGCTGGCGTTCACGAGCGACGGGCAGCCGACCGGGACCGTCGTCAGCCCGGCGGTGATCACCTCCGGATTCGGCTCGTCAGGCGGTCCGCTCAAGGTCGCGGTCCAAGACGCATCCGGCCAGCCGATCACGAACCCGGCCGCGATAGGCCCCGTGGCCGTGACGGTCGCCATCAGCGCCGACTCGAACCCCGGCGGCGGAAACCTGCTGGGAACGACCACGGAGCAGGCGAACGGAGGCGTCGCCTCGTTCTCGGACCTGTCGATCGACCACTCCGGCGACGGATACAGGCTCACCGCCACCGCCACCGCCACCGCGGGCCAGGTAATTTCCGCATCGGACCCCTCGGACTTCTTCACGATCTTCGGATCGCTCAAGCAATGTCAGGCTTCGGGGGCACCGTGCTCCGCCTCCTTGTCGTCGGCAACGACGACCGGGACGGTCACGACCTCGTCCGTTACCTCGCCCGGGCCGCTCCTCGGGGCCGGGATCGGCGGTGCCAATTACAGCTGCGCGACCTACGCTTCAGTCTCCGACCCGCTCAGCTTCGACCTCTTCAGCGCCGGTACCGCGCAGCCAGACGCCCAGTTCTCCGCCTCGCTCGATATCGGCAAGGCAACCGTCAAGTCTTCGGGTCGTAACCAGCTCGCCCAGTGGCAGCTCTGCTACGCCTCCACGCAAGATTTCATGGCCAACGCGGTCCTCGGCACCTACACCCCCAACGGCGCGGTGATCGGTGGTGCCAGCTTTAACACGGGCCTGCTGCTCGACTGTTCGGCCACCCAGGGTGCGCCGCCCTGTGTGCAGTCGCGCGCCAAGAGCGGCGGCGATGTCATCATTACGTTCCTCGCGTCCGGGGATCCCATCGGCCGGGGGTGATTCGCGCTGATGCTGCGCTGCCCCAACTGCGGCGAGGAGAACCCGGAAAAGTTCCGCCACTGCGGCTATTGCGGCTCCCAGCTCTCCCGGCCGGTCGGCGCGGAAGCCGCGGATGAGGTACGCAAGACCGTCACCGTGGTCTTCTGCGACCTGACGGGCTCCACCAGCCTGGGCGAAAAGCTCGACAGCGAGTCGCTGCGGGAGGTTCTCGACGTCTACTTCTCGGCCATGAGGCAGGTGCTCGAACGGCATGGCGGCACGGTGGAAAAGTACATTGGCGACGCCATCATGGCCGTGTTCGGCCTGCCGAGGCTGCACGAGGACGACGCCCTGCGCGCGGTCAGAGCCGCATTCGAGATGGGAACGGTCCTCCAGGAGCTGAATGCCAGGCTTCAGGCCACCTGGGGGGTGCGCCTCCAGAACCGGACGGGCGTCAACACCGGCGAGGTCGTCGCGGCGGGCTCAGCGACCGGACAACGCCTGGCCACCGGAGACACCATTAACGTGGCCGCGCGGCTCGAGCAAGCGGCGCCTGACGGCGAGGTTCTCATCGGGGACACCACTTTCCGCCTGGTGAAAGACGCTGTCACGGCCGAGCCGACGGAACCGCTCAAACTCAAGGGCAAGTCCACGCGGGTCCGTGCGCACCGGCTGACCGGCGTGAGCGGGGACGAGGCCATCACGCGACGGGTAGACCTTCCCTTCGTCGGCCGGGAGGCAGAACTCGGGCACTTGGTCGATGCGTTCGGCCGCGTACTGGACGACTCGCATTGCGAGGTCGTGACCGTGCTTGGCCAGGCGGGTATGGGCAAGTCCCGGCTGATCGAGGAATTCGTCCGCCACGCGGGCGAGCGCGCTCAGGTGCTGCGGGGCAGGTGCTTGCCCTACGGGGACGGCATCACCTTCTGGCCCATCGCGGAAGCTCTCCGCCAGGCAGCCGGGATCGCCTTCGAAGATCGGGAAGAAGAGGCGCGGGCCAAGCTCCGGTCGCTCGCTGGTGAAGGGCGCGAGGATGCCGCGCTGCGGATCTGGTCCCTCATCGGCTCCGGCTCCGGCGGTTACAGCAAGGATGAATTGCTGTGGAGCGTGCGGTACGTCCTTGACACCATCGCCCGCCGTCGGCCGCTCGTGGTGATCTTTGACGACATCCACTGGGCTGAGCCGATCTTCCTCGACCTCATCGAGCACGTCGCCGACACCTCAGACGGCGCGCCCCTGCTTATCGTCTGTGCCGCCCGTCATGAACTGCTCGATGAACACCCCGGCTTCCTCGCTGGCCGTAGCGGCGCGCACCGGATCGAGTTGCGCGAGCTCTCGCGCTCTGACACGGCGCGGGTGCTCGGGAACCTCATCGGCGACGTCCAGTTGCCTCTCGGCCTTGAGACCAGGATCCTGTCCGTGGCTGACGGCAACCCCCTCTTCGCCGAGCAGATGACCTCCATGCTGATCGACTCTGGGGTGGTCGGCGGCCAGGACGGCCGGTGGGCGTTCACCGACGGTTATGACGACGTGACGATCCCGCCGAACATCTCGTCTCTCCTCGCCTCAAGGCTCGACCGCTTGCCTCCGGTTGAGCTGGGACTCGTCGAGCGGGCAGCGGTGATCGGCCTGGAATTCCCCAGCCCGGCCGTCGCGGCTCTCGCAGCGGACGGTGACTTGGAGTCCAACCTCGGGCCGCCGCTGTCGGCGCTATGCGGCAAGCGCCTCGTGCGGCCCGTCGAGGTGCGGCCGGACGGCACGGACTACGAGTTCAGCCACATCCTGGTGCGCGATGCCGCCTACGACCGCCTGCTCAAACGGACCCGGGCCCGCCTGCACGAGCGGTACGCCGACTGGCTCCTCAAGGTTTCCGGGACCCGGGCGGCGGAGTTCGAGGAGATTATCGGGTACCACCTCGAGCAATCGTTCGGGTACCAGGCTGAGCTCGGACCCGTCGACGCACATACCCGCTCCCTGGGCGAGCGCGCGGCGGGACACCTCGGCGCCGCCGGCTCGAAGGCGGCCGATCACGGTGATATGCCCGGTGCCGCGAGCTTGCTCCAGCGAGCCGCCGCCCTGCTCGACGAGGATCACCCAGACCGGCCTCGCCTGCTGCTCGGGGCGGGGGAGGCGCTCACCGATGCCGGCGAGCTGGCCGACGCCCACACGGCGCTCGAGGCGGCGCGCAACGGCGCGGCGCAGCTCGGGAACGAGGCGATCGACAGGTCGGCCGAACTCGCCGCGCTGCACCTGCGCTATACCACGGACTCCACGAGCGCGCAGGGCAGCATCGTGGCTCGCGTGCGGGAACTGCTGCCGGTGCTGGAACAGGCCGCCGACCATCGCGGCCTGGCCCGGGCGTGGCGGCTGCTGGCCTACGTACACATGACGGCAACCCGGTGGGGCGTCGCGGCTGAGGCTGCCGAGCAGACGATCCGGCACGCGACACAGGCGGGCGACGAGGTGATGGCTCGGCGGTCCCTGGGCATGCTGGCGCAATGCATGCTGTATGGGCCGACTCCCGTCAGCGAAGCGATCGCCCGCTGCGAGGATGTGCTCTCGCAAGCGGCCGATGACCTGAGGGCCTCGGCGATCACTGAGGTAGCGCTCGCTCACCTTGAGGCGATGCGCGGCAACTTCGGGACGGCCCGGGTCCGCTACCGGCGGAGCCGGGCGCTACTCGAGGAGTTCGGATACCGGTTCTTTGCCGCTCTCACCTCCCTCGACTCGTCGCTCGTCGAAATGCTGGCCGACGATCTCCAGGCGGCCGAACGAGAGCTCCGTAAGGATTACGACACTCTTGAGCACATGGGGGAACACAATTACCTTTCCACGACGGCCGGGATCCTGGCTGAGGTCCTCTACCGCCAGGGCCGTTATGAAGAGTCGGCCGAACTCGCCGGGGTCTGCCGGCAACTCGCTTCTCAGGACGACGTGACGTCCCAATTCCTCTGGCGCTGCGTACAGGCGAAACTGCTCGCCCGGGAGCGGCAGCACGACCAGTCCGACGAGATCATCGGCGAGGCGATCGACCTGATCGGCGATTCGGACTGGATCGACTGGCAGGGCAACGGATTCATGGATCTCGCGGAGGTATGCCGGCTCCGCGGTCGTACCGCCGACGCCCTTGAGGCGCTAGCGCAGGCGTCGATGCGATTTGCCGCGAAGGGTAACGTCGTCTCCGCGCGCCGGGCGGACGAGCTCGCCGCCGGCCTACGGGCGGCCCCGGCCCGCACCGCCCAGGATCCCTCCCAGCCGGCCGTTCCCGGCTGTGCCGGGTGACCCCGGCGTCATGGCAGGTCCAGCACCATCCCGTCGTACGCGGCGATGATGGGAACGCCAGCCCCGTCGTACTTGGATACCATCTGGTCGATCTCCTCGTCGGTGCGCCATGGGTCGTGGTGGAAGAGCACCAGCCCGCCGACGCCGCACCGTTCGGCCAGGCCGACCGCGTACTCCACCGCGGAGTGTCCGAGGAAACTCAGCCGGGGCATCTCCTGCGCGGTGTGCTGGGCATCGTGGATAAGCATGTCAGCGCCCGAAGCCAGGGTGACCGCTGCCTCGTGGTAGGCGCCAATGCCCTCCGGGCCCGGTCCCAGCGCCAGCGGGCTGTGGTCGGGGAGGTACGCGACCGTCGACGTGGCGTCGCTGACCCGGTACCCGAAGGTCCGCCCGCCCTTGTGCGGTATCTCCAGCGCGAGCACCGAGAATCCCTCGAGGTCATGGTGTCCCGGCTCGATCGCGTGGAAGGTCCAGCCGCTTCCGAGTTCCTTGGGCCGGATCGGGAAGTGCGGGGGTGCGATCGCCCTGGCCAGCACGTCTTCCGGGTCGGCGCCTTGCCCCGGCAGGTAGACGTCCACCCGGTGGCCTTCCTGTGTGCCCCCGCGGAAGAACGGCATGCCATGGGTATGGTCCCAGTGCAGGTGACTGAGCAGCACAGAACCCTGGAACGGTGCGCCGCGCAGCGCGAGCGACAACTGCTGCAGACCGGTTCCGGCATCGAGCACCAGGGTCGGCGGCTCGTCGCCGTGCGCCAGCCCGACACAGGACGTATGACCTCCGTAGTGTGACTGGCCCGTCCCGCTTACCGGCGTGGAGCCGCGCGTGCCGCAAAAGTAGGCGCGCATGACGCCCGCGGCGCATGACCCGGCGGCCTGTGGCAAGCCTGCCTGGTCAGCCGGTCCGGAGCCGGGTTGGGACGACTTCATCCGCGTTCTCTGCGCTCATAGTTGCTAGCCACGCGGCCAGGACTTCTCACGGTCGAGGAATCGGGACCGCGGGGGATGACGGTACTGACTGTGGCTGTCCGGGCATCCGTAGCAGCAAAGTCGAACTCTCCGGATGATTTGTCGCTTCACCTCAGGCAGCCAGGAGCCAGTCTCGTCCACGGCGTGGCCGCCGTCAATGAAGCCGGTCAGCCGGCCTCGAGCCGGGCCGATACGACTTCATCCGCACCCTCCGCGCTCGCGGCGTTGCCCGTCACCGCGGCCAGGAACTCCTCACGGGTCAGAGTTCTGGCCTGCAGGCTGGTCACGGCGATGACGGTGGCGGTCCTGGGTACCTGGCGCAGCAGGGCGATTTCGCCGAACGACTCACCCGTTCCCATCTGGCGCAATTCCTTGCCGTCCTTGCACACGCGCGCCCGGCCGGCCGCGATCATGTAGAAGCGCTCTCCGGGTTGCCCATCCTGAATGATGACGTCTCCGGGCTCGTAGGTCGCCGACCGTAGTTCGCTGGCCAGGTGCTCGACTAGCGCGAACGGCAACGGGGCGAAGAAGGACACCTGGCGCAGCAGCGCGAGGTCAGGTCCAGGCTCGGAGATCCGGTGGTCGATGATCGTCAGGCTGGGCACTGACAAGGCGACGATCGCTACGAGCAGTAGGCCGGTCGTGATCATCGCGCCACGGGCGCCCCAGGCATCGATCAGCAAGGGTGCGACGATTGAGCCGAGCCCCATGGATAGCAGCAGCACAGCCCGGCGCATCGCCAGCGCGCGTCCTATCAGCCTGGATGGGATCACTCGCTGGAGCGCGCTGTAGACGCCCGCGTCATCGAAGACGTTGGCCACACCGATAAGCCCGAACATCAGGTACGGCCAGTACCGTGCGTGGGTAAAAGCGAGCAGGATCATCGGCACTCCCCAGCCCGCGACCCCGGCCGCGAAGCAACGTGCCACCCGGTGGCCGCGCACGAGTACGGCCGCGATAGGACCGGCGAGGACGCCTCCCACGCCGAGCGCCGCGGCGAGCCAGCCGACGCCGGCCGAGCCTAGATCGAACACGCTCAGGGCGATCGTGACCGTAAGCACGCCTAGGACTCCACGGGCGAACGTCTGGGCGGCAGCGGGGATGACCAGCGGCAGCACCCCCCGTCGCCGGACTCCGGCTTCGAAACCCGCGGCCATGTCCAACTTGAGCTGCTTCAGCAGCCCGGCGCCGCGCGCCGGCGCCTTCGACGAGAGCGGCCGGACACCCACCAGGACGACAGCGGCGATCGCGGTGAACCCGCAGGCGGCGAGCATGGCGGCCTGGGGCGTGCTGACTACGAGCAACCCGGCGGCGACCGCTGGCCCCACCAGCATGGCAGCCGACTGCATGACACTGACGGCTGTGTTCGCATGCGTCAGCTCATCGGGCGTCCGGGCAAGCCAAGGTAGCAGCGCGGCTTGCACCTGACGGAACACGCTGGCAAGCCCGGCTTCCACCCCCACGAGCACGAGGACGAGGATGGCTTGCGCGCCACCGGTCATCACGGCAGCGGCCGCTCCGAGCAGGAGCGCCCTCAGCGCGACGGAGACCATGAGCAGCCGCTCACGCCGTACCCGGTCAGACCAGCTGCCGACCAGCGGGACCAGCAGCGCGCCCGGCAGTGCCTTGAGCAGTCCGAGCAGGCCGACATATGCCGCACCGCCCACGGCGTAGACATACACCGAAGCGGCGGTGAACGCCGCGAGGTCGCCCGCGTAAGCGAGGAACCAGGCGAGCAGAAGCAGGCGGATCGGCCGACTCCGGGCCAGCCACACGTACTGCCTCACGGCCAGTCCTTCGCGCTCGTGTGTCGGCCACTGACGAAGCCCGTTTGCCTAGCTGCCCAGTAGCGAGTCTTACCGACGGCCTAACCCACGTCAACCAAAGCAAGCCGGGCCGCCGCCGACCAGTCAGACGCGGGACTGGTTCGGTCCACAGACCCAGGAGGCGAGTGGCCCGGGCCACCGGGTGCCCATGCCGACGGCACGGGCAGTGGACGGCTTAGCTGGCGTGGACCACGGTGTCGTCGGCGAAGTCCGCAAGGAGTCCTCGGTGCCGGTGAACTTGAGCGTCACCGTCTGCCCGGCGAGGCTGCCCAGCGAGCAGGTGCGCTGGAAGTTGCCGCTGGCGTGGTTGAGGCCGGCGCCGCCCGCCCCCTCCTGGTAACCGGGCGGCGCCACGCGCCCCCTGATGGCCGACCGGATCGGCTGACCACGGTCAACGTACGAGCCGCGGTGAACTGTGTCTGTTGCCGTGCCGACACGGCTAGCGTCATCTGGCCGACACTGCGGTCCAGCTCCGCCTGGGATCAGGCCAATGGAGCCCCGAGAGTTCGAGGGTTTACGCTGTTATCGCGGACACCTGCGGCAGAGCGAGGCACGAGTGAGGTTCGACCTGCTGGGGCTTGAGGAGCCGGTGCGGCGCGAGGTGCTGGCGGTGGCTGCTTCGCGGAGCTTTGCCCGAGGCATGGTGTTGTTCCACGAGGGTGACGTCGGCGCCTCGCTGCATGTGCTTATGCGCGGCCGGGCGTCGGTCTGGGTGACCACGCCCAGCGGAGACACCGTGACCCTGAACGTGATTGGGCCTGGTACGGCGTTCGGGGAGCTCTCGCTGCTCCTCCCGGCAACGGAGCGGACCGCCACCGTGCAGGCGATCGAACCGGTGCAGACACTGGTGCTCCAACGGGCCGAGTTCCAGCGGCTGCGCCGCAGCTATCCAAGCGTTGACCGGCTCCTGGTGGACTACCTGGCCGAGCAGGTACGCCGCTTGTCGGAGCGCCTGACGGAGGCATTGTGCATCGAGGCGCGCACCCGGGTGTTGCGCCGGCTGCTGGACCTGGACGCCGTGTTTGACAACGGCCCGGTGTCGGTGACACAGGAGGAGATCTCCACGATGGCCGGGACGACACGGCCGACGGTGAACCGGGTCATGCAGGACCTCGCGGAGGCGGGCATCGTGGAACTCGGGCGGGGACGGTTCACCGTGGTCGACTCCGCTGCCCTGGCCCGTGAGGCCCGCTGAGCCTAAGCCCGGTGCAACTGCGAGGTCAGCTGGTGACGTCGGCGTTGCTGAACTTGGCCCAGGCGATCGAGCAGAAGATCACGATGTAGACGCCGATCGACAGCAGCCCGTGGGTCAGTTCCGTCGTGTCGATCGGGGTGCGCAGCAGCGAGTCGAACGACAGCCACCAATGCGTGGGCAGATAGGGCTGCACCACGGCGAACTGCGGCACGTTGTCCGCCACCTCGCTCGCCACCGCGATGATCAAGATGGCGGCGATCGCGGCGATCGGGTGCTCGGTGAAGCTGGAGATGGCAAGCCCGATCGCGCCGAGCATGGCCATGGCCGCCGACACGTACAGCACCACCAACAGCAGCCGCAGCAGCCCTTCGGAAAGCGGCACGGTGGTCCCAGACAGCAGGGTCACCGGGCCGACCGGGAACAGCGCCACCCCCATGATCAGCGCCGAAGCGGCCACCAGCAGACAGGAGATCAGCGAGAACAGCACGATCGCGGCGTACTTGACGCTGAGCAGCCGGGACCGCCCGGCCGGCACCGCGAGCAGATAGCGCAGCGTGCCCGCGCTCGCCTCCCCGGCCAGGGAGTCTCCCGATACCACGGCCACCACCAGTGGGAGGACCAGCGTCAGCATGACGGTAAGCGCCAGGAACGCCAGGAAGACCCCGTTGCCCGCGACCTGGAACAAGAAGGCGGCACCGAGCCCGTCCCCGCCGCCGTTACCGCCGCGCGGCACCGACACCCGCAGCGCGATGCCGAGAAGCACCGGGATGCCGATGAGCACGGCGAGCAGGAGCAGGTTGCGCCACCGCCGGAAGATCAGGCCCAGCTCGGAGCGCAGCATCCGCAACCACGGGCGCACCACGCCGTGCCGAACCGTGCCACCGGCGACCGGCGACACGCCGGCCGGCCGGGGCGGCGCCTCAGCCGTCGACATCGAAGCCCTCCCCGGTGAGCTCCACGAACAGGTCTTCCAGGCTGGGCCGCGGCGTATCGAAGGCGGCCACGGGAACGTCGGCCAGCACCAAGGCACGGTTCACCGCTTCCGGCGCGTGCTCACCGATCTGCGCGCTGACCTCGCCGTCGCTGGCCTGGATGTCCGTCAGCCCCAGCGACTTCAGCACGCCCGACGCCCGCCCTGGGTCGGTGGTCCGAACCTGGACCCGGGCCGCGCCGCGCGCCCGCATCTCCTCCAGCGTGCCCTGGAAGACCAGCCGGCCCGTCCGCATCACCCCCACGTGGCTGCAGATCTGCTCCACCTCAGCGAGCAGGTGCGAGGACACCAGGACGGTGACGCCGTCGGTGGCGATCTCGCGGATCAGCGCGCGCACCTCCCTGGTGCCCTGCGGGTCCAGGCCGTTGGTCGGCTCGTCCAGGATGATCAGTTCCCGCGGCTGGAGCAGGCTCGCCGCGATGGCCAGCCGCTGCTTCATGCCGAGCGAGTAGGCGCGGTAGCGCTTCTTCGCGGCGGCCAGCAGGCCCACCCGCTCCAGCGCTGCGGAGACGCGGGCAGCTGAGGTGCCCGGGTCGGCGGTCGCGTCCACCGCGTCGATCCGGGCGAGGTTCGCCCGGCCGGATAGCTGCGGGTAGAAGGCCGGGCCCTCGACCAGCGACCCCACCCGGGGCAGCACCCGCGCCGCCCCCGACGGCATGGCCGTGGCCAGCAGTTCGTGGCTGCCGCTGGTCGGGTAGACCAGGCCGAGCAGCATCCGGATGGTGGTCGTCTTGC